>Ga0066903_100001835_pt1 | contig 15986 bp, 17 predicted proteins | sample PanSoiMetaGPlot1_FD_67491 | JGI IMG/M metagenome (GOLD analysis project Ga0066903, IMG submission 67491) | Tropical forest soil microbial communities from Panama analyzed to predict greenhouse gas emissions - Panama Soil - Plot 1 (version 2) | ecosystem: Environmental > Terrestrial > Soil >... | reverse complement strand
TGGGTCTTGCCCTTGTCGTGGTCGAAGAAGACGCCCGGCGAGCGGTGCATCTGGCTGACGATCACCCGCTCGGTGCCGTTGACGATGAACGTGCCGTTGTTGGTCATGAGCGGAATGTCGCCCATGTAGACATCCTGCTCTTTGATGTCCTTGACGGAGCGCGCACCGGTCTCCTCGTCGATATCGAACACAATGAGGCGCAGCGTCACCTTAAGCGGCGCCGCAAAGGTCATGCCGCGCTGACGGCACTCGTCGACGTCATATTTCGGCGCTTCGAACTCGTACTTGACGAATTCGAGTTGCGACGTGTTGGAAAAGTCGTTGATGGGGAACACCGACTTGAACACGGCCTGCAGGCCTTCGTCGGGCCTCCCGCCGTGGGGTTCCTGCACCAGTAGAAATTGGTCGTAGGACGCCTTCTGAACCTCGATGAGGTTCGGCATCTCCGCGACTTCCTGAATTTTCCCGAAAAACTTGCGAACGCGCTTGCGACCTGTGAACGTCTGCGCTGCCATCTCGCCTCTCTCTGTCGGACCGCCGGGGCTGGACGACTCTCCGGAAGGCCGCAATCCATCGCGACCATCCGGACAGGCGTCGAAACCCCTGTTGTTTCTATGCGATTCGGCTTCCGGCCGAACCGACGCTGCCTTGCCGCTGTGAGGCGGCACATATAGTGGTGAGTTCGGAGTTTTGCCCCGAAATCACCGATTTTTGTTCATCCGGGCCGGGAACTTGCCCGGCCCCTCCCGTCGTTGCCGTCAATACGCAAGCCCACAAAGCCCATGAGCGCTGGCGCTGGAACCTGGACCAAGCGCAAGCCGGGAGGGCTATACGCTCTTGCAACCCCAGGTTACTTGAGCTCCACCCTCGCGCCGACCTTCTCCAGCGCGGCCTTAATCTTCTCGGCCTCGTCCTTGGCGATGCCTTCCTTGACCGGCTTGGGCGCACCCTCGACCAGATCCTTGGCCTCCTTCAGACCGAGGCCGGTGACCGCACGCACCTCTTTGATCACCTCGATCTTCTTGTCACCGATCGCGGCGAGCACGACCGTAAACTCGGTCTTCTCTTCGACCGGAGCCGCGGCCGCGGCGGCCGGGCCGGCTGCCACCGCAACGGCGGCGGCCGCCGAGACGCCCCACGTCTCTTCCAAAAGCTTGGCGAGTTCGGCCGCTTCGAGCACGGTGAGGCTCGAGAGGTCTTTCACGATTTTCTGCAGATCAGCCATTGTCGTCACGTCCTATGGGTTCGAAAACCAGTTGAGTTTGCGCCGGGCTTCACGCCGCCGCGGCCGCCGCGTCCTTCTTGGCATAGGCCGCCACCACGCGGGCGACCTTGGTCGCCGGCGCATTGACCACCTGGGCAATCTTGGTCGCCGGCGCCTGGATGAGGCCGACGATCTTGGCCCGCAACTCGTCGAGCGACGGCAGCGCGGCAAGCGCCTTGACGCCGTTCGGGTCGAGCGCAGTCTTGCCCATCGCCCCGCCGAGGATCACGAACTTCTCGTGCCCCCTGGCGAAGTCGGTGGCGACCTTGGGCGCAGCCACCGGATCGCCCGAATAGGCGATCACGGTCGGTCCCTTGAGCAGCGGAACCACCACGGCTGCGTCAGTGCCGTCGAGAGCGATTTTGGCGAGCCGGTTCTTGGTGACCTTCACGGTCGCGCCCACCTGCTTCATCTGCCTGCGCAGGGTCTGCATCTGGGCAACGGTGAGGCCAGAATTCTGAGCCACGACCACGACGGTGGTGCCCTTGAAGACACCGTTGAGCGTCGTGACGAGCTCTTTCTTAGCCGCTCGATCCACTGCAAGCTCTTTCCGGTTTGGCGGGCCGCCTTCTGCCGCGGAACCGCCGGTTGCGACCTGCCGTCAAACCCGTTGTAAGGCGGGCTGGACGGCGCTTCGATGTCCTGCCGCCGGGAACGCTTGCACGCTCCCGATATCCGAGGCTCGAACCGGTCGCGAGCGCATCCATAGGACGTGCCCAAATCCGTCTCGACCCGTCTGTGCAGGGAATTAAGCCAAGGCCGAAGCCGGGGCACCTGCAGTCTCGGACAGGACTCCGGCTTTCGCCGGATCACGCGACCTACAAACTGGATGCAAGCCCTTGCTCCTCTTAGAAGAATCCGAAAGGATACATTCTAAGCGGAAGGGCACCACCCTTGGGGTTTGGAGGACGCGTAAAGGCGCGCCGACAAACCGGGCCGGCACGCCCTGGAGTGGGTATGTAGAGGGTTTGCAGGCTTTTGCCAAGTCCCTACAAAGGGTTTGGACCAAAAAATTGCCCCTCGGAGGTGAGCCAGCGCCGGGCCTGCTGGAACCCGGCCAAGGCCGGGTTCCGCGCTCGGTTGGCTTGGTGCCCTGGCCATCCGCCCTCAGATCAACGGACCGGGATTCTTGCGGTAACGATTCACCATCGCGTCCGCGCTCATGTAAGCCAGAGCCTGGATGGTGAGCGTCGGGTTGAACCCGCTCGACGTCGGGAAGTTCGAACTGCCGATGACGAACAGATTTGGGATGTCCCAGGTCTGACCATATCTGTTGACTACCGAGTTGCTCGGATCGCTGCCCATGCGCGCACCACCCTGGTGATGCGATCCTGGCGAGCCTGGGCTCGATGGCGAACGCCACACGTGCGTGGCTCCCATCGCGCGGCCGATCTCCAGAAGCTTCGCGTTGATGAACTCGATCCGCTTCGTTTCATTGGGCCGCCGCCAGTCGTAGGTCATCCGCGGCGCCGGCAGTCCCCAGGCGTCGCGTATGTCGGGGTCGAGATCGATCGTCTGGTCGGCATAGGGCAGATTCTCAGTCTGCCCGGTCATGGCGAGGTGACGGGTATAGTACTTGGCGAAGAAGTCCCGATACCTCGCACCCCAGCGCGGAACGCCGGGAGGCGGCGGCATGTTCATGGCTGTCCCGATCGGTCCGCCTTCGAGGCCCGCCGGCCCGGCCGAGATCTGCGCGCCGCGGATGAACCCGAGCCCGCCGTGGTCGAAGTTGTCGGCGTTGAAGTCGTCGATCGTATGCTTCTGAGCGCTCGGTCCCATGTAGATGTTGACATGGCGGTCATCGAACGCGGCGAACGCCCGCGCCCCGATATGCGCCATGATGTGCTTGCCGAGGTGCCCGCGCGAGTTGGCGAGACCGTTCGGGAATTTCGTGGTCTTTGACAGGAGCAGCAAACGCACCGCGTCGTAGATGAAGGGCGCGACCACCACGATCTCCGCCTCGATCGTGTTGTCGGCGGAGCCGTCGGGACCGTAGTAGGACACGCCGGTCACCCGCCCGCTGTTGTCGCTGTTCACGCGGTAGCACATCGCTCCGGTGATGAGCTTGAAGTTGCCGGTCGCGTCGGCATCTGGCAGCGCCGTCACCAGGATCGACGACTTGGCGGCGACGTGGCAGCCGAAGCCTTGGCAGAAGCCGCAGTAGGTGCACGCCGGCCGCCCCTTATAGGCCTGCGAGATGATTGCGCGCGGCGTCGAGAACGGGTGATAGCCGAGCTTCTTCGCCGCCGCCTCGAAGTTGACGCCGGCCTGATCGACTTGCAGCGCCGGGAGCGGGTAGTCGCGGCGGCGCGGCGCCTCGAACACGTTGCCGCCCTCGATCCGGCGGCCTTGCAGGTTGCCGGCCTTGCCGGACACGCCAAGCTCGTATTCGGCGCGATCGTAGTAGGGCTCAAGCTGGGCATAGCTGAGCGGCCAGTCGATGACCGATGAATCCTCCGGGATCGCGTTGGCGCCGTAGCGCTCGATCGTCTGCGAGCGCACCCGGAAGTCGTCTTCATGGAAGCGCCAGGAGACGGATCCGTAGTGCACGGTGCCGCCGCCGGCCTGGTTGCCGTAGCTCAGGCTCTGGATCGGAGTAGCCCGTGAGTTGGCATTGGCCCGCCAGGTGACCGGTTGGCGCTTCACGTCGGGGCGCAAGTCCTGACGCTGGAAGTAGCGCAGTTCGTCCAAAGGAGCGAAGTCCGACGTCTTCAAGCGCGGGCCGCGCTCGAGCCCGATGACCTTCATGCCGGCCTTGCCAAGCTCGGCCGCGAGAATTCCGCCGACTGCGCCGACGCCGACGATCACGACATCTGTTTTTTCCGTTGCCATGGCTCAAGTCCTCCGGCTCGGGGCTTGCGCCTGCAGGCCGATGAGCGCGCCGCCCACAAAGGCCTCCTTGCTTTCCATGTCCGCCGGCGAGAACGCCGGATGGGCGCCGGGAAAACCAACGAGGCGCCAACCGGCGAAGTCCTTGTTGCCGCCATAGACCGGGTCGGCGAACATGCCTTCAATCGTATGAGTGCGCACGGTGTTGAAGAACGCCTGCGCGCTCGGCCAGCTGAAGCCTTCGGCCTTGTCCTGTTCGAGCGCGGCGATCACCTCGTCCTGACGCGCCGCCGGAAGCTGTGCGAACGGTGCGTTCTGGGTCTTACGGCAATAGGCGTCGAGCTGCGCGATCCCGCGCCGATAGAAATCGCGTTGATCGGCGTAGGCGCCGGCCAGCGCAAGATCGATGTAGTTGAGCACGCCCGCGTCGGTCGCGCCGGGCTTGCCGGGTTCGCCCGGCATCAGCCGCTCGGCGAAAGCCGCGATCGCGGCGGACTCCTCGCCATTGAGCCACGCGCCGTATCCGCCGCCGGAATGATCGCCATGATCCGGCACCGTTGTGTTGGCCGGCGCCGGCTGCGGTGGCTGATGTTGTGCGAGTGCACCCGGCACGAGCGCCACGCTCGCCGCTGCGCCCGCCCCGATCGCCGTGCCAACCAGGAACGCACGGCGCGCTTCATCATGCTTGCTCATGATCATCTTCCTCCCTGCCCGGCATTTCTTTCGAGCCGGTCTCAAGCACCTAGACTGCGCCCGGCACGGCATCGCACGCAAGGATTGATTATGCCCAGCGGAATACCTGGGATTGTACGAACGCCGCACGTCAAAAAGCCGGCGCATCGCTGCGCCGGCTTTGGTCGTTGCTATTGTGCGTTGGCCTTAGCTTGTCGTGGGCGGGCCTTAGCTCGTCGTGGGCGCCGGAGCGAACAACGACGACGGCTCCACCTTCACGCCAGGGCCCATGGTCGAGGAGACCGCGACCCTGTTGATGAAGGTGCCCTTGGCGCCTGCGGGCTTTGCCTTCTGCACCGCGTCCGCGAAAGCCTTGATGTTGGCGACCAGCTTGTCGGCCGCGAACGACGCCTTGCCGACACCGGCCTGGACGATGCCGGCTTTCTCGACCCGGAACTCGACCGAGCCGCCCTTGGCACCTTTGACCGCGTTGGTGATGTCCATGGTGACCGTGCCCACCTTGGGGTTCGGCATCAGGCCGCGCGGGCCCAGCACCTTGCCGAGCCGGCCGACCAGCGGCATCAGGTCGGGCGTGGCAATGCAGCGGTCGAAATCGATCGTGCCGCCCTGCACCTTCTCGACCAGATCCTCGGCGCCGACCACGTCGGCGCCCGCCGCCCTCGCCTCGTCGGCCTTGGCGCCGCGCGCGAACACTCCGACCCGCACGCTGCGGCCGGAGCCGTTCGGCAGGTTGACCACGCCGCGCACCATCTGGTCGGCGTGGCGCGGATCGACGCCGAGGTTCATCGCGATCTCGATGGTCTCATCGAACTTCGCCTTGGCCCGCTCCTTGATCATCTTCACCGCTTCTTCGATCGGGTAGAGCTTGCTGCGATCGACGCCTTCGCGAAGCTTGGTCGTGCGTTTTCCGAGCTTTGCCATGGCGCTTACTCCGTGACCTCGATGCCCATCGAGCGGGCGGAGCCGGCGACCATCTTCATGGCCGCCTCGATGGTATCGGTGTTCAGGTCCTTCATCTTCTGCTGGGCGATCTCGCGCACCTGCGAGGACGTGATGGTACCGGCCTTGTCCCGGCCGGGCGTCTTCGATCCGCTTTCGAGCTTCGCGGCCTTCTTGATGAAGTAGGAAACCGGCGGGGTCTTGAGCTCGAACGAGAAAGAACGATCCGCATAGGTCGTGATCACGACCGGGATCGGCATGCCTTTCTCCATTTTGGCGGTCTGCGCGTTGAACTGCTTGCAGAAGTCCATGATCGCGAGGCCGCGCTGGCCGAGCGCCGGCCCGATCGGCGGCGAGGGATTGGCCGCGCCGGCCGGGACCTGCAATTTGAGGTAGCCCGTGATTTTCTTTGCCATGTCTCACTCCTGTTAGTGGTGCGGATCTCGGCGGTTGGCGGCCGCCTCACCTCCCACGCGTTTTCCAGACAGCTAGAGCTTCTCCACCTGTCCGAATTCCAGCTCGACCGGCGTCGGCCGGCCGAAAATGCTCACCGCGACCTTGACCCGCGAGCGAGCATCATCAACCTCCTCAACCGTTCCGTTGAACGAGGCGAACGGTCCGTCGGAGACGCGCACCTGCTCGCCGACCTCGAATGACACCGAAGGTTTCGGCCGCTCGATGCCCTCCTGCACCTGATGCAGGATTCGTTGTGCCTCGGCGTCGGAGATCGGGAACGGCTTGTTGTCGGCGCCGAGAAAGCCGGTCACCTTCGGGGTGTTCTTGATCAGGTGGTAGGCCTCGTCGGAGAGGTCCATCTTCACCAGTACATAACCCGGGAAGAATTTTCGCTCGGCGTCAACCTTGCGGCCGCGCCGCACCTCAACGACCTTCTCTTTGGGCACCATGATCTCCTCGAACAGGTGATCGAGATGCCGCTGCTTGGCCTGCTCGCGAATCGAGTCTGCGACCTTGTTCTCGAAGTTCGAGTAGGCCTGCACGATATACCAGCGCTTGCTCATGGCCGCCTGATCCGTTCGCTCGTTCATCCGCCGCCGCCGAAACTCAGTGCCAAGGTTACGACCATACGCATGACTTGGTCGGCCAGCAGGAAGAAGACGGCCGCAACCGCGGTCATCACGAAGACCATCATGGTCGTGACCGCTGTCTCACGCCGCGACGGCCAGGTGACCTTCTGACCCTCGGCGCGGACTTCCTGCAGAAACTTGAAGGGACTTACTTTCGCCATGCGGTTCGCCTGTCAAACGGCAATATACGCCCGCCGCACGGATCAACAACCGACCCAACGGCAAAGAGCGTCATGAGTTCTCGTGGTTTAGCCACGCCCCGAACCCTGGACTTGGGCCGGGCGAGTGCGCTCGCTGGCTGAGATACGGTCTCAGCGCGCGGTGGTCAAGATGGCCCAACTACTGGATTTTTTCCGGCTGACCGGCCATCGGCCGGACCCCCGCGGTCGAGCACCCGCGGGGCAATTGCAGGTCCCCTCCCCGCTGACTAGCTGACGGGCGGGGTCGATCCTCTGGGAGGCGGTATGGACTCAGCAGCGACCGCAACGGCCGAGGGCTTTGTCGAGGACACCTACCTCAAGCCGCGATTCGGCCTGATCGAATTCTTCCGGCGCGCGCGGACCGATCAGCTTTCCCTGCTGCTGCCTGAGCTGTTCGACCGCAACATGACCTATAGCCGGCTCGTGTTCCTGGACAATTTTATCCTCAATAAGCCGGAATACATCGAGCACGTGCTGCTCACCAATCAGGCGAACTATCGCAAGAGCCCGTTCCTGCGGAACATTCTGGGCCCGCTGCTCGGCGAGGGGTTGCTCATCAGCGAGGGCGAATTCTGGCGGCGCCAACGCCGGATCGCGGCCCCCGCCTTCCACAGCAAACGCGTCGCCGGCTTTGTCACAGCGATGGCGTCCTGCACCGAAACCATGCTCGCGCGTTGGCACTCGACAGCGCAGCCGTTCGACATTGCGTCCGAGATGATGGCGCTCACGCTCAACATCATCGCCCGCACCATGTTCTCGCGCGACGTCAGCGGCGATGTAGAGGCGGTACGGCGCCTCACCGACGTCGTGGTAAGGCTGCCGCCGAGTCTCCTCGACCTGTTCGGCTTTCCGCAATGGCTTCCGCGCCGGCGGCCTTCCGCCTACCGCCGCGCCATCGCCGAGTTCGAGGCCCTGGTGGCGCGGTTTCTGGCCGAACGGGCCGACGGCGTCGATCGCGGCGACCTGCTCTCGATGCTGCTCGCCGTGCGCGATCCCGAGACCGGGCAAGGCATGAGCGCCAAGCAGGTCCGCGACGAGATCCTCACGATCTTCCTGGCCGGCCACGAGACCACCGCCAACGCGCTGAGCTGGACCTGGTACCTCTTGGCGCGGCATCTCGGGGCGGAGGCGCGGCTGCACGAGGAGGTCGACCGCGTGCTTGGCGGCCGCCTGCCGAGCGCCGCCGACCTCGCCGATCTCAAGTGGACGCGCATGGTGATCGAAGAGGCGATGCGCCTCTACCCACCGGCGCACACAATCTCGCGCACCGCAATCGGCGAGGACCGGATCGGGGGCGTGCGCGTGCCGCCGGGCGCGCTCATCACCATGAGTCCTTACCTGACGCACCGCAATCCGAAGCTCTGGCCGGAGCCCGAGCGCTTCGATCCCGAGCGGTTCGCGCCGCAGGCGACCGCCCAACGCCATCGCTTCGCCTATTTGCCGTTCGGCGGCGGGCCGCGCATCTGCATCGGCAACAGCTTTGCCATGGCGGAAGCGCAGGTGATCGTGGCCGCGCTCGCGCAACGCTACCGGTTTCGCCTCGCGACGAGCCACACAGTCGAGCCGATCGGGCTGATCACGCTGCGCCCCAGGAACGGCATCTGGGTCACGCTCGAGCGGCGATGACGACGAATGTCTCGTCCTTCAGCAGCCCCGGCAGATGCTGCGGATCGCCGCATTCACTCTGTTTTCTCGCTCGGCCTCCTGCGCCTGGAGCTCGTCCCATTCGCGCGTGCCACGTCTGGGCCATGGCTTGATGCTGCTCGTGCCGCCTATCGTGCCAGCAGCCTGGCCGCCTCCCGCTTGGATGGTCCGCGCCTCCTGTGATGGCGCCGCCCTCCTGACGCGTCGCGGAGGATCGTCGACTGTCGCGAGGCGGTAAGGCCGCCATTGCGTCGTGTCCACGTTGGGTCCGCTCGAACAGCCTGAAAGGATGAGACTCGAAAGCGCCAACCCGACCAGCATCGGTAGCCGTAGCACCGCCCGACTAACGTGGGCCATCGCTCTGCCCTGCTCTATCCCCCGGCCGCCCAGCCCGACGGCCACGCTCAACCATATCAAGAACGGGACCTCCACGCCATTGCGGCGTGTCGCCCGGCCTTCCAGACTTGTGAAATCGCAGATCGATCGAGGGGCAGGTCGGCGTTTACGACGGCTTGGGCGGCATTCCGGCTTGCAAAAGGCGCCGGCATCCCGGCCTGTCTGTCACGGCTCACAGACGCTGCGTTGCACCACAAAGCGACGCCGAGGGCCAACACGACGGGACTGTGATAGATCAGCCCACGCCTTGCGGGTTTGCCACGCGGGCGTCAACGTCGCCTTTGCCGATACAACGAACCGTAGAGAGCGGCTATGAGCCAGCCGGAGACTCTGGAGCCGATTCATCCTGGACACGATCGAGCGCTACTTCGAACTGCTTCAAGCGCACGTGCCAGCCCATGAGACGAGCCAGCGCGTATTGACGGCTGACTTCGAGACCGGGTTCGTCGGTGGTTACCGATGGCGCGGAGCGGACGGGCTCGCCGCGTTTCTGGCCGCACGATCGGTGTTCTTCGACGAATCCCACGAGATCCTGCAGCTGATGGACATTACGCAGCCAGATGCCGACACCATTCGGGCGCGCAACCGGCTGCGGTTCTTCCTGCGACGCCGGGAGCCGCAAGCCCCTGTGAGCGAAACATTTACAGGGCAAGCTTTCCATACCTGGTTGCTGCGCCGCCTAGCGCGCGATCAGCAGTGGCGAGTTGCCGCGCAACTCGTCGACGGCTTCGCCATGCTCAATGACAACGCGACCAAGCTATTCGCTGCTCCCGCCGAAGGGCTGCGCACGTAGCGCCGCAACGCATTTGGTCCGATCACGTGGCATCCGGACAGGTGGCATCCTTCGGAGGCGCTCGATGAGTCTGGTCGTCGATTCCCATCAGCATTTCTGGACCTACGGCACCTATCAAACGTCCTGGATGGAGGCGCCACCTTATGCCGGTGATCCTGCGTTCCAACCGCTGCGGCGCTCGTTCAGGCCGGACGATCTGATGCCCGACCTCAAAACTGCAGGCGTCCATTACAGCGTGACGATCGAAGCAGCGGACGGCCTCGCCGAAAATGACGCGTTGCTCGCCAATGCCCACGCCCATGATTGGATCGCAGGGGTGGTCGGCTGGGCGCCGCTTGCGCATCCAGGCGACGTCGAGCGAACCCTCGATGCGCGCGCAGGCGAGCCAGCTCTGGTCGGCATCCGCCATTTGATCAATGTCGAGCCGGATCCCGATTGGATCATCCGGCCGGACGTGCTGGACGGATTGCGAGTTCTCGCAACGCGCCGTTTGGCGTTCGACTACGTGGGCATCCTGCCCCGTCACTTGCAGCATATCCCTTTGATCGCGCAACACATCCCGGAGCTGCGCGTCGTGATCGATCACCTCGGCAAGCCGCCGATTGCTGTCCGGCAACTCGAGCCTTGGAGCTCGCTGCTTGCTCGCGCTGCCGAGATGCCGAATGTTTTCGCCAAACTGTCAGGCCTTGATACCGGCAGCGCGCTCGCGTGGGGCGCAGCGGATATCGCGCCGTATGTAGATCGCGCGCTTGAACTGTTCGGGCCCGAGCGGCTGATGTTCGGCAGCGACTGGCCGGTCGCCAACCTGCGCGGGGGCTACGGCAAGGTGTGGCGCGAGACCAACCTGGCGCTTGCCAGCCTTTCCCGCAACGAACGCGATCGAATCCTGGGCGGCACAGCCATCGAGTTCTATCGGCTGCCGGTAACAGCTCGATCCTCGTGAACAACCTTTTTATCCCGACCGTGGTCGAACCGCAGCTCATTCAACGAGAATGAGCCGGCCGCGCTGCGGCTGTCGCCGCGTCACCCGGCCGGAAAGTAGGCGGGAAGATCGGCAAGAAGCGGCAACGCCTTGTCCTTGTCGAGCACGGTCGGCGTCGCTGCAACCGCGGGCCATGCAATGGCGAGAGCCTGGTCGTTCCAGCGTATTCCCCGTTCATGCTCGGGACTGTAGAAATCCGTGACCTTGTAGATGACCTCGGTGTCTGGCTCGAGCGTGCAGAGGCCATGCGCGAAACCCGGCGGAACCCAGAGCTGCTGCCAGTTGTCCGCGGTCAGGACTGTGCTGACATGCTTGCCATAGCTGGGCGAGCCACGCCGCAGGTCGACCGCGACTTCGAACACCGAGCCGCGCGTCACGCGGATGAGCTTGCCTTGGGTCTTCGGGGGAACCTGAAAATGCAGAGCTCGAATGGTGCCCGCCTTGACCGAAAAGAGATGATTGTCCTGAACGAAACGCGTGTCGCCGAGAAACGGGCGCAAGTCGCGCTCGTTGTAGGTCTCCGAGAAGAAACCGCGCACGTCGCGGTGCCGGATTGGGGTGAGGAGTACAGGGCCCGAAATGTCGAAGACGGCAGCTTGCATAGGGTAAGCTGAGCGAGCTAAGCCTTGTCCTGAAGGGTTATGGAGCGCGTGTTCACGGTGCTGTCGCCTTCCCGAAGCGACGAACATGGAGGCTGAATAGCCCGATAGTCCAGACCGGGCAATGGGGGATGAATTGGTGCACAAAATCTCGGCTTGTGTGATCACCTTCAACGATGCCGACAACCTGCAATTCTCGGTCGCCAGCGTACGTTGGACGGATGAAATTGTCGTCGTCGATACGGGCAGTACCGATCGCACGGTCGAGATTGCCGAGTCAATGGGCGCCCGGATCGTCAACACGATACCCTTTGCCGGCTTTGGCGAGATGCGCAACCGCGCGAAAGATGCGTGCAGCCACGAATGGGTGTTCAGCCTGGACGCAGACGAGCATTGCACGCCGGAGCTGCGGGACGAGATCATCGCGCTGATGGCGACCGACCCTCCCCACGACGCGTATCTGGTTCCACGCAGGACCTACATGATGGGACGCTGGCTGCGCGGCTCGAGCCGGCCTCCCGACTATCGCACCCCGCAGCTCTATCGAAAGGATTGCCTGCGCTATACGCCCTCGTTGACGCACGAGGCGCACGAGCTGTTGTCGAAGCGCCCGCTCGGGCAGTTGCAAAACCTCGTCTGGCACTACCCGATCAGCGAGCTCGAGGAGACGCTGAGGAAGGCAAACCTCTATTCGTCGTTGGGTGCGCGGGCGCTCGCCGGCAAGCGCGTCAGCATGTGGAGCGCGCTCGGACACGGCGTGTGGGCATTCCTGCGGCTCTTCGTCTTCAAGCGCGGGTTTCTCGACGGCTGGGCCGGCTTCGTGATCGCGCTATCGAATTTCGAGGGTACGTTCTATCGCTACGCGAAAGCCTACGAGAAGGCGCAAGCCTGGGGACTGCCTGCGACGAACACCGACGAGACGCGGGCTCGGTCGGTCCGAGCCGGCTCTTGAGGCGGCGGGGCCGCATCAATGGACAGCACAGGCCCCCTCCTCATCGCGGGAAAGAGCGGGCGCCTCGCCCAGGCGCTGATCGCGGAAGCAACCAAGCAGAGCCGCCACGCTGTTGCTATGGGGCGCCCCGATCTCGACCTGCTCGATCGCGCTGCGATCGCCCGCACGCTTGCCGACGTCAAGCCGCGCGCCATCATCAACGCTTCCGGCATCGTCAACATGGAGCAGGCTGAACGTGATCCGGCCCTGGCATTTGCCGTCAATTGCGACGCCGCCGGCAACCTCGCGGCCGCGGGCCGGGCATCCGCCATCCCGTTCGTGCATCTGTCCAGCAACTATGTCTTCGACGGACGCAAGGACACGCCTTATGTGGAGGAGGATGCGACAACACCGATCAGCATCTACGGCAAGTCGAAAGTGGCGGGCGAGAATGCCGTCATGGCGGCTGATCCCGATGCGGTCATTGTGCGGACCTCGTGGCTGTTCGGTCCCTCTGCGGGGAATTTCGTGACCACGATGCTTCGCCTCGCCGAGACGAACGACACGCTGCGCGTGGTCGCCGACCAGTACGGCCGTCCCACCGAGTTGATGGACCTGTCGCGCGCCTTATTCCACCTCACTGATCATCGTCTGCAAGGGCGAGGCGAAGCCGGCATCTATCATGTCGCCGGACACAGCGAGACCACCTGGTTCGAACTGGCCCAAGCCCTATTCTCGGGTTGGGCCGCGCGTGGCGGGCGCATGCCGCACTTGCAGGCGATCACGTCGGCGCAATGGGGCGGGCCGGCACAGCGCCCGCTCTATGGGGTCCTCGATTGCACCAAGGCGGAGCGGATATTCGGCGTCAGCTTGCCGGCTTGGCAGGAGTCGCTCGAGCGCTGCCTCGATCGGATCGCGCAGAACCGCTCCGCTGTCGCCGGCGAAGCACGGGCATAAACCCGTGTCATCCGGGCAACGCGAAGCAACCACCTAAGCGATTGATGTGTTGCTGAAGCGTCCGCTGCGCCGCTGGCAGGAGTGGAGGGACTGGCGCAAGTCAGTAGTTTCAAGTGCTTACACTGGCTAACCTTTGCAAAAGCGCACATTGAACCTCAAAGGGTTCTTTCGGGACTGGCTAACCTATGAACCGTCCCGAGCAGCAGCTACAGCTGGACGTTCGCGCACGCGCGTCGCCAAGCTCGGCGTGGCCACGAGAGATTATCAGTTCACGATTCCGCCGCGACCATTTCTACAATTTGCTCGCGCGGGAACTCGGCCGCGCCGTAATGGGTCCTCACCCTGAGCGTGTCACTGCTGATGGTAGTGCGCACTCTTTGAGGACACTAGAATGCCACGCTTTTTCCCAAGTTGTGGCAAAATTGGGACAGCCTCTTGTCGGTGCGTGTAGTAATAAGTTAGCGGGTCTAAACTGCGCGTAATTGGGGCGTTTCTCTGTGTTGCCCTGCGTATACCGCGGTCAATGGGCCCCGGTCCTCCCCGCTAACTGAGCGGGGAGGAAAGGTGGGGGCGCGGGTTCGGTCAGGAGGGGACACGGACCGTTAACCCGCGCTTCCCCAATGAATGAGAGATGACGCTATCAAGACAACAAAGGCTCCTCGATAGCGTGAGTTTTGATGGCTATCAATTATAAAAGCTCCACATACAACATCGGCGCTTGGTCGAATTTTCTCAACAGACGTCACCACTTAGAAAAGAATTCGTCGCCCTCGTGATCGCCATGACGCCACGAATTTTTCAGGCCGTGGCATATTGGTGACAATTTTCCCACGAATGTTCTGCGGTTTGCACCCAAGGCGGGCCGTATCGATCTGCCCTAGTCTAGGGCCGGCGTGCCCGATCACTTCGGCTGCGCCGAAGCCACGGCGCTGGGGTGAGCGCCGTGCTCCCGACCGGCGTAACGCACGACCCGTCCTTGCAGCGGCCGACCGAGCCGATTATCTCGCGGGCTTTCGGGCGGTCGATGCGGGCGAAGAGTTCGCGAACTTGGCGAGTTGTGCATTGGTGCGCGAGGCGTCGGCTTCGACGCTGGCCTTGAGTGCCATCAGATCCGCACGCAGTAGCGTGATTGCGCCGTCCAGTATGCGGGTGTCGTAGATGGTCGCCACGGGCTCGGTGTTGACCACTTCGACCGGCCGCATGAACCCCATTGCGGCGAGCCCACCGGCCGCCGCGCCGGTCAACGCCGCGACCACGATCATTGCGCCGAAGAGAGCAATGCGCTTAGCGCGCGGGTCCGTGGTGAAAGCGAGCAGCGCCTTCGCCGTCGATGGGCCTTCGGCCCCAATTGCTAGCGTGGCGCCTGCAGCACCAGACTGCGTCGCAGCGTTCCCTTCGATGTCCTTGATCATGCTCAGGGTCCCCCGTTCGTTTGAAACGAGTAAGAACCCATACGATTACAAAGCGGTTAAGAGGCCGGAGCCCTCAAGGTAGGCGAGTGATGCGCTGAGCGTGATGTACACCAACATGACACCCTCGCGACGAGGATTTTCGCAGCCGTTCGAACATTCAAGTTTCGCGCCGCGCTACCAGCCGATTTTTCAGTTAAGGTGGAACCTTAAATTCCTCGGCCGCAAGCTCACGCGCCGACTGCTCGTCGGCATTGAACTAGGCCGCCTCGTCAATCAGCGTCGGATCATCGTTCGGTGCGCGCGAGCTGTTCACGCGTCTGCCCACGCGACGCCTGCGCAGGTAGTCGTCTGCAATCGGCGTCTTGATATCGGCGACGCCCATCGAGCCATCCAACCAAGCATTAAACTGCGCTGGCCGGAGGACCACCGGCATCCGATCATGCACCTCGGCGACGAAGTGGTTCGGCTCCGTGATGAGCATCGTGCAAGACAGCAGCCGTTCCTTCGTCTCGACGTTCTTCCATTCGTCCCATAGTCCAGCCATCGTGAGCACCGGCGAGCCGTCAGCGGCCGTGAAGTAGTGCGGCTTCGGGCGAAAATCACTGAAATTACAAAGAGGGAATTTCGAGATGGCAGGAGTGGAGGGACTCGAACCCCCAACCCCCGGTTTTGGAGACCGGTGCTCTAGCCAAATTGAGCTACACTCCTACGCGCGCGGCAGAGAGGTGCATCAAGGCGGGCCGCATTGCAAGTCCGCCGGCGTCGCGCGTCAGGCCGGTTCGACCACTACCGCGGTTCCATAGGCCAGAACCTCGGTGATGCCGGCGGAAATCTCGTTGGCATCGTAGCGCATCGCCAGGATGGCGTTGGCGCCCATCCCCTCCGCGTGGGCTACCATGAGCTGGTAGGCGTCCGCCCGCGCCTGCTCGCACAGCGACGTGTAGAGCGTGATGTTGCCGCCGAACAGCGATTGGATCGAGGCGCCGACATTGCCGATGACGCTGCGCGAGCGGACGATGATGCCGCGTACGACGCCGAGGTAACGGACGATCTTGTGGCCGGCGAGGTCATTGGTGGTGGCGACGATCATGGCAAGGCCTTTCGGTCAGGAGAGTCTTCCCTATACGTGCCCCGCGACTGGCCGCAGGTTCAAGCCCTGTTGCCGTCCAAAGGCCGGAGCCATGACCGTCACGTCGAAGGCACGGCTCCGCCCAAGCACGAAACCGCGCCTTCAGTCAGGTCAGCGACTGATGTTTTGGCTG
>Ga0066903_100001834_pt1 | contig 15987 bp, 13 predicted proteins | sample PanSoiMetaGPlot1_FD_67491 | JGI IMG/M metagenome (GOLD analysis project Ga0066903, IMG submission 67491) | Tropical forest soil microbial communities from Panama analyzed to predict greenhouse gas emissions - Panama Soil - Plot 1 (version 2) | ecosystem: Environmental > Terrestrial > Soil >... | reverse complement strand
GCGCCCGGCTTCACACTGTTATCGGGTTCACAGGCAGCAGCGCCGCAGGCGAGCGCGCCGATGACGACGCAGAGCGCGTCCCGCGCGGGTGGGGAAAACGACCGTTTCATAACCGGCTCCTTTGAGCAGTGAAGACGACGTTGGCGGACCAAAGACACCACGCGTTGTGCGGCATCGTATCAGTGATGTTGCAATCTGTGAATTGGCGAACGCCTCGGAATTCGGCGGTTTCTCCACTTCCTTGAGCCGGGTCGAGCCAGAAAGTTGACAGAATGCCGCCAGCAGTTGACGGAATTGTGTACAGGAAGGCGCTGCGGCCCGTCGGTGAGGCAACCACAAAGGCCGATCGAAAGCGATCAGTCTTTGGTGACGATTCCCAGCGTCTTGGCGCCCGCGCCCTTGCAGACGTCCATGATGCGGACCGCGCGGCCGTAGCTCGCGTCGTCGTCGATCTTGAAGAAGACGACCTTCTGGCGATCGTGCAGCAGCCGCTCCGCCACCCGTTCCCCCAGCGCCTCGGGCGCGACGCTCTCACCGTTCAGGGTCAAGGTGTCGTGCTTGTCCAGCTCGACGACGATCGGATTTTCGCCCGGAGGTTGGGGGACGTTTTCGGTCTGCTTCTGCGGCACCTTGGCGACGATCTCTTTCAGCATCACCGGCGTCATCACCATGAAGATGATCAGCAGCACCAGCACGATGTCGATCAGCGGGGTGACGTTGATCTCCCCCTGAGGTCCGCGCCGACCCGTGCCGACCGAAAACGCCATCAGCGCTGCGCCTCCGCTCGCGACCGCGCGGGATCCAGTCGCCGGCTCCCGGGGCCTGGGTCTCTCTCGTTTGGGTCACCGCTCCTGAAATGGCCGCTGCGCGGCCATCGTCGCTCGTGTTCGGCCTGGCATCCGCGCCCTTGATCACCGAGGTTCTTGGCAAACGCGCGAGGGGCGCGGAGCGGCCTCTCACGTGCCCCAAACGAGAGAGCCCCAGCCCCCTGCGCCGGCTCCCCGTCGTCAAACAGACGCGTCAGTCGATCTGATTCATCGACCGATTCGACATTGGATCGCTCCTCGCCCGACGGACGCTGGCCTAGGGCTGCAACGCTGGGGGGCGAGGATGCCAGCGCGAACAGGAGCGACGATGGCCGCGCAGCGGCCATTTCAGGAGCGGTTCCCCAAAGGGACCACTCGCCCCTCCGGAAGCCGCCGACTGAATCCCGCGCGCGCATCAGTGCGCCGTTCCGACCTGCGGCTTTTGTTCGTCGGTGCCGATCTGGACGTCCTCGACGCCGGCGCGGTGGATCGCCTCCATCGCGGCGCGGGCGGTGCCGTAGCGGATGCGGTGATCGGCCTTGAGGAAGACGCCCTTGTCCGGATAGCGGCGGCGCTCTTCCTGGACGGACGCGGTCAGCTTTTCGATCGGAACCTTGTCGGCGTTCAGGTAGACGTCGCCGCTCGAGTTGATCGACACGATCAGGTCCTTGTTGTCGTCGTTCTTGCGATCGTGATGGCTGGTGATCGGCAAGTCGACGCTGACCCCGCGGACGATCATCGGGGTGATCACCATGAAGATGATCAGCAACACCAGCACGACGTCGACCAGCGGCGTCACGTTGATCTCGGCGCGCACCTGGCCCTTGGGCCGTTGCTTGGTCGCGAGCCCGCGCCTCGCCGTCGCACGCAGCATGCGCGCGGACGCGGGACGGGGGCCGGTCGGCCCACGTTCGCCGGACGTCACGCCGGATCGCCTCGCAGGATCGTGTCGACCAGCTCGGACGCGGTCTCGTCGATGTCGATGGTGATGTCGTCCAGGCGCGCGGTGAAGTAGTTGTAGAACCAGACCGCGATGATCGCGACGCCCAGCCCGACGGCGGTCGTGATCAGGGCCTCCGCGATGCCGGCCGAGACGGTGCCGATGCCGCCGCCGCCCTTGGTCGGGTCCGCCAGCTTCTGGAAGGCGGTGATGATGCCGCCCACGGTGCCGAACAGCCCGACGAACGGCGCCGACGACGCCACCGTCGCCAGCACCGGCATCCCGCGGCGGAGCCCCGCCAGCTCGCGTTCCTTGCTGCGCTCCATCGCCCGGTTGACGACCTCGGCGACCTCGAACGGCGCGGCGGCCGCGCCCGGGCGGTCCACGCCCCGCGCGTATTCGTTCAGCCCCGCGCCGATCACGTTGGCGACCGGGCTGCCCCCGAACCGCTTGTCGAGCCCGACCGCCTCGCGCAGGCGCCCGGCGCCCTCGACCATCGGCGCCAGCGCGGCGATGTAGAGGCGGGACTGCTTGCGGCCGCGCCAGAACGTCCGCAACCGGTCGCCGGTGATCGCGAGCGAGTACAGCGACATCGCCACCAGCACCAGGACGACGCCGCGGGCGACGAGCCCCATCTCGTTCCAGAGTCCAACCAGAGTGAAGTCCATGCGTGTCTCTCCGTGGTTTTTTCGGGCTGTTGCTAGAGCGTCTTGAATTCGAATGGGTGGACCGAGCAAAAGGGGATGGGCGTCCCATTCGCGGCGTAAGGCCGGAAGCGCCAGTTCTTCATCAGCGTGTCGACGATTCCGCGGTCGAGCTGGGGCTCGGCGCTCTTCATGATCGTCACCTTGTCGACGGTGCCGCTGGTGGTCACGCAGAATTTCACGAGCACCTGGTAGACGGTGCCCGCCTTGCGCAGATACATCGGGAAGGGCGGATCCTCGCCAGCCAGTTTCAGACCCATGCCGATGTTGGGCGGCAAAAACTTCGGCGCGGTGGGGGCGCCCGTGCCGGTGCCGCCCGGTATGCCGCCGACCTTGCCGCCCGGCGTGCCGCCTGCGATTCCCCCGGGCGTGCCGCCCGCGACGCCGCCTTTGACGCCGTCCTTCTCGCCGTGGTCCTCCGCCGCCTTCGGTTCCTCTTTCGGTTCTTCCTTGGGGGTCTCCTTCGGTTGAACGATCTCGAGTTTCGGCTCCACGACCGGCTTCGGTTTCACGATCACTTTTTTCTTGGGCGCGCTGCCGCCCCCCGCGGGCGGCGCCGCGGCCGGCGGCGGCGGTGGCGCCGCCGACATGAACGTCACCTTGAGCAGCGGCGGTGACAGCTCCTCGACGTGCCAGAACGAGTAAGCGATCCCGACGGCCAGCAGCGCGCCGTGGAACGCAATCGACAGCCCGTACCAGATCGAGCGTCGGCCCGCCCGAATGGGGGCCTCCGACTGCGCGCGGAATGCCTCGAACGCCATCGGTCAGCTCTTCCCGCCGCGCTCGGCGAGCGCCCGCTTCTGCCAGTCGTTCGCGCGATCGACCGCCTGTTGCCAGGCCGCCGGCTCGGCGAACAGCCCGTAGGATTTTTGCCGCCAGACCAGCGCGAGGTAGGTCATCGCGTCCGCGTGGTGCGGGCGCAGCGCCAGCGCTTTCTCCAGGTGCGCGATCGCCTGGTCCGCCAGCTCGACGCGCGACGGCCCGCAGACGTCGCCCGAGGCCGCAGCGGGCGGCGGGGGCGGCGGAACCAGCGCCGGCTCGTCCGGCGCGCCCCGTCGTTTCGGTTTGGGGGCGTCGTCGGGCGCCGGGCGCGGCCGCGGATCGTACGCCGCCATGTCCGGGCCGCCCCCGTGCCCCGCCAGGATCTGCCAGATGAACGTGCCGACGCCGTACTGGGCCTCTGCATCGTTCGGGCGAAGGGCCGCCGCGCGCGTCGACCACTCCAGCGCCTGCGGCCACTTCCCCCACTTGAAATAGACCTCCTGCAGCCCGTGAATGACGTCGTAATCGTCGGGCGCCCGGCGGTTCCGTTCCAGGAAGGTCTTCTCCAGCGTCGCGAAGTCGTCGATGTCGAACCAGGTCTGCACCGTCAGCTGATCGGCGCGCGGATCTTTCGGCGCCAGCTCATGCAGCTTCTGGAACGCGGCCAGCGCGCAGTCGGCGGCGCGGCGGCTCTCCGGGTCGTGCCCGCCCGGCGCGATCAGCTGCCGGCAGGTGTAGCCCTTGTTCAGCCACAGGGTCGGCAGGTTCGGTACCAGCGGTTCGGCCGTCTCGAACGCCGTGACCGCCTCCTGGTAGCGCCCGCGCTTGTACAGCTCGTTCGCCTCCTGGATCTTCTTGCGGCCGCGCACCTCCGAGCAGCCGCCGATCAGGATCGCGACGACGCTAGTGCAGATCGTAAATCTGGAGCTCATCGCCTCCCCGGGAGAAGCTCTTGAAGCGTTTGAGCACGACCAGGGTGTTGCCGCGCGCGCGCCAGACGACGGGGCGGGGCGTGAACACACGCCCGCGCAGCTTGACAGAGCCATCGGCGACATCGGCGCTGTAGACGTCGAGCATCGGCAGATCGACCTTTTGCCGCTGCACGGCATCCTTGTTGACCGGATCGATGGCGATGCCGAACGTCAACTGCTTGGGCTCCGGCCCTTCCTCGACGCGGAGCGATTTCGGATCGTAGAGGTGGAACGGGACGGCCAGCGTGGCGGGCTGCTTCTTGCCCATCGCATCAACTACATCGACGCCCGACGCGTCGTCATTGAGCTCGACGAACACCGATCGATCCAGGTGCAGCTGCCTGAGCTGCCCCGTCTGCGCCCAGCCGACCACGTCCGCGATCGGCCCCTCCTTGTCGACCTTGCCGGTCAAAGCGTCGAGGATCGCCATCTTGGACTGCCCGCGCACGTCCTGCTTCTTGTCGTACTCGCCCGGCCGCTCGCTCAGCATGCGCGTGAATCCGTCGTAAAAGCCGATGTAGCGGACGCCGGGGGGCTTCAGCTCGCCCGACACGTCGACGTGATGCACGCGCGCCTTGCCCGCGGGCGCCAGCGTCGTGACGTCGTAGGGCGCGACCGTGAACGTCGCCTCGGCGCCCTTGTTGCCCAGCTTGCGCGTGAACGCGATAAGCAAGCGCGCGCGCGGCGTGCCGTCGGCCGGCGGGCGTCCGAACGCGGTGGCGGGCCCGACCTTGCCGCCCGGCTTGCCTGCGCCGTCGAAACGGAAGGCGTAGACGGGCGCCTCGTCGTCGGGGCGATCGCGGCCGATGACGACCACGCCCGTGTTGCCGGCGAGCAGCTCGATATCGGCGGCCACCAGGTTCGCGTTCGGCAGATTGAACCCGCCCTGCCGCTCGCCCGACGCGATGTCGTAGACCTCCAGCTTCGCGAACGTGGCGCCGTCCGTGCGAATCAGCGCGACGCGCTTCCCGTCCGCGTCGAGCCCGAAGACGTCATCGAAGTAGCCCTCGCCGATCGGCGGCTTCAGCACGTGGCGCGGTTCGATCTGCTTCGGCGGCTTGGCCCAGACGAGCGACGCGGGCAGCAGCGCGGCCGCGGCCAGGACCTTCGCGAGGCGGGTCATCGCCCGGGACAGTAACCCGATCAAACCCCGGCGCGGGCGAGGAATGCGTCGATCTGTGCTCGCGCTTCGGGGCTCGCGTCGAGGAACTTGACGCCCATCCGTAGCTCTTCCGGCCCGGCCGCGGAGACGATCTCGCCGGAGATCGCGATCGGCGTCTTGTCGCCCGGCAACGTGAAGGTCAGGTTCACGACCGTCCCGACCGGCAGCGGGATGGTGTGCTCGAGCCGCAGTCCGCCCTTGGAAAGGTTGCCCGCGCGCCGGAAGTAGCGCTCCGAACCGGTCGTCTCCTCGACCCACATCTCGATCGGGATTCTCGGTCCTCCTCGACGCTCTTCCGAGGGCTGCGACATGCGGCGATGTTACACCAATCCGGAATTCCGCCCAAAAACGGGGCGGGGCGCTGGCGCTACATCCCGAGCTGAATCAGTTGCACCCAGGCGCGGTCGTCGGTGAAGCGACGCGCCAGCTGATACTGAAGCGTCAGCGTTCCCGGCCCGAACGCCAGCCGCAGCGACAGCGATCCGCCAGCGGCCGTGTGCTGGCCGCCGGCGTAGCCGTCGGTGGCGGCGACGCCGAACAGGTCGAGATCGATCTGCCGGACGAACAGCGAGGGCAAGATCCAGAGCGTCGAGGCCCAGCCGTAGTCGATGATGAACGGCAGGCGGTAGCGCGCGCTGCCGATGCCGATCCGATCGACGGCGAGCGGGTAGTCCTCGAACCCGCGCAGGGGTTCGACGAACGCCGCCGCCGGCGGCAGGAACGGATAGTCGCCGAGCGTCCGTTCGGGCTGATTCGATCCGCGCAACAGCGGCACCAGGGTGTAGCCGCCGACGGTCAGGATCCGCTCGCCCACCGGCGCGCCGACCAGGTCGCGCACCCGCCCGTCCAGCGCCAGCGTGTGGCGGCGATAGAACGGCAGCGGCAGCACCGCCGCCAGCTCGCCGCGCAGATCGTAGAAGCCGAAGCCGGCGCTGTTCCAGCCTTGCGGGTAGGCGGCGGCGTCGAACAGGGCCGCGAACAGCGGGCTCGCCCCCACGTACGGTGACGTCCTCTCGCCTGCGTAGCTCGCGGACAGGTGGGGGCCGGCGAGCCGTTGCAACGGGATCAGCACGCCCGGATCGCCGGGCCGATAACTTTCGATCAGCGAGAAGCCGAGCGAGACCGGGTTGTCGTAGAAGGCGCGGAGCGCGTCGAAGCTGAGCACGCGCTCGCGGCGTTCGAGCGTGTAGTCGACCGCCGTGGGCGGCGAGTTGTTGACGATGGGGGGGACGTCCGCAAAAGAGAACTGCGACGCGGATAGCGACAGCGTCAGCGGCGCGAGCTGGCGGTTCGAGTAGGCGAACGAGCCGCCGCCGTGACCGGCCGCGACCAGCTGGTAGTAACCGGCCAGTGCCCAGCGGTGCTTTTCCATCCGATCGCCGCCCGACAGCACGGCGCCGATGAATTCCCCGGCGCGGCCGGCCGCTGCGAGCGTCGGGCCGTAGAGGTGCGGGATGAACACCTCGTCGATCGAGCTGGCGGGCGCGTCGGAGACGACGGCGGGGATCAGGTTGACGGGCGTCGCGGGCGGCGCGGGCGTCGGCGTCGCGGGCGCGGGAGCGGCCTCGGCGGGCGGCGCGGTCGCGGGAGCGGCGTCGGCGGGCGGCGTGGTGGCGGCTGCCGCGCTGGGCGCCGGAGGCGCCGAGGTGATCACGATCGGGGCGGGCGGCGGCAAAGGGGGCAGGGGAACCTCGTCGAGCGTCCACCCCCAGCCCTCCCGGTTCAGGAAACGGAGCGTGCGCCCGTCGGCCGCGCTGGGCTGGAACGCGAGGAATGGCGCGTGCGTCAGCTTGGCGACGCGCCCGCTGTCGACCTGGTAATCGTAGACCTGGAAGCCGGCGTCGGCGGCGGCGCCCGACAGGAAGACGATGCGCCGATCGTCTACCCACGACGCGTCGTGGACCGGGTCGTCGCCGGTCGGCAGCGTCGTCAACAGCCGGCCGTCGCGCGCGTCCAGCAGGACGATCCGAAAGCGATTGCCATCGAAGCGCGTCGCGACGACGCGCGTGCCGTCGGGTGAGACGCGCGGGTTGGCCACGAACGCGCCGTGCGGTTCCTGCGCGATCACCCGGATCGCACCCGACGCGATCTCCAGCTCGGCGAGATCGTGATGATCGCCGTCGGCGCGCGCGAACACGTAGCGGGTGCCGTCGGGCGTCAGTGAACCGCCCGTGCCGCGCAGGTCGCGGTGCACGATCTCCAGCGTGCCGGCATCGACGTCGTACCGGTACAGACGCGCCGCTTGATAGGTCGGATCCAGATCGATCGCCACGAAGTAGAGCGACCGCCCGTCGCGCGAGAAGCTGAGCCCGCTCGCCAGCGTCGGCGCCGCGACCGCCAGCGTGCGCAACGGCAGCACGTCGGCCAGCGCGCGCTCGGAGCGCAGCTGCCCGTCGGGCCCGTAGACCGCCAGCCAGGCGGGGCGGTCGAAGTCCTCGGCCAGCAGCGCTTCGGTCCCGTCGGGCGCGCGCGCGTAACGGGCGCTGTACCCGGCGGGCCGCACCGTTCGTTGCTCGGGCGGGCGCCCGCGGTCGCGCAGGTTCGCGGCCACCTCGTCGGCGAACTCGTCGATCAGCGTCGACAGAGTCTTGTCGTAGGCCTGCCAGAAGCGAATGTTGACGAACAGCGGGAAGAAGATCGATCGCGCCTGAACGTCGATCAGCTTCCACAGCTTGTCCTCGCCGTATCGATCGGCGAGGAAGCGGACGAACTGGCTGCCCACCAGGTAGTGGTTGCCAGCGTAGAAATCACGCTGGAATTCGGAGAGGTCGCCGCCGTGCAGGCGCCGGCCCGCGAAGCCGGCCGCGAAGGCGCCGCGCCAGAACGGCCAGGCCAGCCGCCCCGCGCCCGGCTGCAGCTTGGTCTCGTAGTAGACCGCCAGCCCCTCGTCGAACCAGGGATCGAGACCGATCTGCGGCGAATAGACCTCGCCGAACAGGGCGTTCCAGAACCACGCGAACCCGGCGATCTGCTGGAAGTGCACGTAGTGGGTCAGCTCGTGGCAGCCGATGGTGCCGGGATCGGGCGGTAGCCCGAACTCCAGCGAGAACTCGTCCAGCGTGTTGTAGGTCGGGACCACCGCCAGCGTTTCGTAGCCGGCGAGGCGGGGAAGGACGAACGCGTTGTTGAACGCGAGCTCCGGCAGGACCGCGATGATCTTCTGGTCGGCGACGCCATTGTGCACGTGGGCGGCGCGGCGCAGATAGGCGACGCACCCCTCGACGCGGGTCGCGAACCGCCACGCCTCGATGTTGCGACCCTCCGGGTAGTAGATGAGCATGTCGGCCGTTTCCAGCCGGCGCATCGGCCTCTCCGCCAGGGCGGCGCCCACGTCCTGCGGCAGGCGCGGCTGCGCGATCGGAAAGCAGCCGCCCGCGAGCACGGCCGCCAGCACGATGGCCAGGGCGATGCGCTGGTGCGTCGGCGACGGCATCTGGCGCGATGTTACACGCGCGCCCAGTTTTGCAAACGTGACGCTGGACATGTAAGAAAGCCAGATGTCGCGACGGCGAATCCTGGTCACGGGCGGCTCGGGCTTCCTCGGGTCGCACCTGTGCGAGCGCCTGCTGGGCGACGGCCACGAGGTGGTCTGTCTCGACAACTTCTTCACCGGCACGCGCACCAACGTCGAGAACCTGCTCGACAACCACCGCTTCGAGCTGATGCGCCACGACGTGACGGATCCGCTCACCATGGAGGTCGACGAGATCTTTCACCTCGCCTGCCCGGCGTCGCCGATCCACTACCAGCGCAACCCGGTGCGGACGATCCGGACCGCGGTCGAGGGGACGCTGAACATGCTCGACCTCGCGCGCGAGGCGAAGGCCCGCATCCTGATCGCGTCGACGTCCGAGATCTACGGCGACCCGGCCGTGCACCCGCAGCAGGAAAGCTACTGGGGCAACGTCAACCCGATCGGGCCGCGCGCCTGCTACGACGAGGGCAAGCGCTGCGCCGAGGCGCTGGCGGTTTCGTACGCGCGCCAGTATGCCGTCGAGGTCCGCATCGCGCGCATCTTCAACACCTACGGACCGCGCATGCACGAGAACGACGGGCGCGTCGTGTCCAACTTCGCCGTGCAGGCGCTGCGCAACGAACCGATCACCATCTACGGCGAGGGCGAGCAGACCCGTTCGTTCTGTTACGCGACCGACCTGATCGAGGGCTTCGTCCGGTTGATGGCGAGCCCGCACGGCGCCGATCCGGTCAACCTCGGTAACCCCCGCGAGACGACCGTGCGCGAGCTGGCCGAGCTGATTCGCAAGCTGGCCGGGTCCAAGTCGGAGCTGATCAAGAACCCGCTGCCCAAGGACGATCCGACGCGCCGCAAACCCGACATCTCGCGCGCGCAGGAGCTGCTCGACGGCTGGGCGCCCCAGGTTCCCCTCGAGAAGGGCCTCGCGGCGACCATCGACGACTTCCGGAAGCGCCTCGGCCTCTGACGCCACCGGACGTGGGCGATCCAGTCGCCGGCTCCCGGGCGTTGGGGGTGTCCCGTTTGGGTCACCGCTCCTGAAATGGCCGCTGCGCGGCCATCGTCGCTCGTGTTCGGCCTGGCGTCCGCGCCCCAAACGGGACACCCCCAACTCCCTGCGCCGGCTCCCCGTCGTCAAATCAGCTGATCGTTGAAGCCTGCGGAGGTGAGTTGGAGGCGGCGCGAGGAGGGGCGGGTGTTCTCTTTCGGGGACCTGTGAGCGCGCTCCTCGCCCGACGTGAGTTTGCCTAGCACTGGATCGCTCGGGGGCGAGGACGCCAGCGCGAACAGGAGCGACGATGGCCGCGCAGCGGCCATTTCAGGAGCGGTCCCCGAAAGGGAATACCCGACCCTCCGGAAGCCGCCGACCAGATCGCCCACGCCGGTGACTGGATCTACTCAGCGGCTTCGGCACGCCTGACGGACGCGGCCGGCGCCGCGCGGTCGAGGGGCTCGCGGGTGGCCGGGTGGACGAGGCCGGGCAGGGCGACGTCGGCGAGCGGGATGCGGACGAAGGCGCGTTCCAGGAGGCGCGGGTGGGGGACGATGAGAATCGGCGGCTCGTCGATGATGGCGTCGCCATAGAGAAGGAGATCGATGTCGATCGCGCGCGGCGCGGCCGGCCGACCAGCTGGCCGCACGCGACCGAGCGCGCGCTCGACGTCCAGGCAGACGTAGAGGAGCGCCCGCGCCGACAGGTTGGTCTCGACGCGCGCGGCGGCGTTCAGATAGGCCGGCTGCGCGTCCGGCGCCACCGGATCCGTCTCGTACATCGGCGAGCGCGCCGCGATGCCGATCCCCATCGCCGCCAGCTCGTCGAGCGCCCGTTCGATCGTCCGGCGGCGGTCGCCGAGGTTCGCTCCGAGCCCGAGGTACGCGGTGGTCACCGGCGCGACTATATATATCAGCGCGCATCACGCCCGGGTTAGGTCCGGCGTCCGGGACGATGTAATAGTGAGGCTGGTGAGCTCCGGCGCCCTCGCGGCAATCCTGTCTGGACTGGCAACGAGCCTGGGCGCGCTGCCGTTCCTGTTCGTGCGCGATCTGGCGCGCCGGACCTACGACGGCATCCTCGGCCTCGGCGCGGGCCTCATGCTGGCGGCGGCGACGCTGGGCCTGCTGGCGGAGGCGGTGCACGGCGTGCGCGCGGCGGGCGGGCTGGACGTCACGCGGCTCTGCCTCGTCATCGCCGGCTTCGGGATCGGTGTCGCGATCGCCGCGGCGATGGATCGCTTCATCCCGCACCACCACGCGGGCGGCCACCACCAGCACCTCGGCCACGAGCCCGGTCACGACGTGCACGACCGGAAGGAGCACGACGGCGATCAGGACGCGCGCCGGCGCGCCGCGCGGCATGCCTACGCCGTCGTCGGCGCGCTGAGCCTGCACCGCATTCCGGAGGGGCTGGCGATCGGCGCAGGGTTCGCCGTGCCCGGCGCCTCCCACGTCGGCGTCATCCTGGCGATTGCCGTCGGTGTGCAGAACGCCTGCGAAGGGATGGTGATGTCGGCGCCGCTGCGCGCGAGCGGCGTGTCGGCGCGCCGTGGTTTCGTGATCGTGGCGCTGACGGGCTTGACGATCCCGATCGCCGCGGGGATCGGACAGGCGGTCGCCGGCGTCGCCGCGACGACGATGCCGTTCGTGCTCGCGCTCGCGGGCGGAACGCTGATCTACGTGACGTCGAACGAGATCATCCCGGAGTCGCACAGCCACGGCAACGAAGGGACGGCCTCCGCCGGCCTGGTGGCCGGTTTCCTGCTGACGATGCTGCTGGAAGCGGTGCTGTAGCCGCCGGCGCCGCGTCGCCGCTAGCCGGACGACAGGCCGACGACCGATTGCGCCGAATCCTGGGGCGTGAACGTCGCCATCCGGTGCGACTCTTCCTTCAGCTCGGCCCCGAACAGCTCGATCACCAGCGCGGCGGTCGCGCCGGCGCCGTTGCGGGTCACCGCCTGCAGGTCGGCCGCCATCGCGCGCGCGTTTGGATAGCGATCCTCGATGCGCGTCGCGGTGGCGCGGTCGATGACGGCCGCGAGCGGATGGGGCAGGTCGCGAATCGCCGACCGATCCTCGACGCCCGGTCCGTTGCCGGCCTTCATCAACAGGCCGTAGGTCGTGTCGGCGACGTAGAGCGGCCGGCCGGTCGCGAAGGTGAACAGCACCAGCGCGAGGGAGTAGAGGTCGGCGCGTGCGTCGACCTCGAGGCCGCGCGCCTGCTCCGGCGCCATGTAGGTGACGTTGCCCTTCACGACGCCGGTCTCGGTGCGTGTCACGCGCCCCTCCGCCTTGACCACGCCGAAGTCGAGCAGCTTCACCTCGCCGCGCGCGGACAACATCACGTTCTCGGGCGAGACGTCGCGGTGGACGATCCCGAGCGGCCGGCCGATCTCGTTCGTCAGCCCGTGCGCGTACTCGAGCCCCTTCAGAAGCTCGACGCCGACGTAGGTGATGATGTCGAGAGGGGGCGGCCGGCGCCAGCGCGCGAAGCTGCGCTCGACCACGCGCCCGAGGTCGCGGCCGACCACGTATTCCTCCGCCAGGTAGTACTGCCCCTGCGAGCGGCCGAAATCGTGGACCGCGATGATGTTCGGGTGGTGCAGCGCCGACAGCAGGTTGGCCTCGTCGCAGAACTGCGCGACCGCGTTGGCGTCGATGGCCAGCTCGGGACGCAGTCGCTTGATGACGACCGGGCGCCGGAAGCCGCCCTCGCCCGAGGTGACGGCGGCGAAGATCTCGGCCATGCCGCCCTGGCCGACCCGCTCGACGATCGTGTAGCGGCCGATGGAGGCCGGCGCCCCGTTGGGATCGGTCGCCGGCACCAGCGCCGCGATCGGCCGGCCGGCCGGCTGCCGCGCCAGCAGCACGTAAAGGCCGACCGCGAACGTCACGCCGATCAAGAGGATCGCGAGCGCCGGAAGCGGAAGCGGCAGACCGCCCGGCGTCGATTGTGGCGCGACGACACCCACCAGCACGCGCAGGCCGCCCGACAGCGGCAGCGCCGCCACGGTCTGGTTGCCGATCGCGGTGAGGCCCGGCGCGGACACGTCGATCGCCTGCTTCAGCGCCGAGAGATCGTCGGCCCCGCTCGTGCCGCCCGTGGTCGCGGCCACCAGCAGCCGGCGCCCGTCCGAGATGGCGACCGCTCCGCCCGCGCGCTCCGCCATCCCCGACACCAGGCCGACGTCGAGGATCTTCGTCGACACCAGCACGGGCCACTCGGAACGACCGGTCAGCGCAACCGGGCAGGCCGTCACCGCCAGAACCTGTCCCGCCGCCGGCAGCAGGCCGGACGAGGCGTGGTGTCCCTGGCGCGCGTCACGCACCATCGTGCGCGCGTCGAACGACGCCGGCAGCCGCGACGTGACGAGCGCCGCGCTCTCGTCGGCGAAGAGGCCGAAGCCGTCGACGCTGCGCCGGAACGGCTCCCACCACGGCTCGGTCAACAAGAGGTCGCGCAAGGTCTCCTGATCGACGTTGGCGTCCAGCGCCGCGACCAGCCGCGGATTCGAAGTGGCGTTCTGCGTCTGCCCCTCGAGGTTGCCGAGCAGACCACGGACGCCGTCGGCGGCGCGCAGCGCGGCGGCCTGCGCCTCGGCCGCGACCCGCTCGCTGGCGTGGCTGCGTTCGATCCGCACCAGCAGCACCACAGCGCCGCCGGTCAGCCCCAGCACGGCCAGCGCCGCGAAGGCCGCGGCCGCACGTGATCTCCTGGACCTCCTCCCCATCGTTAGTACCCGAGTTGCGGCTGCCGTTTGTGACCGTACTTGTCCGGAACGAACGGTCCGGGACGTTTGTCGCCGCCCACCGTGACCGAGACGTCGTGGACGCCCTCGCCGCCGACCACGATCGTCTTACGCGTGATGTTCGAGGCCGCCTCGTGCCACGCGGCCAGCTCGTAACGTCCGGGCGCGACGCCGCGGATGCTGAATGCGCCCGACGCCTGCGCCTTGGCGTAAAGCGGCGAGTCGACGACGAACACGTAGCCGTTCATGGTTGAGTGGATATTGCACAAAATTTCGACGGCACCCGGGCTGTTGAATGTCCGCGTATAGGTGGCTCCCGTAGCGCGAATTCCTGCGTCAAAGTCGTTCGGCTTCGCGATCGAGAATACGTTGTGATAGATGCGGTCGTCGTTACGAAATTGCACCGTGGTGCCCATTGGAACCGCGAGCACGTGCGGCAGGAACGTTTTTTCGCGCTGGGTCACGACTTGGTTAGGCGGCGGGACGATGTGGGGCATTGGCCCATCCAGTCGCTTGAGCCACAAAACGGCGCCGCCCGGGCCGATCTGGCCGCCGCCGCTGACGGACCCGGACACAGACACCAATGAAGACGACGACGCGCGACGTGTGACGGTCGCGGTTGCGCGCGGCCGCGGTTCGGCCCACTTTTCCGGTTGCGCAACAGGTTCGGGCTCGGGTGGCGTCTCGACGTGGGTGCCCGGATGGCCGGCGGCCTTGGCGCGCGCGTCGACCAGGAAAGGTGTGACGGCCTTCTCGATCAGGGGATCGAGCGCCGGGATTCGCAGCAATGTTTCCCATTTGTCAACGGCGAGCGCCCAGTCGCCGCGTTGGTAGGCGAGCTTGCCTCCGGCCATCAAATTGAAAATGAGGTACTGCCGCTCGGCGGCAGATTTGAAACCGATGTCCTGGGGCGTCTTCACGGGAAGTGGCAAAGGTAAGTCGTCGCCAAGCCACTTCGGCGGCTCAGCTGAATTGGCCGGCCTGATGCCGCCGAGCCCGATCGCGGCCGCCAGCCCGATGGCCGTCAGCTTCACCATGTCCACACCACCGATGAGGTCGCGACGTTGTTGTCCACCTGGGGCGCGCTCGCGATCTCGCGGTTTACCAGGTACTCGGCCTTCACCACCAGATTGTCGCCGATACCGACGTTCACGCCCGCTGTAATCCGGTCGACGGTAATCGTGGTGAAGCCCTCGAACTCGGCCGTGCGCCGGTCGTAACGGCCGTAGACGGTGATGCGAAAGGGCGCGATGGCGAGCGGTAGCTCCTCCGCGGCCTGCACGTAGAACCCGTGGGCGTAGAACTCGGTCACGGGCCCGTAGATGCCGGTGCCGGCCACCTTGGTCCCGTCCGCGTCCTGCTCGTTGACGTGCACGAACTCACTCGACAGGGTCAGGGTCGGCATGACAAGGCGGGCGTCGAACCCGAACAGGGTCTGCTTGTTCCCGCTGGCGTCGGTCTGGTCATTGCGCGGTCCCGTGGCGCCGCTCGCGCCGAGCTTGAGGGAGATGCGTTCGAGGTTCAACTCGTAGCCGAGCCGCGCTGACAAGACGGGGACGCCGGTCAGGCTGCGCGACGGACCCTGCAGCGATTCGACGAACGTGCCGCTGTTGGTGGCGGCGACGTTCAGGCTGACTGCGGACGACGCGGGAATGATCTGCAATCGATAGAACGCCTTGACCCCGACCGACTGGCCCGTCGTGTAGCGCGCGATCAACGACGGTGTGACGCCGATCCGGAAGTTCGCCTGGTTCTCCAGGTATTCGATCCCGAAGACCGAATCGAACTTGCCGACGCTGATCGCCAGCTCCGCGTTCTTGAGGGGGTTGATCTTGCCGAACGCCTGCTCCAGCACCAGCCGCGTGCCGTCGCCTCCCGCCTCGCCGGGCCCCAGCGCCGGGCCGTAAAGCCGCGGCACCAGCTGGATGCGCGTGAAAACCAGCACGGGGATGTCCGTCGCCGTGTAGCGCATGTCGACGTTGGCGGTGTTCAGAAGGAACGACGGCTTGCTGCCGATGCCGGCGCTGCGAGGTAAAAAGCCGTTCAGCGGGGCGTTCGTCATGCCGGGAGCGGGCTGGGGCGGAACCGTCGAGGCGACGTCGCCGCGCGAGTTCACCGCCGGTGCGAAGGTGTCCACGTAGTAGTCAGGCGGCGCGGGCGCGCCGCTCATGGTCATGGCCGGTGAGTAAACGTTCGGCCAGCTGGTTCCGTTCCCTTGCGCTTTGGCGAAACCAACGTCGACGTAACCGGTGATCACCAGCGGCGATGCCTGGGGCGTCGCGGTCGCCGGCGGCTCCTCGACCGCCGGTTCGTCGTCGCCGGAGCCGGCATCGGCCGAGGCCGGCACGGGCGGTACGTCGGCGGCGTGCACCGCGCGCGGCAGACCGACCCCGGCCCACGCGGCGCCGAGGATGGCCCACTTCAC
>Ga0066903_100001833_pt1 | contig 15988 bp, 11 predicted proteins | sample PanSoiMetaGPlot1_FD_67491 | JGI IMG/M metagenome (GOLD analysis project Ga0066903, IMG submission 67491) | Tropical forest soil microbial communities from Panama analyzed to predict greenhouse gas emissions - Panama Soil - Plot 1 (version 2) | ecosystem: Environmental > Terrestrial > Soil >... | reverse complement strand
TCGCCGGCACCACCTTCACTCCCCCCTTGAAATAACCCCCCATCCACCGGCGTCTTCTGGGCAACGCGGCACCCCAGGTCGCCGCCGCATGTCTCGCGCAGGAGTCCTTTCAATGAAACTGCTCTCGCGATCCGCTTTGTCCACAATCGGGATGGCCGGCCTACTCGCGACCGTTGCGATCCTGGGCCCACAGCCAAAACCGGAACCGCTCGCCGCGGCCCCGGCCCCAGCCACGTTGAATCCGTTGGAGCGAGTCCCCGGCGACGCCGGCCTTTTCGCGCATCTCAACGTCGCCGCCGTCTGGGACCACCCGGCCACCCTCGAGATTCGCAAGGCGTATGGCAAGGAACTGGATACCGCGCTCGCGAGACTGGAAAAGGAAACCGGCCTCCGGCCCGAGCAGGTCAACACCATCACTTTCCATTTCCCGAAGATTCCTTCGGGTCCGGGCGACGAGTCGCTCTTCGTCCTTCAGATAACGACCAAGAAGCCGTACGACCGGTCCAAGATCCTGGCCGGTCTTCGCGGTAAGGGAGAAGACGGCAAAGGCGACGTGGTCAAGCTCCGCGAACGGATGGTTCTTCATCTGACCTCGGAGACCCAGTTCACCGTCCTTCACGAGACGTTGTTGGAGGACTTCCAGAATGGCAAGCCGACCACCATCGCCGGTCTGATGTCCGAGGCGCTCACCGCCGCCAAATCGGGCAAACACACGCTCGTCGCCGGCATCGACCCGAGTCAGCTCCCAAACGAGATCTTCACCAGCGCCCCGCCGGAACTGCAACCGTTCCTGCCGCTGCTCAAGTCGCAGTCAATTGTCCTTCAGGCCAACCTGGACAAGGAGTTGGCAGCCGAACTACGCTTTCTCAGCGACAAGGAGGATCAGGCGATCGACGCAGAGCGCAGCTTCAACCTACTCATGAAGCTCGCCGACGACGGCCTATCGACGGTGTTGAAGAACGAAAAGACGCCAGAGGACTTCAAGCCACTCATTCCGGCACTCACGGAGCTGCAGAAGACAGTCCAGAAGGTCAAGGCCGAGCGCAAGGGGACGGAGGTCCGGGCCAAAGCGTCAATCTCCGCCGACCCGGCGTTGGCAAAGCCGATCGTCGCCGCCTTCCTGCGTGTCGGCGGGGGCTCGGCCCGCGCCCAGAGTTCCAACAACTTGAAGCAGATCGGCCTGGCCCTGCACAACTACCACGACATGAACGGCGTGTTCCCCCCGGCCGCGATCGTGGACAAAAAGGGCAAGGCGCTCCTGAGCTGGCGCGTCGCCATCCTGCCGTATGTCGAGCAGAACAACCTCTACCAGCAGTTCAAGCTCGACGAGCCGTGGGACTCAGACCACAACAAGAAGCTGATCGACAAGATGCCGAAGGTCTACGCCCTGCCCTACTCCGAGGGGAAGCGCGGCGAGACCAATTACCGTGTGTTCGTCGGCAACGGCGCCGTGTTCGACATGATCCAGGGGATCAAAATCACTCAGATCACCGACGGGACGTCGAACACGCTCCTGGCCTTCGAGGCCGCCGAGAGCACGCCCTGGACCAAGCCCGACGAAACTGAGTTCGACCCGCAGAAGCCGATGCTCAAGCACTTGCGGTTCGAAGACAACAAGGCGAGTATGATCCTGATGGCGGATGGCTCCGTGCGGGCGATCCCGAACACGCTGCCCGAAGCCACGCTGAAACTGCTCATCCAGCGCGACGACGGCATGCCGATCCCGGATTTTGAGTAGTTCGTGGGGATAGTAGACCTCGCGCTCCGCGTGAGGAAAGGCGGGGAGGCGCAGGGTCGCGTGCCTGCGGCGGTCCGCGGCCTTTCCTCACGCGGAGCGTGAGGTCTACTATCCTGTGCTTTAGGGGTATCACCATGAAGCCAATCTTCACCCTCGCCTTTGCCCTCACCTTCACCCTGGCCTCCTTCGGCCAGCCGCCGAAATCCGAGAAAGCCCACCTCCCCGCCGACCTGGCCGCCGTCCCCAATGACGCCTTCGTCTTCGCCCACATCAAGCTGGCCGATCTCTGGAAGAACGATGCCCTGAAGGACGTCCGCGCCATCCTGGAAAAGGCCGGCCCGAAAGCGATCGAGGCGTTCGACAAGCGCTTCGTGCCCGCACCGTCCACGGTCGAACGGCTGACCGCGTACATGCCGGCGCCCGACTTTCAAAACGGCCCGCAGGAGTTCAATCCCGTCTTCATCATGTCGGTGAGCAAACCGTTCGACCGGGGCCGATTCCTCAGGCAACTCGGCAAGACGCAGGAGCGCAAGGGGCGCATCGGCGGCTTTTTCATCGATGAAGACGAGTCGATCGCGGTGCGGTTCCTCGACGACCGGACGATGGCGTTCGGCACGGTGCAAGCGATCCAGCACATGGTGGACTTCGCCCCTCCGCAAAAAGCCGGTCCTCTGTCGCCCGCCATCGAGCTGGCGAACGGCGCGCGGCCGATCGTCGTCAGCATGAACGCCTCGGTCCTGCCGCCAGAGCCCGTCAACGAGTTCATTGCCCGCGAGATTCCGGAGCCACTGCAGCCGCTCTTCCGCGCCCAGTCGGTCACTCTGTCGATGGACCTGGACGGCGACGGCCACGTCTATGCGAACGCCAGTTACCCGGACAAGGACTCTGCCGACGCGGCGGAGAAGTCGGTCGGAATCGCGACCGAGATGGCCAAGGGGCTCATCGCGGACACCCGTAAGGAGCTTTCCGAGAAAGTCTTCGGAGACGGCAAGGATGCCAAGGTCGACGACTTCCCCGAGGCCGCGGTCAGCCTGCTCGGCCTGGGTGCGCTGCAGCACGCGGAGGACATCCTGGCCGCCAAGCCGGTCAAGCGGTCGGCCGAAGCCCTCTCGGCCACTATCACGCTACCGCCGCAGTTCAAATCCATCGTCGGCACGGCAGCGTTCGGCGCCAGCATGATGGCCCCGGCCGTGGGCAAACTGAAGGAAGCAGCCGCCCGGGCCGTGAGCGCCAACAACATGAAGCAGATCGCCCTGGCCCTGCACAACTATCACGACACGAACAACGGGTTCCCGCCCGCCGCGGTCGTTGACAAGCAAGGAAAACCGCAACTGAGCTGGCGCGTGTTGATCCTCCCGTACATCGAGGGGGACGCCCTGTACAAGGAGTTCCGTCTCGACGAGCCCTGGGACAGCGACCACAACAAAACGCTCATCGAGAAGATGCCCAAGATCTACGCCCTGCCGAACAAGATGTCGAAGCCGGGGCACACGCACTATCGCGTCTTTGTCGGCAACGGCGCGATGTGGGACTGGGTGCAGGGGACGACTTTTGCCCAGATCACGGACGGGTCGTCCAACACCATCATGACCGTCGAGGCCGCGGAAGGAGTGCCCTGGACCAAGCCGGAAGAGCTGGAATTTGATCCGGCCAAGGACCTGCCCAAACTCGGCAAGGCCTTCAAAGGCGGCTTCCACGCCGGCTTCGCGGACGGCTCGGTGCGATTCATTCGCTCCTCGATCGATCCCAAGATCATGAAGGCGTTGATCACCATGGCCGGCGGCGAGGTGGTGAGTATTCCGTAACCCTGTTAGTCCCGATGCATCGGGACTAACCCCTGGCGAACGGCCTTGCGTAAGCGGGCCGAGGAGACCTGATGCGCCGGGGAGCTGTGTCCGAGCTCCGGGGCATGTCAAGTATCCTCGGCCCGCTTACGCAAGGCCGTTCGCCAGGGTTGCTGTCAGTAACCGGCACATTTTTTGATCCGCCTTCCCCTCGCGAAGCCTTTATGCTGATAAACGGCTTCTCCGAGGGAGAACCATGCGAGTCAACGACCGCAATCCCGTCAACCGCGTTCGCGAATTCCTCCTGGCCAGGGACCTGGAGGGCCTGCCCGATTCCGAGTTGCTCACGCGCTTCGCGGCTAGCCGCGACGAAGATTCGTTTACCACACTCGTCCGCCGGCACACGCCGCTCGTCATCGGCACCGCCCGCCGGATCGTCGGGACGGCCACGGACGCCGACGACGTCTTCCAGGCCACCTTCCTGACCCTCGCCCGCAAAGCCAATTCGATCCGGTGCGACGGCACGCTCGCCCCATGGCTGCACCGCGTCACCTGGCGTCTCGCCGTGCGAGCGCGGAAGCGATCGCGGCCGGTCGCCGGCGAACCACGGCCCGTTGAGACGACCGGCGACCCGCTTTCGCAGATCACCGGCCGCGAACTCTGCTCGGTCATCGACGAGGAGCTGGCGCGCCTCTCCACCGGACTGCAAGCAACCGTCGTCCTCTGCTGTCTCCAAGGCCTGAGCCGCGACGAGGCGGCGGCGAAGCTCGGCTGGTCGGTGGCGACGGTCAAGCGCCGGCTGGCGAGGGCGCGGGCGATCCTGGAGCGTCGATTGAGCGCCCGAGGAGTGACGCTTTCAGCCGCCCTGGCCCCCGCTCTCCTCGCTGCGAACATGCCCGCATCCGCCGCGTCTTACGTCGTCGGGCCCACGGTAGAAGCCGCAATGGGCCGCGCCGGGCTCCCGGGTCAGGTCTCAGCCCTTTGTGGCGCATCCGCGGGCGTGCCGAAGGGCTGGTACATCGCCGTCGCGGCCGGCGGGCTACTCGTGGCCGGTCTTGTTTGGGGACTTCGACCCGAGTCACGGGAAACACCACCGGCGCCACCGTCGGAAGCCGAAGCTGCGAAAGCCGACGACCGCCCCACGGCCGGGGTCGATTTCTTCGGCGACCCGCTGCCGCCGGGCGCCGTCGCCCGCATCGGCACAACGCGATTCCGGCACGACGAGTGGGTCAATCACGCGGTCTGGTCGCCGGACGGCAAGTACATCGCCACCGCGGCCGGACGTGTGGTCATTGTCTGGGACGCCGCCACGGGCCGCGAGCTGGCACGTCAATCGATCAACGACGAGTACTTTCCGCCGCGGAAGAAGACCAAAGACGGCCCATATTCGCGCAGCGGCATCGTCGCCCTCGATTGGTCGCCAGATGGCTCTGCCCTCGGCACCGAATTCAACAACGCCATCCAGCACTGGGCGTGGGACCCCGCGACGAAGCGCCTTGGCTTTCCGGGAAGAGCGATCCACTCAAGCGCCGAGTACGGCAGCGTTCTTTGGTCGGACTGGAGTGTGATCAACGCGCAGGGCACGGAACTCACGATCTTCGAGCTGTCGAAACAAGATTTCACGACCACCTTTACTCTTCCCGAAGGGAAGTTCGAGCGCGCGACCGTTCGACTCACCGGTAATTCTTTGGCCGTCGTCACCGCGGATGCCGGGAAGCTCTTCGTTTTCGATCGGTCAGCGCCCAAGAATCCGCCCCGTGCACTTGGCGCTCGCGTGACGAAAATCGCATTCAGTGGAGACGGCAAGACTTTCGCCGCGGCCGCCGAGGACGCAGATAAGATCGTCTCGATCGAAATCTGGGACGCAACCACCTGGAAGAGCCGCCTCCGCATCCCGTACCCGAAATCCACGGACCGCCCCGCCGAAATGCGAGCATTCGCTCTGTCTCCGGACGGCAAGACACTCGTCACCGGGGCTGCGGACAAGACGCTCCGCTGGTGGGACACGATCACCGGCAAGGAGACGCGGAAATTCGGGCCGGGGCGGGTGTATTACAACAAGGCAGCGTTCCGGCCCGACGGGAAAGTGTTGCTCACGGTCAGTCACGAGAACCACATTCGACTGTGGGACGTGGAAACCGGGAAGGAAGTGCCAATCCCGTCAGGGCCGGCGTGGACGGTTGCCGCAACGGCCATCACTCCGGATGGAAAGACGGTACTGAGCATTTCCGATCACACGCTCTACGCACACGACGCCGCGACCGGGCGCGAACTCTGGCACCGGGCAGAGCACACGGACACGGCCGTACAAGTGCTCGTCACGCTGGACGGATCGAGCGCAATCACCAGCGGCAACGACGGAACGATCATTTTCTGGGACGTCAAGACCGGCAACGTCCAGCGAAAGATCGAGAACTCGCGACACAGCACCGACTTCATCGCCATCTCGCCCGACGGTCGCATTCTGACCGCTCTGGGGGGCCAGGATCCACACGACGGCAAGGTCCTGACGTGGGACGTGCGGACGGGCAAGCCGCTCGGTTCGTCCGACCTGCCGGCAAAGGACGCACGCTATGCCGCCTCCTCGATCCGGTGGGCACCGGACGGTTCTGGCGTGGCGGTCGCTAGCGGAACGGAGTTGCGCGTGCCGGTGTTCGACCCCGCCCGCAAAGTGTTGACCGCGTCCTACGGCCGAACGGACGGCGGCGTCACGTGCGCCGAGTACTCGCCGGACGGCCGGATGATCGCCGCCGGCACGCTCGGCGATTCCCTCATGATCTGGGAGACCGCGACGGGACAGGGCCGGCTCACACTCAAGGACTTTGGCACTCCCACGTGCCTCGCCTTCTCGCCGGACGGCCGAATCCTCGCCGTCGCCACCCGCGGCCGGCACACGGAAAAACTCGTCGGTAGGGTGCTTGAATCCCAGGACGACCCGACACAGATCTTGCTGCTTGACTCATTCACCGGCCGTGAGCTCCACCGATTCTCGGGCCACACCGGCGGTGTGTACCGCCTCGCGTGGATGCCGGACGGCCGACGGCTGCTCTCCGCAAGCCAGGACGCGTCGTGTCTCATCTGGGACGTGACTTCGGTTCGCAACAAGTTGCCGAAAGTGGCGATCACAGAGAAAGCCGCCAGCGATGCCGTCGAGGTACTCAGCACACTCAACGCCTTGGAGGCCTACCAGGCCATGGCCCGGTTGACCGGCAGCCCGGAGACGGCCGTTGGTGCTCTCCGGGCCCAGCTGCGACCCGTGCCGACCGCCGACCCAGCCCGCGTCGCCGAATTGGTGCGCCATCTCGACAGCCCACAGTTCGCGACCCGCGACCGGGCAGCGGCCGAGCTAATTCGCATGGGAGAGGGTTCCGCGGACTATCTCAAAACGGCCCTCGACGGCAAGCTGTCCCCTGAGGCACGCGACCGGATCGAAAAGGTGCTCGCGGAGTTGAAGCCGTCATCTCTTCGCCTGCGGCAAGGCCGGTCCCTGGAGGTGCTGCAACGGATCGGCAACGAGGACGCCAGGAAGTTGTTAACTGAACTGGCGGGAGGGGCCGACGGCGCCTGGCTGACCCGCGAATCGAGGGCGGCGCTGGGGCGGGCGGCCCCTTAAAACGGCCGCCATGCGGACCGTAGCGGCCGCTCGGGCGGAGTTGTGGACACATAAACCCTTGTAGGCCAAGAACTTCTCGTCGTCCGGCCGATTCGTCCAGAAAAGTTGAATTCGTCCACAGAGGGGGGGTGGGGGGCAGACCAGAATTAACAGACGCGGTATCAGACTGTCATTCCCCTTTCCAGGTCATGGTCAGTCGCGAGACCGGCCCCGGCACTCGGAGTCGGATCATCGGGATCGGATCGGTCACGTCGACATCGCGTTCGATCATGACGTAGCCGGGCGTCACGCGCCAGTGGGTGTGGTAGTGCAGGCTGAGCACCACGACGCCCTCCTCGTCCGGTTCGATGTCCGACAGGGCGACCCGCTTCCAGTCCATCTGCGTCACCACGGCCCGGCCCTTGAGCACGTACGTCGGCCGCCGGTCGATGGCGAACATGACCCCCGCCCCGTCTTGGAAATCGGCCACGACGGCAGCGCTGGGGAGCCGCCGGAACCGAGCGATCGACTCCGGCGTTCGGCAGATCGCGCGCGTGACGTTATACCGGTCAAAGAACGCGGCCACCTCCTCGTCGGTCCAGTCACCTACCGGTCGGTTGACGAGTCTACCGTCCGCAAGGCGGGCGTGCATGTGATCGATGGAGATGTCCGGCGAGAGACCGCCCAGATAGGGGCGCTGGGTCAATTCCGGCAGCAGAGCCGTCCAGCCGGAACCTCGCGGACCCTCGGTAAGGTCTTCCCACAAGATCCGACCGTCCGGCGTGCTCCGCTCGCGAATGGTCTGGACGACCGCTTCGCGGTTTGGACCGAGGCCGATTTCCAGTGGCGTCACGTCCCACCGTCGCGGCACGTCCAGGCCGTAGGTCATCCCGGCGAGACCGACGAGCAGCCAGACAAGGCCGAGTGGGCGGAATCCGGATGTCGATCCGATCCCGCCGGCGATGGCGATCAGACCATAGGCACACGGCACCGCACAACACCAGACGCCGACGCTCATGACCTTTTGGGCACCCACTTCGCTGAAAACCGGCCAGAGCCGCCCCGCCCCGCCGGCCGCGACGTAGATCAAGGCCCCCGTCCCAATTAAGGTGGCCGCAACCGCGTGTCGTCTGAGCATCGCCAGCAAGCCGATGAGCCCGATCGCCGCCGCGGCCAGGTCCACAGGGTCCGTGGGGAGGAACGCTTCCCAGTCTCGGAAGGACGCCGGATAGATCGTGCTCGGAGCGTCTTCGCCACCGTACGGCACGTACATCCACAAGTGCGTCGCCCACTCCCACAGCCAAAGCGCATTGACGCCCAGCGCCAGCACATTCGCCGTCAACAGCGCCAGATGCCACGCGAAACGCACGCTCCGGAAGACCCAGAGTTGGTACAGGATCGCGACTGGCGCGACCCCGAGCATGAGCAGCGGCTGCATGTACCAGCCGAGGGCGGCGCTGGCTGTCAGAACAAGCCATTCAATCGGTCCCGGCGTCCGCCCGAAGCGGGCCAGCCAGGTCAGGTAAACGGGAACACACATGCCTCCGACCAAGAGGTCAAGGTCTCCCGCTTCCAAGAGCCCGCGGCAAGCCGGCGACCACCAGAGAGTGCCGCCGATCAGCCCCGCGAGACACGACCCGGCCGGTCCGAGGCCGACCCCGCGTCCGGCCAGAGCGAACGCGAGAGGCGCCAGCAGGCAGCAAAGGGCGAGCCCGACCTTGTACGATCCGGCCGCGGGGCCGCCGAGCAGAAAGAATAGCTCCGCCGGGCGACTTCCGGCATCAAAGACGGGTGTCTTGAGATACCCGGCCTGAAACGCCGGGTCATAGCACGTCGTCGTCCGCCGTTCGTGCCAGTTCCGATTGCCGAGTAGGCCGTGATAGAAGTGGAGTGGGTGCTTGCCGTCCAGGACCGGTTCGTCGTTCGTCAACCGTTCGAGGGAGAGGCCGGAGCCAAAAAGTTGTAGCGTCAGCCACCCCTGGGCCGCGAGCAGGAGCGCCAGGACGAGAAGCCATCCCGGCGACCGGCGGAAACTCGCGTCGGCGGTCACTTCCATGCGCACCCGCCTCCCAGACCCGCGCGGGATGGTACCGGGACCGGGCAATCTGGGCAAGCCGGGTTTGTTGAATCCCTTCAAACGCGGGCGGTATCATAGCTTTTAGACGCCCAAACGGAGTGGAAGAATGAACCTGGAACTGAAGTACTGTTCCGTCTGAAACTACGAACCGAAGGCCGTCAGTTTGGCGAGCCGCGTGTTGAACGAATTCAAGCAGAAGGTTGCACAGCTTACGCTCATCCCCGCCGGGGGCGGATGCTTTGAGCTGTCCGCGAACGGCGAACTGTTGTACTCGAAACTAAAGACCGGCCAGTTCCCCGATGAGCAGGAAATGGTCAGCCTGCTCGAGAAGAGGCTGGCGAAAAAGAAGTAAGACCCAATGTGCGAAAGCCGCCGACCGCCGTCCAGTCGCATCGACTGGACGGCGGTCGGCATTCTTGGAGGAAGGTAATGGGCTTGTTTGGACGCCAGAAGCGGCTCACCGACTACGCCTCGTGTGCGGGTTGAGCGGGCAAGATCTCCCCGCAGGGGATCGCTCAGGTCCTGAGCCATTTGCCAAAACTCACCGATAGTCACGTGCTCGTCGGCACCGAAACACACGACGACGCGGGCGTGTACCAGCTGACCGACGACCTGGCCATCGTCCAGACGATCGACTTCTTCCCGCCGGTCGTGGACGACCCGTACGTGTACGGCCAGATCGCGGCAGCCAACGCGCTCAGCGACGTCTACGCCATGGGCGGCGAGCCCAAGACGGTCCTGAACCTCATCGCCTACCCGGACGACGAGCTGGGTGGGTCCGACTGGATCCCGCGCATTCTGTCCGGCGGTGCCGAGCGCTGCACCGCGGCCGGCGCGGTGATCCTGGGCGGCCACAGCGTCCGCGATAAGGAAATCAAATTCGGCCTATCGGTAACCGGCGTGGTGCACCCCAAGAAAGTCCTCACCAACGCCGGGGCCAAGCCGGGCGACAAGCTCGTCCTGACCAAGCCACTTGGTACCGGGTTCGTGACCACGGCCAACAAACGCAGTGCGTGCCCGCCCGAAACGCTGAGGGCCGCCTGTGACAGTATGGTGCAACTCAACGCGCCGGGGCGCGATGCTGCCTTTGCAGTCGGCGGCGTACATTCGATCACGGACATCACTGGCTTCGGGCTTTGCGGTCACGCGTACGAGATGGCGGACGGTTCGCACGTCACACTGGTCATCGACGTGAATGCCCTGCCGCTCTTGCGCGGTGCCGAGCAACTGACCTCCTATCGCACCCGTGCAAGCAAGACGAATCGCGAGTACGTCGAGCCGTTCATGAAGTTAGAAGGGGCGATTGATCCCGTGCGTGTCGAATTCTTGTGGGATGCGCAGACAAGTGGGGGACTGCTGATCAGCGTGGAGGCGGCCAAGGCGGAGGCGCTCGTCGAAGAAGCCCGAAAGCGTGGCGCTACGCGAGCGGTCGTAGTTGGCGAAGTACGTCCGAGGGCGGATGTGGCACTGGTATTTCGCGCTTAGCGTCTGCTGTCGCTCCGGACGGCCGTCGACACTCTCCGGGGCGCATTTACCTCTTGCGTGGCCCGCCATCGGGCGTCCTTGATCGATTCAATCTCTTGTATTGAATGAACCGTCGCGCCCCGTGCCGCGAGTAAGTCCAGAATCCGCTGACTCGACTTCCGCATCCCCGCGGGCGCGTCCTGCGAATTGATCGTGCATACCTGGATGTCGGCGACGGTCAGGCCGTCGATTTCTCTAGCGACGTTCGGGTCGGCTCCGGCTGCAAGGAACAACTGAACCAACGCCGCGTCCCCAAACCCCGCTGCGGCCATCAGGCCCGTGTTCCCGTCGTCGGCGATGTAGTTCACTTCGGCCCCGCGTTCGATGAGCAGCTTCACTGCTGGCCGGCCAGCGTAAAGCAGTGCCACGTCGAGCGGGCGGCAGCCGTCGCCATCCGGGGCGTTGACGTCGGCGCCGGCGTCGATCAAAGCCCTCGCCACGTCCACGTGTCCGCAAGTCAATGCTTCCGACAGTGCGGTCATTCCGGATTTCACCAGCCGCGCGTTCGGATCGGCCCCGTCTGCCAGGGCTTCACGAACAGGCAAGACTCTTCCGCTGCGGATGGCTCTAAACAGTAGCCGGCTCATGGGCGCGACTCCCGTGGGGCTGCGGCAACCTTACGCCACAAAACGACACGGTTCGGTTCTCCTGGCAAGGAAAACCGAACCGCGTAAGTGTTATCGCGACGCGCATGCCCCAGCGGGAAATGCTCTAACGTGTCACAGCAATTCTCGAATCGGCGTCGGATCGTCCAGGACGTTGACCGGCCGACCGGACGGATCGAGGAGTTGCAGTTTCGGTTCAATCCCGAGGACTTCGTAGATCGTTGCGTGAATGTTGCACGGTGTCACCGGGCGATCCTTCGGCCGTTCGCCCTTGGCATCGGTCGAGCCTACAACCATGCCGCCCTTCACGCCACCACCGCCCATGAGGCAGAACATGGAGTTGCCCCAGTGGTCGCGGCCAGGCGTGCCCTGCGACATCGGCGCGCCGCCGTTACCGCCGTCGTTCATCTTCGGGGTGCGGCTGAACTCGCCGCACAGGACGACCAGCGTCTCATCGAGGAGTCCGCGATCGTCCAGGTCGATGAACAGCGCCGAGACCAGGCTGTCCACGATCGGCAAATTGTTCTCGTAGCCCTTTTTCAAATCCCAGTGATGGTCCCAGCCGCCTAGGTGGACCGTGGTGAACGTGCAACCGGCCTCGGCGAGCCGTCGGGCGAGGAGCGTGCTCTGTCCCCAGGGGTGTCGGCCGTACTGGTCGCGGAGCTTCGGGTCCTCCTTGGAAGTGTCAAATGCCCGTCGCGCCGCTGCGCCGTTGACGAACCGGAACGCCTCTTCGGAAAACTTGTCCATCGCCACGGTGTCCGGCCGTCCGTCCAGGTGCTTCTGCACCAGGTCGAAGCGCTTCGACAGCGAGCGCCGGTCTTCAAGCTGGTGAATCGACATGCCGCTGACGAGGTCGAGGTTCGGGACCTTGAAGCCGGGCGAACCGGCATCGTTGACCGTCTCGAACGGGTTGTGCTGGGCGCCGAGCATATGGCCGCCGAAGTAGCCCGGTCGGATACCGATGCTCATCCCGTACGGGATCGCCACATAGCCTGGTAAGCCGGCTTCACGGGGTCCCAGTTCCCGATTCACGACCGCGCCAATCCCGGGGAACTTCTGGGCCGTGTTCGCCCCGCTGACTCCGAAGTCTTTCGCCGTCAGCATCCGGTGCCCGCCGGCGAAGTGGTCACCGGTGTCGTGGTGCAGCGATCTGACGACCGAGAATTTGTCGGTGATCCTGGCCTGCTTCGGGTACATTTCCGTGACGTCGAAGCCCGGCACCTTGCTGCGAATCGGTTTCCAGAGCCCGCGATACTCGGCCGGGGCGTCCGGCTTCATGTCGTACATGTCCATGTGACCCGGACCGCCGTCGAGCCAGATCAGAATCACCTTGGTGTTCTTCCGGCCACTGAGCGACTTGGACTCTTCGCGGGCGCGCAGAATCTGCGGTAAACCCACAGACGCGAGGCCGACGACGCCGAGTTGCAGGAACGATCGACGGTTGAGACCATCGCAATACTGGCCCGAGCGGCCCAGATCGATGCGGAACATGAATTCTCCCGAAAGGCAGGAGGAGGCGGGAGTTCAGGCGGGGGGCGAACGCGGTAAGCGAGGTCGGTAGGATGTCTAGCGGTTGGTTGAAGAATACCACGGACCCGAGCAGGTGGCAAGAAGGATCGGGAAAGCTGGGTAAGAGTCCCGGGGGCGCAGACGCGCCTCTTACAATACGTTCGACCACTTCTTATGGACCCGGAGTGCCCCCGCCGTGACGACCGACCGCATCAGTGACTACCTGACCCAGTTCTCGCAGACGCGTACGCAGATGGTCGAGCAGCTCGGCCGGGTCATCGTCGGTCAGAACGAGGTGATCGAGCAAATCCTCGCAGCCATCTTTACCCGCGGACATTGTCTCCTGGTCGGCGTTCCTGGGCTGGCCAAGACGCTGATGGTCTCCAGCATCGCTCAGATCCTCGACGTGACGTTCAAGCGCATCCAGTTCACGCCGGACCTGATGCCGTCGGATATTACCGGGACGACGATCCTCGACGAGAACGAGCAAGGGAAGCGCGAGTTCCGCTTCGTCCAGGGCCCGGTGTTCGCCAACATCGTGTTAGCTGACGAGATCAACCGGACGCCGCCGAAGACCCAGGCCGCGCTGCTCCAGTCGATGCAGGAGCGGCAAGTGTCGGTTGGACAAGAGACTTATGACCTGCCGGACCCATTCTTTGTCATCGCGACCCAGAACCCGATCGAGCAGGAAGGCACGTACCCGCTTCCGGAAGCCCAGCTCGACCGGTTTATGTTTCACGTGAAGGTGGACTATCCGAGTATCGACGAGGAGAAGCGGATTCTGTCGATGACGGCCAAGGACGAATCGGGTGAGATTCACAAGGTGCTCAGCGGCAAGGCGATCGTCAACCTGCAGAAGTTGGTGCGAAGTGTTCCGGTCGGCGACTTCGTCATCGATTTTGTCACGCGCTTGGTAAGAGCGACGCGGCCCAAGGACCCGACGGCGCCGGACTTTGTCCGGAAGATGGTGGACTGGGGCGCTGGCGTCCGAGCCGGGCAGTACCTGGTCCAGGCGGGGAAGGCGTTCGCCGCGATGGAGGGGCGTTTCAGCGTCGCGATTGACGACGTCCGCAAAGCCGCGGAACCGGTCCTGCGTCACCGCATCGGCACGAACTTCCAGGCCCAGGCCGAGGGGAAGACGAGCGAGGACATCATCGGCATGCTGCTGAAGACCATCGGCGACCCGGAACCGCCAAAATACGGCGCGAAGAAGAGGTTGTAAGGCAAAACCACAGAGGCACGGAGATCACACTGAGGGCCACAGAGATGAGTTGGCTGGGCCTCTTGATCAACTTTCATGTGCCAGTCCTGAAAGACGGAATCATGCGGAGAGTCCTCGGCTGATTTTTTTCTCTGTGTTTCTTTGTGTGATCTTTGTGTCTCTGTGGTGATTCTCCTTCCCGATGTGGTACCGCGTCTTTTGTCGTACCGCGGAGGAGTTGCCCCCCGGCGACTTGCTGGCGAAGGTGCGCGAGTCCGGCTGCCCGGTGGAGGCGCGTTTCCGCTGGGACAATGTCGGCTGGACGACGGCGGATTTCGTTCTCGGACAGGGCACTCCCGTCTTCGCCGAGCATTACTTGACTGATACCGACGATCTCCGAGGCGAACTGAACACGTGGGCCGCGTACCTGGAAACGCTCGACTACTCGCCCAACAACGTGTCGCTCATGGAGCGACTCATCCAGTCCAAACAGGTCGTGACAATTCGCAAACCCCTTGCGCATCCGGACGAAGTCAGCGTCGAGAAGCTGTGTGAAACGATTTGCCGGACGCTCGCCGCGGCCGGGGACGGCGTGTACCAGATCGAAGGCGTCGGCTGGTACGCGGGCGACGGGACCGAGTTGCTGAAGGAGTATTGATGTCCACAGCGGAGCGCTACCTGCGGCCAAACGTCATCGCCCAGGTGGGCCGGCTTGACCTGCGCGCCAAGTTCATTGTCGAAGGATTCCTGTCCGGCCTGCATGCCAGCCCGTTCCAGGGCTTCTCCGTCGAGTTCAGCGAGCACCGCAAGTATGTCCCCGGCGATGACCTGAAGGACCTCGACTGGAACGTTTACGCCAAGACCGACCGCTACTACATCAAGAAGTTCGAGGCGGAAACCAACCTGACCGGCTACCTGGTCATGGACCTGAGCGAGTCGATGGCCTACACCTACCGCCAGGAGCTGACCAAGTTCGACTACGCCATCTGCCTGGCCGCTGCCCTCGGCTACCTGATGATCCATCAGCAGGACCCCGTCGGCCTGGTGACGTTCGATTCGCGCATTCAGACCTGCCTGCCGCCGCGGAGCAAGCGCACCCAGCTCGGCACCATGCTGGGCGTGCTCTCCAATCTCAAGCCTGCCGGCAAGACCGACGTGGCCAACTGCCTGCACCAGCTCGCCGCCATGATCCGCAGCAAGAGCCTGGTCATTCTCTTCAGCGATCTTCTCACCGAGCCGCAGCCGGTGTTGCAGAGCTTGCACCACCTGCGGCACCGCGGCAACGAGGTCATCCTCTTCCATATTCTCGACGAAGCCGAGGTGCATTTCCCGTTCGACGGTATCATTGAATTTGAGGACGTGGAGGAGCACGACAAGCTCACCATCGATGCCCGCGGCATGCGCGGCGACTATTTGCAGACACTGACCGAATTTCAAGAAATGTACCGCGGCGAATGTGCCAAGGCCAACATCGACTATGTGCCGATCGACACGAGCGTGAGCTTCGACAAGGCGCTGATGGAATATCTGGTGCAGAGACAGAAGCGGTTTTGAAACATGGACTACGAAGCCGTCGAACTACAGGAGCGGGAAGCCGTCGAGCGCCGGCGTCGCCGGCTGCTCATCTGGCCGACGCTCATGGCGCTCGGTTGGCTGATCTACGAACTCACGTCGCAACCTAACCTTGGCGTGGTCATCGTCTGTGCCAAGTTTGGCTGGAATGATTTCCGCACGGCTCTCTGGTTGAGGCGGCGCGATCCGAACCGCAGACGGGGTTGGGCCTGCTTTTGTTTCTACCTCGCTTCTGGGCTTTGGAAGATGGCCATCACCGCAGTTGTTGCCATGTTCGCTATCGGCTTTTTGGCAGGTGCGCTCGAAAAGGGCAACCAGCGAGCCGCGCCGCAGCAGATGCCACCGTGGTTTCCGGGGGCATGCTTGACCGCCCTGATCGGTTT
>Ga0066903_100001832_pt1 | contig 15995 bp, 15 predicted proteins | sample PanSoiMetaGPlot1_FD_67491 | JGI IMG/M metagenome (GOLD analysis project Ga0066903, IMG submission 67491) | Tropical forest soil microbial communities from Panama analyzed to predict greenhouse gas emissions - Panama Soil - Plot 1 (version 2) | ecosystem: Environmental > Terrestrial > Soil >... | reverse complement strand
AGCGCGGGCGTCGCCGCCTTCGGCGCCGGACCCTGGCCGTTGACGACGACGATCTCGCGCGTCTTCGCGTCGTAAATCATCGTCGGTGCTTCGCCGCCGAAGCCGAAGTGCGAGATCTCGCAGATCGAGACGGCGAGCACCGTCGCGACGCCAGCGTCGATGGCGTTGCCGCCTTGCTGCATGATGCGCACGCCGGCCGAGACCGAGTAGTGGCGACCGGCGGCAACGATGCCGCGCGTGCCGAGGATCTCGGGGCGCAGCGTCTCAGCCCGCGGCGCCGAAGCCGGCTGCGCTGGTGCCGGCGGGCGCTGCTGAGCGCCAATCACGGCCGCGCCGGCGAGCAACGCAGCGGCGAGCGACAACGCCGAACGCTGCATCCAGTGCCGCCCAATCCGCAATCCGCAATCCGCAATCCGCAATCGGATCGTCCTCCGCACGGTCATGTCGCATGATTGTAGAATGTCTGGCACGTCGTGACGCGCCCGCTCCTCATCATTTTCCTCACGATTTTCGTCAACCTCGTCGGCTTCGGGATCATCATCCCGCTGCTGCCGTTCTACGCCGAAACCTTCGGCGCATCGCCGCTCGTCGTCGGCCTGCTCTTCGCCATCTTCTCGCTGTGCCAGCTGCTGGCGGCGCCGGCGCTTGGTGATCTGTCGGATCGCTACGGCCGCCGGCCAGTGCTGATCTTCAGCCTGCTCGGCACCGTCGTCAGCTTCGTGATGCTCGCGGTCGCGCACAGCGTCGCGATGCTGTTTGCGGCGCGCATCGTCGACGGCCTGTCGGGCGGCAACATCTCGACGGCCCGCGCCTATGTCGCCGACGTCACCGAGCCGAAGGATCGCGCTCGCGCGTATGGCCTGATCGGCGCGGCCTTCGGCCTCGGCTTCATCCTTGGCCCGGCGATCAGCGGCGTGCTCGCGCCGATCAGCTATACGGCACCGATCTGGGCGGCCGCGGCAGTGACGCTGGTCGCGACGCTGATGGCGTGCTTCTGGCTGCCCGAAACGGTGCATCGCGCGCGGGCCGGCGTCGGCAACCCGTTCCGGTATCTGCCGGAATTAGTCCAGCGGCCGCTGGTCCGCCGGGTCCTGGCTATCGATTTCGTCTATTGGTTCGCGTTCGCAACGTTCCAGACGACGTTCGCGCTGTTCGCGGCGAGGCGCTTCCAGTTCGACGCCGCTCGAACCGGCTATTTCTTCGCGGGGTTCGGGATTCTCGGGGCGATTATCCAGGGCGGTTTCATCAGGCCGATCGTCGCGCGGATTGGCGACAAGACCACCTTCATGCTGGGCCTCACTTTCGGCGCGATCGGCCTGATCGCCGCTGCCCTCGCACCGTCGGTGCCGCTGTTTGCGGTGGCGCTGGTTCCGATGGCATTCGGCATCGGCTTCGGCCACCCGACGATGGCGAGCCTTGTGAGCCGAGTCGCCCGCGTCGACGAGCAAGGGCGCGTGCAGGGCGCGGCGAGCGCCGTCGAGAGCCTCGGCCGGACCATGGGCCCCGTGTGGGGGAACGCCTCGCTGCAGCAGTTCGGCGAATCGACGCCGTACGTGTCCGCCGCGTTCCTGTTGCTGTTGACCATGGCCATCGCAGGCGGCCTGCAGATCGGCGACGCCGACTTGTGACGATCAGTGCGGCCGCACGATGCCGAGCAGGCTTCGCAGGCCGTTCAACGTCTGAATCATCGAGGCGATGAGCGCGGCGTTGCCGCTGTCGCGCGGAAAGATCTGTCCGACTGCAATCTCCAGCTTGCTCACCAGTTCTTCCGCCTTCTGGCGCTCCTGATCGGTCACGGCGGCTCCTTGGCAGGAAAGATAGGAGAGATAGGAAAGATAGGAGGGATCCTATCTGTCTTTGTCGAAGAAACGATACCAGATTCGGCCGCTCACGCCACCGAGCGGCGGCCAGGCCACCACAGTGCGGAGCCGAGCACGCGCTCGCGGCGCCGCTCGGCATCGAGAATGCGCGCGCGCGCCGTCAGGAGATCGGTGAGCGCGAGCATGCCGACGAACGTACCGTCGTGGCGCTCGACGACCGGCAGCCGGGTCAGCCCGGTTTCGGCCATCCGATACACGATCACCCGCAGCGGTTCGTCGGCGTAGGCCATCACCGGGCGCCGCTCGATCACCTCGCCGAGCGGCTGACCGGCGCGGCCGCCTTCGTTGAGCCACTGCCGCAGACCGAAGCGGGTGATCACGCCGACGACGCGGCGGGCGTCGTCGACTACCGGGAAGAGCCGCTGGTCGTGCCGCGCGTTTGCAGGAGCCGGCTTGAGCGATGCCGCCACCTGATCGATTGTCGCCTTCGCCGGCAGCGCCACGACGCTTGTGCGCACGACCTCGCGCGCGAAGATGATCTCGAGCGGGTCGATGGAGTACTCGCGGCTCAGGTGATAGCCGCGCCGGCTGATCTTCTCGGTCAGAATCGATCGTCGCAGCGTCAGCACCGTGAACCCGTGGGCGATGGTGACCGCGAGCAGCAGCGGCAGCATCACGTTGATGTCGTGCGTCAGCTCCAGCGCGAAGATCACCGCCGTCAGCGGCGAGCGCATCGTCCCGCCGAGAATCGCGCCCATGCTCACCAGCGGCCAGAAGCCGGCGCCCTCGAAGGGGAGGAAGTGGGCTTCGACTCCGCCAAGCGCGCCGCCGATCATCAGCAGCGGCGCCAGCACGCCGCCGGAGGTCCCCGAGCCGAGCGAGAGCGCCCAGATGGTCGACTTCACCAGCAGCACGCCGACGATGACGCGTGTGGGCAGGTCGCCGGTCAACAGGCCCTGGATGACGTCGTAGCCGACGCCGAGCGCCTGCGGGAAGAAGAAGCCGCCGATGCCGATCGCGAGGCCGCCGAGCGCGGGCCACCACATCCAGTGAATCGGCAGCTTTGCGAACGCGTCCTCCGAAGCGTAGACGCCGGCGGTCAGCAGCGCGGACAGCCCGCCGGCCAGGAAGCCGACGACGATGCAGCCAGCGAGGCCTTCCCAGCCGATGAACGCGGGGTGCGCCGGCACCGGGAAAATCGGTCCCATACCGAGGATGTGGCGGCGAACCGCGGCGGCGGTGACGCTCGCGAGCGCGACCGGAATCAGGCTGCGGGGCTTCCACTCGAAGAGCAGCAGTTCGACGGCCAGCATCACGGAGGCGACCGGCGCGGCGAACGTGGCCGACATGCCGGCTGCGGCGCCCGCGACGAGCAGCGTCTTGCGTTCGGAGCTGGTGAGATGGAAGAACTGGGCGATGAGGGATCCGAAGGCCCCGCCGGTCATGATGATCGGGCCCTCGGCGCCGAACGGGCCTCCCGATCCGATCGAGATCGCAGAGGAGATTGGCTTGAGCAGCGCGACCTTCGGCTCCACGCGGCTGCCGTTCATCAGAATCGCTTCGATGGCCTCCGGGATGCCGTGCCCGCGAATCCGCTCCGAGCCGTAGCGCGCCATCAGGCCGATGATGAGGGCGCCGGCGACCGGGACCAGCACGACGAACGGCCCGAGATGATGTCCCGCGGGCGAGACGAGCTCGGTTGCAGCCCGCTGGAAGAAAAACAGGTTCGTGCAGAGGCCGATGAGCTTCAGGAGGAGATATGCGACGTACGCCGCGAACACTCCGATGCCGATCGCCAATCCGCCGATTGGGACCACGCGGGTCGTGGTCGTGAAGTCGCCGAGATGGTCGAGCTTGGAAGACAAAGACGAGGACGAGATCGAGGACGACGGCATCTATTCAGTTTATCAGTCGGTTCCCTGGTGCCGCGCTCCGATGGAACGCTCCGCCTGGAAGGGATGGCGTCAGCGGTAGGCGGTACCGAGCCGGCGCGCGACGGTTGCGCGAAGGTCGGCTTCCGAACTCGAGGCGTGCACGTCGATGCCGCTGTCAATCAACCCGTCGATCAGCGCTCGGATGATTTCGGCGCGGTTCAGCGCCTTCCCGGTTTTCCCGCGGCCGTCCGTCTGCAGCCGATCGAGATGCCGAATCTGGCGATCGAAGAGGACGACCGACACCTTGGACCAGGATTCGCTGTGAACCGGCGGGCGTCCGGGTCCGGGTTTGGTTTGTCCCCGCGTCAGAGGGAGGCGTGTTCGCACTGGTTTGGCCCGCTTTTTCGTCATCGGGACAACCGATGACGAAGTATACAAGTAGGTTGTTGGTAGAACAAACACAGCTATAGGGAGAAAACGTGCGCGCGCGGGCGAAAAAGTGAGTGGCTCGTTTACAGGACTGCGGTCGCGGGCTCGCGCTCGGCCGCGAGCGGTAGATAAATCAGAAACGTCGCGCCGCGTCCAGGTTCGCTGTCGACCGTGATGTAGCCGCCGCTCTGCCTCACGATCCCGTAGACGATCGACAAGCCGAGCCCCGTGCCCTTTCCCTGTTCCTTGGTCGTGAAGAACGGTTCGAAGAGCTTCGCCCGTGTCGCCGCGTCGATGCCGGTGCCGGTGTCTGCCACGCTCAATCGCGCGTAGGGGCCCGGCCGGCCCTCGAGGAACGCCGCCGCGCCCTCGTCGTCGAGCTCGACCTCCTCGAGCGCGACGGTCACGCGGCCGCCGTGCGGCATCGCATCGCGCGCGTTGACGACGAGGTTCATCACGCACTGCTCGATCTGGCCTGAATCGGCGACGACCTGCAGCGGCTCCGGCGGCACCACAATCTCGAAGTCGATCTCCGGTCCGATCAGCCGTCGCAGCATCGTGTCCATGCCCATGACGACGTCGCCGAGCGCGAACAGCTTTGGACGCGTCGGCTGGCGGCGGCTGAACGCGAGCAGCTGACGCGTCAAACCGGCGCCGCGATCGACCGCCTGCTTGATTTCCGCCGCCTCGTCGCGCGCGGGCTCGTCTGGCGAAAGCTGCATCAGCAGCAGATCGGCAGCGCCCATGATGCTCATCAGGATGTTGTTGAAGTCGTGCGCGACGCCGCCGGCGAGCCGTCCGATCGCTTCGAGCTTCTGCGAGCGCCGCAGCTGCTCCTCGAGGGAGCGCCGCTCGGCGATGTCGCGGACGAAACCCGTTAGCATCGTACGGTTGTCGGAACCGAGGCGCGCGACCGTCAGCTCGATCGGAAACTCGGTGCCGTCGGCGCGCAGGCCGCGGAGCTCGACCTGGCGTCCGGCGAGCGGCCCGCGGCCGCTCGCGAGATACTCGACGAGCGCCCGGACCCGGGCCGCGCGGTCCGCGGGCGGCAGCAGCAACTCCACGTTGCGGCCGAGGACGTCGAGCCTCGCAAAACCGAACATCTGCTCCGCCGCCGGGTTGAACTCGCGGATGTTCAACTGCTGGTCCATCGTGATGATGGCGTCGTGCGCCGCTTCGAGAATCGCCCCCTGCCGCGCCTCGCTTTCGCGTCCGGCGCGGTACATCCGGTAGGTGAGGTAGAGCGGCGCCGCCGTGAGCAGCAGCGTCAGCCAGTAGCCCGAGCTCTCGGTCACTTTGATGACGACGGCCGCCGCCACTGCGCCCAGCAGGAAGCTCGGCGCGCTCGAGGCGAAGTCGGTCTTCCAGATGCGCCAGGCGCTCTGCCCGGTGGTCAGCGCAATCGCAATCGCGATCGGCACGGTGTTGACGAAGAAGTAGGTGAACGCCATGCCGAACAGCGGCACGGCGAGCGCGGCGGGTGAGGCGTCGGCACGGCCCCCCAGGCGCTGGAACACCTGGCCGGCCGCCTGGACCGTCAGCACCAGGATCGCCATGTTGAACAGCGTCCGGAACGGCGGGTTCGGCATGCGCGAGTTCAGCGTGGTCTGGCTCCAGCCGCTGGCGGCGCCGACGATCATCGACGCGTGCGGCCCGCGCAGGATCAGCGCGGCGATGTCGACGACGTAAGAGACCGACATGTTCGAGCCGCTGGCGATCGCGAACTGTACTTTGAACGCGGAGGTCAGTGACGACAGGAGGACGAGAACGATCAGCGGAACGATCGGCGAGATGTGTGCGCGGCCAATCAGCGCGAAGAAGACGACCGCGCCGAGCGCGATCACGAACGATATGTACCAGCGGGCACTCGGCGGCAGATCCCGGAGCAAACCGACCCAAGTATACTGCGCGTCACGCTCCGGCGAGCGCGCCGACGACGCGCTGTGCGCGCCGTACGCTCTGATACAAGCGCAGTGTACCGTCGAATGCGCCCTCGTACTCCACGCTGAAGCGTCCGCGATAGCCGCCGTCGACGAGTGCTCGCAGCACCGGCGTGAGGTCGACGTCGCCGACGCCGAACTCGCAGTACTTGCCGCGCTCGAGCCCCTTCAGATGCGTGTGCGCGACGAACGGCGCGACGGCGTCGAGCGCCTCCGCGGCGCGGACACCCGCTTTTTCGAAGTTGATGGGATCGAAATTCATCCGGATGTTCGGCCGATCGACGGCGGCGAGCACGTCGCGGCAGATGCCGGGCACGAGCGACGCGCCGTCGTGATTCTCGAAGACGAACAGCATGTCGGGGTAGCGGGCGGAGAGGGTGCGCAGATTGGCGACGATGACGTCGCGCCGGGCGGCATCGTAGGCGTCGCGCGCCAGCCGCCCGAAGAACAGCCGGAGCGTGCCGACGGCGAGACGACGGGCGATCTCCACCTGGCGTTCGACCGAGGCGAACGTGCGGTCGACGTCCGGGGCGCCGTGAAAGAAATCGCACCAGCCCCCCGACACGACCCAGGCCCTCTGGCCGTTCGCCGCGAGCGCGGATGCCACATCGGCGACAGGTACGCCCACCTCGAGGATGTGGTGCAGGTTGACGTCGACGTCACGCAGCCCGAGCTGCGCGAAGATCTCGAGCGTCGGCAGCAGCGGTTCCTTCTTGTGCGACGTCGTCGAGGTGAGAACGGCGGGCGTCACACCGGCTCGAACTCGAGCGACTTCAAGTACGCAGAATTGACGGTTTCCGGCATGCCCCAGTACTTGAACTCGGCGTGTCGTCCGACGTAGCGCAGGTTGGGGATCTTCCGGCCGCGCGTGACGTAGCGCTCGTACGTCGCGAACGCCTGCTCCGACTGCTGCGGGTAAGCCTTCTCGGCGAAGAGGTTCTGCTCGAGCGCGTAGTCGATCGTGTTGCGCGGGAACGATTCCGCGGCGCCGGGCAACACCGGCACCTCGATCAGAATCAGCGTGTCGGCGCTGTCGTGCCGCGTGATGACCTTCATCTCGGTGACGCGGGTCTGAAACTCGCACGACGAGTAGTGGAGCGACTCGGCGCCTTCAGGAAATGCGTGGCTCAGGCCGGGAATCAGCAGCGGGATCATCATCCGCCCCGTGTACGGCAGCGTGTTCTCGCCCCACAGCTCGTCGATGTCGATCGAGCAGAACACCGTGTGATAGTCGGCGAAATAGAACTTCTCGCCGCCCGCGGTGAGCACGTATGGCTTCCGATCCTCGTCCCTGATGCCGACGATGCGATCGCGGACGACGGTGGAACTCGCGACCATCGCGTTCCACACCTCGTTCCATCCGCCTTTCGGGTAGACCTGAAAGCCGATGCCCTTGCCGAGCGTGTGGTCCTCGAACTTCATCGGATCGTAGCCGCGAAGCCCGCGCTTCTCGCTCTTCTCGTTCTCTTTGGTGTAGGCGTGGCGGAAGCGGTCGGCCCAGACCATCGAGGTCTCGAGCTCGTTGCCGGGGATGTTCCACATCTTCCACGTGTAGTTCGCCATGAACTTGCCGTAGAGCGTCGGCCCGATGGCGGCGGTGAAGTAGTCGGCGAACTTGCAGCGCCCGAGCTCCGGCAGCTCGCTGTCGATCAGCTTGAGCTGCTCGTTGCGGTGCTCGCGCACCTCCGCGTGGATCCGCTCGCGTTCCGGCATCTGGTCGATGTCCTGGTAGTGCACGGGATAGCGGTACTTGCGGCCGTCCCCTTCGACGTAGGTGAACAGGCGGCGATCGATAAGAAAAAGCTCACCGCCGGTCAGCTTCACCACCGTCGCGTTGATCGGGTCCTCCTCGCCGCCCGGCCAGAACCAGATGTGCGGGCCGAACTCGTAGGGGTGGCCGCTGTAGTAGCACGTGCGCGCGAGGCCGCCGACGCGGCTGTTCTTCTCGACGACTGTGACGTCGTAGCCCTTCTCGCTCAGGTAGTACGCCATCGAGGAGCCGGCGACGCCGCCGCCGAGCACCAGAATCTTGTTATTCACGCGGTGTCATCCCAGGTTGTGCTGCTTCATCCACGTCACATTGTGCGACGCGGGGTCGTCCTTCAAGGCGCCAGAGCGGAACGCGGCGACCATCTCGTCGATCGCGATCGCGACGTTCTTCCCGGGCGCAAAGCCGGTGGCGAGCAGCCGATCGGAGCAGACGCGGTAGGAGCGCGGATCGTTCGACGGCAGGATCTTGATCTCGGCGCCGACGCGCGCGGCGATGCGCTGCGCGATATCCAGCACGCTGAGATTCTCGAACCCGGCGTTGTAGACGCCGGCCAGCCGGCGATCGCGCGCGAACAGATAGACGTCGACGAGATCGTCGACGTGGATGTTCGGACGCACCTGGCTGCCGCCGAGCACCGTCATCGCGCCGTTGGTCAGCGCCTGCATCGTCAGCAGGTTCACGGTGAGGTCGAGCCGCATGCGCGGCGACGGGCCGCAAACCGTCGCCGGCCGGATCAGCGTGGTGACCAGCCGGTCGCCGTAGCTGAGAATCACCCGCTCGGCGACCATCTTCGTCTTGTTGTACTCCGACAGCGGCACCAGCTCGAGGTCTTCGGTGACGTCGGGCTCGGATTTCAGTCCGTACACGCTGGCGGACGAAGCGAAGATCAGCTGCTGGACACCCTGCCGCGCCGCGCGATCAGCGAGCCGCATCGTTGCCAGGACGTTCACTTCCCAGGAGGCGTAGGGGTTCAGCTCCACCGACGGATCGTTCGCGATGTTGGCGAGGTGGAAGATGGTGTCGAAGCCGGACAGATCGACGTCGTCGATCTCGCGGACGTCCTTGCGGAGGATGGTCAGCCGCGGATTCGGGTTCAGATGATTGCCGAACCACTGCGTATCGAGCACCGTGACGTTCTCGCCGGTGCGGGCGAGGACCGCCGCCGAGAGCTTGGTGCCGACATAGCCGCAGCCGCCGGTGATGAGGATGCTCACAACGCTCCGGGTCCGTGAAGGTTCAGGTACTGATCCAGCCAGTAGTGGAGGATCAGCTGGTGCGCGCATTCGACCCAGCCGTAGCGATCGGCGGGAACATGGAAGTTGAGGTCGCCGCGCCGGCGCGCCTGGTTGTCGGCGCCCTTGCCGGTCAGCGTCACGATCGACAGCGACAGCTCGCGCGCGGCGTCGAGTCCGCGGACGATGTTCGGCGAGTTGCCCGAGCTGCTGATGGCGATGACGAGGTCGCCGGCGCGCGCCAGCCGCGCGAGCGGGAGCGCAAAGATGTCGGTGAACGATACGTCGTTCCCGATCGCGGTCAAGAGCGACGCATCGTTGAACGCCATCGCGCTCAGGCCGGCGTTCTTGCAGGCGTCAGCGGCGAAATGGCTCGCCATCATGGCGCTGGCGCCGTTGCCGATGAAGTAGATGTGCTGGCCGTTCGCGCGCCCGTCATGCGCCGCCGCGATCCATCGGCGGAACCCCTCGGCGGGATCGAGTAGCGCGCCGTCCCGCGTGGTCACCGCCAGCTCGCGCAGGCACACCGCCGCCGCATCGAGGTAGCCGTGCCACGGCTCGAGCTCAGATGACGATCTTGCCAATCGTGAGGAACTCCTGCTCGGAGGTCGGGCTGTCATTGCCGCGCCGCTGCGCGACCGCGGCGGCGCCGATGCTGCCGGCGAGCGCGACGATGCGGATCGGGCATCGCAGGCTCGCCGCGAGGCTGCTCAGCGCGAAGTAGGCGTCGCCGCACCCGATCGTGTCGACCACGCTGGTGCTCAGCGTCGGCAGCGCGAACACATCGCTGTTGCGCCGGACCATCGCGCCGTTCTCGCCGTCGGTGACCGACAGGCAGCCCGGCTGCAGCAGCGCATACATGCGATCGACGATCTCCGACAGCGGCAGGCTGCGCTCGCGCAGGCAGAGCTCCGCCTCGGTGCGGTTGACGCTGTAGTAGTCGGCGCCGGCGTACTTCGTCGGCAGGCTGTAGCCGTAGTTCGACGAGTTCACCTGCACCATCGCGGCGACGAACGCGCGCTTGCGCTCGGCGATCCGCGCGTTGATCGTCCTGGCGTCGAGCAGACCGTGGCCGAAGTCGGCGATCAGCACGATGTCGTAGTCGTCGAAATCGGGCAAGCTGTCGCGCTGGACGCGGCGCAGGTCGGGGCTCTTCGACTCGAAGAGGCGGTAGCCGTTGTCCTGGTCGACGAATCGCGTCTTCACCAGGAGGTCGTCGGCCAGCCGTGTAATCGCGACGTTGGCCGGCATCGGATCGGACAGCCCGTTGGTGAAGCAGTCGACCTGCCTGACGAAGCTTGCCAGGTGCAGCGCGACGACGCCGGTGCCGCCGATCTGGCGGCTGCGTGCGGTTTCCAGGCCGGCGACGCACCGCGATTTCATCGACAGGTTCGTCACGGTGACGTCGACCCACTCGTCGATGATCGTCTCGCCGAGCAGGCAGACGCGGAGCTCCGCCGCACCGGCGAGGAAGCTCTTCAACTGCTCGAGCGTGAAGCCGAGCTCCGAGAGATCGCGAAACAGGATGCGATCGTTGCGGAGCAGCGGGTTGCCCTGCGCCGCTTCGGGCGACGCCAGGAGGAAGTGCGAGAGCTTGGTCGACGAGAACGTCTCGCCGGTGGTGAAGTGAATCCGGCCGCCGTGGCCCTCGACGAGCGCCTTCTCGCGGAAGATGTTCGCGGTCTTGTCGAGCACGAGGTTGGCGTATTCGGGACCCTTGACGTAGACATCAGGACGCAGCGCTTCGATCGGCGTCACCGCCGACGGCTCGTCGATCACGGCGACGTAATCGACGATCTGCAGCGCCGCGAGCTGGCGCGCGCGGTACTCCTCGCTGAACGACACCGAGCGCTTCTTGGTGATGTGGGCGTCGGCGGTAATCGTGACGACCAGCATGTCGCCGAGCGACCGGGCCTCCTCGAAATGAATCAGGTGGCCCATGTGCACGAGATCGAACGCGCCGTGGCAGAGGACGATTTTCCGGTCGCGGCAGCGCTCGCGAATCGCCGGCAGCTCCGAGACCGGGACGATCTTGTTCTGCAGGCCGAACGGCGCCGGCGACGACTCGATCATCGTCCGCTGACCCGGACGGCGCGGCCGCCCGCCGCCGCGGTCGATTCGAGCGCGCGGAGCAGACGGAGCGTTTTCGCGACGTCGACGAAGTTCTTCACGCGGAACGCCTTGCTCTCCCCGTGCTTGCGCTCGATCAGGTCCATCGGCACTTCGATGTAGGTGTTCGTCAGGCGCAGCGACTTCACGAGCACCTCGGCCTGAAAACCATAGCCGCTCGATTCGATCCGCAGGCTTTTCAGCACCGACGCCGGGTGAATCTGCAGGCCGTTGAAATATTTCAGGCGCCGCCCCGTCATCAGGTTCAGCAGCAGCGTGAAGGTTTTCGAGATGACCGTCCGCCGCCAGGTCCGCGAGCGGTGCATCTGGCGTGTATAGCCGATGATGACATCGGCGTCGCCGACATGGCCGAAGAAGTCGCGCAGGGTTTCCCAGCCCCAGGCGTTGTCGCCGTGCACCATCACGATATGGTCGAGCGCGGCGGCCTCGACGCCCCGCCGGTACGACCAGCCGAACCCCATGTTGCGCTCGTTCACGAGCAGGCGGACGCCCGGAAACCGGGTGAGATTCGCGGTGACCAGCGCGCCCGTTCCATCGGTGCTGCCATCGTCGATCACAAGGATTTCGTGGGCGAGGTCGAGCGGCTCGAGCGCCCGGGTGACGTTCTCCAGGGTGTGGAGAATATTCTCGCTTTCGCAATACGCCGGGATGACGACCGATAGGGACCGCTGTGCGTTCAAGGCAGAACGGTATCGTATCACGCCGGCCGCGAGCGCTTCCGCCCGGAGGCCGAGTTGACCGCGGTCAAACAAATGTTTTATACAAGTGTTTGAGACACACATGCGCAAACGACTGCTGCCGCTCCTCGTGCTGATCGTCGCCGCCGGCGCCGCGACCTACGCCTATCGCCGCATGGGGCCCACGCCGCTCGTCCTCACCGGCATCGTCACCACCAACGACGTGATCGTCGGCCCGCAAATCGGTGGACAGATCGCGCAGCTGCTCGTCAACGACGGCGACACCGTGAAGAAGGACCAGCTGATTGCCGTGATCGCGCCGGACGAGCTCAAGGCCGATACGACCTACTTCTCGCAGAACGTCGAGGGCCTCTCGTCGCAGGTGCGCGAATCGGAAGCCGCGCTCCGCTTCCAGGAGCGGCAGGTCGGCGATCAGATCAAGCAGGCCGAGTCGACGCTCGCGTCGATCGAAGCGCAGGCCGCTGCCGCGGCGGCGGACCTGGAGCAGGCGCAGCTCACCTTCACCCGCACGCAGAATCTGGCGCGGCAGAACGTCGCGTCGGCGCAGGAGCTCGATCAGGCGCGCACCGCCGTCGCGGCCGCGCAGGCCAAGCTCGACGCGCTGAAGAAGCAGGTCGACGCGCAGCGCGCGGCCGTCGCGATGGCGCACTCCAACGCCGAACAGATTCAGGTGCGCCGCAGCCAGCTGCAGGCGAACGAGCACGCGCAGGCCGCCGCATCCGCTCAGCGCGCCAAGGCCGACGTGCGGCTGCGCTACACCGAAATCCACGCGCCAATCGACGGCATCGTGGACGTCCGCGCGGTGCGCGTCGGCGAGATCGTCGTGCCCGGCCAGCCGATCGTGACGCTGATCAACCCCGACGATCTGTGGGTGCGCGTCGACGTCGAGGAGAGCTATGTCGATCGCGTCCGCATCGGCGACAAGCTGCCCGTGCGCCTGCCGTCGGGCGCAGAGCTCGAGGGCACGGTGTTCTATCGCGGCGCCGATGCGGCATTCGCGACCCAGCGCGACGTCAGCCGCACCAAGCGCGACATCAAGACGTTCGAGATGCGGCTGCGCCTCGACAACCACGATCGGCGTCTCGCTGTCGGAATGACGGCTTACGTAAACCTGAAAGTCTGACGTACTTCAGACTTCGTACCTCGAAGTTGCTGTGTCCGATGCCTGCTATCGACGTCCGCTCCATCGTCAAGAAGTTCGGCGACTTCACCGCCGTGAACGGCATCAGCTTCGCCGTCGAGGCCGGAGAGATCTTCGGCCTGCTGGGGCCGAATGGCGCCGGCAAATCGACGCTGATCCGCATGCTGGTGACGCTCCTGCCGCCGAGCGGCGGCACGGCGGTGATCAATGGCTACGACGTCGTGAAGCAGGCCGACGGCGTCCGCCAGTCGATCGGTGTCATTCCGCAGGCGATGACCAGCGATCTCGAGCTGAGCGTCGAGGAAAACCTGATCATCTTCGCCAAGCTCTACGGCGTGCCGCGGCAAAAGCGCGAGCGGCTCATCGACGAGCTGCTGGAATCGGTGGAGCTGACCAAATGGCGGGCGGCGCCGGTCAAGAACCTGTCGGGCGGCATGCGGCGCCGCGTCGAGATCGCGCGCGGTCTCGTTCACGAGCCGCGCATCTTCTTCCTCGACGAGCCGACGACGGGCCTCGATCCGGTGTCACGCGTCCACGTCTGGGAAATGCTGCAGCGGATCAAGGCGCAGCGTGATCTCACCATCCTGATCACGACGCACTACATGGACGAGGCCGACAAGCTGTGCGATCGGATCGCGATCGTCGATCATGGCGACTTGAAGGCGCTCGATTCGCCGCTCAAGCTGAAGATGTCGATCCCCGGCAAGAACGTCATCGAAGCCAGCTTCGCCGGCGATCTGCGCGCCGACTGGGCGGCGACACTCGAGCGGTTGCCTCACGTCGAGAGCGTCGCCGGCGAGGATCACGTCTTCCGGATCTCGACCGACAATGGCCCGGCGACGACGCTGGCGCTGATGGAAGCGGCGTCGCGCGCGGGGATCGCGGTGCAGTCGCTGTCGGTGCAGAGCACGACGCTCGACGACGTGTTCGTGCACTACACCGGCCGCGCGCTGCGCGATGCGCTGCAGGACGTGAATCCGATGGATCGGCAGGGGATGTTGGTCAGGAGACCATGAGGGGTTCAGGGTTCAGGGTTCAACGTTCAGGGTTCTTGGTTCGGGTTCTGGGACCAACCAGAACCAAGAACTCTGAACCCTGAACCCTGAACGCTGAACCCAGACGAGGTTCGACGAGGTTCAGACGAGGTTCTTATGGGCCGCATGTGGGCAATCATCGAACGGGAGTTGCGGCGCTTTCGCCGCAGCCCTGTGCTGATCGCGATGTCGATGACGTTTCCGATCGTGCAGCTGGTCGTGCTCGGCTACGCGTTTGGCGGCAACGTCAAGCATTTGAAAGTCGCCGTGGTCGATCAGGATCACGGCGTGCCGGCGGTGAAGGTCCGCGAGCTGACATCGGCGATCGCATCCGGCGCGCGGACGATTGACGTCGTCGACTACACCGACCAGGGCACCGCGGTCGCCGACCTGCGCAACGGCCGCGTCAACGGTGTCCTGACCATCCCGCCGGAGTTCTCGCGGCGCGTGCTCGCCAAGAACGATCCGCACGTCGCGCTGATCGAGGACAACACCGACAACTTCGTCTCGAGCGCCCTCGCGGCGACGCTGGGCGGCATGCTGGTCACCTACAACGCGCCGCCGTTGGCGCCGCGTATTGCCGGCGCGACGGCGCTCGACGTCGTCGAGGTGTACCCCTACGTCCCATATGTTCAGTACCTGCTGCCCGGCTCGGTGGTGATGTCCATCTTCATGATGGTGATGATCGGCGGCGGCATCATCTTCATCGACGACAAGGCGCGCGGCCTGCACGAGGGCTACCTCGTGACGCCAATCAAGAAGCTCGAGCTGATTGCGGGCTTCAACGTGTCGGGGACGATCAAGGCGGTGATTGCCGGCATGTTCCTCGTCGTCATCGGATCGCTCATCGCCGGCGTGCCCAACCCGTTCGATCCGATGCGCCTGTTCCGCCTGCTGGTGGTCGTCGTCGTCACCGCGTTCGCGCTGATCAGCCTGATGTTCCTGCTCATGGTGCGCGTCAGCGATCCGCTGCTGCCGCGCGCGGTGTTCGGCATCCTGAACACCGTTCTGTACTTCCCGAGCGGCGCGGTCTATCCGCAGCAGGGATTTCCGGGCTGGATGCAGGTGATCGCGGTCGCCGATCCGTTCACTTACGCCGTGCACGCCTTCAAGTGCCTGCTGCTGAAGAATACCGGCTTCGAAGCCATCAGCTACGACCTCGGGTTCCTGATGGTGTTCGCGGCCGTCGCGATGAGCGCTGCGACGATGCTGTTCAAGCGGTCGCTATGAGGAAGGACGTGACGTCCGGCGCCGGCCGGAGCGCTCGCGATCACGAGACGCGCGACCGGCTGCTGAAGGCCGCCGAGCGGCAGTTCGCCGAGCGCGGATTCAGGCGGGTGACCGTCCGCGACATCTGCCGCGCGGCGCGCGCGAACGTCGCGGCGGTGAACTATCACTTCGGCGGCAAAGAAGGCCTGTACCGCGAGGTGTTGGGCCTCGCGACCGAGGTCGTCCGCTCCACGACCGACGCGGGGCGAAAGGCGGGCGAGGGCTGTCCGCCCGAGGAGAAGCTGCGCCGCTACTTCAGCGTCTTCCTGCAGAAGGCGCTCGCGCCCGGCCACGAGAACCTGCACCATCTGATTCAGCGTGAAATCGACGATCCGACGGCGGCGCTCGACACGTTCGTCGAGGAAGCCGTGCGACCGCGGGTCGAGTACCTCGCGTCGATCGTCGCCGAGATGACCGGCCGCGACCGATCCGATCCGCTGGTGCTGCGGTGCGTCGGCAGCATCCTGCCACAGGTGCTCGTCTACGTCCGGCAGAACGCGATCGCCGAGCGGCTCGGCTTCCGCTTTCGCGGCTCGCATGCGGACATCGAGCAGGCAGCGCAGCACATCGCCGCGTTCTCGGCGGCTGGCGTCCGCGCGATTGCGATTGGGCCCATGTGACACTCGGGCTGCCTGACCGATCATTGTCCCGGGCGGG
>Ga0066903_100001831_pt1 | contig 16004 bp, 14 predicted proteins | sample PanSoiMetaGPlot1_FD_67491 | JGI IMG/M metagenome (GOLD analysis project Ga0066903, IMG submission 67491) | Tropical forest soil microbial communities from Panama analyzed to predict greenhouse gas emissions - Panama Soil - Plot 1 (version 2) | ecosystem: Environmental > Terrestrial > Soil >... | reverse complement strand
TCGCAAAGGTTTTTCTCTGAACACCCAAATGCAAACCGCTGTATGATGAAGCGCGCTCGCTACCGCTCGCGGTACTGATCCGGCGAGCCTTCCCGTACACGCAATTGCAAACCGCTCTAAATCAGACCACACAACATTGGTACATATCATTCAACCGCAGAGGGCGCAAAGGTACGCGGAGGAAGAAACGTATTAACCACCTCTATCTTGCCGAAATCCTTGTAGAAATGTGGCAATGCCGTCATCGGATGCTTTTCCCAAACCGAAGTTTCAAGGTTGAGTTATTGACTGCGGAAGAAACCGGAGGCGAAATGGGTATCCTCTTCTATCAATCTGAAACTTGATGAGCCAACTCAAGTATGAAGCGTTCCTTCGGTGAGACGGCGCGGTTTGGAATTACGTAAGTGTAATGGCTTTCCAAAGGCACAAATGAAAGGGGCTTTATTGATTAAGTGGAACGGGAATTCCAATTGTCGCCGGAGGGTAAGGTAATTGACGTTGAACACCCACTGACTCCTCAATCGGCGATCGCCGCGCTACACGACGCGTTGGCCGGAGATATGTGATGTGACGGCGAAGTAAATGGATCCGGAAATTTGCAAATAGGAAAGCCGGTCGGGAAGGGGATTCCCTGCTGGCCTTTCTTGGCGTATAATCTCTCCAACTCGCAGTGGTATATCCAATGGCTGAGGACGCTGCGGAACCGGGGATCCGAAAGGGTCCCCACACACTATGGGCCGGCCGGCTGTGATAACGCTGGCCGGCTCTCCGCATTTTAACCGGGTTAAATTCAGACCTTCTTCTTGACCGGCCTGCCGCCAGCTTCCTGTGGGTACCGAAAATGCCATCCGAGAGCTTCAGTCCGGAATTTCACCAGATCGATGAGTTCATCTTCGACTCGGCTTTCTTCAATTCGGACAATAACGCTTCTCATTCTTTAGGGCAGACGAACCTCCGCAAAATCCGACCATCGTTCCGAGATGGGCCGTTCGGCCTATTCAGAAGAATCAACCTGATCGTGCCAAGCCGATTCTTGCGGCTGGATCTGCCGTCGATTCGTATTCAGGAACAGCTAACCGAGATTTCTTCAAGCTGCCCGCTGATACCGGTGATGCAGGCCACCGACGAAGCGCGCCGCCGCATGACCGGGCATCTGGAAGACGCCCGCGAACTGTTCGAACGCGCGGCGAGGCTGCAGGCGCGGTCTTCGCTGCAAAGTCGCATTGGTGAATTGAAGTCCGCGACCGGCGCCGCGGAAAAACTGACGCGCGAATTTCAGCGAAAGCGCAAGAGTAGTTGAGCGTTGGAAGCAGAGATTATCCGGCGGCAGGCGCTCGTCGTGGCTAGAGGCCTAATCCGTCGAGACTCGACGGCAACGGCTTGAAGTCATACGCGCCCGCCCGTCTGAGCAACACTTCCATGAACGGGTCGATGCCGAGCGGCCCGTATTTCTCGCCCAAGCTGCGCAGCCGCTCCTTCGACGCAGCCGACGAGGTCGCTAGGACCGTCTCTGCATCACGCCAGCCGTCGTAATAGTCCTCGTAGTAGTTACCCGGGCGGAGCCGGCCGAGCGCCTCTCTATAGCCATAGTCACCGGTGACTTCGCCCGCGAGTCGGAGTGCGAACCCGATGTGGCGGCCGAAGGTGCGCGCATGCTGCTCTCCGACCTCGCCCGCGCGGGCGGCCTCGTACAGGATGAACGCGAACTGTGCGAAACCAAGGCCGATGCCACCAAGCGTGGCGCCCTCGGCGATGCCGAGCGCGGCGGCGCCGGTAGCCACACCTTCGGTAGCCGCAGCGCCGGTGGAGGTGAGGCCGAGCTCGGCGAGCGCGTACTTGCTCAGGCCGAGAGCGAACTTCCCCTTGATCTCAAATTCGATCAACCAGTGCACCCCTGACCCTGGCGGGTACTCCAGGTCGGGCGAGCTCCATGTATGCCAGATACCAATCACTACTGGTGCGCCCTGCTCCTTGAGCTTCTTCCAGTCCCAAATGAACTCGCTATTGAGGATGTCACCTTTGAAACCGAAGCCGAAGTTCCCGGCAGAATCGACCTTTAATTCTATTAGCTCGTTTAGCTTCGTCTTGAACTGAATCTTCGCGTCGCTCTCATCTTTGAACTGGAGAGCGAAGTTTGCGTTCCGCTCCGTCTTCAACTTGTACTTTCCGCTGATCTCGACGCTCGGGTAAAATACCACGTAAGGGGTGATCGCGAATGGGTACTTCGGGTCGAAATCCTTCTTGAACTCGACACTCGCCCCAGGAAGCATCTCGCCGAGCTTCAGTTCCGGCTCAGGCCGCGACGGCGTCCGCCGATGTTTTGGCGGCTCCGGCTCCTGGCGCGGCGCGGGGGGCGATGGGGTCGTCGTCAGGCCGACGAGCCGCAGCTCGACGCGGCGGTTCCGCGCGCGCGCTCCGCCGGTCACATTGGGAAACCACGGCGCGCCCGAGCTATGCCAGTCGAGGTCGCACCGGTCGCCCGGGAAACCGCGATCAACGAGGCGGTTGAACGCGGCGCTCGCCCTGCCGATCGCGAGGTCGACGTTCTGGCGTGCAATACCGCTCCTGCTCGCGTGTCCATCGATCCGGAGGCGCACGTAATCCGCAAGGAGGGCGATCTGCGCGTGGCGCGCGAACGCGTCGAGCGCCGCCGCGTGCTCGGGCTTCAGCTCAGTTGAGTTGACCCCGAAGTTCCAGAGGATCAGATGGTCAGACCCCAGCTGCGTGACCCCGCCCTCTCGGTGCTCAGCCTCCCACTGGCGCTCAAGTTTGATCGGCGAGGGGGGCTTCCTATCGGGTTGAGGCCCGACGAGCGAAACAGGCGCCGGAGCAGGCTCTTCGGCCTTTGCCGTAGACGGCGGCGCTTCGGCCTCGGTCGGCTCCTCAAGTGTCGGCGGTTTCACGAGTGGGGCGGTTGGCGAGGGCGTCGGCTCGTCTAACGTCACCGGCGGCGCAGGCTGGAACTCTGCCTCATCCGGCGTGGGCGCAGGCGGCTCGGCTGCGGGCGGCTTAACTATGGGCGGTTCGGGCGCAGGTGGCTCGGCTGCGGGCTGGGGTTCGGGCGCAGGTGGTTCGGGTGAGGGCGGCGGCTCGTGCGCCTCGCTCGGTGGAGTAGCGCCCGGACTTGCCGCTTCAGACCCGACTGGCGGTTGCTGTGACACTGGCGCTGGAGCAGGCTTGTCCTCCGCTGGCGCTTGAGCGTTTTCATCTGCGAGCGCCTCGATTGGCATCGGCGGGAACGTGACCCAAGCCGCATTCCAGGCCTTGGACTTGTCCGGCGTGATATATCTGCGTTGCCCTTTTGCTTCTTGCACGGCAATGAAGCCAATTTCCCCGGACGACCGGTCGAACATGTCCCTCATGTGAGCAACGATGGCTTGCGGATCATCTGAAACCTCAGCAATTTCACCAGCGTCAACAAGCCATTTATATGTGCGGAGCAGAAACTCGTCGAATTCCTTGGTAGCTCTCGGGCCTGCCCTGTCCACCTCTTTACTGCTTCGGGCATGTCTCTCTATCGGGCCTTTAGGAGGAAAGTAAAAAAACCGAGCTGCCACTTTTTCCGTCGTGGCCACGAAAGTGGATTGAAATAGATCTGCCCACGCCTTGCTAGCCTCCGGATAGTTTCCCAGATTGCACCCCCAGAACTCGACCACGGCGCCTGGCAGCATCACGCGCGTGATGGTGTCCCTGTTTTCCGGAAGCTTCGCAAACTCGCGGACCTGAGTCGGAGTAACCAACGTGCTTTTCATACCTTTTCGAGTCTTTGTCTCCAGATCTCGAGTCAGCACCTCGCCGCCGTGCGCTTTGTCGAAGCCATGGCCTACGATGCGAATGCGTCGCACCTTTTTGTCGCCATATTTGCCATTAAGCACGTCGAACATCTCTTCCAGCCCCTTGACTTCATCGACGTTGTCGGCGCGAAGAACGTTCTTTATGTATGACGTCATCCCCTCGATAAAGTCCTTCTGAGGCGGCTCGTCCCCAGGCGCAGACGTCAGAATGAAGGTCAAATCGATGCCTTCGCCCACGCCGGGATCGGCGGGGCGGCTAGCGCCCTTTTGCTCGGCTGGAGCAGGAACTTGCGGAGCTTCAACTTTCCGCTGAATCAACGGCTGCTGCTGCGCCACATGTGTCAACTCGTGGGCCAACAATCGCTGCCCTTCATGCGATTCAGGCTGATATTGACCCGCGCCAAAAACGATGTTCCGCCCAACAGTAAAGGCTTTTGCGTTTATCGACTTTGCTATATCAGCCGCTGCGTCCGTGTGTATGCTTACGTGGCTGAAATCTCGCCCGAATCTTGGCTCGAAAAATGCGCGCACAGGCCCTGGCAAAGGCTGTCCGCCGCCATGTAGCCCATCGATTTGCGACTGCCTTGCCGGCGTAACCTGGGGAGTTTGTCCGGCAGCCCGTTTTGCCTGGAGTGGGAGCGCCTCCTCTTCTTCCATTTCCTCATCAATCGATTGCCGTTGAATCTGTTCTTCTTTTTCACATTGCGCGCATCCCCGTTGTAGACGTGAGATCTGCGGCGGCCCCGCGGGCTGCGCAACGGCGGGAATCCCTGGATCGGCCATCCGCATGACCTGATCGGCGACGCGGTCGGCCTCCTGTTCGTACTGATCGCCGGGCTGGCTGACTTTGAGCATGGCCTGGATCGCCTGGCCAAACGCCTGATTGCCGAGCGCGCGCCGAATTTGCGAGAGTGGATGCGCGGGTAGCGGGGCGGCCGGCTCTGCCGGCTTCCGATCCGGTTGCGGGACATTGGCTGTCTGTCGCTCCATAGAGCTATTTGCTACCTTTCTCGTAGAAAAACGCGGGAAGTTCCTGCTTCACAGTCCGCAACTTAATTACTTTGGATGGCTGTTTTCGCCTAATCATGCGTCGCTCTATCGATGTGCGCTGAATACATCACCGCAGTCATTCACGCCGAACATGTTCTCGACCCTGATTGTGCATGGAATATTCAAGCCACTAAGAACTCCCGGCAAAAACGGCGGCACCTGGACTACAACTTGCGTATCGGTAGTCCCGGGAATGATAGTGGCATAAATGGGAGGCGCAAAGGGATCAGAGGGACCTGTGAGGTCGTGTGCGATAAACCCCACCCTTAACGCGCCGAGCGCGAAGTTTCTACCAAAGATCGTGATCTGGTCTCCTGCCTTGCCGCTATTAGGCGTGAACTGGTTTCCCGGTGCGCCGAAGACTGGCGCCCCCACAATACCCAACTGCTGGAGCGAGAATATCTGTTTACGAAGATCGATTATCATATCGGCCTGGATTTGCGGATTGCCCAAGCGGTTGAGTCTTGCCAGAGGAAAGTATGTATGGCCCCTGGGCGCCGGCGGTGGTGATGTGGCGTTCTCTTTGACACGCACTGCCCAAACAACCTTCTGCCGAACGGAAGTTTGTAACCCCACGTCGCCGCTGTTGAGCAGTTCCGCGTCCTGGGTTCCGTCCACTTCAGTCAGCGAGACATCCAGATAAACGGTGTCATGTCGAATGCCTAAAAAGATAGGGGAAGGTGGAGTGAGGGCCGGGGCTCCTGCCTGGCTGGAGTAGTTGAAATCCGCCGCATTGAATATATCGATCCCGTTGACCAGAACGGACCCGGCCAGAATGCGGAAGTCGTTATCGGCCGGGATGGCCTGGATGGCGAACCCGTTGCTCCCAGCAGCCACGCCGTCGCCCATGAAGCGCGAGATCACCGACTGCAGCGTGTTCGAGATCATGTCATGCAGGAGATTCAGATCGCGATCCAGCACGGGGACGCCCTGTTCGATGTGGACGCCTACATAATTTTTATCCAGGCTTTTTTGCAGCACATCACTCGGTGTTTTGGAGAAGTTACCCATTGTTATGCTCCTTCAAAGGATCAAAAGATCAGTCGTATCCGCCGCTCCAAAGTGAATGATCCGCTCTTCTGGATCACCGGGTGGCGAACGTAATCGATCATAAAAGGCTGGTTGTTCAATGTTCCAAACAGCCCGAATTCGCGCAGGTTGTAAATATTCGGCGACGGTTTATTGGGACCCAGTTTGGCCGTGATCTCGATGCGGCTGGTCGGTCCGGGCACGATGGCGTCGCTGTCATTCAGGTACTGCAGGGTCAGATCGGCCACCTGGATCGTGAAGTTGGTGGTGTTGTCCACCAGACTGTTGGATGTGAGCGGCGGCGCCGGCGGAGGCGTGGTGTCCCAGGCGGGATCGCCCTGACCGACCTGCAAGTTTTGGATGCCGTGCGCGGTCGTTTCATTGCTCATGAATCCGGCCAGCAGCACACGGCAATTGGTGACGATCAGATTCGATTTCCACTCCGAGTCGAAGACCGATTGCCCGCCGGCGTCCAGGAGTCGATCGCGGTAGATGCCTTTGATTATCAAATCAGACATAGTTTCATTCCTTTCTCGACTAACTTCCTTCCCCGACCCCGCGCATAAAGAGCCGGAACGACAGGTCGGGCGGCGTGACGCGCAGGTCGGGAATGGTGTTCTGTGGGTACGCCAGGCTCCAGGTTCGTACGAAACGGAAGTTGACGCGGTCGCGGAAACTATCGGTCAATCCCGTGTACTGTTCGCCGAGGATCGTATCGATGACCCGCTCGCCGATCAGTTGCGGCGGATCGGCATTGGGCGCGGCATATGTGTAAACGTACTCCAACTGGGCCTGTTGAATGATGAAAACGGCGCGCGTCTGGATCGGCAAGAAGTCCCGAATGACATTGGCGATGGCCGTTTGTTTGCGAATGACGAACTGCTCATCCAGTGTGTCCGGCGTCAGGTAGATGCCTACTGTGTCGCGGGAGTACCAATCGTTCTCCGCGCGCCCGGTATCATAGGTGTACCGCATCACATCCTGGATATTTCCGCGCAGCCCGAACTTCGACGGATTGCGCGTGTCTACCGTGGTCGAACCGGCATAGCGCGCATCGATCGTTTTCGACGCCGGGTAGGAAGGGCTGACATAGATCTGACTTTCGTTGCTGCGAATCCAGATCCTCGTCCCGGTTTTGGTGGCGACGGCGGCGGGCGCGCGATGCGTGAACTGACCCGCCGTGATCGGCGTTTCATCGGCCGACGGAGCAGGCGTCAGTGTGTTGGTCCAGACCTGCCATCCGTCGGCGCGGTTGGAGCTGAAATAGAGTTCGACATTGTCCATGCCGCGAAGCGCGGCAGACGGTTCTTGACGATCGTAATTGGACGGGACAGGCGCCAGCTCCATCTCGGTCCAACTTGTCGGGAAGTTCATGTCGGTCGACGTGCGGTAGAAGATGTTCCATAACCCGTTGCTCTTCCGCCGGCTCCAGAAGACCCAGATCTTGCCGCTGGCAGGCGCGCCGTCGGCCGGATCGAAGACGACCGACGGCGCGAATTCAGGGTCGGTTCCGGCGGTCAGTCGCTGCGTCGCGCCCCACGCGGTTCCATTGAACCGGTTGTACCATATCTTCCACGTACCGTCGCGACGCGAACGCCAGAAGAGCCAGACGTTCCCCGCATTGTCTTCAATGGCGGCAGGTTCGGTATCATCCTGCGCCGGCGAATTGGGATCTGTCGGGGGCGCGCCGAACCCCAGCTTGGGGGCCGCAGTCGATGCCGTGACATCGATCGCGACGAAAGACGTTTCGCCGATAGCGGAGGAGACCAGTTTTATCTTCCCGCTTTCGACCGTCGCCAATCCGGGCAGGGAGCGATTGATAACAGCGACTACTTCGGCGGCGGTGGCCTGGGCGATGTTGGCGAAGAATGTCCCGTCGAAGTTGATAGTTTTAGTCAATCGACCGTCCAGACGGATATTGAGGCTGTCGCCGCCGGCCAGGGCGAAGGGACCGGTCCTGGCGCCGATCAATTGCGCTGACGCGTCGTCACTGCCGACTACGGTAAGATCGGTCCCGCTTACCAGCCCGAGCTTGGTTGCGACCGGAGAAACCTGAACGATCAATTTTGAAGCCGCTCCGGTTGTCAGGGATGTGATCGATATCGCGCCGTTCTCTTCCGCCGCCACTTCGACGCCGGGCAGTTCACGATCGAGGATGGCCGCGATCTCAGGGGCGGGCGCCTGCGCAAGATTGTTAAAATGCTCCTGGCGCAGAGTGACCGTCCTGGCGATGCTGCCGGCGGCGGTAGTGATAGTCAGGCTTAGTTCATCGCCGTCTGTGAAGCTGAAAGGCCCACCCCGCGCGCCGCTCACGCGCGGCGGTTGCGCAGGCCGCCCGGCGCTGACCAGATGGAGTTTGATCCGGGAACTAAGCCCGCCGCCGGCCTCTTCATAACTGCTGAAGAAGACCCAGAAATTGCCGTCTTTTTTCTGAAAGGCTGCGGGATATTTATTGATCTTGCCATCGAAGGTCAGACGTTGCGCCGGCAGCCAGCCGATCTGATCGAAGGTTTTGAACCAGAGATGCCACTGGTTCTCCGTTACGGTTTTGCCGGGAGCGGTCGCCGGTTGGGCCGTGCTTTGTCGCGGCGCGCTCTGTCTCGCGTGATAGAAGAGCCAGAGCCGGCCATCGCTGCTGCGCGTAGCGGCCGGGCGGCCCTCGTAAGCGATATCGGTCGTGACCAGTCGTTCCGCCTGCCAGTCCGCGCCGATTCGTTCGCGCTCCTTGATGATCAGTTGCTCCGGCGCGTTGGTCAGAAAGATGTTGTGAACGAACTCCTTGATCTGCGCGTCCCAGGTAGTCAACCGGTTGATGGTGGCCCGCAGGTTGGCGGCGATGCCGGTCGTGCGGTGGAAATGGGACGCGTAGCTGATCTCGTTTCGCTGTTTGGCGTGATTGAGCGTGAAATCGTTCTGCCAGCCGATCCAATCGGCCAGCAGCGGCAGCAACGCCCCATCGATGCGATCGATCCGCTGAAAATCGCGCATGGCTCGCGCATAGCTTCGCAACAGGTCGAACTGCTCGCCGAACATCTCCACCAATCGGCGCAACTGCCCTTTCTCAATGTCTGCCGGATCGAACCCGGGCGCGTCGGGCGGCGTAACTGTGTCGAACTGCCGGTAGAACCCCGGCAGCTCGCGATAGAGTTCATCCGCGGTCTGGTATGGCGTCGCCGCCAGAGCCGAGGCGAAGGCCGGGGGCGAGACCTGCGTCGATGAGTAAGCGACGGCGGCGTAGTAATAGACCGTTTCGCCATTCAAACTTTGATCGCTGAAAGCCCCGGTAGCTCCCGCCGAGGCCGGCGCGCTGTCGAAGACTATCTGCGCCGGCGCAACGGCCACTACCTGACCGCCCTGGATCGCCGTCTCGGGTTGCGTCGATTCACGTCGCAGAATCCTGACGCCCTTGAAGCCGGGAAATTCCGTCGCCGCCGGATTGGTCCATGAAAGGTCAATCCGGCCGCCGCGAGAATTCGATTCAGCTTTGAAGTCGCGGACCTGCACTAGACGCCTCCAGTCACATCGATATCCAATTCATTGAGCACGGGAATCTCGTTTTCACGCAGTTGAATCACCCCGTCCTCGTCGATGGGCGGTGAACTCAATGTGTTGATCTGGAAGCGCGTGACGTTGACGAACTGCACGCTGTCCAACCGCTCCAGCGCTTCATAGATCTTGCTCAGGTAGAGAGTCTGTTTGAAATCCACCTTCTCGAAGTCGAACAGATCGCGAACCGCCGCTTCAGCCTCGGCGGCTACGTCTTCGTTTCGGAATTGGGGCGCCGCTCCGACCCGGGCGGCGACATCGATCCGCACGTAGTCCGGGCTCTGGATATCGATGATGCTGGTCAGCATCCGCTTGTCTTCGAAATAGGCCAGCAACTCCTGACGCAGCGTGTCGGACGGCGCCTGGCCGCTGCCGGCCGGCGCCACGAAGAGGGTGACGGTGTTCCAGTTGGTCGCCTCCGCACGCGCTTTCGAGACGCCTGGAAAGAGCTTGGCCTGTGCGACATAATCTTCGCCGGTTACGGCGCGCTGCATCGAGCCGAAAACGGTCGGCGCGAATTTGATGGCTCGATCGATCGATTCTCGCTCTGCGCCGCCGCTGGCCGGCTCGCGGTTGACCACTTTGGCTCCGATCAATTGCAATTGCGGCGCTTTGGTAATGACCGTGATCTGGCCCGCGCCGACGTTGCCCGCGCCGCCGCCGCCCACTCGATAGCCGGCCAGTATCCGCGCGTTAGGCGGCGGGATCTGTCCGTACTGGCCGTCGCCGAAGATCACCGTCGTCACGTCGTTTTCGTCTGTCTCGGTGGCGAAATCGCTATCCGCGCTGCGGCTGAAAGCCAGCGTCGAACTGATACGCCCCTCCTGCTCCAAAGCCGCCAACTGCTCCGGCGTGTAGGCGCGACGGCTGAAAACCAGATTCTTGCGCCATCTCCAGGGCTGAGTCGGAGGCGAAGTCTCGACCACGATCCGCAGCGTATCGATCAGGGCGCGAGGCTGCCCCAGTTGGAATCTCTGGTTCGCCGCGCCGGTCGAGACGCCGAGCGCCTCGTTGTTGATTGATCGCCCTTCGCGCACCGGTATTACGCCGACTGTAGTTTTAGCGCCGTCCATTTCCTTGATCTCGACGACCTCTTTGGAGTTTGGCAGCAGCGTTCCGTCCGGCTTCTTGGCCAGGATGGTGACGATCCCACTGAAGCCTGACAGATCTTTCTTATCCAAGATCTCGGGCGGAACGGCGGGGACGTCGGCAAGATTGATTACCAGCGGTTTGTCGTCGACGTACTCGAAGGTCAGGCTCTTGCGATCCTTGCTGCTGGCGGTGGCGAACTGATCGCCCTTGCGAATCTCGACCACCTGCTTGACGTTGTCGGCGACGATCAGACTGAGCCGCGCCGCGGCCGGCGCCGCCGGGGCCATCTCGTATCCGAGCAGGCGCAGGTGGTTAATCACGCTGCGCCGTTCTTGCGCCGTGGTCAGAAAAGCTTCGTTGGCGATGCGGTCCTGATAGTAGCTGAGGATATCGCCCATGTATGCGAACAGTTCGATCAGGACGATGCCGAAATCGGCTTCGGACCGGTCCGTCCATTCCGGCAGCTTGGCCGGAATCAGATCGATCAGCGCCTGCCGGAAACTGTTGTAATCGCGCGCCAGGTAATCGATGACCTGACGGCCGTCTTTGATCGCAATCGTCGCCATAATGTCATCTCCGCTTAGAACGCGATCTTGACCTTGCCGGCCGTCAACTGATCGCGCCTGATATAAACGACCTCGACCTGCAGCTCGCCGTCGACGTTTTCGACATTCACGCTCTGGACTATGATCTCGTCGCCCAACCAACGATCCAGCGATTTGGTGATTGTAAATTCTGTGGCGGCGGCCAGAATCTCGTTGTTCGGATCGAAGATCAGATCGCGCAGCCCGCATCCGAATTCAGGCAACATGACGCGCTCGCCCGGCGAGGTCATGAGCGCCTGTAGCGCTTTGGCGCGGATGTTGTCGTTGCCTGTGAGCGCCGTCACCTGGCCGAGTTCATTGATCCGGAATGGAAAGCCGAAGCTTGTCGTGTCCATTTCTATCTCTCGTTTTTCGATCTATCTGACATGCCCTGTCGTGACACTGTTTTGGTTGGTGGTGACGTTCCCCGTTCCGGCGCCCGTCACCGTCGTTCCACTGACAGTGCCAGTCACCGTTGTCGAGACCGGGCCGGTGGATTGAATACCGAAAATCTCCATATTGCTTTTGATGTGATTGATCACTCCGGTAGCGATGGCGAATGCCAGCTTTTTCCAGCTCGGCTGCACGTTCGCCAGATCACCCGGGCTCATCCCTCCCGAGAGTTGATTATTGATCTCGTCAAAGATGGCTTTAGCCATCCCCGATGACGCTTGCTGATTGCCGATATCAAGTGCCATATCGTTACTTTACCTTGTTACTTTGCGACAGCGCCGGATCAAGTATGAGCGGCGCTCCCGGTAATGGCGGCGTGGTAGGCGCGCCCAAGTTTCCAGTGTGCATGTGCGTCATGAAGACATTAGTTATCCAGTTATCAAGCGCGGATTTAAGCTGATTTCCGAGCACCAGAGGCTCACTGGCGCCCTCACCGATGTTGATCTGATTGCTCTTGATCGTCACGCTGGAACTATTCATCGTCACCACGTTACCGTTCTTGTCCTCGATCTTGATTCCGTTGCTGTCCATCGTCACCTTGTTATCATTGGCGTCTTTGAGCGTCATGCCTTTGTCGTCGATGACAATCTCATTCGAGTTGGCCTGGTCTGTAATTCTGATCGCCGCCTTCCCGTCTTCATCGGCCAGTTCAACGAGATGATTCAATGTCTTGATGACTTTACTCGTCGGCGGCGATTGAGCGTCCGCCGGTTTCGGCGCCTCAGTCTGTCCGCCGGGCTTGCCCCAGAAGGTTCCCACCCAGACGGGGTAGGCCAGGTCGCCCATTTCGAACTCGACCCAGACGGCGGCGTCCTTTTCGGGAATGAAGAAGAAACCCTGGTCCGCCGCCCCGCCGTAGGGCAGACACGGCAACGCCCAACCTGATACCACGTCATTCCCGAGCACACTGGGGATCCGTAGCCGCAACCGCCCGCGATTTTCGGGGTCGGCGTTGTCCACCACGAATGCCCGATACTTGCCGTAAAAGCGCCCCTCGACCCGTTCGACCAGACGCGCCAGCAGGTGGTCGTTCATAACAACCCTCCCAGCAGCGAATCGCCGCCCGAAAAGTCGCCGTCGACGGGCCCCATGGCGTTGCGCCGGGCCGTAAAATGTTGCCGGTAATTCTCCGCCGTGAAGACATGCCGGACATTGGTGACGTAGTACATGCCGCTGAAGATTTCGCCTACCCCCTTGATCGGCGCCAGGGTTCTGGCCTGCAGGACCGAGCCGTAAATCGAGCTTTCAATCTGCCCACTGGCTTCGATCAGCCATTCCGCTTCGTCGAAAACCGCGCGGCAGAGGTTCTCCATCTCCGGCTGGCCGGTGGCGAGGGCGTGGCGGACGAAGAGCCGCGATGCCGATCCGTTCGGCGGTTTGAGCGACGACGCGCCCTCCCGCCCGAGTTGCTCCTGCTCGTTCGATTCGGCGGCGGCGTCCTGGATCTCTTTACCGATGGTGTCTATCTGGCTCATCTCGACCGCCGTCGGGCGCAGCGCGTTGAGCCGCGCGTCGAACGAAATCAGATTGCTCTCTGCGCCGAATTGGGCGGCCAGCACGGGCTGCGGCGATTCGGTCAGCGCCGGTTTGCGAAAGAAGCCGGTCTCGCCTTTGACGAAACATTCATAACCGTTGCGCCGCGCCAGGCGCTTCAAAAACTGGATGTCGGTCTCGCGCTGAATGATGGTGGTGACGGCCTCGTCGTGAATGACCGCCGTATCCTCAACCTCCGGGGTCAGGTTGTGATCGGCGAAGACCTCGCGCGCGATGTCGCTGTCGCTTTTGTTCGGCCAATCCTTGATCTTCTCCTCGATGCTCATGAGACTGCTGCCGTCAAGTCCGTAAATTTCCAGATAACAATTGCTCTCATCGGGATCGACGTGGGGAGTGATTTGCGTGATGTAGCCCGTGATCAACTCCGTCTCCTCGTCGTCTGCGCTCGCGGCGATCACCACTTTGCCCCACGGTTTGATGCGTTCGTCGTCCAGGAACTCCCACAACCCGTCCGACCCGCGCTGCATTCCGAGCTTGATGCGGAACATCGCCGCCATACGGTGATCCTCTTCGACGGTCATCTCGATCAGCGAGATGAAGAGGTCTCCGGCGTCGGCGTCATCGATCTTGATTGTGGCTTTGAGCTGCGGCACGTCGTGTGTCCCTCAGAAATCAGAAAAATGCTCCCTCATCCGATCCCGTTCGGCGGAATGACTATCTGGGCGCCGATTCGCGACAGAGTGGCCGATTCCGGCAGCGCGCTGAAGCCATGCGCCACGATCAGATTCAGGATCGCCTGTCGCGCCAGCATTTCGCTGTGATAGACGATGCGGACCGTCGCCGCCGTGATTAGCGATTGCAGTTCCAGAACGGCCGGCGAGGCGGTCAGGTCTTCGACCATCCGCAGCCATTCCAACTTCGTCGACGGGGCTTCGAAGGTGAAGGCCTCGGCCGTCTGACCGGCTTGATCCCAGGCGAAAGTCCGCAGCAGGCGAAGCGGATAGACGCCGGCGCCGGCGTCGTTGATTTCGTCGATGATCTGGCCCCGTGTGACCGGCGACGGCGCATAGATCACGGTCAATGTGGCTTCGAGAAATTCCGGATTGCGAACGGCCGTTTCATCGAAGGAACTGGTCTCTTCACGGCGCACCTCGCCGAATGCGCCGAGCGCTATTCGAAGTTCGTCGACACGTTCGGCAAAACCCGTGGCCCTCAACGCCAGCAGCTCTTCGACTATGGGGCGGCGGTCAAGCAGATCCGCCGGGAACTCAAATTCGCTGTTCGCGTCCGAGATCCGCCACCAGCGCGACGGGTCGCCGTAATACTTGAATGACAGCAGGTCCAGGCGATCGCTCTCGTGGACGGTATGCAGAAAACTCCCCGGCGTGGGCGGCACGAGGCGCAGATCCTTCCCGCGCAGGCGCTCGCCTTGCGCGTCGACCGGGCTGGATTCAGGCAGATTGCGATAGCGCGAACTCTTGCTGAACATTGCTCCCTCCGCTCAGGCCGGCGCATTCGCATTGGCGAGATCGCCGACATTCGCCGGATTGAGCAGCGACATGGCCTCGGTCATCGCTTTGGTATAGAGGAACGGCGCATTCGGCCCCTCGATCACCTCCAGACTCACGGTCACAGTCGCGCGAATCGGATAGAGGTCGATGCTGAATTCCTCCTCCTTGATCGTCATATTGTTGATGTTGACCGGCATCACCTTTTTGCGCCCCCAGATGAAGAGTGTGACTGGCGGATTTTTGGCCTTGTCGGCGAATGAGAAGCTCCGCGTCAAGCCTCCCAGCAGGCTCTGGTTCTTCGGCAACATCATCAATTCGAGAGTCGAGAGTTGCGGCGCGACGCCGAACTGTTGAGCCGTCGGATCGCCGTCGTTCAGCTTGTCGGTCGCGTCCAGTCGGATGTCGAAGCCGAGCGTCTGGGGGGCGACGATGATGTTCTGCCCGTTGCGCAGGTCTTTGAATAACTTGTCGGCGCTGACCCGCTTGATGAAATCCTCATTACTGGCGCGGTTCTTTCCTGGCGTCTCCGGATGATTGACCCTCGCCGTCCGCGTCCTGGTGATGGTCAGCGGATTGAATTGAAAGGCGACGATCAACGGCGGCTGGCTGACGCCGAATTCGACAAAAGCCCCGCGCATAATTTTGGCCTGATTGCTGAAACCACTCGGCATAATTTGTTCCTTCTGGTTATATCGCCTCCAACAGCGCCCGGCAGATCGCTTCGGCGCCGGCCCTGGCGATCGTTTCGTCGTCCATGGTGTCCATCGAGACCTGAACCGGCGGCGCATCCAGTTGAGCCAACGTCACATCCGCGCCGAGGTTCTGTAGCGCACGCCCCAGCATCTCGTACACTTGCGAGCACATCGACTGCGCGATGTTTGCCGCACGATGCTCGTAATCGCCGCCATTGAGGATCGTCAACCGCATAACCCCCAGTTCTATTCGTTGATCGCCCATCGTCCGTCGATCACCCGTCTTTCAATAAGTTGTGATACGGGGCGAAGTCGGCCTCCGTACAGAGCCGCCCGATCTTTTCGTATTCGCGGCTAACGGCGCGCAGGAAATGCTTCATATGGATCACGCCTGAATTTTCCGCGGCCAGAAATGCGGCGTTGACGACGACGTTCTTGATGTTGCCGCCCGCCAGGTTGATTCGCCTCGACAGAAAATCGAAATCTATGTCGTCGGCGACCGGCGCCGATTCCGGCAGATGTTGTTTCCAGATGCGGTAGCGGTGAATTTCATCAGGCGTCGGAAATTCGACGGCGAAATGCATGCGCCGGAAGAAGGCCTCGTCAATGTTCTTCCGCAGATTAGTAGCCAGAATGACTAGGCCGTCGAACTCCTCCATCCGCTGCAACAGATAGTTGATTTCAATGTTCGCATAACGGTCGTGGGCGTCTTTGACCTCCGACCGTTTGCCGAAGAGGGCGTCGGCTTCATCGAAAAAG
>Ga0066903_100001830_pt1 | contig 16005 bp, 19 predicted proteins | sample PanSoiMetaGPlot1_FD_67491 | JGI IMG/M metagenome (GOLD analysis project Ga0066903, IMG submission 67491) | Tropical forest soil microbial communities from Panama analyzed to predict greenhouse gas emissions - Panama Soil - Plot 1 (version 2) | ecosystem: Environmental > Terrestrial > Soil >... | reverse complement strand
GGGCGAAGACAATCACCTGACGGAGATTGCCATGCCAAGCGAAGAGCGGCAGTTTGAATACCAAGTGTGCTATGGCGTCGGCGATCGCGTCACCTTTGTGAACGGCACCTGGCTTGGCGCAGACATTCCCGAATCCGAACGCAAGCAAGACGACATTCAGTCGTGCCCGCTGGTGTGGGAGTTTCTGAACAACGCGGGCGCGAACGGCTGGAAGCTGGTCACAATTCTCGAGACCCCCGCGGCGCGAGGGAACTTGATCCGGACCTATTTCCTGAGGCGGGAGCGGTAGGCCTAGTGCCGCCGCAATCGAGTCACCATGATCTTCTCGTGGCTCACGAGGCGCCGACGGCGCCGGCTGCTCGCGACGCCATTCCCCACCGACTGGCTGGCCTACATCGAGCGCAACGTAGCGCTATATCGGGTGCTCAGCGAAGCCGAGCAGGCCAAGCTGCGCGATGACTTGCGGGTGCTCATTGCCGAAAAGAATTGGGAGGGGTGCGGCGGGCTCGCAATCACGGATGAGATGAAGGTCACGATTGCCGCGCAAGCCAGCCTCTTGCTCCTGGCCATCGAGCATGACTACTTCAGCCGGGTCCAGAGCATCCTGGTTTATCCGGCTGGGTACCAGTCTCCGGAAGGACAATTGGGGCCGGGTGGCGTGGTCCACGAGGGCATCGGCCGGCTCGGAGAGGCGTGGTACCGCGGGCCGGTGGTTCTCGGCTGGGAAGACGTTCGCCACGGCGGCCAGGACCATCGCGACGGCCGGAACCTGGTACTGCACGAGTTCGCCCACCAACTCGATTTCCTCGACGGCTTGAGCGACGGAACGCCGCCTTTGAAGAACCGCGAACAGTACAAGAAGTGGCACGACGTCATGACCGCGGAGTATGCTCGACTCGTCGAGGAGTCTGAGCACGGCAAGCCGAAGGTCCTCGACGCGTACGGGGCGACCAACCCCGCCGAATTCTTCGCAGTGGCGACCGAGTGCTTCTTTGAAAAGCCAGTAATGATGCAGCGCCGGCATCCGGCTCTCTACGAAGTGTTGCGGGACTATTACGGGCAGGACATGGCGGAGCGTTTCACCAAGAGATCGCCTGTTCTGCGGTAGTGGTTCATTGCACGTTATTCGGAGGGCAGAGCCGAGTGAGGCGGAGCCCGACGCGCGAAGCGAGGACGACGCCGAACCGGCCGAAGGGCTCAAGGACAGCAGCGGTCGCCTTTGACGTGTTCGGTGCCCTGGTAGATGAGTTGCCAAAATTGGCGCCGGAGGAATCGCGTGGATGCCAATGATGACTTCGCTCTGGTGAGGTACCCGGTTGGGTCAGCGTTTCCGCCGGGAGCGAAGCTGAGTCTGTTCCCTGGGATGGACCCGTTTCTGGAAGATGAGACGCTTTGGCCTCAGTTCCGGCACCAGCTCGTGAATACACTGGCCCAACGTCTGATGTTCGGGGCCGAGCACCGATATGCGTGCACGGTCGATCGCCGGACCCTCGACGGAACGTCTGAACACGGCGAGGAGTACGTGCTCATCCGGGAGAAGACCAGCGGGAGGCTCGTTACGCTACTCGACGTCGTGAGCCCGGCTGCCAAGTACACGGAGACGGGGCGTGCGGCGTTCCTAGCTACTAGGCAAGAGGCAATTGGGGTCGGCGCGAGCGTAGTCGAAATTGACCTCATCCTTGGTGGCCGTCCGACTCTAGAGTACGCGCGGGACGGTCTGCCTGCATGGGACTATGCCGTGACCGTGTCCCGAGCCACGCATCCCGAGCGGTACGAGATCTATACCAGTTCTGTGGCAAAGCGGTTGCCCCGGTTCAAGTTGCCACTTGCGGCCGAGGACCAGGACATTGTTGTGGACCTGCAGGCCGACTTCGGCCGGGCCTACGCCTGCGGTTTCTCCGGCCGGATCAACTACCACCGGGACCTCGAGAGGTCATGGAGCGACGACGTGCGGGCTCGGATAGCCGAGATTCTGCTTGGGTGACCGATTCGAGCCGATCGGCTGAGTTCTTAACGCGGCTGCATGAACACCAATCGGCCGACGACTGGGCCGGGCCGCACCACTCATTTTCATTGACCACCCTCCGCTCCGATTTGCATAATACCCCCATCACCCGTCCCACTCCGGGAACGGGATTGTCGGCCGCGCCACTGCGGCTCGGTCGGCCGGGTGCATCCACACCCGTCGATAGTTAGTCCAGCAACCCGCAGGTTTGCCGAGCACTCGAACCCCAATCGCCGCGTGGGTCCGTCGCGGCTTGACACCCGATTGATTCCGAAGGGCGGTCCGGACGTGTTCCTCTGGGAACTCCTGTGCGCCTTGGTCTCCCTCTTGCTGCCGGGCTCCCGGCGGCACCGGCCCTGCGCCGTCCCTCCGTCCCACCCGAGATGCCCGGCGGACACGCGAAGGAGTGTCCCCCATGCAAACCGAGGTCGCCATCCTCGGCTTCGCGCTGGCCCTGATCTCCGGGGTCTGCGCCGGATTGATGGTTGGCCGCAAGCAGATGAAAGCCAAGGTCAAGGAAGCCCGCGCCCAGGCGCGCGACCAGGAAGAACAAGCCCAGGCCCGGTCCCGCGACATCCTCGACCAGGCCCGCAAAGACGCCGATCGCATAGCCAAGGACGCCGAACTCCAGGCCAAGGACGAGATCTTTCACAAGCGCGAACAGTTCAATCGCGAAACCGAACAGACCCGCTCCGACCTCCGCGAACTCGAACGGAAGCTCGAGCGCCGCGAGGCCGCCGTCGACCAGAGACACAAGGAAGTTGCCAAGAAGGATAAGGTCGCCGAGCACGCCCAGAAGAAACTGGCCGACAAGAAGGAGGCGCTCGAGAAGCGGAGCAAGGAACTCGAAGACCTGATCAAGGAGGAAACCGAGCGGCTGCACCAGCTCTCCGGTCTCACGCGCGAGCAGGCAGAGAAACTCCTCCTCGAGCGCGTCGAGCGCGACCTGACCGAACAGATCGCCACCCGCCTGCAGCGGCACGAAGAGAAATTCCGCTCCGAGGCCGAATCAAAAGCCCGCGAAATCCTGGCTTCCTCCATTCAGCGCTACGCGGCCCCGCACACGGCCGAGGCCACGGTCAGCACCGTCGACATCCCGTCCGACGACATGAAGGGTCGGATCATCGGCCGTGAAGGGCGGAACATTCGCACCTTTGAGAAAGCCACCGGTGTCGATGTCATAGTCGATGACACCCCAGGGGTCGTGATCGTCAGTGCCTTCGACAACGTCCGCCGCGAAACGGCAAGACTTTCGCTGTCCAAGCTCATTCAGGACGGCCGCATCCACCCGACGAGGATCGAGGAAGTCGTTGCCGAAACTCAGAAGGAGATGGAAAAGCACATCATGGAGGTCGGTAAGGGCGCCGTCGCCGAGGCCGACACCGGGCCGGTACACGAGAAGCTCGTCCAGCTTCTCGGCCGGTTGCGCTTCCGCACAAGCTACTCACAAAACGTCCTCAACCACAGCCTGGAGGTCTGCCATCTCTCCGGGATGATGGCTGCGGAGATCGGGCTCGATGCGCGCCTTGCACGCCGGTGTGCGCTTTTGCACGACATCGGCAAGGCGGCCGACCACGAGATGGAAGGGGGTCACCCCAAAATCGGGGCCGAACTGGCCAAGCGCTACGGCGAGACGAGCAAGGAGGTTCTGCACGCGATCGCGGGGCACCACGACGACATCACCATCGATCACCCGTACACGGTAATCGTGGCGGCCGCGGACGCCATCAGCGCCTCGCGGCCAGGCGCGCGCCGCGAGACGCTGGAGAAATATGTCAAGCGGCTGGAGGAACTGGAAGCAGTCGCGTGTGGGTTCCCGGGCGTGGAGCAGGCGTTCGCGATCCAGGCGGGCCGCGAACTGCGCGTGATCGCCAACTCCCAGCGGACGTCGGACGCCGAGGCCCAAAAAGTCTGCCACGACATCGCCCGCGCGATCGAACAGCAGCTGGATTATCCCGGTGAGATCAAGGTGACAGTCGTCCGCGAGACGCGGTCGGTGGAGATTGCACGGTAGACTCAGTACCGTCTTCCTGGCTGGCGCTAGCTGGCTCTGAGGCTCCTGGATCGGCGAGGGAGGCGATGGGTGCCGCGAGTGACGTTCGAAACGTTCGAGATCCAGGTGCCGCGCGGGTGGGCGGATATCACCGACGAGGTGGAGGCCGAGAATCCGCCATGCACCGTCGCTCACCCCGATGGGGTGGGTGCTTTACAGTTCTCGGTCGCGTTGTACGACTCCGGGGCAGTTCCTGACCCGACGCCCGCCGATTTGCTCGGTATGGTCAAGGAGTTCGGCCGCAAGCGGCGGCTGGGAAAGCCGGCGGACGTGGCCGCCGAGCCCGGGCCGCCCCGGCTGGCGGCGGGGTCGTTCACCTGGGATGAAGGTTTCCTGCGGGTGTGGCAAGTGTCGGACGGCCGCAACTTCGCGTTCGTCACGTACACGTGCGCCGCCGAAGACGCCGGGCCTGAGTTGGCGACGTGCGAGCGGATCGTCCGCAGTATCGTGTTCACTGGCAGGTGAGGTGCTTGCGGTCCGATGCGCATCCTTTTTATCGGCGACATTGTCGGCACTCCCGGTGTGCAGTTCGTCCGGCGGGCGGTGCCGATCTTGCGCGCGCGGGAGGTGCTCGACCTGGTCATCGGCAACGCCGAAAACGCGTCCGGCGGGTCCGGGATGTACCCGACGACCCTGCGCCAGATGAAGGCCGCGGGGATCGATGCCTTCACGATGGGCGACCACATCTACAAGAAAGCAGAAATCATTTCGGCGCTCGAAGCCGGCGAGCCCGTCGTCAAACCGGCCAACCTGCCGGCCGCAGCGCCCGGGAAAGACCACATCGTCGTGCAGACCAAGGCCGGCGTGACGGTAGCGGTTGTGTCGCTTCTCGGTCGCACGTTCATGAGGCCGGTCGATTGCCCCTTCCAGGCGGTTGATCGCGTGTTGGCCCAGATTCCTCCGGAAGTGAAGTGCATCGTCGTGGACGCCCACGCAGAGGCGACCGCGGACAAGTACCTGCTCACTCATCATCTCAAAGGCCGCGTGTCGGCCGTCCTCGGGACGCACACGCACGTCCAGACCGCCGACGAGCGCGTGTTGCCGGAAGGGACCGCGTTCGTCTGCGACGTCGGCATGACTGGCCCCTACGACGGCATACTCGGCCGCCGCGCCGATCGAGTCCTCACGACCACGATCACGTGGGTACCAAGTCCCTTCGACGTGGCGACCGGCGACGTGCGGCTGGGCGGTGCCATAATCGAGCTCGACGAGGCGACCGGGAAGGCGACGGCAATTCGGCGGATCATGGTCAACGAAACAGATCTGGCAAGCTGGGAAGCCGAGGCGCGAAGCACCCCTTGACAGTCCAGACGGCCCGCGGCATGGTGCGGCCGATTCCGGGGACCAAGCGGGGAATGCCATGCGCCGGTTCGGTGCGGCCCTTCTTTTGGCGACGCTCGCGGGCTGCGCCACCGGACCGATGCTCGACAACCCGATCCGCGTCGGCGACGCCGTCCCAGCCGCCTGTGAAAACCCCATCCTCATCTTCCCGGCGCGTGCTCCCGGCGAGGGTTATGCCGAAGTGTTCGATCGCGTCCTCGACGTGGTCGATGACTACTTCCCGATCGCGTACGCCAACCGTTACGAAGGCCGCATCCTGGGTCGGCCGACGATCGCGGCGGGGTACGAGCAGCCGTTTAAGCCGGGCTCTCCGGATCACTACGAGCGGACGCTCGCCACTCTACAAGCCTACCGCTATCGCTGTGAAGTCCGCATCCGCGAGGCCGAGCCGACCGGCTACTACGTCCAGGTCATCGTCCGGAAAGAGTTAAAAGACTACCCGGCACCGTCCGGCCAGTTCACGGGCGTCCCGGTCTTTGGCGACTCAGGCACGGTGGACCGCGACCACTTCCTGGTCATCGATCCGGAGGTCGTGAACCCGATCACCGATCCGACCGAGCGGTGGATCCCGAAGGGACGGGAGACGGCGATCGAACAGGCCATGCTGCTCAAGCTCCAGCGCTGCCAGTGATTGGTCGAGCCGGCCGTAGCGCCCGAGCCTGAAGCGCAAGCGAAGGAGCGTTACCTTCGCTTGCGCTTCAGGCTCGCGCGCTTGAACGCCGCACTAATCGGCTGCGTGCAGGCGGCATTCCCATTCTTCACCGAGGGCCCCCGCGGTAGGATTGCCGCTGTTCCGCAAGTGGGCGGCCAGTTGTCGGGCGGCGCGTTCCTCATCGGTCCGGCCTGGGTAAATTCGGCGCATGTAGGTCAGCGCCGACTCCTGCATTCGGTTCAGTTCGACGTATCGTCGGGCCGCGTCTTCAAACGTCGTGTGTCCTGCGACGAGGTCGCGAATCAATTCTTGCTTGATGGCTACCCGGTGCATGACCAGTTCGCTGTCGTGATCGATCTTGCGCATGTTGCGGTCGGACTCGGCGATCCGCGATCGGGCATTGACGATCTGAAAGATGTCCCCGCCGGGATCATCGGCCGAAGCCGGACAAGCCAGGATCGAGGCGGCGCCGAGAGCGGACAAGAACGAGCTCACAGCCAACAAGCGCAACGTCAACTTCACGGGGAGGCCTCCGACCGGGCGTGTTATGGGTGTTGCCGCCGGGGAGAGCGGGGTGCGTGGTGGGCGGGTGGGCGACCTTGGTACGCCCACCGCCGTTGCAGGGGGAGGGATGTCAGTTCTTAAGGATCCGCGAAGACGGTAGGACCAGCATTGGACTCAGGCGGCTCGTGATTGCGGGCACTCAGGAGGGAGGAAAAGTCACCATGTTCCGGATGGCGACGAAGAGGGGATAAGCGATTGACGTGCCACGACGCCGGCGAGGCCGGGCGGACTTGTCATAACATCAACAAATCAAGGTATTTATTACTTGGAATTCCTTCGCCGGGCAATTCGGTACCGTGGCCAAATGCCCCGGTCGTAGGCACTTTGTGCCCCGGTCGGAAATACCCGGCCAACCCGCTTAGAGCGGACTTCAGTGACATGTAGCGGCCGGCGAGCCTGAAGCGCAAGCGAAGGAGTGTCACCTTCGCTTGCGCTTCAGGCTCGGCCGCTACGACATCTTGAAGTCCGCTCTAGTGAATGTGCTTCGGCTTTTCGAGGGACTTCGCGGCTTGCTCCACGCGAGCGAGCGCGGCCCCGTAGCGCTTGGGTTGCCGGCCCGCTTGCACGCGGGCGAATGAAATGAGTTGGAAGAGGGCCCGTTCTTCGTCCGTGTCGCCGGGCGAGAGCCTCATGTTCTCCAGTGCCTCCGGGTCCGACGAGGCCACTTCCAGGAATTGCGCCGCGGCTTCCTCGACGGTCAATCGCCCGTCGAGCATGTCGAGCGCAGTCTCTTCCTTGATCGCCACGCGTTGCATGCGATCTTCGTCCTCCGCGCTCACGGCCTGCATCGTCACGACACTCGGAGTATCGTCGTCGACTCTCTTCATGGAGCCAGCCTGGCCGTACCGAGAAATCAGGAGACTGCCGGCCAGAAGCAGGACGGGAAGGGCGACAGTAAGCAGAGTGCGCAGGGCGGAAGGCACAGAGAAGTTCTCCGTGGTGATAGCTAATGGATTCGGGCCAACGACCGTCCCGACATGGCCGGGAGGTTCGGGGTGGGAGACCGTCTGTCTATTAAACCCCAATCGGCCGCGGACGGACCGGACGGCTGACTCGTCTATCCGAATCCGACCACAGCCGCGGACGCACAATTAGAGTGCACTTTGATGCAAAAGGTTCCTGAATTCCCGCGGCAATTGGAAGCGCGCACGGCTGCGACCAATAAAGTGTGGGGCGGCCACAATCGGCCGCCCCGCGAGATTCGCAACTCGCATACTCACGGTCGCGCCGCCTTCTTTCCCTGGATCTCGTCGGCAAGTTCATTGGCCTCGTACACTTTCCGCAGAGCCTCCACAATGCCGCGGGAATCGACGCTCACCGCCCGCGCCACTTCATCCTCGAAAATGAAGTCGAGGACCAGCGACTGGATGTTGCCGTCGAATATGATCCCGACGAGTTCGGCGTTCTTGTTGATGACCGGGCTGCCGGAGTTGCCGCCGATGATGTCCGCGGTTTTGATGAAGTTGAGCGGCGTGCTGAGGTCCAGGTTGTTCTTCCGTTTTTCCCACCGTGGCGGCAGGTCGAACGGCGGCTTGTTCTCGTGTTCCTTCGACTTGTTGAACAAGCCCTCGAAAGTGGTGAACGGAGGCACGGTTTTGCCGTTTTCCGTGTAGCCCTTCACGGTGCCGAACGAGAGTCGCAATGTGAAAGTCGCATCCGGGTAGGTGTTGGTCCCGTCCATGGCGAACCGCGCCTTGGCGATGGCCGCGGCCGCCTGCCGTTTCGGCTCCTCGACTTGCGTCTCGAACTGCTTGCGGACCGCGCGAGCCTCGGCGTCGATGAGGCGCGCCAGCTCGATCATCGGGTCCTTGGCTGCGTCCACTGCGGCCTTGCCCCCGTCGAAGAGCTTCCTGCGTACCTCGACGTCGCGGACCTTGGTCCCGCTAATCAGCTCGAACGCGCGGTCGTGCGGCGATTTTCCGGCGAGCACTTTCTTCACCAACTCGTTGTCGGCACCAAGGGTCGTGGCCAGGTAGGTGAGCGAGTCCGCCAGCTTCAACGTCTCCAGGTCCTCGTAGATCGGCTCACTCGAAAACAGTCCGAACTTCAGCGATTCCAGTTTGGCGTCGCCGAACTCGCGCAGCCGATCGCCGGACGGCTTGGGCAATTCCTCCGCGGCCCGCAGCAACGTCCGGGCGATGCCGAACGAATGGCCGCTGAATCCGTGAGCGTTCTCAAGCATGTTGACGTCACGGGCAATCTTCCGGCGGATCTTCTCGGCTTCGGCAATCACCTCGAATGCCTTGGCGGCCTCCGACGACCCCTGTTTGCCGATGAACTCGCGCAGCCGTTTCTCGTCGTCGGCCTTGCGCCCCATGAGCTTCGGATCAAGCAGGCCGCCCAGGCCGCCGATGCGTGCCTTGCGGCTGTTCTGCACGCCGAACAGGTCGTCCTTCACCCGCCGGCGGTTCTCCTCGGTCCGCTCCGCCCACGACGAGTAGAGCACCTCGCGACGGTTGAGGAGCGCGAGCTGGGTTGGGTATTGCACGTCGCGCAGGTAGGACAGCTCGTCCATCGTGTTCTGCCGGTTCGTCCGGCCGGGGTGGCCCGAGACGAAGACCAGTTCTCCCTCCTTGGAACCCTCCGGGCTCCACTTCAAGTAGTGCTCGATCTTGGCCGGCTTGTCGTTCTCGTAGACGCGGAAGAAGCAGATGTCGAGGTCGTAGCGCGGGTACTCGAAGTTGTCCGGGTCGCCGCCGAAGAAGGCGATCTGCTGCTCCGGGGCGAAGACGAGGCGGATGTCGGTGTACTTCTTGAACGCGTAGAGGTGGTAGGCGCCGCCGGCGTAGAGAGTGACTACGTCGGCCCGGATATTGTTCTTCGGGTCAGCCGCGGACTTTTCGATCTCGGCCATCGCCTTGCGACGGGCGTCCGCGGCCTCGGTCGGCGTCATGCCGTCCTTGACCGCGGCTTGCACCTTGGCGGTCACGTCCTCGATCTTGAGGAGAACGTTGAGCTCGAGGCCGTCGGTTTTCTTCTCCTCGGCGAGCGTGCGGGCGTGGAAGCCGTCGCGCAGGTAGTCGTGCTTCTCGTCGGAGAGTTTCTGCAGGTCGTCGGCGCCGACATGGTGGTTGGTCATCACGAGCCCGTCGGCGGAGACAAACGACCCGGACCCACCGGAGTTGAATCGGACACTGGACAGGCGAACGTGCTCGAGCCACTGGTCGGTGATTTCGAACCCGAACTTCTTCTTGAGCTGCTCCCGCGGCGGGTTGTTGAAAAGCCACATGCCCTCGTCGCCGTGGAGCGGGTTGTCGGACATGAATACTCCCGCCAGGGCGGCACAGACGGCCGCCAGCCAGTACCGGTGCCTCATGGGAATGCTCTCATTCTGGGCGTAATGCGGAACCTACCGGACTGACGTTATACGACTCGATGCGACGCGTATCGCGTTCGTTTCATTGGACGCACAGTCACACCCCCCCGCGCGAAGAAACGACCAAAAGCGCGAAGAAATGAGCGTCATAAGAGCATAAGAGAGATTACATCCGACAAGCGTCGGATCGTGCATTGATCTCAACGATCGCTTGCCGCAGTCCCCGCCCCGCCTCCGACCAGAATCGCCCGAACGATCGGCCGCCGAGACGGATCGCCTGGCGGTGCTTCGCCCAGACAGCAACCCGTGTCGCGGCGAAGAGAACTTGCCAGAGCGTGTCCTGGACCGCCCGCCGAACGGGTCCGCGGCCTTTGCGGAGAAAGCGGAAGCGTTCGATGTGAAAACGGACGTGCATCCGTTCATCAGACAGGAGCTGCATGCAGACACCCCGAAGTGTCGGGCAACAGGTGGCGCTGCGAATCGCCCGGTAATATACCTCACCGATCAACTCGGCCGTCAGCAGGACTGTGAGCAGGACTTCGAGCCCGAGTAGCCGGCGGACGCGGCGGAAGACGAAATCGGTCCACGACCGCCGGATCGGCTCGACGCCGTGGAGGCGCAGGTAGCGCGCCAAGTAGTCCGCGTGGCGATTTTCCTCCGCGAAGAACAGGCGGATCGCGTGCACGTAGTGCGGGTCGCCGATCCGATCGCCGTACACCTCCGCCCGGGCCATGCCGTGCCGGCCCTCTGAGCTTTCCCCAAGCTGGAAATCCTGGAGCGACGGGAGCAAGATCCGCCGCTGCATTTCTGTCAGCAGGATCGCCTGATCCCACGGGATGGCTCGCTGCCGCGACGCGTACGAGCCAAAGTGCTCACACCACGCGAGAGAGTTCTCGGACTCGGTTTGCCGTCGTTCCGTTTCGATCGCGATCATGGAATTCTCCATTAGCTTTGCATCGCAAAGTAAAATCCCAAAGAAAAACGCCGATCACCTCGATCGGCGTCAGTCACGCCGGCGACCATCCGCGGCGAAAGGTGCCTTCGGCCTTCGGCTGCTCTGCAGGCAATGCGTCGTGGATCACGCCTTCCAGGACGTTCAGGTATTCGCGGAACTTCCCCCGTCCGCGGTCCGTGAGCCGCACCAGTGTCTGCGGCCGTTTCCCCTTCACGCCTTTCCAGACTTCGACCAGCCCAGCTTCCTGAAGAATCGTCAGGTGCCGGCTCAAGTTGCCGTCGGTGAGCGCGCAGAGGCTCTTGAGGTCGTTGAAGAGCAGCCCGTCCGGCCGCGTGAGCAAGCCGGTCAGGATGCCGAGCCGGGCCTTTTCGTGGATGACGCGATCGAGCCCGTCGTAGGCGTAGCGGCCCGACTCACGCGCGGGTTGTTTCGCCATCGGTGCGCTCCAGGGTCCAATACAAGACGGCCGCGGCGCAGAGTTGCCCCAGGCCAAAGGGGAGGGCCATTGCGAACGGCGATAGGGCATCGTCTCCGCGAGCCACCAGCAGCGTGGCAACCCCGGCGACCAGGTAGAACACACCGACCGCGAACGCCGGTCGCGGCAATAGCCGGCAGGATGCGAACACCCCCTGGCTGAAGAAGACCTGCCACAGGCCCGGCAACAGCCACGCGGACTCCGGGGCGGACCGGACGATGACCACCGTGACCGCCGCGGCCGCCGCGAGACACGGCACGAACTGTCCGATCGCCAGCCAGGTGACCGGCCGCGTCGCGGACGTCCCGGCGACGCGGTCGCGGATCACCATGGCCAATGCGGCCGCCGCGATGCTCAAGAAAGCCACGACTGACCATAGAGCGACGTAGTCCCCGACGTCCTGCTGCGGCCGCGGAACGATCGTCGACTGCAGGAATCCCGCGAGCAGGGCGAGGACGGCGGAGAACGCGACAGGTAGCGCTCGGTACCCGCGAAACACTTCGGACTCCGCCATCCGCCGCCGGATGACGGCAATGCTGTCGAGCGCTTCGCGGAGTTCCATCGGCGTTCTCGCGACTTTGTGAGGCAAAGTTTATCGGGTGTGTGGAAACGTGTCAACGAGAAATCGGCTGGCCAAAACGGCGAAGGTCGTCGCATTTTTGTCGGAAGATGTGCGAGGTATGGGACGTTACAACTCGTAGGCATCGCTCTGGTACGATGCAGCCACCGAAAACGAATTGGTCGGACGTTGGAGGAGTCAATGACACAAGAGCCCGATTTCGCCGGACGAATCGTGTCGGTTTGGTGCAAGGAACCGGCTCAGGGCGGCGTCCTTGAGGATGCCCGCGTCCAATGTCTGTACGACAGACCGTTCATTGTTGGCAAGATCGCCGACGACGGCAGAGGCGAGCGCGACCCGCGCGCGGGAGCGACATTCTGGTTTCCGGTCCACGACATACTGATGTTGACCGTGTACCCCGACTTGAAAGCCGCACAGGCGGCCTATGCGGCTCGCGAGAAGCAAATGACCCAGCGACCGTCGGCCGGCAAATAGCGTCGCCGCGGCGCTCGCCACAGGGCGTTGCGCGGAGCCCTCCACGATAAGTGTGCACTGAGGCGCCGGTCCGGCGGTCCTTGACGACCGCCGCCATCAGCATCAAATCGAGCAACGACAACCAGATTGCCGCCACGTCTTATTTCCTTCGAACCGGATCAGTCACAACCCGGCGAAACGCAGCATGAACCCGCGCGCTGTGGTACCATGCAGCCGCGGTTGGCGAAGCAGAAGCTCGGCCGCTGAGGAATCCTCGCGTTGAGCAGCGGCATGCGAGTCTGGAGTTGGCGACGACGGCTAGCCATCGTCACGTTCCTGGTCGTTGCGGCCGGCCTGGCGGCCGTGGCCATCTGGCAGTTCGAGCGCCACGGGATTCCAAGTCTGTTTGTGGCAGGCCTGGGCCTCCTCGTCGTCGGGGCCGCGACTACGATTGTTCACTGGACCGCGAGCGACGACTTCCTTCGTCGACAATTTGGCGAATCGGGCGTTGCCAGGAGACGCCGGGCCCGACGTAGCGGCGTGATCTCCATGTTGCTCGGGGCCGTGATGGTGGGATTGCCCTTCGGTTTCTACTATTTCGAGCACCAGGCGGCAGAGGCCGCGACGCGAAGCGGTAAGACCCGCATGGAAGCCGGCGAGTACGCCCTCGCGATCGAGGACTTCAATGCGGCCCTGCGGCTCGACCCGAAGTCCGCGGACGCCTACCACGGCCGCGGCATCGCCTATTCGCAACTCGAGGAGCATGACCAAGCCATCGCAGACCTGAGCGAGTCGATTCAGCTCAATCCCACCAGTTTCCGCGTCTTTTACAACCGGGGCGTGATGTACTCGCGGAAGGGAGATTATGACCGGGCCCTGGCCGATCTTGACGAGTCGATTCGCCTGAACCCGAGCAATTCAAAAGCGTACCTGGCGCGAAGCCGGGTCTATTGGAAGATGGGTGACCCCGCCAGGGCCGAGGCGGACCGTCAGAAAGCGTTTGAGCTCGATCCTTCGCTCAAGAAGGACAAAGACGGGACCTTGGTGCGAGGCTCGCCGAACGAACTGGTCGGCCGCTCGGCGCGCGATTGCTGAACGCCATTCGGTAGCGGGAGGTGCAGCAGATGTCCGAGGTCATGATCCCGACGGCGAGGCTCGATCTGGTCCTGCAGACGCCCGAGGAGGTGCTCGCTCGAATCGAGGCGATGCCTCCGGCCGACCGGGCGGAAGTCTCGCCCGATTGGCTGGCGCGGGTCCGGGTGACGAAGCCCGGCGACGTATGGGCACTCGCGTTCGATGTCGTGGAGCGTGACACTGGGTCGTCCGTCGGGAGTTGCGGCTTCAAGGGCCCGCCGGACGCGGACGGGATGGTCGAGGTGGCTTACGGCATCGAGCCCGACCAGCGGGGCCGTGGGTACGCGACGGAGGCGGCGACTGCCTTGACCTCGTTCGCATTCGCGAGTGGCCGCGTCGGCGTCGTTCGCGCTCACACGAAGCCGGACAACCCAGCCTCGGAGCGGGTGTTGGCGAAGTGCGGGTTTGAGCGAATTGGCGACGTCATGGACCCAGAAGATGGGCTGGTGTGTCGCTGGGAGTGCTGGCCGGTCTGAACATTCGTTGCCGATTCCTTAAATGTGGAGTGTGTGGATGCGGCGGCTGTGTTGGACACTGAACCACGCAATCGAAGGAATCGGCGGGCAGTGCCCCCAGCACCAGCGAATGAGCGATGGGTACGACTTCAACGCCCCGAACTCGGTCCACAAGCTGCCGCATGACGCACTGCCCAGTTTTGAGCCAAACTTCGACACTGTGATCGTGCACGGCCACGCCAAGTTGACGGACCTTCTCAGCTCCGCGCCCATCCCGAACCACGGCTATTTGGTCAGTCCGAAGCTCCGTGGGCTCCTCGAGCGATTCACCCTGCCGTCGCATCGGTGGTATCCGGTGCCCATGACGCACCGCAATAAGCAAGTCGCCGGATACTGCTGGCTCCAGCTACCTCAGCCCGGCTTGTCGCTGACCAAGGATTCGTCGATCGATGACGTCGAGTCTGCGATCTACGGCGTCCCAGAACTGGCGGCGCTCGACCTTCTTCGGCTGTACCGACCGTCCCGCTTCGCCTACTGTTTCATCAGCGACCCGCTTCGGCGGGCGATGGAGGCGGCCGGCATCGCAGGAGTGCGATTCGGCAGTGCGAAGCTCTTCAGGTCGACGGGCGGACACGGCCCATCGAGCCCGGCACCGCAGCTTGGTGGGGCCTGAGTCCTCGCAGCGATTCGGCGTTCGCGATTGCTTTGTTCAGCAACAGGAGTCGACGGAACGATGTCCACGCCCGACGACCTGACCAGCGACCACCTCAGCGCGACACAACAAACCGCGCCGGCGGACGACATTCCCCCGAGCCCGACAGGTTACCAGTTGCTCGAGGAGATTGGTCGCGGCGGCATGGGGGCGGCTCGGGCCGATCGTGGTTCGGGAAAGTAGTCCTCACGCTCCGCGTGAGGGATTGCGTCGTCTGCGTGCAGTGTCGCGTGCTTACACGGTCGGCGGCTTCGTCACGCTCCGGAGCGTGAGGACTACTATGCCGAGCCGCAAATTGCAGGTAGGCGACCACCGGCAGGTGGGACCTACCGCGACCCTGACTCATCGATTAACCTGTTGCAGGCCAGCAAATGGCCTTCGCCGATGGTTACCCCCGGGGCTGCCCATGAGTTGGGACGCCGTCATCCTTCGAATTCGCGGGCCCTTCCGGCCGGCCAGGGAGGTGAAAGAGTCGGACTATCTGCCTTTGGGCAGCTTCAAGTCGGTCGCGGCGGCGATCCGGTCCGAGTTTCCGTCGGCGAAGTGGGAAAGTCCGACGCGTGCCTACGGCGCGCTGGACAAAGACACGGGGATCACGTTCGATCTGCAAGAGGGGGAGGGATACAACTTCGTGCTCGTCTCGGTGAGCGGCAGCGCCGACCCGATTCCTGCGTTGCTTCGGCTTGCGAACGCGAACGGTTGGGTCATCCTCGACGTGCAGAACTCGGAGTTCATCGATCCGGCGAATCCGTCGCGCGAGGGATGGAGTGGTTACCGGTCATTAGTCGAGGACATCGGCCGCGGAAAACGAGCGCCCGCCAAGAAGCGGCAGAAGAAGACCCGGAGGCCGCGGAGTAAGTGACAATGTGCAAGGAGTTCTCACATTTCGCGTTTGGGTTTCAAGTTCAGGCGTGACGTACCAGCGCGGCGACACCGGGTCGGTTGGTCTCGGAGGGCACATGGCGAGCAACCGGCTGTTTCTGGCGTTTCGTGAGCATGGACCGTCGTGGGTCCCCGGTGTGACGACGCGCGAGCAGCCGCTGTGGGATGAGCACGCGGTCTTCATGGACGACCTTTTTGCTAGAGGTCATGTCGTTCTGGCCGGACCGTACGCGGACCTCAGCCGCGCCCTGGTCATCCTGGACGCGGCCGATGCCGCGGAAGCATCCGCCTTGCTCCGCGGCGACCCGTGGGAGACGGCAGGAATTCTGGTGCCGGGCGAGATCGTCGAGTGGGTTCTGTTCCTCGATTCGCGCAAGCCGAGTTAAGGCCTGTGGAGGTCGGTCCGTGATTGACATGTTCGAATGGCA
>Ga0066903_100001829_pt1 | contig 16006 bp, 16 predicted proteins | sample PanSoiMetaGPlot1_FD_67491 | JGI IMG/M metagenome (GOLD analysis project Ga0066903, IMG submission 67491) | Tropical forest soil microbial communities from Panama analyzed to predict greenhouse gas emissions - Panama Soil - Plot 1 (version 2) | ecosystem: Environmental > Terrestrial > Soil >... | reverse complement strand
GACGAGACGCTGCAGGCGCTCGGCGCGCTGCGCTTGCTGTTGTCGGCGGCCCGACGCTCAGGTGATGCGACCGCGACCGCCCGCGCGGTCGACGACGCGATCGGCGGGCTCGAACAGGAGATCACGAATCTGCGCGCGATCATCAACGAGCTGCGCCCCGCGGCGCTCGACCAGCTCGGCCTCGTGCCCGCACTGGAGGCGCTGTTCGAGCGCCACCGCGTCGTCAACGACCTCGAGATCGCGGCGACGCTGCCCGATCCCGCCGACGCGCCGCGCGCCGCCGACGCCGCCCACACCGTCTACCGCGTCGTCCAGGAGGCGCTCACGAACGTCGTCAAGCACTCGCACGCGCACCACGTCGATGTCGAGCTCGCACTCGCCGACGACGAACTGACGCTCATCGTCGCCGACGACGGGCACGGGTTCGCCGTCCAGGACACGGGCAGCGGCTTCGGCCTGATCGGCATGCGCGAGCGCGTCCTGCTCGCCGGCGGCGAGCTTCAGATGACCTCCGATCCCGAGGGCACACGGATCTGCGTCACGATGCCGTTGGCGCCTTAGCCGCGCTCGCCGCGAACTCGCGCGCGAAGCGGTCGACGGCGTCCCAGTCGGTGTACTCGGTGTCGGCGTGCAGGTCGGGCTTGGGGTCGTGGCGGCGCACGATCAGCCGCATCAGCACGCGGGTCGGAAGGTTGTACTTGCTGAACTGCAGCGCGCCGGCGATCGCCTCGGTCCGCACCGGGGTCCAGCCGGTTTCGTTGAGCACGTCGTCAACCATCTTGCGCGTGTCGGCGCGCGCCTCGTCGGTTTCGTCGGCCGCGCTCAGCGAGACCGAGAAGAACGCCGACGGCATCGCGTCGAGCGCGTCGGAGCGCACGCCGATCCACTTGACGATCTCGCTCTGGTGGCGCCCAGCATGGACCGAGGCACCGCAGATCACGGCGTCGTACTGCGCAACGTCGGACGGCGCGTCGTCGATCGCGACGACATCGACGTCGTCGCCGCCGTCGTGGAGCGTCGCGCCGATCCGTTGCGCGATCTTGGCCGTCTGGCCATGGGTGCTCGCATAGAGCACGAGGATCTTGGAGGACATGCCACCAGGGTGGGCCACCCCGCGCCGCCCGGCAACCGTAGTTTGCCGCTAGCCCATCGAGGTATCCGCGCCGACCAGCCCGCGCTGCAACGCGTAGCGCACCAGCTCGGCGCGCGACGACGCGCGCAGCTTCTGCTGGATGTGGGCGCGGTGCGTCTCGACGGTGCGGACCGACAGGTAGAGCTGCTCCGCGATCTCGCCGTTGGTGTGTCCGAGCGCGATCAGACGCAGGATCTCGACCTCGCGCTCGGACAGGTCGTCGGGCGGGCCGGGCGGCGGCTCGCGTGCGATCCGCGCCCCGAGCGCCGGGTTGAGGTACGTCTCGTGCGCTGCGGCGCGCCGGACCGCCTCGACGAGCTCGCCGTCGGCCGCCTCCTTGAGCACATAGCCGAGCGCCCCCGCCGACAGTGCCTGGCGCGCGAACGCGGGCTCGGCCTGCATCGTCAGGATCACAATCTCGGTGTCGGGCGACTCGGCGCGGATCGCCGGGATCTCGTCGAGGCTCGACCCGCCGGGCATGTTGAGGTCGAGGACGAGAACGTGGGGATGATGCCCGCGCACGTAGCGCCGAGCCGACTCGACATCGCCGGCCTCGGCCACCACCTCGAAGTCCTCCTCCGCGTCGAGCAGCATTCGCAGCCCGCTGCGCACGACCGCGTGGTCGTCAGCGATCACGATTCGGATGTCGGCATCGGCCGTCACGCGCATGACCGTACCGCGCCGTGGGGCGGCGGGGGCGCTCCGTAGTTCTCCCCGTCCGACCGCGGGGTTCTCCGGCTGGCAGCGCGTCGTGCGCGTCCTAGCCTCGAAACATGAGCAACTTGAAGGTCGTGATCGCCGGCGGCGGAGTCGCCGGACTGGAGACGATGTTCGCGCTGCGCGACCTCGCCGGAGACCGCGTGCAGGTCACGCTGCTGGCACCGGAGCCCGAATTCGTCTATCGCCCAATGGCGGTCGGCGAGCCGTTCGCCCGGCCGGCCGCGCGGCACTACGCGATCACGCCGATGGCGCGCGAAGCGGGCGTCGAGCTGATCCGTGAGCCGCTTGCGTCGGTCGACACCGGCGCGTGCATCGCGTACGGCGGCCGCGGCACCGCGGTCGCCTACGACGCGCTCGTCGTCGCGATCGGCGCCCGCATGCACGCGCCGTTCGCCAACGCGACGACGATCAGCGACCGCACGATCGACGAGCAGCTGCACGGCGTCGTCCAGGACATCGAGGGCGGCTACCTCCGCAGCATTGCGTTTGTCGCCCCGCACCGGATGTCGTGGCCGCTGCCGCTCTACGAGCTCGCACTGATGTCCGCCGCGCGCGCCGACGAGATGGGCGTCGAGCTGCGCACGACGATCGTCACTCCCGAGAGCGCGCCGCTTGGCGTCTTCGGCACCGAGGCCAGCGACGCCGTTTCGGCGCTGCTCGACGAGGCGGACATCGAACTGATCGGGTCGGCCTACGCTCAGGTCCCGGAGCCCGGAGTGGTGACGATGCACCCCTTCTCTCGGCGCCTGCGTGCCGATCGCGTGATCGCGATGCCGGAGCTGTTCGGCCCTGCGATCCGCGGCCTGCCCGGCGGCGAGCGAGGATTCCTCGACGTCGACGTCCACGGCCGCGTGCGCGGCTGCCCCGGTGTCTTCGCGGCCGGCGACGCGACCGACTTCCCGATCAAGCACGGCGGCGTCTCGTCGCAGATGGCCGACACGGTCGCCGAGTCGATCGCCGCCTTGGCCGGCGCGCCGATCGTGCCGCAGCCGTTCGTCCCCGAGATCCACGGAATGCTGCTGACGGGCGGGCGCCCGCTGTACCTGACGGCGCGCATCGCCGGCGGACGCGGCTTCAGCTCGCAGGTTTCCGAGCGGCCGATGTGGACCCCCGCGGGCAAGATCGCCGCCCGCTACCTGGCGCCGCAACTCGAGCGCGCCGACGCAACCGCAACCGCCGGAGTGACGCCATGAGCACCGCGCCCTCCACGCCGCTGACCAGGATCCTCACGCGCGACGTGATGCGCGCCCCGATCACGTGCGAGCCCGTCGGCGTGATCTCGACGCTCGACCTCGCCCACGTCCTGGCCGGCTGAGTACGGCCGGGACGGGAGCTTCGGGTTTCTACGCAGCGCGGCCCGTACTTCGGGCCGCAGGATTTTGTGGCCCGCTCCGGTTTCGAGCCGCCCGCTCTCCCTCGATGCTGAGAGGGAGAAGAAATAGGAGACCAAGATGAGCACCTCAACAGATTTCCAGGACCCCGCTTACGACGAGCATCACGATGAGCATGCTCCCGACCCCGACAGCCGGGTGTTTGTCTCCGACGCGGACTTCGAGCGCCTGCTTCAGCAGGAGGCTGCGGAGCACGATCGCGACGAGGACGAGGCGCGCACGATGCTCGCCGCGGTGGCGATCGGCGGCGCCGTTCTCGGCGTCATCGCGATTGTCGTCGCGCTGCTGGCGCTGAGCTCGACGCTCGGCAGCGGCACCACGACGACCGTCACGAGCGCCGCGACCCCCGCCTCGACGATGTCGAACATGCCCGACATGTCCGGGATGCCCGGCATGAACCAGGCGACACCCGCGCCGGCCACCAAGGCCGTCGCGTTTGAGAAGTTCGCGCCGGTCAACCCGGCACTGCCGGCGGTCCCGCCCGGCCACATCAAGAAGTTCACGGTCGGCGTCGACCAGCACGTCGTCAAGGTCGCCGCGGACCAGCCCCCGACCGAGGCCTGGACGTACACGGTCAACGGCAAGCTCTACAAGGGCACCGCTGCGTCGCCTCCGATCGTCGTCAACCAGGGCGACCACGTCTCCATCAAGTTCGTCAACGGCGCTTCGAAGGCGATGAACGTCAACATGCCGCACTCGATCGACTTCCATTCGGCCGAGGTCGCGCCGTCGAAGTACTACGTCGACATCGCCCCCGGCAAGTCGGAGACGATCAACTTCGTCGCCAAGCATCCCGGCGTGTTCATGTACCACTGCGCGACCCAGCCCGTGCTGCTGCACGTCGGCAACGGCATGGCGGGCATGATGGTCGTGAAGCCGCGCCACCTGCCGAAGGTCGACAAGGAGCTGTGGATCACGCAGGGCGAGTACTACCTCGGCGCCCCGGGCGCGCCGGCCGACATGACGAAGCTCCAGGCCGAGAAGCCCGACGTCATCGCGTTCAACGGCTACGCGAACCAGTACAAGCTCGACCCGATCACCGTCCGCAAGGGCGAGAAGATCCGGATGTACGTGCTGAACACCGGGCCGTCGAAGTGGAGCGCGTTCCACGTCATCGGCACCGTGTTTGACCGCGCGGTCGTCGAGGGCACCGTGTTCCGCGACACGCAGACGCTGAACCTCGCACCGTCGCAGGGTGCGTACGCCGACTTCACGCTCGACCAGAAGGGCAACTACCCGTTCGTCACCCACGCGTTCGGTGACATGGTCAAGGGCGCGGCCGGGATCCTGCACACGGCAGGCGCGCCGATGCCGAAGGCTCCGGCCGCCGCGCCGGCGCCCCCCGCGGAGTCGAAGACGGCAGCCGCGGCGCCGGGCCACGCGCTGACCTCGACGCTGTCGGAGATGAAGATCACCAACAGCGCGTCGACAGTCGCCGCAGGCAAGGTCAAGTTCACGGTCACCAACAGCGGCCAGACGATGCATGAGCTGGTCGTGCTGCGCACGCCGACGCTGGCCGCGAAGCTGCCGGTGAACGCGGGGCTGGCGAGCGAGGCTGGGCACGTCGGCGAGGTCTCGGACCTCGCGGCGGGCGCGACCAAGACCATGACCCTGAACCTCAAGCCTGGGCACTACGCCCTGATCTGCAACATCGCCGGCCACTACATGGCGGGGATGTACTCAGACCTGACGGTGCGCTGACCCGCATTAGCACCGTCCTGCGATGAGCGCCCGGCACTCCTGGCCGGGCGCTAGTCGTTAAGCAGCGTGATCGCGCGAGAGGCGGTGGTCGCGTTGCCGGCGCCGTCGCGGACCGTGACCTTCACGGTGACCGCGATGTGGTGATGGCGGCGCAGCGTGCGGCGCAGGCGCCCGCGCACGTCGGAACTCAGCGTGAGGCGCAGCCTCGTGCGCTGGCCGCGGCGCAGGCTGCGCGGCTTTGCGCTCAGGCGGTAGACGCGCGCCGCGCCGCTGGGCAGTGACAGGTTGGCCGTCGCGCTGGCGATGCACGTCTCGGCCGGGCAGGTGACGTCGACCAACAGCGCCCCGGTCGCCGCCGCGTCCTGGCGCCGGTCGCCGCCGACCAGCAGCGCCGGTGGGGTCGTGTCGGGCGGCGGTGGAGTGGTCGTCGGAGTGGGCGGCGCGGGCACCGGCGTCGGCACGGTCGGTGGCCCGCTCGGCGGCGGCTCCGGCGGCGTGGCGCAGCCGGCGGCGATGTCGGTCTGAGCCTCGGTCAGGCGCAGCTGGTAGCGGCCGCGGTACTGCTCGGCGGGCAGCAGCACATCGGCGTCCCAGTCGCCCCACGTCGCGGGATCCTGACCGAACGCCGCGTTGCCGGCGGCGATCATCTGCTGGCGGATCTTGGTCGCCTGGTCGATGAACCACTGAAGCTGGAGCGGCGGGTTGTCGGGGAAGCCGGCGTACGGTCCGTTGTTCCAGATCCCGACGCGCATCCCGAAGTAGCCGGCGCTGTCGCGATCGCCGTAATTGAGGTTCGTGAGCCCCGACTCGACCAGCGCCCCCATGACCGGCAGCTCACCGGGCAGGCCGGCGTTGACCGCACCACCCGCCATCCACGCCGCGATCTGGGCCTTGGCGGCGTTGTCGCCCGGGTAGGTCGTCGGGTAGGCCGCGCAGCTCTGAGCGGCGGCGGCCGGCGCCGTCGCGGCCAGGGCAAACATGGCGATGGCAAGGGCCCTGAGCACGATCGAACCGTGTTGAGCGTAGTCGAGCCCGTAGTCCTCTGGGATGACATCCCCTACGCTCGCCGGGCCACACAAAGATCGGTCAGGTAGCCGATGACGCGCCGCCGGAGCGGGCGTAGGTTCGATCCCGTCAATCCGACACCAGATCGAACCAGGAGAATCCCATGCGCAACCACACTTCGCACCTCCCGATCACCTACTCGGCGGCGCCGTTCGTGCTCGTCGTCATCGCGCTCGTTACCGTCCTCCTGCATGGCTGAGGACACCGCAACAACCGACCGCTACGACCGGCACGCGCGTCTGTATGACCGGCTGATCGGCAACCGGGTCTACAACCGCGTCATGTGGGGAACGCACCCGGCCGACTACGCGGCATTCGCAGCCGAGGCAGTCGCTGCCGGCGACGGGCCACTGCTCGATGCGGGCTGCGGCACCGCGGTGTTCACGGCCGCGGTCTACGCGACCGCGACGCGCGAGCTCGTGCTCGTCGACCGCTCGGGCGAGATGCTGCGCGTTGCACAGCAGCGCATGAACGGTGCCCCGGCGCGCTTTGTGCAGGGCGACCTGCTCGCGCTGCCGTTCGCACCGGGCGGGTTTGAAACCGTCGCCTGCCACGGCGTGCTGCACGTGCTCGACGACCCGTGGGCCGGTCTCGCGGCGCTCGCCGACCAGGTCGCGCCCGGCGGCTCGCTGTACGCGTCGATGCTCGTGTCGGACCGTGGCGGCATCACCCCGGCGTATATGCGCGCGCTGCACCGTCGCGGCGAGATCTCCACGCCGCGCTGCGAGGACGATCTCGTGGCCGCGGCCCGGGAGCTGTTCGGCGACCGCGCTCGCGTCACGCGGACGGGCGCCATGGCGTGGCTGCGGGCCGACGCGGCTCGTGTGGTGTGATTGATGTGTGCGTGTCGCAATCGTCGGTTCCGGCCCTGCGGGGTTCTACGCCGCTGGCCAGCTCCTGGGCAGCGGCGCAGCCGAGTTCTCGGTCGACCTCTACGACCGGCTGATCACGCCCTGGGGGCTCGTGCGGGCCGGTGTGGCGCCCGATCACCCCAAGATCAAGTCGGTCTCGCGCGTGTACGAGAAGACGGCGCGCCACCCGCGGTTTCGCTTCCACGGCAACGTCGAGATCGGGACCGACATCACGCACGCAGAGCTCGCCGCCGCCTACGACGCCGTGCTGTACGCGGTCGGCTCGCCGACCGACCGGCGGCTCGACATCGCCGGCGAGGACCTGCCCGGCTCGCACGCGGCGACCGAGTTCGTCGCCTGGTACAACGGCCACCCCGACTACGCCGACCGCGAGTTCGACCTGTCGGCGACGCGCGCAATCGTGGTCGGCAACGGCAACGTCGCGCTCGACGTCGCGCGGATGCTCGTCCTGACCCCCGACGAACTGCGTGTCACCGACACCGCCGACCACGCGATCGACGCGCTGATCTCAAGCAACGTCCAGGAGGTCGTCGTCCTCGGTCGCCGCGGGCCGGCCCAGGCCGCCTACACCAATCCCGAGCTGCTCGAGCTCGCCGACGTCCACGCGGACGTCGTCGTCGACCTCGAGGACACGCAGCTGGACCCCCACAGCGTCGCGTTCCTCAACTCGGATCTGGCAGACCTGACGTCGCGGCGCAACGTCGAGATCGTCACCGACTACGCGAACGCGACGCCAGCCGGAAAGCCCAAGCGGATCGTGCTGCGCTTCCTGACCTCGCCGGTGGAGATCATCGGCGACGAGCGGGTGGAGGCGGTGCGCGTGGTGCGCAACGAGTTGACGCCGGACCTGCGCGCACGCCCGACCGACGACGAGGAGGTCATCGAGGCCGGGCTCGTGTTCCGCTCGATCGGCTACCGCGGGACGCCGCTTCCCGGCGTCCCGTTCGACGAGCGCGCGGGAACGATCAACAACGACGAGGGCCGCGTGATCGACCTGGAGACCGGTGAGCCGGTCGCGGGCGTCTACGCCGCGGGCTGGATCAAACGCGGCCCGTCGGGCGTCATCGGCACGAACAAGAAGTGCGCCAAGGACACGACCGACCTGCTGATCGAGGACGCCGTCGCCGGGCGACTGCCGGCCCCGGCCGCCGACCCCGACGCGCTGCTCGCCGCGGCCCGCGAGCGCGGCGTCGAGATCGTCGACTACGAGGGCTGGGAGCGTCTGGACGCGCACGAACGCGCGCTCGGCGAGGCCCAGGGCCGCCCGCGGGTCAAGGTCGTCTCGCGCGAGGATCAGCTGACGCTCGCGCGCGGCTGACGCGAACGTCCCGGACCACGTTCTATGCCCGGTAATCCGGGACGTTGGGCGCCGTGTTAATTCGCTCTTGACTTTATTTCGAACATCTGACATACATCGCCGCGGGTCGTCCAGACCCCCTGCTGAAGGAGAGGATTCTCGTGTCGGTGTCCCCTGTCCGCCCGTCCCGGGCGGTCGATTCTGCGTACCGCGATCGTGCCCAGCGCGTCATCCCGAACGGCATGTACGGGCATCTGGCGACGAGCCGGCTTGGCCCCGACTACCCGCAGTTCATGGCCCGCGGCGAGGGCGCTCGCGTGTGGGACGTGGACGGCCGCGAGTTCATCGACTTCATGTGCACGTTCGGCCCGATCCTGCTCGGCCACGCGCACCCGGAGATCGACGCGATCGCCGTCGAGACCGCGGCGCGGGGCGACGTCCTCGACTGCCCCGGTCCCGAGATGGTCGAGCTCGCCGAGGTCATGGTCGACGAGGTCGCCCACGCCGACTGGGCGATGTTCGCCAAGAACGGGACCGACGCGACGACGCTCGCGCTCGTCGCCGCGCGCGCCACGAGCGGCCACCGCAAGGTCCTGATGGCGCGCGGCTCCTATCACGGCATCGGCGGCTGGGCGCTGCCCGACGAGGCCGCGGGCACGACCCCCGAGGACCACGTCAACACGGTCCGCTTCGACTACAACGACCTCGACTCGGTCGAGGCCGCGATCGAGCAGGCCGGCGAGAACGACATCGCGGCGATCGTCTGCACCCCGCACCGCCACGACGTCTTCATCGACCAGGAGCCGGTCGACCCCGAGTTCGCCCGCGGTGTGCGCGAGATCTGCGACCGCGTCGGCGCGGCGCTGATCATCGACGACGTCCGCGTCGGCCTGCGCGTCGACACGCGCGGCAGCTGGGAGGCGATCGGCGTGCGGCCCGACCTCAGTGCCTGGAGCAAATCACTCGCCAACGGCTATGCGCTCGCAGCGTTGATGGGCTCCGAGCCCTACCGCGAGGGCGCCGGCAAGATGACCGCGACCGGGTCGTTCTGGTACGCGGCGGCGCCGATGGCCGCGGCGCTCGCGACGATCCGGATTCTCAAGGAGACCGACGGCATCGAGACGATGCGCGCCTCCGGCGAGCGCCTCCAGCAGGGGCTGCGCGCCCAGGCGACGGCCCATGGCTTCGACGTCTCGGTGACGGGGCCGCCGCAGATGCCGTTGCTGTTGTTCCGCGACGACCCCGAGTTCACACGCGCCCGCGCGTGGGCCAACGCATGCGCGCGCAACGGCGTCTACCTGCACCCGGTCCACAACTGGTTCATGTGCACCGCCCACGACGAGGCGACGATCGATGAGGCGCTCGAGCGCACCGACCGGGCGTTCGCCGACGTCCGCGCCGAGCTGGGAGCCGACTGACGCGATGGCGACACCGGCGGGATCCGGACCGTTTGACGCCGCGACTCGCGCGGCGCTGGCCGAGGGCGCGGCCGCGATCGCCGCCACGGGCATGGTGCCCGGATCGGCCGGCAACCTGAGCGTCCGCCACGGCGACCGCGTGCTGATCACGCCGCGGGGCGCGAAGCTCGGCGCGATCGACCCCGACCACCTCGTCGAGATCGCGGCCGACGACGGCGCGGTCGCCGACGACCACACCGCCCCGTCGGCGCCGTCGTCGGAATCGGCGCTTCACCGCTCGATCTATGCGACCTGCGACGCGACGGCGATCGTCCACACCCACTCGCACTTCGGCACCGTGCTCGGAACGCTCGTCGACGAGCTGCCGGCGGTCCACTACGTCGTCGCCCAGTTCGGCGGGCCGGTTCGCGTCGCGCGCTACGAGACGTTCGGGACCGAGGAACTCGCCGCCGCGGTCGCCGAGGCGTTGCGCGATCGCAGCGCCGCGCTGATGCGCAACCACGGCGCGGTCGTGACGGCGAAGACGATCGAGCAGGCGGTCGACAAGGCGATCAACCTCGAGTGGCTCGCCTCCGTCTACTACCACGCGATGGTCGCCGGGTCGCCGAAGCTGCTGACCGAGGCCGACCTCGAGGCGGTGGTCGACCGCGCGCGTGAACTGCGGCGCGAACTCCAGGGGACGCCGGCGTGATCGACGAAGCGGCGATCGCTGCGCTGCACGCCTCGCACCCACGGGTCGCCTGCGTCGGCACCTACATCGTCGACGTCCTCGGCCGCCCGGTCTCCGAGCTGCCGCGCGGCCAGCAGGGCAGCATTCTGGACGAGATCCGCATCACCCCGGCCGGCACGTCGGGCGGGACGATCGTCGACCTCGCGCGGCTCGGTGCCGTCGCCACCGCGATCGGCGCCATCGGCCGCGACCTGGCGGGCGACTTCCTGATCCGCGCGCTCGAGGCCGAGGACATCGACACGTCGCACCTCGTGCGCAAGGACGGTGTGCAGACCTCAGCGACGATGCTGCCGATCCATCCCGACGGCAGCCGCCCGGCGTGGCACGTGCCCGGTGCCAACAGCACGTTCACGCTCGACGACGTCGCCTGGGACGTGATCGAGCAGTGCGACGTCGTCCACGTCGGCGGCCTCACGGCGCTGCCTGGGATCGACGGTGCCCCGGCCGGTGAGATCCTGCGCCGCGCGCGCGAGCACGGCGCGCTGACGACGGCTGACTTCCTCGGCGTCCGCGGCGACGGTGTCGAGGCTCAACTCGCACACAGCCTTCCCCACGTCGACATCTTCATGCCCAACGACGGCGAGGCGATGATGGTCGCCGGCGATCCCGACGTCGAGACCGCCGCGCGGCGCCTCCGCGATCTGGGCGCGCGCTGCGTCATCGTCAAGTGCGGCGCCGACGGTTGCCTGATCGCCGACGACGACGGCGAGCGCCGGCTGCCCGCCCACAACGCGCCGGTCGTCGACACGACCGGCTGCGGCGACGCGTTCTGCGCGGGCGTCATCGTCGCCCGCTGCGCCGGCTGGGAGATCGATGACGCCGCCCGTCTCGCCTGCGCGACCGGCGCGCTGAACATGCGCGGCCTCGGCTCCGACGCGGGGGCGCGCGACGTCGACGAGGCGATCACCTTCCTGCACGAAACGCCGTACCGCGAGATTCCGCAGGTGGCCGGCTGATGCCCAAGGAAGTCGACCACGACGAGCGCCGCGAGGAGCTGCTGGAGGCCGTCTGGCGCGTGATCGCACGCGACGGCCTCGAGCGTGCGACGATGCGCGCGCTGGCGAACGAAACCGGCTGGTCGACCGGCGTCCTCGCCCACTACTTCACCGACAAGGACCACATCCTCGAGTCGGCGCTGATCCTCGCCTACGGGCGGATCGCGGCGCGCTGGGACCGCAAGCTCGCGGGCCTCGCGCCGACCGCCGCGCTGTATGAGCTGGTGCTCGACAACCTGCCGCTCGACGACGAGCGCGAGCTCGAGACGAAGTTCATCATGAACTACTGGACCGCCCTTATCCGTGGCGGCTCGGGGCTCCCGCGGCCGCCCGAGGGCGGTCCGACCCTGATCGATCGCCTCGCGACGCTCGCTCGCGCCGCCCAGGAGGCCGGCGAGATGCGCCCCGACGAGGCGCCGGAGGACATTGCCGAGCGCCTGCTCGCGTTGATCGACGGCTTCAGTCTTCACTCGCTCCTGAATCCCGAACGGCTGACGCGGGAGCGCCAGGTCTCACTCGTCGAGCAGGAGTTCACCCGTCTGAGGGTTCCTCAGCGGACCGGCGTCGCAGCGGGCGACGGCGCCACCAACACCAGGAGGAGAAAGTCACATGCATAAGACCTCGGCGTCGATCGCCGCAGGAGTCATCTGCGTCCTGCTACTTGCCGCATGCGGCGGCGGGGGCGGAAGCTCCAAGAAGGCGTCGCTGAAGGGCTCGGCCGGTGCGTCCACCAGCGCCGCCTGCCAGGGCGCGCCGGTCCGCGGCGGCAACCTCGTCTACGAGCGCCAGGCGGCGGCCGAAACGCTCAACCCGCTGCAGATCATCAACGGCAACGGCGACATCTTCGCCTACAACCAGATCTACTCCGGCCTCGTTCGCTCCGACCCCAACGGCGGCTCGCGCCTGGAGCCGTCGCTCGCTCAGCGCTGGACGGTCTCGCCCGACGGCAAGACGTACACGTTCACGCTGCGGCCGAACCTGAAGTTCTCAAACGGTCAGCCGGTGACCGCCGAGGACGTCGCCTGGAGTCTCAACAACTTCGGCAACCCGAAGGTCAACGCGAACATGGCGTCGGTCGCCGTCGGCTACGACAAGGCGACGGTGCTCAACCCGACGACGGTCCAGGTCAAGCTCAAGCAGCCGGTCGCGGCGTTCCTCTACAACATCTCGATCTGGCCGGCCTTCATCCTGCCCAAGGACCTGGTCGAGAAGCAGGGCAGCGCCTTCTACAAGCACCCGGTCGGCACTGGGCCGTTCATGGTCAAGGAGTACGTCAAGGGCTCGCACCTCACGATGGTGCGCAATCCGTACTACTGGGAGAAGGGCAAGCCGTACCTGGACTCGATCCGTTACAACTTCGCCACCGACTCCAACAGCCGGATCCTCGCCTTGCGAAGCGGCGCGGCGCAGATCATGGACGGCCTGCCGTTCTCGCAGATCGCGTCGATCCAGGCCAACAAGAATCTCCGTGTCCAGTCGGCCAAGGTGCCGCTGTTCATGGGCTTGTGGCTCAACCACAAGAATGTGAAGGAGTTCAAGGACATCAACGTGCGGCGGGCGATCCAGTACGCGCTCAACCGCCAGCAGATGAAGCAGGCGATCTTCCACGGGCTTGGGCAGATCCCCAACAGCGTGCTGATGGGCTTCGACATGGATGCCGGCCCGAACAGGGTGAAGCCGTACCCGTACGACGTCGCGAAGGCGAAGCAGCTGATGGCCGCGTCGAAGTACCCGAAGGGCTTCTCGGTGACGCTGCAGTACCCGTCCGGTTACGACTTCTACACGCAGATGGGACTGTTGCTGCAGCAGGAGTTGGACGCGATCGGGATCAAGGTCAAGCTCCAGGAGACCGACCCGGCGACGGGGACGAGCAACTTCCTGGCCATGAAGTACGACATGACGTTCCCGTTCGCGTCGTTCACGAGCGACGTGACCGTGCCTGACGAGTACGCCGACTTCGTCGGCAACGCGGCCAACGGTCTGAACGGGTTCTTCTCGGGTTGGAAGGACCCGGCGATCAACAAGGAGATCGACACCTTCACCACGACCCTCTCGAACTCTGAGCGGGTCAAGCAGTGGGCGAAGATCCAGGGTGATCTCCTGAGCCAGACGCCGGTCGTCAACGTCATGAACCTGCCGTTCGTCAACGCCCACTCGGCGACCACGTGCGGCACCGCGATCGACGCGCTGGGGTCCGACCACCTGGAGGACACCTGGTTCGCCGGCGGCAAGGGTGGCGCGGCAGCGACCACCGCGGCGACGGAGACCACTACGGGCTAGCCCGGTCGAGGAGCGTTCGTGACGAGCAGGCGGCAGCCCCGATGGTGAGGTACCTGGTCCACCGACTGGCCCTCGCCGTCGTGGTGCTGTTCGGCCTGCTCGTCGCGACGTTCTTCATGATCCACCTCGTCCCGGGCGACCCGGTCAAGATCGTGCTCGGCGTCCACGCGACGCCGACCGCGGTCGCCCACGTCCGCCACGAGCTCAACCTCGACCGGCCGCTGCTGACGCAGTTCTGGCTGTACATGACGCACGTGCTGCAGGGCCATTTCGGTTACGCGTTCACGATCGGCGCACCGGTCGGCGAGGTGCTCTCTCAGCGCTTCGGGGCAACCGCTGCGCTGCTGACCTACGCGATGGTGATCGCGCTCGTCGTCGGCATCCCGCTGGCGATCTGGGCCGCGCGGCGGCCCAACGGCGTCGCCGACAACTCGATCCGGCTCGGGACGACGTTCGTGTTCGCGATGCCGGCGTTCTGGCTCGGCCTGATGCTGGCCCTGATCTTCGGGCTCGAACTCAAATGGTTCCCGGTGTCGGGCTACGAGACCGGGATCGCCGGGTTCTTCAAGACGCTGACCCTTCCCGCGATCACGCTCGGCCTGCCGCTGGCGACGGTCGTCGTGCGCACGTTGCGCTCGAGCCTGCTGTCGGTGATGCAAAGCGAGTACATCGAGGCGGCGCGGTCGCGCGGGCTGACCGAGCGGCGCGTGGTCGGCAAGCACGCGCTGCGCAACTCGATGATGAACACGCTGACGATCCTGTCGGTCAACGTCGGCTTCCTGATCGGCGCGTCGATCGTCGTCGAACAGGTCTTCCAGATCCCCGGCCTCGGGACGCTGCTGCTCGAGGCGGTTGAGAAGCGCGACTACCAGCTCGTCCAGGCGCTCGCCCTGCTCGCGGGCACCGCGGTCGTGCTGGCGAGCCTGGCCGCCGACGTCATTCAGGCCTACCTCGATCCGCGTGTGAGGCTCGCGCAGCAATGAGCACCGTCGACGTCCTCGGACCCTCGTCGCTGCCGCCGACCCCGGCCGCCGAGCCGGTCGTCGAGCACCATCGCCGCCGGCGCTTCGGGGCGGTCCGCGGGATGCCGCTCCAGGCCAAGATCGGGGCGGGGATCCTCGCGCTGTTCGTGCTCGCCGCGATCCTGGCGCCGCTCCTGGCCCCGTACGGCCGCAACGAGCTCGACTTCAACAACATCCTCAGCGCGCCGTCGGCCCAGCACCTGTTCGGCACCGACAACGCCGGGCGCGACGTGTTCAGTCGCTCGCTCTACGCGCTGCGCGTCGATCTCCTCATCGTCGCCGCGGTCACGTACATCCCGCTGCCGATCGGCGTGCTCGTCGGGGCGACGGCGGCGTACTTCGGCGGCCGCGTCGACTCGATCGTCGCGCGGATCTGCGACGTGCTGATCGCGTTCCCGTTCATGGTCCTCGTCGTCGCGGTCATCGCTATGGTCGGCCCCGGCGTCAAGGGCGTCCTGATCGGGGTTCCGCTCGTCGCGTGGGCGCTGTACGCACGACTCGCGCGATCGGAGATGCTCGTCATGCGCGAGCAGCCGTTCATGCTCGCCACGACCGCGCTCGGCTACTCGCACCGCCGGGCGATCCTGCGCCACGCCGTCCCCAACCTGATGCGCGCGGCGCTCATCTACTCGACACTCGACATGGTCGTCAACCTGCTGCTGCTCGCGAGCCTCGCCTACCTCGGGCTCGGCGCGCAGCCGCCCACCCCGGAGCTCGGCTCGATCATCGCCGACGGCCAGAACACGCTGCTCACCGCGTGGTGGGTCGCGACCTTCCCGGGCCTCGTCGTGGTGCTGTTCGGCGTCGGCGCCGGGCTGCTCGGCGACGGCCTGTCGGACGGCGACCTGCACGGAGGGCCGCAGTGAGCGCCGCGGCGCCCGCCCCCACCCCGGCTCCCGCCGAGCCGGTGCTCACGATCTCCGGCCTGCGCGTCGAGTTCGGCACGCCGAAGGCGCCGCTGGTCGCCGTCCATGACGCCGGCCTGCAGCTCGCGCCCGGAGAGATCCTCGGCCTGATCGGTGAGTCCGGTTCAGGCAAGAGCTTGACTTGCCGGTCGGTGATGCGGTTGGTACCCCGCCCCGGCCGCATCACCACCGGCGAGATCTTCTTCGACGGGCGCGATGTGCTCGCGATGAGCGAGAAGCAGCTGCGCGACTTCCGCGCCCACGACGCCGGGATGATCTACCAGGACCCGTTCAGCTCGCTGAACCCGGTGTTCCGGGTCCGCGAGCAGATCACGGAGACGCTGTGCGCGAACCTCGGGATGGGCAAGAGCGAGGCGCGGACGCGGGCTGTCGAGCTGCTCGACGAGGTCGGGATCCCCGACCCGGAACGCCGCGCGCTGTCCTACCCGCACGAGCTGAGCGGCGGCATGCGCCAGCG
>Ga0066903_100001828_pt1 | contig 16013 bp, 16 predicted proteins | sample PanSoiMetaGPlot1_FD_67491 | JGI IMG/M metagenome (GOLD analysis project Ga0066903, IMG submission 67491) | Tropical forest soil microbial communities from Panama analyzed to predict greenhouse gas emissions - Panama Soil - Plot 1 (version 2) | ecosystem: Environmental > Terrestrial > Soil >... | reverse complement strand
TGATGCTGCCGCCCGGGATCCCGGACTTCGACACCCGTGCTCGGATCGTCGAGGCCGGTCCCTGCGAGCTCCAGGGCCGGGCTTGGTCGGGCTGGGCGCCCATCACGCATGTGGAGGTCAGCACCGACGGAGGCGACACCTGGGCCGGCGCCGACCTCGAGCCGCTCGGCTCCCGCTGGGGCTGGCGCGGCTGGAGCTACGACTGGAACGCCGACGAGCTCGGCGAGTACGTCCTCTGCTGCCGCGCCTCCGACGAGGCCGGCAACGTCCAGCCCGACGAGCCGGTGTGGAATGTCGGCGGCTACTCGAACAATGCGCTGCAGCGCGTACCGGTCACAGTCCAGTAGCCCGGCTACGATCCGAGTGCGCCGGAGTAGCTCAGTTGGTAGAGCAGCGGTTTTGTAAACCGCGGGTCGTCGGTTCGAGTCCGGCCTCCGGCTTTTCGCTTGACGCGTCGATATCTGTCTGATATCAAGATATCCAACAATGCACGTCGGAGCCAGCGCCCAACTGCTCACTCAGGCAACCGAGCCGGTAGTCGGCTGGAAGATCTGGCGCGTCGAGCACGACGACGAGCGCACCCGGCTGCGCAGCGTCCTCTACGGCAGCCTCTGGGTTCCGGGGCGGCCGGCGGTTGCCGACTGCAAGAAGCCGCTCCGCTTCCGGCACGACGCTCCGGATCCGCTCTGCGATTGCGGCATCCACGCGGGCAAGTCGCTTGCAGCCTGGCAGCACTACTTGAACGTCGGCGGCGACCGCGTCTTCGGCCGCGCGCTTCTTCTCGGCGACCGTGTCGAGGGAAGCGCGGGTTGGCGAGCGGCCGCCGCGTATCCGCTCGAGCTGTGCGTGCCGGCAGAGCTCGACGATGCCGAGGCAATCGCCGAAGGGTTGGCGATCTACGGCGTGCCGGTCGAGATCGTGGGCGCGCCTGCAAGGGAGGTGGTGGCCGCATGAGCCCGCTTGTCCCAACCGTGATCGAGCAGACGAGCCGCGGCGAGCGGGCATTCGACATCTACTCGCGCCTGCTCGACGAGCGGATTGTGTTTCTCGGGTCGCAGGTCGACGACCAGGTCGCCAATGTCGTCAACGCCCAGCTCCTCCACCTCGAGTCGGAGGACCCGGAGAAGGACATCTCGCTCTACATCAACTCTCCGGGCGGCGACGTCTACTCCGGGCTTGCGATCTACGACACGATGCAGTTCGTCAAGCCGGACGTGCGCACGATGTGCGTCGGGATCGCGATGTCGATCGGCGCGGTGCTGCTCGCCGGCGGCACGAAGGGGAAGCGAAGCTCGCTGCCAAACGGGAAGATCCTGATCCATCAGCTCTGGACGCCGGGCTTCGGCGGCCAGGCTTCGGATGTCGAGATCCGCGCGCGCGAGGCGATCTCGATGAAGCGCCGCCTCGAGGAGCTCCTCGCGGAGAAGACCGGTCAGACGCTCGAGCGGATCGCCCGCGACACCGAGCGCGACAACTTCATGACCGCTCGCGAGGCAGTCGACTACGGGCTGATCGACGAAGTCATCGACCGCCGCTGATCCGTCTCGGCCAACCGGGCGATGAGATCCGCTGCCCGGGCCGTCCCTGGGTCTGAATGCAGGCGCGTCGAGATGGCGTCGAGCCGTGAGGCGAGCCGCGCGTCGGCGAGAAGGCCATCGACCGCCTCGAGCAGCTCCGCAGCGTCGTGTCCGTAGGTGTCGAGCCGCCTGCCGAGCCCGAGCTCGTGCATCCGCTGGGCGTTGTCGTGCTGGTCCCAGAAGAGCGGCAGCACCACGGTCGGCTTACCGAAGTGCAGGGATTCCGTGATCGTGTTGTTGCCGCCGTGGGTGATGACGAGGTCGACCTGCTGCAGGATCGTCGGCTGCGGCAGAAACTCGGCGCCGACCATGTTCTCGCCCAGGCGCAGCTCGTCGTGACGCGGGCCCATGCTGACGACGACCAGGTGGTCGGTCTCCGCCAGCGCGTCGATCAGCCGCTGCATGAGCTCTACGTCGGCGGAGCCAAGGCTGCCGAGGCTCAGATAGATCCGCCGGCGTTCGTCGGGCGGAAGCTCGAACTCCGTGTCGGTCTCGCGAACGCACGAATCAAGCCGTGCCCACCCGGCGAGCGGGTGGGGCCTCTCGTAGTCGGCCTCTGCCGGGTAGACATACAGGTTGAGGAACGGCGACTCATGGATGAGCTCGCCCTCCGGTAGCGGCGGAGCGCCTCGCTCGACACAGAACTCGCTGAACTCCGGCTGGAGCGGATCGCAGAGCTCGCGGTAGCGCGTACGGAACCCGTCCCAGCCGGCGCGCTCGTGCGACGGGTAGCCGGAGAACGTCGGCGGTAGAGCAGCGTCCTTCAGCTCGAGCGGGTTGCACGACACGATCCGGACCCAAGGGATGCCGGAGGCGGGTACGGCCGGGAACGCGACGACGTTGTCCTCGACGATCACGTCCGGTTTCAGCTCCGCGAAGATCTCGACTAGCCGCTCGTCGACGTAGCGCGCGCCGTCCACGAGCTCCTGCCAGACCGGGAGGATGAAACCCTCGAGCTGGTCGATCGTGGGCTTGCGAAACTCCGGGGCCGTCTCGCGGACGAAGTCCTTCCAGAACTGCCCCGGCACCTCCTCGCCCTCAGTCGGCGGCTTGAGGCGCATCAGCGCTTCCTCGAACCCCTGGGACTCGAGCGCGCCCGCGAACGACTCCTCGACCACGAACACGACACGCGCGCCTCGCTCGCGCAACACCTGCCCGATGCCGACGCAGTTGTTCGTCGGGCCGTACGCGCCCTCGGGAAAGAAGACGATCGTGGGCCGCTCGCTCAAGCGTGCTCCAGGGCCTGCTCGAGGTCGGCGAGGGCGTCGCTTGCGATGCCCGTCCAAAAGGACGCACCGACATGGCGGCGCGTCCGCTTAATCCCGTCCCGTGGCATCTTGTGCATTGGATAGCGCCTGTTCCAAGTCGGCCCAAAGCTCGTCGACGTCCTCGAGCCCGACGCTCAGGCGCAGGAGATTCTCGGGGACGCGATCGCCCTCCCAGCGGCGGCGGCTCTCGAGCACGGAGCCGACGCCGCCGAGGCTCGTCGCATTCTCGATGAGGTGAAGCGACGTCTCGACGCGCCGCGCGTCGCCGGTGACGTCGAAGGAGAGCAGCCCGCCGAAGCCGGGATAGCGGACGCGCTCGACCGAGTCGTGGTCCTCCAGGCGTCGAGCGAGCTGGGTCGCCGTCGCTGTCTGCCGCTCGACCCGCGGGCGCAGCGTCTTGAGGCTGCGCACGAGAAGCCAGGCCGAGTCGGGGCTCGCCACGATTCCGGTGCGGCCACGAAATTGGCGCAAGCGCTCTGCAGCCGGCTCGTCCCGGCACACGACGGCCCCGAGCAGCAGGTCGTCGTGGCCGCCGAGGTACTTCGTCGCGCTGTGGACTGCGTAGTCGGCGCCTGACTCGAGCGGGCGCAGGTAGACCGGCGTCGCGGCCGTGGAGTCCACGACGACGCGGCCCGGATGCGCAACCGCGGCCTCGAGGTCGGGCATCGTCAGGAACGGGTTCGACGGCGCCTCCAGCCACAGAAGGTCGGCGCCTGGCGGCGGATGGCCTGTCTGGTCGTACTCCACGAAACGAAGACCCCAGCGCTCCAGCAAGCGGAAGAGCTCGCCGGTCCCGTAGTAGGCGCCCTGGGCGAGCGCGATCGTCGCGCCGGGCTCCAGCTCGCAGAGCACGAGCGCCGCCACCGCCGCCGAGCCGGAGGGGAAGAGCAGCGCCTCGCCGCCCTCGAGCTCTCCGAGCGCCCGCTCCGCCTCGACGCCGGTGGGGTGCGCGTAGCGCTGGTAGTAGAAGGCACCCGGCTCGCCGCCGCGGTAGGGCCAAATCGTGGAGCGGTCGAGTGTCACCGGGGCAACTCTACGTCCCGATTTGACGCCGTCCGGCAGCTCTGCCTATTGTCCAGCATCCCGGTCGAGAAAACAGAGAGATAAGGGAAGCGAATGAGAGGCATTTGGCTTACTTTCTTTCCGGCGGTTCTTCTCGCCGCCGCGGTCGCCGTCGGCGCCCAGGCCGCCGCGTCGAACACGACGCTCAGCCTCGTCGCCTACTCGACTCCGAAGGACGCCTACGGGAAGATCATCCCAGCCTTCCAGGCGACCGCCGCGGGAAAGAGCGTCTCGTTCAACCAGTCCTACGGCGCGTCCGGGGACCAGGCTCGCGCGGTCGCGGCCGGCCTGAGCGCCGATGTCGTCGCTCTCTCGCTCGAGACCGACGTCGCGACGCTCGTGAGCAAGGGCATCGTCCCGAACAACTGGAACAAGAACCCGTACCACGGGATGGTGACCGACTCGGTCGTCGTCTTGGTCGTCCGCGACGGCAACCCCAAGCACATCCACACATGGGCGGACCTGACGAGAAGCGGCGTGCAAGTGATCACGCCGAACCCGTTCACCTCGGGCGGGGCGCGCTGGAACGTGATGGCGGCGTACGGGGCCGAGCGCGCGCAGGGCAAGACGGACCCGCAGGCGATCGCCTATCTGAAGAAGCTGTTCAAGAACGTCTCGGTGCTCCCGAAGAGCGCGCGCGAAGCGACGCAGGTCTTCGCGAGCGGCAAGGGCGACGTGCTGCTCACGTACGAGAACGAGGCGATCTACGCGAACAAGAAGGGCGTCCACACCGAGTACGTGCTGCCGAAACAGACGATCCTGATCGAGAACCCGGTCGCGCTCACGAAGAGCGGCCTCAAGCATCCCGAGGCGAAGGCGTTCCTCAAGTTCCTCTGGTCCTCGAAGGCGCAGAAGCTGTTCGGCGACGCGGGCTATCGGCCGGTGGTGAAGTCGGTCGCGCACAGCGCCAGTTACCGCTTCAAGCAGCCGAAGACGCTCTTCACGATCAACTCCAAGGCGCTTGGCCTCAGAGGCTGGAAGTCCGTCGAATACCGCTTCTTCGACCACAACAGCGGGATCATGGTGAAGGTGATTGGCCACTAGCCCGGCCGCCGCGGTTGCCCGCCCCGCGGGCCTCGCCGGCCGGATGGGCGGCGGCATCGCTCGCGGGATGGCGATCGGCTACCTGAGCCTGATCGTGCTCGTGCCGTTGGCCGCGCTCGTCTGGAGCTCGCGCGCAAACGGGCTCGGGACGTTCTGGGACGAAGTCACCAAGGCGGAGGCCGCATCTGCCCTGAAGCTGACGGTTGTGGTCTCGCTGCTCGTTGCGGCCTTCAACGCGATGGCAGGGACGGCGATCGCGTGGGTGCTCGTCCGCGATTCGTTTCCCGGCAAGGGGTTCGCCAACGCGGTCATCGACCTGCCGTTCGCGCTGCCGACCATCGTCGCCGGGCTCGTGCTGCTGGAGTTGTACGGGCCGAACAGCCCGTTCGGGGTCGACCTCGCCTTCCAGCGCACAGGCCTCGTGCTCGCCTTGCTGTTCGTGACGCTCCCGTTCGTCGTTCGCGCAGTGCAGCCCGTGCTGCTCGAGCTCGACCGCGAGATGGAGGAGGCGGCGGCGTCGCTCGGCGCCCGGCGATTCGACGTCTTCCGCCGGATCGTGTTTCCCAACCTGCTTCCGGCGATCCTCTCCGGCGTCGCGCTCGCGTTCGCCCGCGCCGTCGGCGAGTTCGGGTCGGTCGTCCTGATCTCGGGGAACATCCCGTTCAAGACCGAGGTCTCGTCCGTCTACATCTCGGGCCAGATCGAGTCCGGCAACGCGGCCGGCGCGGCGGCCGTCTCCGTCGTCCTGCTGCTGATCTCGCTGGCCGTGCTCCTCGCCATCGGCGCCTTCCGCCACTGGATGACGCGTGATCGGTAAGTGGGCGCTGCGCCTCGGGGCGCTGGGGTACCTCGCCTTCCTGCTACTCGTGCCGGTCGGGCTCGTCTTCTACCGGACGTTCGAGCACAGCTTCCACCCGGCCTGGGCAGCGGTGACGAATCCGCAGGCGCTGCACGCGCTCTGGCTGACACTCCTGATCGCCGCGATCGCCGTGCCGTTGAACACGCTCTTCGGCGTCACGCTCGCGATCGCGCTCGTTCGCCACCGGTTCCCGGGTCGCGAGCTCGTCAACGCGATCGTCGACCTGCCCCTGGCCCTGTCGCCCGTGGTCGTCGGGCTCTCGCTCTACCTGCTCTACGGCACCAGCGGCTGGCTCTCCGGGCTCGCCGACCACGGCATCAAGATCCTGTTCGCCTTGCCGGGAATGATCTTGGCGACGATCTTCGTCTCACTGCCGTTCGTCGTCCGCGAGGTCGTCCCAGTCCTGCGCGAGATCGGCACAGACCAGGAGCAGGCCGCGGAGACGCTCGGCGCCGCGCCTTTGACGGTCTTCCGCCGGATCACGCTGCCCGCGATCCGGTGGGCCGTCTGCTACGGCGTCGTGCTCACCACCGCGCGGGCGATCGGCGAGTTCGGCGCGGTCAGCATCGTCTCGGGCCGTATCGAAGGGAAGACCGAGACGCTCCCCCTCTACGTCCAGTCGCAGTTCGAGGGGTTCAACACCACCGGCGCGTTTGCCGCCTCGGTCGTACTGGCGCTGATCGCGGCGACGACCGTGATGGCGATGAGGCTGTTTCGACCGAAAGGGGAGGCCTGATGGGCATCACGGTCGTCGATGTCACGAAGAAGTTCGAGGGCTTCGTCGCGCTCGAGGACGTCTCGGTCGTGATCCCCGAGGGCTCGCTGACTGCGCTGCTCGGCCCGAGCGGAAGCGGCAAATCGACGCTTCTCCGGGTAATCGCCGGGCTCGAGGAGCCAGACCGGGGGCAGGTCCTCCTCGGCGACGTCGACGTCACCCACCGGCCGGCGCGGGCGCGCGGGGTCGGGATGGTCTTCCAGCATTACGCGGCCTTCAAGCACATGACCGTCTGGGAGAACGTGGCCTTCGGGCTGAGAATCCGGAAGCGGCCCCGCGCCGAGATCGCGAAGCGCGTCCACGAGCTGCTCGAGCTCGTCCAGCTGGAGGGGCTCGCGAAGCGTTACCCCGCCCAGCTCTCCGGCGGCCAGCGCCAGCGGATGGCTCTCGCGCGGGCGCTCGCTGTCGACCCGGAGGTGCTCCTCCTCGACGAGCCGTTCGGGGCGCTGGATGCCCGGGTCCGCAAGGAGCTGCGCGCGTGGCTGCTGCGCCTGCATGATGAGGTCCACGTCACCACGATCATCGTCACGCACGATCAGGAGGAGGCGATGGAGGTCGCGGGCCAGATCGTCCTGCTCAGCCACGGCCGGGTCGAGCAGGTCGGAACGCCGCGCGAGCTCTACGAGTCTCCGGCAAGCGAGTTCGTCATGAGCTTCGTCGGGCCGGTCAACCGAATCGGCGATACGTTCGTCCGGCCGCGAGACCTGACGCTCGAACTGGCGCCCGACGGGGACGCCCGCGAGGCGATGGTCGAGCGCGTCGTTCACCTCGGCTTCGAGGTACGCGTCGAGCTGGTGCGCGAGGACGGCCAGCACCTGCTCGCACAGCTGACGCAGGAAGAGGCCGAGGCGCTAGGGCTCGAGCGCGGCCTGATCGTGTACGTCCGCCCGAGCCGCGAGACCGTCTTCACGCGCTAACCGCGGGCTAGGCTCCGCCTCATGCGCGTCGTGGCGGGCATCTTCGGGGTCGCGCTGATCCTGGTGATGGTCAGCGAGTTCTTCGTGGCGTTCCTCCTGCCGCGCCGCGTGAGGCGCGATCCGCGGATCGCGCGTGGGCTCAGCCGCCTCCTCTGGCTTCCCTGGCGCGCGCTGGCCCTCCGGCTCAGGCCGGCCTCCGCAGACACGCTGCTCGGGCTCTTCGGCCCGTTCGCCCTGCTCTTTCAGCTGGTCGTCTGGACGCTAGGGATCATGCTCGGCTACAGCCTGCTCGAGTGGGCCGTCATCGGCGGCCCCTTCGGCACACGCGTGCTGTCGAGCTCCGGCGTCTTTCTGAGCGCTGAGGGGCCGTCCGGATCCACGGCTGGACACGTGATCGGGCTTCTGGAGGCCGCGACGGGCGTCGGGGTCGTTTTCATCGTGATCGGCTACCTGCCCGCCGTCTACGCGTCATTCTCGCGGCGCGAGACGGCCGTCTCGCAGCTGGCTACACGGGCGGGCTCGCCGCCGGCTGCCGGGATCATCCTCCACCAGGCGATCGGGAGACAGCATTGGCGGGAGCTCGAGCGCGAGCTCCGCGACTGGGAAGCGTGGGCGGCTGAGCTGATGGAGACCCATCTCTCGTATCCGCTGCTCGGCTTCTACCGTTCGCAGCACGTCAACCAGAACTGGCTCGCCGCGCTCACCGCAATGGTCGACGTCGCGGCCTTCGTGAAGGCGACGGCGCCGGAGGGGAAGGTCGTCGCCGCCGACGTGACCTACGCGATCGGCAGGCACGCGCTGGCCGACCTCGCCACCCAGTATCGACTCGCTCCGCGTCCCGCCGACCGGATTACCGAGCAGGAGTTCGATCACCTGTACGAGATCGTCGAGACCGCGACCGACGACGCCGTGGAACGTGGCGAGGCGATGGAAAGGCTCGCCGAGCTACGCAGCGCCTACGAGCCGAACGCCGAGGCGCTGGCGCACTTCCTCGCTCTCGACCTCCCGTCCTGGGTCGTCCGCGAGCACCTCGAGCCGTCAGTGCGGCAGCCACGCGTCGGGGTCGGCGGCGATGGCCGCGACCTCGTCGGGTAGCCGTCCGGCTGCGACGTCGGCGAGCGTCACAACCTCGAGCACTGCGCGAAGGTTCGCCCGTACCGCGATCCAGACGTCGCGGAACGGCGTCGCGGTGCCGGCGTACTCGACCTGCTCCGGCCGCATACCCCGGACATTCGCGATCGGTCCCTCGACCGCCCGGATCACCTCGGCGAGCGAGATCTCCTCGGGCGGCACCGCGAGCCAATAGCCCCCTTCCGCGCCGCGCTGGCTCTGGACGAGGCCCGCGTGCTTGAGGTCGAGCAGGATGTTCTCGAGGAACTTGAGCGGGATCTGCTGCGCCTGCGCGATCCGGTCGCCCTTGACCGGTCCGTCGCCCGACGCGGCGAGCTCCGCGCAGGCGCGCAGGGCGTAGTCGACCTTCGCCGAGACCCGCATGGCCGGATTGTGCTTGATCCGGGGGCAGCTAGACCGTGGCCGTGGCCGCGTCTTCGGGCAGCGGGTCCGCGGCCACGACGCGGTTCTTGCCGTTCCGCTTCGCCTCGTAGAGGGCCTCGTCGGCCGCGGCGACCAGCTGCTCGGGCCGCTCGAGCGTGCCCTTGACGGCGACGCCGAAGCTGGCCGTCAGGGAAAGCTCTGTGCCGTCGGGGAGCTCGATCGTCGCAGCCTCGAGGTCGGCCCTAAGCCGGTCGGCGAGCTTCGTGGCGCCGACCAGGTCGGTCTCGGGCGCGAGCAGCGCGAACTCCTCGCCGCCGTAGCGTGCGGCGAGGTCGGCGCTGCGGGCGCCGGAATCGAGGATCGTGCCCACGCGGCGGAGGACGGCGTCGCCAGCCTGGTGGCCGCGGTCGTCGTTGATGCTCTTGAAGTTGTCGAGATCGACGAGGACGAGCGCCAGCGGGTCGCCGATGCGTTCCGCGCGGCGCCACTCGAGCGCGAGCTCGTCGTCGAACGAGCGTCGGTTTGCGAGGCCGGTCAGGCCGTCGGTCGCTGCCTGCGAGGCGACTCGGCGGAAGTCACCGAGCGTGTTCACGATCGGTCGCGCGAAGGCGAGCGCGACGAGCACCAGCAGCGCGAAGGATCCGAGCGCTGCGTAGAGGATGCGTTGCTGATACGGGCGGACGTTCGTCTCGATCGTCTTCTCCGGCCGAAGGGCGAAGAGGCTGATCCCAACGGCGTTCGGCACCCGCGTGAGGAGGCCCCGATAAGACTTCGTGCCCACGACGACGGTGTGGCGGCGCAGTTGAACGTGCTGCCCGGTACCCACGACGGTGCGCCCACGCACGATCAGCAACCGGTCGGTCGGGCTGTGTCCGGCGGCGCCCCGCAGTTGCTCGGCGAGCCGCCCGTCGAGCGAGATCGTCGCGACGACGGTGCCGATGCGCTCGCCGTTGACCATCAGGGAGATCGAGCGCGTCAGCGCGTCGGCCGGCCGCTTGCCGGCGACCCGCTCACGCCGCAGGTAGAAGAGCACGCCGGCGTTCTGCGAGGCAATCCTTCGAATCGTCGCGCGATCGCCTGCGATGAAAGCGTGCTGCAGCTCGGAGGACTGGGCGAGGTCGTCGGCGCGATTCGAGGCGTCGTCGGCGAGTTGGCCGAGCCGCGCGCCTGCACCCTGGAGCTCGCCGCGAAGCGCGCTGTCGGCGCGTGCGCGCTCGTTCTCGAGCGCGTTCGAGTCGAGGATGTGAACCGTCGCGACGACAGGGATCACCCCCACCACGAGCACGCCGATCAGTAGCTGCAGAAGCGCGCGACGCGAGACCGTGCGCGGAGCACGGCGACGCCGGCCGCCGGAAGAAGACTCACCGTGGCCAGGACTCGTCGCAGGGGCCGCAGGCGCCATCTGCGTGGCTTATCGACTCCCGTCCCCGCGGCCTTGAGCCTCGGTCGGGGGCGAGACTAGAAATCGATGTCGGCGGGGCCCGACTCGGTGGCGCTGCCGTTCGGCGTCGTCCAGACCATCGTCGTCGGGCTGTTCTCGGTCGGGACGCCGTGCGAACGGGCTCCGAGGACGATCGTGACGGTGTTGCCATTTGCGGTCATCGTCGACCCGGTGAAGAGCGTGATCGCCGCGACGTAGTGCCCGTGCAGGTTCACGGAGCCGAGCGCCGCGATCTGGCTCCCTGACTGGTCCAGGACGGTCATGCCGTCGTTCTGGGTATTGCTCGGCGTCATCCGGACGGTGACCGCCGTCGCCGAGCCGTTCCACCCGGCGAGGATCTGGGTCGGGTCGACGGTGCTGGTGAACGTGAAGGTGACGCTGTCGTTCTGCTCGGCCACGCCGTTGTGCGGCCCGCCGTTGGTCGTCTGGATGTCCTGGGGGACCAGTGAGCCGGCAGGAGGCGGAGGCGGCGGAGGCGGCGGGGGAGGTGGAGGGACACCGCCGACGCCGCCCGATCGGCCGATGTCGCCGGTATTGCCCGAATCGGGCGGGCCGTCAGGGTTGGAGACGCCGGTGTCGCCGCCCGGAACGGGGCTGGATGGAGGAGTCGTGCCGGTGCCGCCGCTGTCGCCCGAGCTGCCGGAGCTACCAGTGCCGGGGCTCTTCCCCTTCGACAGGGGAGAACTGGAAGTCTGTTGAGGCGGCGCCGTGCTTGTCGGATCGGCCGTCGCGAGCGTTGCCGTCCCCGGTGCGTGCGCCCGGCGCGTGGGCTTTGGGAGGACCGGCTGCGCAGCCTTCTCCTTGGCGCGCGCCTTCGCATGTGCGCGTGCCTGCGCCTGCGCGACCTCCGCGTGGTAGGAGGCGAGAACCTGGTTCGAGACGGTGGCCGCCGCGACCGACGGCGGGGCCGCTGAGCCACCGCCGGAACCGCTGCCGCTTGCCTCCATCGAGAAGACCACGTTCCGCGCCAGGCGGTTGCCGGCGCCGGCGCCCGTCACTTGCGAGAGGACGGGCAGCCCGACCGTCAGCCAGAGAACGGCGACGGCAGGGAGCGCGACGACCGCAGGGAGGAACCGGACACGCGAGCGAGGGGTCGCACGTGGCGCCCGAATTCGGCGTGGTCCGTCGATGTAGGAGTGCCGCATGGTGAATCCTTCGGCCCCCGCAGGCCTCGGAAGGAGGCTAGGGCGAGGGATTTGCGGACGGCTCCCCTGAACGGGTGACTCCGTAGGCCCCTCGAACGAGGGAGTCGCCGCACGCCCCCGGCGGCCTGGATACGCTCGCGTCGTGGCGACCGAGGCCGAGTCGACCGGCGCGAAGCTGCGCGAGCTCGCGGAGCTTCGCGAGCAGGCACTGCACGCCGGCAGCGAGCGAGCCGTGTCGCGCCAGCGCGAGCAGGGGAAACTGCTGGCGCGGGAACGGCTCGAGAGGCTCCTCGACGCAGGGTCGTTCTTCGAGCTCGACCGCTACGTCAGGCATCGCGAGTCGAACTTCGGGATGCTCGAGCGGCGCCCCTACGGCGACGCGGTCGTCACGGGTTACGGGACGATCTTCGGCCGGCGTGTCTTCGTGTTCTCCCAGGACTTCACGGTCTTCGGCGGCTCGTTGAGCGAGGTGTTCGCCGAGAAGATCATCAAGGTGATGGACCTCGCGGCCAAATTCGGCTGCCCCGTCATCGGCATCAACGACTCCGGCGGCGCGCGGATCCAGGAAGGGGTCGTCTCGCTCGCCGGCTACGCAGAGATCTTCTGGCGGAACGTCCAGTGCTCGGGCGTGATCCCGCAGATCAGCCTGATCATGGGGCCGTCCGCGGGTGGGGCGGTTTACTCGCCTGCGATGACCGACTTCGTCCTGATGGTCGAGGGGTCGTCGTACATGTTCATCACCGGCCCAGACGTCGTGAAGACGGTGACGGGCGAGGAGGTGACGTTCGAGGAGCTAGGTGGAGCCGCCACGCACGCCTCGAAGTCCGGCGTCGCGCACTTCATCGCGCCGGACGAGGAGGCGTGTCTCGAGGACGCCCGGTATCTGCTCTCGTTTCTGCCCCAGAACAACGTGGACCCGCCGCCGTTTGCCGAGCCGGCGGACGCGGCCGGCCGCGAGGACGCCGAGCTCGACTCGTTGATCCCCGACGATCCGGCGAAGCCGTACGACATGAAGCAGGTCATCTCGCGAGTGGTCGACGACGGCGACTTCCTCGAGGTGCACGAGCGCTGGGCCGAGAACATCGTCTGCGGCTTCGCCCGGCTGAACGGCTATCCGGTGGGCGTCGTCGGCAACCAGCCTCGGGCGCTCGCGGGCGTGCTCGACATCGACTCGTCGAACAAGGCAGCGCGGTTTGTTCGCACCTGTGACGCCTTCAACGTCCCGCTCATCACCTTCGTCGACGTGCCGGGCTTCCTGCCGGGGACGGCGCAGGAGTGGGGCGGGATCATCCGCCATGGCGCGAAGCTGCTCTACGCCTACTGCGAAGCGACGGTGCCAAAGCTCGCGGTGATCACGCGCAAGGCCTACGGGGGCGCCTACGATGTCATGAGCTCGAAGCACATCCGGGCGGACTTCAACTTCGCCTGGCCGACTGCCGAGGTCGCCGTGATGGGGCCGGAGGGCGCGGTCAACATCGTCTTCCGCAAGGAGCTCGAGGAGGCCGACGATCCCGAGGCACGGCGTGCGGAGCTGATCGAGGAGTACCGGAGCCAGTTCGCGAACCCCTACACCGCCGCCGAGCGCGGCTACGTGGACGACGTGATCGAGCCGCGCCGCACGAGGCCGGTACTGATCGACGCGCTCGAGTCCGCGCTGACGAAGCGCGAGCGGCGCCCGCCCAGGAAGCACGGGAACATCCCGCTTTAGGCGATCGCGATCGCGTCGTGCGGGGCGTGCCTCGGCCCGCCTCCCATAGGTACTCGCGCGTGCGCGCGAGTACCAGGGCCCCACCGCTCCTCGCCCGATTTCATCCTATTGCGGAAGAGCGCACCCGTGGGTGACGCCTTTCGAACGGAACCGAAAAAAGTGAAGGCGTGAGGTGGCTGTGTCGCGGCGGGGCGGCCTGTCCTGGCTGCGACGCCTTAGACGGCCGCCGCGCCGACGAGCTCGGGTTCCCGGGCGGCCTCGGGCTCCAGTTCCTCGGACAACGCCTCGACAATAGCGGGATCGAATTGCGTGCCCGCGCAGCGGACGATTTCCGCGAGCGCCTCGTCGTCGGCGCGGCGCTGCCCGTAGACCCGGCTCGAGGTGATCGCGTCGTACGCGTCCGCTACGAAGATGATCCTCGCGCCGAGCGGGATCTCCGGCCCCGCCAGGCGGTCGGGGTACCCCGTGCCGTCCCAGCGCTCGTGGTGATGCAGTACCGACTCGGCGACCGGGTCGACGCCGAGACCCTCGAGCATGCGGAAGCCGATCTGCGGGTGTTGCCGCAGCGTCGACCAATCCGAGGCGGTCAACGGTGCCGGCTTGCGCAGGAGCTCTTCCGGCAGGGCGAGCTTGCCGACGTCGTGGAGGCTCGCCGCCAGCTGCGTCAGCTCGACCTCTTGCCGCGGGAGGCCGAGTCGCGCCGCGAGCCGACACGCCAGTTGCGCAACGCGTTGCGAGTGGCTTCCGTTGAAGATGTCGCGTGCGTCGACGGCTCGTGCGAGGCTCGCCGCGGCCCGGAGCCGCGCCGCGCGATCTCCGGCCGACGCGAGTCGCTTGAGGTCGGCAAGCTCGAGGACGTCGGGCCGGTAGACGTGCGCCTGGTTCTTGCCGTACTCCTTGGCCCAGTAAAGGGCGCTGTCGACGAGCTTCAGTAACTCGGCGCGCTCCCGCGCATGCTCCGGCGCAAGGGCGATCCCGGCGCTGACCGTGATCGAGCCCATCTGACCGAAGTCGAGCGCGCCGATGCGCTCGATGATCGACTCGGCCGCCGTGAGTGCCTCGTCGCTCCCGTAGCCGGGCAACAGAAGGGCGAACTCGTCACCTCCCAGGCGGAACGCCTCGCCGGTCTGGCGGAGCCGGGCGGCGACGCGAGAGAGGACCGAATCGCCCGCGGGATGACCGAACCGGTCGTTGACCCGCTTGAAGTCGTCCACGTCGACGATGCAAAGGGCGAGCGGTCCGCCGAAATGGCGGGCGTGCTCGAGCTCCCGCGCGAGGCGTTCGTGGAAATGCCGGTGGTTTCCGAGCCCGGTGAGCGGATCCGTGAGCGCCAGCCGCATCGCGCGCAGGGCTCGCAGGAGCTCCTTTTGGTAGAGCTGGATCGCGAGTAGCGGCCCTGCGAGTGCGAGGGACAGCAGCGGCGAGCGCTCCCAGAGAACCACCAACGTCAGTGCGGCGGAGCCCATCAGCGTGAACGGCAAGATCGTCTTGCGGACGCTCGAAATGATCTGACCGCGCCACGAACGGCGCGCCGCGCGGGCCACGACGGCCGTGATCAGGAGAAGGTTCGCGAGATAGCAGGCGTACGTGGCGACCACGACGCGTGCCGCAGTCAACGCAGGCGTTCCGTCGCCGATCGGGGCAATCACCAGCCCTGCGCACGAGGCCGTCAGTGCGAAGGCGGACGCGTTGTACGCGATCCGGATCGGCGGTCTGCGATCGAGGAAGTGCATGATCGCCGGCGTGGCCGAGACGACGAGCACCCCCGCAGCCCAGCCGAAGAGAACGATCGCGGAGAGCCCGAACACGAATGCGAGCGAGATGCCGTTTGCGTCGAGATCGTCGACGGGCACAGGGAAGCGGTCGGCGAGGAGCGACGCGGCGAGAAACGCGGCGAGCCCGGCAAAGACCGTCAGGCCGTGAGACTCGCCGCCGAACTCGATGGCAGAGGCGACGACCGTGGCGAGCCCCGCCAGGCAGACCGGGGCCACGACGGGGAGGAGGTTCCGGCGGGCGGCGGCGGAGTCGCTCATCGGCCGACAGTCACCACTCGAGGAAGTTGGCGACATCGACCCAGCCCAGCGCGGCCGCGACCGCGAGCAACGCCGACACGATCAGCAGAAGGCGAAGGCTCGGCTTCCACTGCGGCATCAAAGACCTCCCTCTCTCCGTGGGAACCACGCGATTGTCACCGTCGGGGCCGCTCGAGCCATCACCCGGACGGGTGATCGCGCTCTTCAGCTGCGCGTCAGGTGCTGAGGCCGGCTTCGGCGAGTGGGCGGCGGGCCCACGCAAAGCGTGTCTTGTACCAGCCGGTCAGCGGCGCGAGCGCGACGCCGTAGCCCGACGAGTGAATGAACCAGCCGTTGCCGAGGTAGATGCCCGTGTGGTCGACCTGGGCCGGCTTGGAGCGCGGGCCCGCTGCGCCCCAGAAGAGCACGTCGCCCGGCTTCAGCCGCGCGAACGCGATCCGCTTGGCAGTAGGCACCTCGCCGCTCATGGCGAAAGTCGTTCGGCCTTTCAGCGTCGTCGGTAGCGTCCCGCCGCCGGGGTAGACCTGAAGCTTGTAGACGCGCCACACGAATCCGGAGCAGTCGAACCCCCCCGGCGCCTGGACGCCCGCGGGCGCCTCGGCGTTCTCGCTGGTCCCGCCCCAGACGTAGGGGTAGCCGATGAAGCGGACAGCCGTCGTCAGGATGCGCGTTTGCCACGGTGAGAGCACC
>Ga0066903_100001827_pt1 | contig 16014 bp, 12 predicted proteins | sample PanSoiMetaGPlot1_FD_67491 | JGI IMG/M metagenome (GOLD analysis project Ga0066903, IMG submission 67491) | Tropical forest soil microbial communities from Panama analyzed to predict greenhouse gas emissions - Panama Soil - Plot 1 (version 2) | ecosystem: Environmental > Terrestrial > Soil >... | reverse complement strand
CGGCACTATTGCGAAGAGCGCAACGTCGAATACGCCGATCTTGGCACTCCTGTTCGCGTCGAAGATTTTTGTGCCTACGGCCTCGCCTTCCAGCAACGATTTGCCGCCAATCTGGAAAAAAAGGAAGTCACGTCGCTCCAACGGACCTCGGCCGGATTCACGGTTCACTTGAGCGAGGGAGAGAGTTTTACAGCCCGAAGGGTAGCAGTCGCCACCGGCCTCAGCCATTTCGAACATATTCCCTCGCAATTGGCGGTCCTTCCTGCGGATCTGTTGTCACACAGTTCCGCTCACGTCGATCTCGGCCGATTCAAAGGCCGCACGGTCACTGTCGTCGGAGGCGGAGCCTCGGCTACCGAGCTTGCGACACTACTTCATGAAGCGGGCGCAAACGTCGCTATGGTCGCAAGAAAGCGGTCCATCGAGCTTCATTCACGTATGGAGTCTTCGCGCACACTCGCACAGGCAATTCGATGGCCCTTATCCCCGATTGGGCCGGGATGGAAGTCTCGATTCTTTTCGGACTTGCCGCTCATATTCCACCACCTTCCGAAGCCGGTACAAAATCGGCTCGTCAAGGAGTTTCTCGGCCCCGCCGGGGGCTGGTTCTTGCGGGGACGCATTGACCCCGTCCCGCTGCTGATGGGCTATCAAATCAAACGGGCGGACGCGCGCAGCGATCGCGCCATTCTGTGGCTCGAGTCGGGGAATGGCGCGGCGCGGCGAATCGAAACCGAGCACGTCATCGCGGCGACCGGATACCGCACCGATATGCGCCGCCTGCCGTTCCTGGACAAGGGTATCACATCGCAATTGAAGTTGTTCAACAATGCTCCGGAACTGTCCTCTCACTTCGAATCGTCGGTGCCGGGGCTGTTCTTTGTTGGGCCAGCCGCAGTCACCAGCTTCGGTCCTGTCTTTCGCTTCGCATGTGGCGCGAAGTTCGCCGCCAGTCATCTGTCAAATTATTTGGCTCGTACCTCTCGGTTCACCAGGCGACAAACCGCGGCAGCTGTACCCCAATGTGCTCATGTCCCGCGGCCATGAAACGTGGACGGCTGGACGCTGACGCCGCAAAATTGAAGGTTCTGGTCATTGCGACACAGAACACCCCGCTGGCTGCCCGGATATCGATTGCCCTGGCCGATGTTGGGTTCCGCGTCGCTGCGCTCACGCCTCACATGCATCCGGTGCGTCGATCGCACAAGATTCAGGACCACCATGCATATCACACCAGATCCCGGTTAAAATCAATGATCCGCGCTATCGACCGATGGTCGCCGGATCTTCTCGTCTGCACTGACGATCTCGCAGTGAGGGAGGTACAAACCCTTCATCAGCGCTCGGCGGCATCCGATGACAAAGCACTGCGACGCATTTCGGAACTCATCGAGTTGTCGCTCGGACCTCCGGCCAGTTTCCCCGCAACGCTTAACAAAAGCGACTTTTTGGTTCGCGTCGAAATGGAAGGGTTACGCTGTCCAAGGACGATCGTTATTCCGGCCACTCGTGCGTTCGAGGCCGTGCCCCCCGAATTGACTTATCCGATCGTGCTCAAAGCCGACCAGTCCCAGGGAGGCCTGTGCGTTCGCATCGCTAACAGCGACACCGATGTTCGAGCGGCTGTGTGGGAGCTTCAGACGCCGAGCACGTGGCAGGGTATCTACCGGCGGTTCTTCGGCGCGATATTAAGATCGAAAGTCGTCGGCTCCTTAAAGTTGCGGCTTCTTCGGACAATCAGTCTACAGCAATATATAGTAGGCCGCCCCAGCAATCGGGCGGTGATCTGCTGGAAGGGCAAAGTTCTTGCCGGGATCAGCGTCGAAGCCGTGGAAGTGCAACATGAGTGTGGGCCTGCGAGCGTCGTCAGACTCATCAATCACCCAGAGATGGCGTCATTTGCTGAACACATGGTGAAATGTCTCGATCTCTCAGGCTTTGTAGGGTTCGACTTTGTTCTTGATTCCTCAAATCAAGCTTGGATCATAGAGATGAACCCGCGGGTCACCCCAATCTGCCATTTCTCTCTTGCCGATGGTACAGATTTGACGGGATCACTTTACAGGCAGATGACGGGGCTGCAACCACTGCCGAGAATTGTACCAATCAAGCGTGATCTGGTCGCGCTTTTTCCATACGGGTTCCTTCGCTCCGCGCCCAGTGAGTATCACCAGTCCAGCCATCATGATGTTCCTTGGAACGAGCCCAAACTGGTTCGCAGTTTGTTAAACCAGGCGCTGCGGACAGGAATTCACAGACGCGCGCGGATACTTCTCGAACGTTGCCTCCCTATGCTGGTAGGTGCGCTTGTCAGGTTCGGGCTTGCTGACCCGCGTTGCGATAATTCCAGATCAGGCCGGCTTCAGAATAATTCCGAATAGTCCCTTTTTGTTGAAGCGCCTTAGATCCGGATGGAGCGGCTCCGCCTCGCAAATCAGAGATTGATGACCGGAAAATGTCTGAGTAAAGGAGCAGAAGCCCCAGTTAGCGTCGACGTCATCCACGATGAGTGCGCCGTTTGGTCTTAAGGCCGCCCAGGCTCGATCCAGCTCGAAACGCACGTTGCGCTCGCTGTGGAGACTGTCGTGAACAAAAAGATCAATCTGGCCAAGACGAGAAAGCAGCTCGGGAAGGCGCCGCCTGCTCGAACCCTTTATGTATGACCATCGATCTGAGTAGCGGTCGCCGACTGCCGCGCCGACCTGGTTGCGCCAAACCCTCTCCAGGGGCGGAAGATCAATACTCCACAGGTGACCGTCTCCGCTCCTCTCAAGAGCCTCCAGGATACAGCGCGAAGTCACACCGTGAGCAACTCCTGTTTCGACAACCGTCTTCGGCCTCAGGTGACGAGTTAGACACCATATGGCCCTCACCAGCCCGGCATCGCCATCATTCCACCACTGAAAACTCTCCGGGCCGGCTCGAATCCCTTTTGCTTTCAGTTCACTTATTATCTGGGACCACAACTCCCAAAACTCTGAAGCTGCGTTGCACGGCCACGGGGCGCCAAGAGCTTCGTGAAGTCGCCGTTCCCAATTGTCATCGCGCTCGTATCTGCATGGAGGTCTGCGCCGCTCACGCTCCGCAACGTAGGAATCGTGGATCGTCGTCCAGATTTCAAGCGGATCGGCCGCGAACTCGGCCATACCAATTAGGGGGTGCTTTAGCAAATAGCGCAAAGGTATCCCAAGCATCCATCACGCTCCTTCCGCTGCGAAGGGTATCACAAGAACAGTCGGGGATCACTGATAGTAACCGCCTTTGTAACCTTCAACATACCGCAGTGCGAAAGGATCCGCCTTGTTGAGTACGATGCCTATGAAACGCTCGCGAATGATCTGCGATTCAGAAAGCGCATTTAGGACGAGGCTTCTCTTGGTTTGCCCCCACTCGACGACGAATATGAACCGATCAATAAAACGCTCAATCATCTTGACGTCCACGACTGACATGATCGGTGCAATCTCAATTATAATGTAATCATAGGCATTGCGCGCAGCTGCCAGCAGTTGCTCCATCTCAGCTGAACCGAGTAAGTCAGCCGCGTTGGGAAGGCGCGCCGCGAGAACGCACGGTAAGACATCCAGCCCTGAGCGCGGCCTCTTGAACACCACCGTGGCAAGCAGAGATGGATCTTGTAGCGCTTCGATTAATCCCTCACTTGCGTCAGGCGCCAACTTTGCGGTCAGGAGCCGTAGATGGACATCACTGTCGATGATTAGCGTTCGGGCGCCCGACGAAGTCATGAGGGCTGCCAAATTCGCCGCGACAGTCGTCTTGCCCTCCTTCGGCACGGAAGACACGATGCCGATTACCTTGACGCCATCTACCAGTTGGGCGGTAGTGATCGATGCCTTAACGTTGCGAAGTGTCTCTGTGAAACACGAGTAGGGTGCATCAAGAACGAATTCCTCTACAGGCGTCCATTTTGTGCGGCCTTGGAAAGGAGCTGTTCGCTCCCCGTTCACCCTGAGCATCGGCAAGACGACACAATGTATGTCGGTGATTTGCTCGACCACCTTGGGGGTTCGAAACACGTCAGCTGCCCATTCTCTCCCTACGGCCACTCCGGCGCCCAAAAAAAGGCCGAATACGATGCCGCCTGCAAGCACCGCCGCGGCCTTCTTGGGATTCTTAGAACTTTCACGTGGCGGCGTTGCCCTGGTAAGGATATGGGCATTCTGAATCGGGATGGTCTCTGTCTGGACCGTATTTATCTCCTTGAATTTTTGCAGAAAGCTGTTGTACAGGCTGCGGAGCGTTTCTGCCGAACTTTCGAGTTCGCGCAACGTGACCTGAGCCTGACTGCCCGTCTCTGCTTCCCCGAATGATTGGGCCATGGCAGTAACGAGTTCGCTCTCGCGTGTTTTGGCCATTTGGTACTCGTCGGCGTAAGACTCGGCAATTCGCCGTTCCTCGGCCTGGATTGATTTTTGCAACTCATCCATTTGCTTGTGAAGCTTAACTACGGCGACGTGCTCCGGGCCCACGCGAGACTCCATATCGGTTGCCTTTAGAGCTAATTCCCGATATTCCGAACGTAGTCTCACAACGTCGGTAGAGGACAAAGCGAAGGCAACCGCATTGCCTCTGCGCGGGTTGTTCAAACTGTCGGTCACCAACGCGTTCATTACCGCTTCGCTGGGCCTCCGACGGATATTATCGAGCCGCGCTTTGGCCTCGGCCACCGCGATTCGGGCACTCGTCAATTGGGTGTTCAGACTGGTTATTTGCTCTGAATTCGGCAAGCCATTACCAGCATTTACCAAATTAATTCTATAATCCTGCAGTGCCCGATCAGCCTCCATAGCTTGCACCCTCAGTTCCACCAGCCGGTCCTGCAGCCAATGGCTGACGATCTTGGTCGAATTTAATTTGGCTTCCAAGGTGGTAGCGATATAAGTATCGGCAACGGCATTTGCTATACTGGCCGCTTTGATCGGTTCTTCCGATGTGAAATTAACATTTATAACGTTAAGAACATCAGCCCGATCGACGCTCAGACGCTTGATAAAATTCTCAAGAGCGGTTTGCTCGCGGGCGGCATTGGGGTCGATTCCGGCATTGGCACGGTTATTCCAGCCGATAGATTGTTTGACGATTTTTTTCAATTTATTAATAAGTCCCTCGCCCCCGTCCGGCGGACCAACAAATTCAACGTCGTGGGCTAAATTCAACGACCGGACGACCGGAACAGTAATGCTTTCCGATGACAGGATGTAGATTTGGCTCGCGATCTCTGCGTCGTCAAGGATCGGCTCGTCGACAATTTTGTTGGCTTGCAAATATCGGTTCACACTCCTGTCTAACAGAATACGAGCGCTGCTCTTATAAAGTGCCGGAGTGAGCGCGATATAAGACGCCCCCAACATCAGCCCGATCAAACATCCAATTACGGGGAACCGCCACCCTCGGCGCAAAGTCGCAAGAATGTCCGTAATGTTGAGTGCGGGACCTGAGCTGGGTGCAGAGGTATAATCCGATTGGAGAGAAAGGTCGTTATTTCTAGCATCCATTTGCGGTGGTGTCTCCGTTCGCAGGCGAGGCGGTTCAGAGCGGTCAGAGAAGCAGTGTGGAATCAGGACTCGACGATACTCTCATCGCCACTCAGGCTCTCCTGCTGTAACGCTGATCCGCCTATAACCCGGATCTTCTACTGACGTGCGATGCGATGAACGTCATTTTACTACCCTATGTCACAATCTTGTGTTATGTTGTGATGTAATGTTAAGGCCGAATTGCGGCATATCTGTGATTGCGCCATATCTTTGCCCGCCGGTGACCGTTACGATCGGCCGAGTTTGATGGCGGCCTGGACGGCAGCCACCATCAGGATGGGTAAGAAAGGCTGCCGGACAGCTGTGGACTCGGTATCTTCGCGTACCGTTTTCTCTTGGCCTACGCCGCATCCGCGGGCAAATAGCTTGAGACAAAAATTTCCCTGATGGTATTCCCGCGCATCAGCCAGCTGCGCTGGGACAAGCACCCGCGCGATGCGGACCGGTTTGGGACGCTGCAAGCGTAGGGAGGGAGGGCGGCGACGGTGCAGCGCGCGGGCAACGCCATAAGTTGTCATGGGAGATGTGTTAAAATCAATACCATGCAGAGGAACCGCCGTCCGATGTCAATGGGACCTGGACAAAAAATTCCTCTTTGTTCTCTGTAGCTTAGGTACGTGGGGAAACGGCTAATTAGCGATTTCAAGGGGTGGCGGGATACCCAGAGGCATGATCTCTAACACAAGATCAACAGGAGATCGTGGCAGAAGAAATCACCAAACATTTTAGAGCAAAGCAACTACAAGGTCACACAAAGTACACCTCTAGGGCGGTGCCTCACATCTAGTTAGTCCCACTCAAAATAGCTGCCCGATCCCTATTTACTTCTTGGAACTATTCCTAAAAAAAGTCTAAATAGAAATTTGCTACTTGTAAGGTAGGCTCTTGTACAAGTCCTGGCAACCGGACCATCAGACGCCCCAGAGCGGCGCCCCACGTCTCGCAGCGGACTATTGGATTTGGTAGCTCTATTAATTCCACTTGTAATTCCCTTTGCCGCCGCAATCCTATTTGCGCTCGCATGGCACCTGTGGGGACCGGACAAAAGGGATTAGGGTGTTTAGCCCTCGGTGCCCCATCAGGGGGCACCCGATAGAACGGGCAAGAGAATCTGCGTAATAACAAAGCCTTAGCCCATACCCCAACTTGCTAACCCAGGAATTGATACCCGCCTCCAAGCTCGACAAGCGATATGAAGAAACCGTAAGTGCCCCTGCCTTGCAGACCATCACAATATTTGCAATGAAAACAATATGATGAAATTAAGAGATCGTCCCATGGCAAATAACGTGGTCAGCCGCTTTCTTGGTGGCCCCCCGCTCGCGGTATTGGCGAGGCTTGTGCTGTTGTCGATCGTGGTAGGGGTCATTCTGTCGGCGGTCGGGCTGGATCCGTGGAACATTCTTCAAAGCATCGAAAGGTTGATCCGGAACGTCTGGGATATGGGTTTCGACGCCATCCGCTGGTTGTGGCGCTACTTCCTGCTAGGCGCTGCCCTGGTGGTGCCGATCTGGCTGCTGGTGCGGCTGACGCGCGGCGCGAGCGGGAAGGGCTGATGCGAGCTTTATTTTGCACCACGGTCAATAGGGCGGGCAAAGCGAAGCGACCCCACGTTCGATCTATCATAGTAAGCACGGCGCTTTGCGCCTTTGCCTGCCCTACAGGTTGATGCGCGGGGCGCCGGAACGAGCTGACGCCGGTTTTTATCTGCACAGTACGACCGCCAAACAGCCAGGTGGGGTTCGCTTCGGTTAACCCTTCCTATGCGACTACACGCTGCCTCGGAAACATTGCACTGGACGGCAGGGTCCGCAGGTTATAATTCCTAGCCGGGGGACATTCACCTCACCGCTGTGGTGGGATTTGTCGGTTACCTTGCGGGAGCCCGACCATGTTGACGCACGCGCAAATCTGGACGGCAATCGATCGGCTGGCCGCGCGGGCGGGGCTGTCGGCGTCGGGGCTTGCCAAACGGGCTGGCCTCGATCCCACCACGTTCAACAAATCGAAGCGCGTCACGCCCGACGGACGGGCGCGCTGGCCCTCGACCGAGTCAGTCTCCAAGTCGCTCGCAGCGACCGGTGCGACGCTTGATCAGTTCGTCGCCTTGATTTCGGACCAGGCGCGACCGCCCACCGGAAGCATGCCGCTCATCGGTTTCGCGGAGGCCGGCGCCGGCGGCTATTTCGACGATAGCGGCTTTCCGGCCGGCAAGGGCTGGGACGCGATCCCGTTTCCGGCGGTCGAGGACGCCTATGCTTATGCGCTGGAGATATCCGGCGATTTGCTGCTTCCGGCCTATCGCGACGGCACCATCGTCATCGTGTCGCCGGCGGCGGCGATCCGTCGCGGCGATCGGGTCATCGTCAAGGCCAGGGGCGGCGAGGTGATGGCCAAGGAACTCAAGCGCAAGACCGCCAAGACGCTGGAACTGAAGGCACTCAATGCGCAGCAGGCCGACCGTATCTTTGCGGCCGACGACGTGCTGTGGGTCGCCCGCATCGTGTGGGCGAGCCAGTGAGCGCCGCTGCGGCCGACCTCATCTGAGAAGGTCGCGCTCCTGAGCTTGTCGAAAGATGTGCGGCCGTCTCGAATAGCCTGCCCTCCGCGCAGGTAGGGAATGGATGAACGGGAGCCCGGACTTGCTTCCATCCACGGCACGTGGCCCAATCGAAGATCGCGCTGTGCCAGGGAAACGTCCTGGAACAACGCCGCAACCGCAGGTACGCCATGCTCGATAAACCTGCCGATGCTGCGGTCCGCGCCATGGAGCCTCGTCCGGCGCTCGATTTCCAGGCGCATCTCGCCGATCTCGAAGCGCGCGGACTACTGGTGCGCATTGACCGGCCGATCGACAAGGACACCGAACTGCATCCGCTGGTGCGCTGGCAATTTCTCGGTGGCATTGCAGAGAACAAGCGGCGCGCCTTCCTGTTCACCAACGTGATCGACCGCAAGGGCCGACGCTACGACATGCCTGTAGCGGTCGGTGCGCTCGCGGCGTCGCCCGACATCTATGCGGTCGGCATGGGTCAGCCGGTCGCGAACATCGGCCGGGCGTGGATGAAGGCCATTGCCAACCCGATTCCTCCGCTGGAGGTCGTCTCCGCGCCTTGCCAGGACGTGACTGTCGTCGGGGACGATTTGGGCCGGCCGGGCGGCGGCCTCGCCAGCCTGCCCGTACCGGTATCGACGCCGGGCTTCGATGCTGCGCCCTATCTTACGGCGACACTGTGCATTACCCGTGATCCCGACAGCGGCATCCAGAACATGGGCATGTATCGGGCCGCCCTGAAAGCGACCGACCGGCTGGCGGTGCGCATGGTGGCGCGCCCCTCGGGCGGCGCCGGCGGCTATTATCACTGGCTCAAATACAACCAGCGCCGCGCCGAAATGCCGATCGCGATCGTCATCGGCGCCGCGCCGGTGGTGGTTTTTACGAGCCCACAGAAGCTGGTCGTCGATCTCGATGAGCTTGCGGTCGCGGGCGGGCTCGCGGGCGCGCCGGTGCGCGTCGTTAAGGCGCAAACGGTCGATCTCATGGTGCCGGCCGATGCCGAGATCGTCATCGAGGGCGTCGTCGATCCGGAGCGGCTGGAGCCGGAGGCGCCGTTTGGCGAGAGCAACGGCTATGTGGCGCTGGAGGCCTACAACATGCCGATGCGCGTTACGGCGATCACCCACCGCCGCGCCCCCGTGTTCTGCTCGATCATCAGCCAGGTGACGCCCAGCGAATCCAGCGTGATCAAGAAGGTGGCCTACGAGCCGCTATTCCTCGATCGCCTGCGCAATGGCCTGTCCATCAAGGGCATCCGCCGCGTCGTCATGCATGAGCGGCTCACTAACCTGCGGCCGGTGATCTTCCTGCAGTATGCCGCCGAGACGCCGCGCAGCGAAGTGTGGCGTGGCCTTTCGGGCGCTTCGACCCTGATGTCCGGTTGCGGCAAGATCGTCGTCGCGGTGAGCGAGGACATCGATCCGGAATCGACCGACGCAGTGCTGTGGTCGCTCGCGTACCGGTCGAACCCGATCGAGGACGTCCACATCCAGCCCTACCGCGGCAACTTGCAGGGCGCCCAATATGGCCCACGCAGCTCCGACTCTAGTATGCTGATCGACGCCACCCGCAAGCGCCCGATGCCGCCGCTGGCGCTGCCGGCTCGGGAGTTCATGGAGCACGCGCGCACGATCTGGGATGAGCTCGGTCTGCCGGCGCTCACCGCGCAATCGCCCTGGCACGGCTACACGCTCGGCGACTGGACCGACACCTGGGAAACCTTCGCCCGCCGCGCCGCCATGGGCGACTGGGAGACGACTGGCCGCGAAACCTTGGCGCGCCAGCGCACCGGGCTGACGCCGGAAACGCCAACTCGGGAGGAGGGTGGGAGGGTTGGGGAGTAGCAGGACCTGTGGAGTAGCAGGACGGAACTGAAAGCGGCCCTGGTCGCTTCGAGTCGAAGGATGCGATCAGGAGGGAGGCCCAACGCGGACGGCCTTGGCGTCGACTCTTACGGTATAGTCCTCAGAAGCGGAGCCGCCGAAGATCCGATTGAGAATAACATCGCTACACCGAGCGCGTTGCGCCTGCTGTGCCCCGCTATTGCATAACGCTCGCATTCACCGCACGTCAGTCGTTATTACCCTTCTTCGACTCTAAACAATTCATCAAATTGAGTTCTCACCAGCTGCCTGTTTTTCGTCAAGCTTGCAGCCATACGGCTCTTGATTTCCTCCTCATTGATGACCATCGATGCAAATCTCTCCGTCAACAGCTTCAGATCAAAATCACGGATATCTACGCAGTAACTCGACAATTCAAGTTCCGTCATCAGATCCTTGACCTTCGGGTGATGCGCTATTGCGAGAACAGGCTTGTTTAACAAATGCGCAAACACGACCCCGTGAAATCGGCACGTAACAACATAATCCATCTCAGACATTGTTGCCAACAAGGCGTGCACGGATTCGATAGAACAGCTAACCCCGTATTGTGATGAACTAACTCGATGGAAATCAAGTAAAGCCGCCTGGAGGTGCTGAATGGCCACGGGATCAACGCCGAAGTCGGTACCGAAAATCCTCACCGCATACGATTGACCAACGAGCCACGACGCGAAAATTGCAAGTCTCCGGATGAATTCGTCGTAAACGACCTGACGCCTTTCTGGCGAATACTCGCCCGCGTCAGGATAAGGCATCGGCGCAAAACCAACTACCGGCTGAAGGTGTCTTTCCATCAGGTTTCCATTCGTCTTGGCGATCTCGAGGCCGTAGACACCGTCAGGGCGCACCCGAGACTTACCCGTAAATCCTATCTCATGGGCAAGCGCTTGGGACTTGTCGTCACGTAAAGACACGTAGTCTGCGGCCAGTAAAGCGCGCGTCACAAAAAACTTACTTAGCGGATGAGACAATGGCCCAGCCCCGACGCTCAGGAACATGCACCTGACACCCGCTGATCTCGCGAGTACAACCCATTTAAAGATCGAGTACGGGAATCCCCACGGTCCATCTTTTTCGGTGAGCTGTCCGCCCCCGCTTATAATCAGAAGGCCAAACGATTTTATGATACGACGCGACGACATCAAAAATGATAGTTCTCGAAACACCTCGCTCGGCAGGCAAACTATCGCGTTTGTTGCTTTAAACAGGCAAAAGAGGGCTCTGTATTTGCGCGCCAGCGCCTTCGCGGTCTTCTTGAGAGGCGTCACAGTCCCCGCGGGCTTGTACCCGATGCTCCAGTGCTCTCGCCGGATAGGGTAAGACACAATCCCGTGTCGCGTCTCGGTATCACGGGGATTCATCGAGAGCGCAACTATTCTTGCATCCGGCCATCGTCGTTTGATGTTCTCTGCGACTGCCGCCAAGGTCGCGTCGTCCCCAAGATTTCCGCCACCGACATGATGGAAAAGACCAATCTTTATGTCTGCTTGCGCCAAGCGATCCGTCCTTACCTGAACGAATCGCGTTGGAAGCAATGACCTGTTTTCGCCGCCGAAAGAAGAAGATCTTTAGTGATTGTTCCGTCGGTGCCTCGCCCATTTTGTAACACAGCCTGAGCGAGCCTTCTAAGATGTTCCTTCCTCTCCGATACTCCTTCCATCGGTTTAAGACCTACGGCCTTAAGTACTGCTTCCCACCGATACACCCAGTCGTGTCGCATCAAGGTTTGGACTACACCAGTTTGCCGTATTCTTTCCTGTCGTTGCGGATCTGCATCAAGATCCTTAATAAGAATATCTATATCACTTGAATCGTAAGGCAGCTGGACCACAGCTTCCGGCCAGTCGAACAGTCTGCCAAATTCCTCATTCGTTGGGCGCTCCCCCAGCATAATGGCTCCCGATGCTGCTCCTTCAAAGTACCTATTGCCAATCTCAATTTGATTACCCCTTTTTTCCGGTTGATCGATCACCCCGGGATTGACGATAAAGTATCGGCTCCTCCTGGCAACGCTCGCAAAAAGCGCTCTGTGCTCGGTTGAGTTGATTGCCTGACTCCCGCCGATGCTGTCATGAAGATAGAACAGACCGCTTTCCCGGACCATCCGTAGAAGTCTTTGGTGTGTTATCTCCGATCGACGCCCGATGCTATAAACGTCTATGACTCTCTTGGGAGGGGCCGGATGGGGACAAAACAAAATAGCATCCACACCGGGTGGCAAAAAAACGCATCTGCGTCCAATTTGTTCGTTGAGTGGTTTCACAGTTTGACTGTAGTACAGCATGACAACGTCAAATTTAGCGAGAATGCGCAGGAAGCGACGATGCTTGACTATCTCCCTTATCCAGAGCTCATCCAGCAAACACACCGATGTTCCGCAGAGGTCTTTCACATTGCTGACAGCATTAACCATGAGTAAATCTTGTGGAAATCCGCAGATTGTAAAAAATACGTCATAATGTGTTTTTGCTGGTATTTTTTGAATGCCAGGGTTCAGCGTTATAGGAGCGTGGTAGGCTAGTCGTGTAGCAAATTTAGAACGAGTACTTGAGGAGTCGAGCGCCGGCGCCAGCAGCACAGCGGAATCAATCTGGCAAATTAAGTCTTCGAACTCATAGTGAGGACACCTGAAAAGAGCTTTGCCGAAAATATTTCTAAGCGAAAAAATGACTATACGCGGCTTACGAGGTTGGGTGTCCATGGATGCGTCACTCACATGTTGGCGGTAGTCTGCTCAGATAAGGGTGAGCTTGCGAGCGACGAACGCCTCGGCGTAACCCTCCGGAGCACGGCACTCCATGCCTCTGAGGCGCGCCAACCCCAAAAACATTTCGCGGTCGAACCAGTGTTTTGAGCGTTGGCTCCCGAAATGTGAAATCAGCAAATCGATCTTTCGCTCCAACACATCCGCTGAGGCAGGCATGTAGAGGTTAGGCTGACCTATGTCCCCATCCCACTTGGGGATTTCGTATTCAAAAATGCAATGATCTCGGAACGTGTTCCATGTCATACGACAGACGTGACGGTGGTCCTGGTGCGCATCATCCCGGCGATGTGTGAAGATGATATCCGGATTAACCCGCGGCTTTAGCATCTCGAACCACGACTTGATTGCATCCCCCTGTTCCGGGAAGAACCCGTCCCGGAACGACATCACCTCGATTTGAGTCGCTGTCGCGTTCGACAAAAAATCTGCCGCCGAAGCCTTGGCCTCTTCTCTCCGGTCACCGTTACCGCTCAACACGCACCAATGGACGTCCAGGTGAACGCCGCGCTCCATCATGCTCAGAAGCGTTGCGCCAGTCCCGATCTCAATATCGTCCGAATGTGCACCCAAACACAGCACCGATAAACGATCACCTTGCCCTGCAAGTTGCGCCGCCTTCACGACGCTGCCCTGGCCCGAACCTGCGGGACTAAACGCCAGGGCGTATCACCACTTTCCACCATCTCCTCCAGCAGTCGTTGATCTCTGAGAGTGTCCATCGCCCGCCAGAAACCCTCATATTTATAAGCCATGAGATGACCGCCTTCAATCAAACGAGAAAACGGCTCCACCACCAATTCTTCGCCTTCCCTGATGAAATCGAAGATCCTGTTGCGGAAAATAAAATAGCCACCATTGATCCAGATGTCGGCTTGTTGGCTCGAGCGCAGCCTTTGCACTTCACCCGCGTCGTCAAACTCTGCGAGATGAAAGCTGATCGGCGGGTGGATGGCGATAAAACAGCCGATTTTATCACTTTTCTTGAAGCGGTCGATCATTTCATCCAGCGGCGCATTGGTCAGTCCATCGCTGTAATTCGCGAGAAAGATCTCCTCGTCGGCAACGAGATGCTTCACTGCTACAAGCCGTTGTCCGATATTGCGCCAGGTTCCTGTGTCTACAAGTGAGACGCGCCAGTCTGGCGGAAGTCGACCCAGGATCTCCACCTTCTTGCCGAAATCTGATATCGTGCAATCGCTGAATGCGGTTTGCCTGTAGTTCAGGAAATAGTCCTTGATGACATTTGCTTTGTATCCGAGGCAAAGAATGAAATCCTGATGGCCGTAATCACTGTAGTATTGCATAACGTGCCACAACAGCGGTTGTGCGCCAACAGGGATCATCGGCTTGGGCACGTTCTCAGAGTATTCCCTGATGCGCGTCCCCAGCCCCCCACAGAAAAGTACAACTTTCATGAGCAGACGCTCGCTTTGGTTTTCGGCGGTCCTGCCATCAAACGACTAAGCAGGATTATGACTTAACATACCGATAGCTGAGCCCCATGCCAAGCGGTATTTAACCCTGTTGTGCGTCTTTGCGCGCATAACGCGCCCATTCTTACACGTGAATAACGCTTCCCAAAAGATTTTGTCATCTAACACAAGCCCCTTTGGCCCGCTGTTCCATGTTATGTTGTGCAACTTATAGTTCAGGCAACGCAACCGCTAGGGGGTGGCGTCGGTAAAATGATCAAGGGCGCCGGACCTGTGTTGCACAAAACGCAGGCTTACGCTAATGTGAGAATGTTACCGAGAGAACATATTGCGATTTTCGAACGTCGAACATTACCATGCTAACAGGTGGGGATCCTCCCACGATCTGCTCCAATGAGTTCCACCGCGTGATGCCTTCGCGACGCTATCTGCTCATATCGCCCTGTCGGGACGAGGCCCAATACCTGCGCCGCACGCTTGACAGCGTGGCCGCTCAGTCGGTACCGCCAGCCCTCTGGGTGATCGTGGATGACGGATCGACCGACGAGACCCCCGCCATTCTGGAGGAGTACGCCCGCCATCTGCCCTACCTCCGCGTGGTTCGGCGCACCGATCGCGGCCGCCGGCAAGTGGGGCCGGGCGTCATCGAGGCCTTCTACACTGGCCTGGAGACGGTGCGCCTGGAAGAGTTCGACTACCTGTGCAAGCTGGACATGGACCTGGACCTGCCGGTTCGTTACTTCGAGCTGTTGATGCAGCGGATGGAGTGTAACCCGCGTCTCGGGACCACCTCCGGCAAGCCGTGGTTCGTCCACCCGCAGACGGGCGCGCTAGTGCCGGAGGTTTGCGGGGACGAAATGTCGGTGGGCATGACCAAGTTCTATCGGGTCACCTGCTTTAGGGAGATCGGCGGCTTCGTGCGTCAGGTCCTGTGGGACGGCATCGACTGTCACCGGGCTCGCATGCTCGGCTGGATGGCCGAGAGCGTCGATGTCGCGCCCATCCGTTTTGTCCACCTGCGACCGCAAGGTGCCAGCCATAAGGGCATCTGGACCGGGCGGCTTCGGGTCGGGTTTGGGCAATACTTTATGGGTACCTCGCCCCTCTACTACTTGGCGGTGGCCGTCTACCGCATGCCGATGTACCCCGTGCTGATCGGCAGCGTGGCCATGCTGTGGGGCTACCTTAGAAGCTGGCTCAGGGGCCTGCCGCGTTATGACGACCTTGAGTTCAGGCGTTTCCTCCGCTCCTATCAGCACGCCTGCCTACGCATGGGCAAACGGGCGGCCACGGCCCGGGTCAATGCCGATCGGGCCCATCTGTGGCATGTCAGCCACCCCGGCTCCGAGACCTAACGAGCGCTAAAACGAGGCATAAAAAGCGCACGAAGACGACCAAGCTGAAAGGACTCTCCTTCGATACCAAAGCAGTGCGCTGACGCCATTCTGGTATCCCAGCAGCCGATCCATCACACCCGTTGAGCGGTATCGGCCTTCCTGTGGGCAGAGCGTTCCACCAACAAGGCAGCCGGCGTGGCATCGCGGGTGGCCCGCTGCGGGCCGCCTCAGCGGAAGACGCGGTTGCGGTGGCACCATCGGATGAAGACGTATACGGACCACACCCGCGACCAATACATGCCGGGTGCCCCATCTAGGTAGGCCCGCCAGAGCCGCTCCACCGCCGCGGGGTCGAGGCCGGCTGGAGCGACTGCCTGCGGGTCCCGCAGGGTCTGGTCCATGGCGCTCTTCAGGCCGCGCCGGATCCAACGATCGAACGGCAGCACGAACCCGCTCTTGGGCCGATCGAATAGCGC
>Ga0066903_100001825_pt1 | contig 16017 bp, 14 predicted proteins | sample PanSoiMetaGPlot1_FD_67491 | JGI IMG/M metagenome (GOLD analysis project Ga0066903, IMG submission 67491) | Tropical forest soil microbial communities from Panama analyzed to predict greenhouse gas emissions - Panama Soil - Plot 1 (version 2) | ecosystem: Environmental > Terrestrial > Soil >... | reverse complement strand
AAGGGGCGGGAAGAAGGTCACGCACGACCAATCAATCAATATGCCGACGTTCCGGTCGCTGTGGAACCGCGTGGGCAAATTGGAGGTCTTCAAGCAGAACCGTGTCCGCGACGTGAATGCTCAGTTGGACTGGAATAACAACCACCTCGTCTCGATCATCTTTGGCGACAAGGACAATCCCACCACGGTCTACTTCGCGGTCCCGACGAGCGAAACGGATCCGCAGCTCCAGAGCTGGCTCAAGTCGCTGAATGTCCCGAAGGGGAGTATGACGCCGGAGCCGCCGGCGCTGCCGGTCCGCGGACGTGCGAAGGAGTCGTTGAGCAATTTCTCCGCGACGCGGGAGAAGGTGTACAAGAAGTTCTTCGGGGACCGGTTTCGGGTGGACGAAGGTGGGGCGGACGACGGCCCGGCGATCGACGTCTACATCTTCAAGCCGGGCGAGGACTCACGCGGGGACGAGCGTGACTTCTACACGCTGGTCACGAGTGGGATGAGTGATCGGCCGATGCGGGTCCCCGATTCCGTCGATCACTGCCGGGCGGAGCTGGTCCTGTACGTAAAGAAGCCGACCGACGAGCAGATTGGCATGCTTCGCTGGCTGGCGACTCTACCTCACACGCAGAGGACGACGTGGTATTCGTATGGCACGACGATGACCAACGGGCAGCCGCCGCGGCCGATGTTCGAGGACTCGGATCTCGACTGCTTCTTCTTCACGCACCCGATCATCGAACGCGACGACACGATGAGCGAGAAGTTGGTCCTGGACGGAGACCCGACCGACCTGCTTTGGGTCATGCCGATCACGGAGGCGGAGTGTCAGTTCATCCTCGACAATGAGTTCAAAGACTTCTTCGAGTTGCTCGAGCGGAAACAGCACCCGTTCATCCTGGACGAGGGTCGGCGGTCGTATGTGAAAGACAGAAGGTAAGGGTCAGCGTCGGGTCGCGGACTTCTTCGGCAGGGGTGCCGGCAAATCGACATGGCCGAAGTAGGTGACCAGGCTGGCGAACTTCACCGCGCGGACGCCGTCGGGAACGCCCATCAGTAGCTTCAGCCGCCGCGGGCCCTGGGTCTCGCGCTCAGGCGTCGGCTCCCAGAGGCCATTGACTAATTGCTCCGCGGAGTGCAGCCCGCACATTTTCTCGCAACAGTCGGTCGGGTCTTCCGGGGCGAAGTCCGAGGGGACCATCGTCAGGGCAGTGGGGTCCAACTTGGCAGTTGGGTCGGCCGGAGAGATCGTCACGTCGATCGAATAGAAACTCCCGTCCTCGTCGTCCCAAGGCTGGCCGTCGATTTCCTCGCAGAACTCCTCGTCATCCTCCTTGATGTCGTACGGCGACGGCTCGGCCGGGGCTGACACAGGGGTGACCGAATGCACCGTGGCCTGAGCGTCCTTCAGCGCCGCGCCGGCCTCGAGAATTACCTCGTGGATGATCTTCTCCATCTGGTTGGTGAATCGGTGCCGCAAATAGAGGACGAACAGGACCAATATGACGATGACCGACAGGCTCCCCCACCACGGGAGGCTGATGAGCAGGTCGAGCAGGTTGAGCAGAAAGCGCATGGCGAACCTCGGGCGCGATGGGGTTACGGAGTCAGAAGAAGGGGGTGCTGAACCGTAGGTCGGGATTCGGCCCGGGTCAAACGCCGCGGCACCGAGTGCAATGGACGATTGCGGTCAGAGTTGGCCTGGGTTACGCTGGCCCGCATGCACCGGCGCGACATTCATTGGAGGTGACCATGCGTCGCATCCGCTACTGCGTGGCCGCGAGCCTCGATGGTTACATCGCTGGGCCGAACGGCGAGGCCGACTGGATCGTCATGGACCCGGAGATCGACTTCAATGCCATGTTCAGCGAGTTCGACACGCTCCTCATCGGCCGCAAGACGTTCGAGGCGATGGGGAAGTATGGCGGTGGCGGCAGCATGCCGGGGGTCAAGTCGATCATCTTGTCGCGGACCATGAAGCCGGCGGATTATCCGAAGCTAACCATCTTCGGCGCGGACTCGGACAAGCAGTTGGCCGCCCTCAAGGAGGAGCCGGGCAAAGACATCTGGCTCTTCGGTGGCGGCGACCTGTTTCGCAGCCTGCTCGACGTGGGATTGGTGGACACAGTCGAGGTCGGGTTGATCCCGGTTCTCCTTGGCGGCGGGATTCCACTGCTGCCAGCGCGGACCAACCGGTCGAAACTGAAACTAACCGGGAACAAGGTGTATGCGAAGACCGGGACGGTCTCACTCGAGTACGCGGTGGAAAAGTCTGCGGGCAAAGCGCGAAGTAAGGGATCGACCAGGCCCCGGGCCAAGAAGGCACAACATTGATTTGATCCTTTGTGTGGTACGCTTTCGTAACCACATCTCGCCCAAAGGAAGCTGGTCATGAAAATCTCCAAGAACCTCGGGGCGATTCTGCTCGCCATCTGGCTCATCCTGTTCGGCGTCCTCCACAATTCATTCTTCAGTATCAACTTCAGCCATGCCGGGGACGTGCTGGCCGTCCTTGGCATCGCGGCCGGTATCTTGCTGCTCTTGAATCGGTCCTGAGCCGGGGTGGTTGACGGACCGGACGCTCGTGCGTTAAACATCCCGGCCTCACTACACCGGAGTCTGCCGTGAGCGAATTGCACGAGCACCTGGAACACGCCGAGCACGCCCAGCACGCAGCGCACTCGACGTTTGACCGCAAAGTCGCCATGACCATCGCGGTCATTGCGGCCGCGCTCGCCGGCGTGTCGGTGCTCGGCCATCGCGCGCACAATGAGGTCCTCAGCCTTCAGGCCGAAGCGAATCGGCTGCGCACGGAGGCGGCCGCGGCCCAGGTCGAAGCGAGCAACCAGTTCGCCTGGTATCAGGCCAAGCGGCTGCGGCAGGCGCAGGCCGAATCGTTCCTCCGGCTGTCCGGCACATCGCCCGCACTCTCCGGACGGGAGACCGCCCGCTCCGAGGCGGAAGCCATGTGGACGAAGGACGTCGCCAAGTACGCACAGGAGTTGCCGGAGATGGAGGTGGAAGGCAAGAAGAAAGCCGAGCGGGCGAAAGACCTGGACCAGCAGGCAGAAGGCAGGCTGCACGAGGCCCACTTCGTCCACCGCCAGGCCAACCGGCTCGACGTCGGCCACTTCGCCGTGGAACTTGGATTGGTCTTGGCGTCGATCGCGGTGTTGACCAAGCGGCGGGCGTTCTGGTTTTCCGGGATCGCCGCGTGTCTGATTGGACTGGCTATGACCGGGTCGGCGTATTTGATGAGTCCGCACGCCGACGAAACTTCAACCGGACATAGCGACGATCACACGGACGCGAAGCCCGCCAAAGGGGAACATTAATATCCGCGCATCTTGCGGGTCTCGGCCTCGATCTCGGCCTGACTGAGCAGCGGACGCTCGAACTTCGGAATGAGCTGAATCACCGCCGAACAGCAGACGGACGCCAAGAGACCGGTGACGCATCCCAGGCCGGGCCAGACGGAGAACGGAATTGTAATCAGGGCGCCGACAATTCCCAGTCCGACGTACCCCTTCTGCATGCCGGTGACGAGCGGGATCGCGCCGCAAATGATCACTGTCGCGGTGATCCAGGCAATGACGATCAACTCCCCGAAGAAGCCCGCAAACAGGGGCGCAACGGTCAGGGAGAACACGGCGAACGGGAGCATGGGGGTGCAATCCTAAGGCGAAACGCGAAAAGTCCTCTGCCGCAACCCTAGAACACCCCGTCCGGAGAGGCAAAACCGGGGCATTCAATTCTGACGGCCGTAACGCCCTGTCCCTACACTGTTTCGCATGAAGTACGCCATCGTCATCCCCGACGGCTGTGCCGACGAGCCGCAGGAGTCGCTCGGCGGCCGCACCCCCCTGCAAGCGGCGAACCTGCCGAACATGGACCGGGCCGCGCGCATGGGTCTGGTCGGCCGGGCTAACAACGTCCCGCAACCACTGACCCCCGCGAGCGACGTGGCGACTCTCAGCTTGTTCGGCTACGACCCGCTCGTCGTCTATACCGGCCGGGCGCCGCTCGAGACGGTGGCGATGGGCCTCAAGCTCGGCCCGGCCGACTGGGCGATCCGCTGTAACTTGGTCACGGTCCGCGACAACCGGATGCACGACTTTACCGCGGGACACATCAATAACGCCGATGGCGCCCGGCTGATGGCTGCCGTCCACGAACAGCTGGGCGGGCCCGTTTCCGGCGGGCGCCTTGAGTTCCATCCGGGCGTTCAGTACCGAAATGTGCTGATCTACCGCTCGGAAGCGAAGGCAGCGCCCTTCAGTCCGGACATGAAAACTCAGCCCCCGCACGACATCCCGGACAAGCTGGTCGCCGACTATTTACCGAAGGGACCCGGGGCCGAATTGCTGATCGACTTGATGGAGCGGTCGAAGCCGCTGTTTGCCGACCACCCGGTGAACAAGGAGCGCACCGCTCGCGGAGAGAAACCGGCGACGCAAATCTGGCTGTGGGGCCAGGGGCGCGCCCCGAGCGTCCTCTCGTTCGCCCGCGAGTATGGTCCGCGGGGAGCAATCGTCAGCGCCGTTGACCTGGTCCGGGGAACCGGCATGCTGATCGGCTGGCGCCGGACCGATGCGCCCGGCGCGACCGGCTACCTGGATACCGATTATGCGAGCAAAGGTCGCACCGGGATCGAAGCGCTCCAGGCGCACGACCTGGTCTGCGTGCACGTCGAGGCCCCGGACGAAGCCAGCCACGAAGGTCGGGCGGATGAAAAGATCAAGGCGCTCGAGCGCATCGACGAACACATTGTCGGTCCGCTCTTGGATGAATTGCCGAGGCACGGCGAGTGGCGGATCCTGGTGTCGCCGGACCACCGGACGACGCTGCGGACGCGGGCGCATGCCTACGGGCAGGTCCCGTTCGTCGTCGCCGGCACGGGGATCCCGTCGAAGGGCCAAACGAGCTATGACGAGGCGGTCGCGGCCGCGTCGGACGTCGTCTTCGACCCGGGCTGGCAGTTAATGCGGTGGTTCCTGGGTCGGTGACCTGAGCCGGTACAGCCGATAGCTGTCGTCGCTATAGACCAGTTCCAGCATCTGGCCCGTCAGCTCGCGGTCGGCCGTCGTGACGACGTGGGTGACGCCAAGCGACTGTACCTTCCGCCAGGTGGGCCACGGCTCCGGTCCGTCCCAGTCTTGTTCCGCGTAGTACTTTTCACAGGCGACCATTCGATTCACCCACTCCTGCAGTTCCGCCGGGGCGTACGGGACGGCCTTGAAATCCACGTAGATCGGCGCGCCGGTGTGCAGGCGAAACCGCTGAAGGTCGACGGGGATGCCCGGCCCGCCCGTTCGGACCGGCGGCGCGAACGTCTTCGACTGCAGAGCCGGTGTTTCCTTCTTGATCGTGGGGAACTTGACCGGCAACAGATACACCTCGCCTGGCTTCTTGTGATCGCGGACGTAGTCGAGAAGCGGGAGTTCCGCATCATTCATCGCGTAGCCAATACCGCGCACGGTCACGGCAATCCCGGCGGCAGCGAGTCCTACGGCGACCAGGCCACACACCCACACGAGCGACCGACGGAGCAATTCGCGACCTTCCACGAGCCGCCCGATGCCCTGGGCGACCTTCGCGAGGATGACCGCCGTCGCGATCGGCATAAGTACCGCCGAGAACCGCCACGGGAAGAGGAGGGCGAGCGTCCGGTTCCCGGTAAGAGCCTGTACGATCGTCAGGATCGCACAGGCAATGGCGCAGAGCGCGAGGACCGGGAACACGCGCGACCGCCAGACCAACGCTACCCCAACGATCATGACTGCGATCTGGATCCACGCGACCGCATCGAGCCAGTACGCGACCTGCGCGTGATGCGGAATGCGGGTTTCCACCAGGATTTGTTGCGCTGACTGGAGATCATCGGAGTCACTGAGTGAGAAGGCGCGGACATTGTAAATGATCACCGGCAGCACGATGGCCAGAGCAAGCGCGCCGGCGCCAAGCGCGCGACGTCCGTGTCCTTCCCAGCACAGCATGAGCATGTACCCGAGCGTCATCATTCCCGCCGGCAGCAGGTAGGTGGAGTGCATCACGGCGCTGGCGGCCGCGAGCGCGGCCGCCAGGACCGGCCGGCCGTTGGCGAACGCGGCGAGCGACGTGATCAAAAGGACTCCAAACGCGGACGGCTGCAGGCCCGGCCCGAGCACATACTGGTTGGCTAGCCCGCACTGGAGGTACCACGGCCAATCGACACCTGTCCAACGGGTCGCTGCAACTCGGAGGATCGCGGCGTGGACGGCCAGGAATCCCGTCAGGAAGAGGATGTGCGCGGGCCCGTGGTCGGGAAAACCGGGCACAGCCACGATCAGCCGGCGGACGGACTCGAAGTACACACCGAGCAGGACGAAATAGATCGCTTGAATCGCGAAAGGCCCGAAAAGCTTGTACGACACAGTCACTAAAGCGGAAAACGCGGGCGTCGGGTCCTTCGTGTTCGCCAGCCAGTCCTCGTTCAAATAGCCGACGCCGGCATTCGCGAGTCCATGCAGCAGATACTGGTGCTGATTCGAGTAGTAGAGCGGCGACTGGGTGTGGGCGACCGCGAACAGGACCCCCCAGAGGATCGACCAGGGCCAGAAACGACCGGTTCGAGCGACGGGAGAGTCAGAAGGCACGGTCAGGTTGGTTTAGGACCGGGGCATCTCAACGGCACAGGAAGCCGCCGTCGACGACGAGTGTGTGCCCGGTAATGTAGCTGCCCGCGTCACTGGCCAACAAGAGCATCGGCCCGACCAGTTCGTCCGGCTGGCCCCAGCGGTTGAGGGCCGTCGTCTTGGCGAACTCTTTCTGTTCCTCGGCCGACAGGATCGAGAGCGGCATGTCGGTCAGGAACGGACCGGGGGCGATACAGTTCACGGTCACGCCATCCTGCCCAAGGTCGAGCGCGCTCGCGTGAGCCAGTCCCATCAAAGCCGCCTTGCTCGCGGAGTAGGCATTACGTTTCTCCTTCGACACGAATGCCATGACGCTCGAGATGTGGATGATGCGTCCCCATTTGCGGGCACGCATCTGTGGGACGATCGCCCGCGTCAGCGCCATCACGGAGGAGAGATTCGTTTCCAACACCCTGTCCCACGTCTCATCCTTGACGCCATCAATTGGCTCCGGCGCGTTCATGCCGGCGTTGTTGATCAGGATGTCGACTCGGCCCATCTTCTCCAGGGCGGTGCGGGCCAGGACAGCCGCGTCCCGGCGCCGCGACATGTCGGCGACGGCATAGGCCACCTTGCGACCGGTCTCAGCGGTAATCTCATCGGCCGCGGCCTTGAGTTCGGTTTCGCTTCGGCTGGCAATGAATACGTCGGCGCCGCACTGGGACAGTCCTCGGGACATGGCTTTGCCCAGGCCCTTGTTGCCGCCAGTCACCAGGGCGACGCGGCCGGAGAGGTCAAAGAGTTTGGTGGCGTTCATGACAGTGGTCATTGGATGGTGGTCCGTGGCCAGGAAAACAGCAGTGTTCGTGGTATGCCTTTGCTCACCACTATCCACAGACCATTCTTTTCATTTGCGGTCCGGATCGACGCGCGAGTCATACACTTTCACGCCCTTCCAGTTCGCCCTGTTCTCTTCGATGAACTTCTTGTGGTCCGCGTGCGGGGCGTATTTGTCGAGCGACGCCTTGTCTTTGAAGATGATGTGCAGGGCAACATCCCAGTCGGTGGCGCTGACGGGTTCCTTCGCGTCCTCGGCCCGGGGGCCGGCACTGAAATACAGCACACCGTCGTGATTCTTCAGGTACTTGTAACAGGCATCGACGAGTTTCTTCTTCGACTCGGCCGACTTGTCCTTCAACTCGAAGAACACCATATGGCCGATGGCCGATTCATCGGCCCGGGCGGTTACTGATAGTGCCAGGGCGACGGTTAAGGTGGCGAGCAAGCTCTTCATGGCGGCTCCTGGTGCGAGCAGAGTCATTAGTCACTAGTCATTAGTCATTAGGGAATCGTCCGCGTCGGGACAGAGGACGAGCATCATACCGATTGAATGATGGCCAATGATTCGCTAGTCGTCGCGATGACCGGAGCCAGTGGATCGCCGTACGGCGTTCGACTGCTGGAGGTTTTGTTGTGCGCCGGGCGCACCGTTCACCTCGTCATCAGCCCGGCCGCGACCGAGGTCGCCCAGCGCGAACTTGGCATCCAGATCGATCTCGCTCGATTCGATCCGACGAAGTTAATCGGCCCGGCCGCGGAAGGACTCGACCTGTCGCGATTGCACTACCACCACTTCCGCGACTTCAAGGCCGGCATCGCCAGCGGCTCATTCCTGACCGCGGGCATGGTCGTCTGTCCTTGCAGCATGGGGACTGTCGCGGCCATTGCCCACGGGACATCCGAGAACCTGATTCACCGGGCCGCGGACGTCCATCTCAAGGAGCGGCGCAAGCTGGTGCTGGTCCCACGAGAGACCCCCCTGGGCCCGATCCAGCTGCGAAATCTAGCGACGGTGGCCGAGGCGGGAGCCGTCGTGCTTCCGGCCATGCCGGCGTTCTACACGTTGCCGAAGACGATAAACGACATGATCGACTTCATCGTCGGTCGCGCATGCGATCAACTCGGCGTCGAGCACGGGCTGCTCAAGCGCTGGGGAGTGGAAGAGAATAGACAGGATTGACAGGATCAACAGGATAAGGCCAATTGCATTGGTCTTTCTTGGATCCTGTTGATCCTGTTAATCCTGTCAAACATGCCTTCATGACGCGTTCCCTCTCCGCCGACGCCCTCGCCATCTGGCACGCGGCTGTCGATGCCGTTCGACCGGGCGAACTGATCGCGGCCTATGTGCGTGGCGATGGGCCGTTTCGGCAGGTCATCGCCAAGGCAAAACGCGTGCTCGTTGTCGGCGCCGGCAAGGCCGGTGCCGCGATGGGCGAGGCTCTGGAGACCGCCCTTGCGGATCAACTCGACAAGGTCACGGGCCTCGTCAACGTGCCCGCCGACGCTGCCCGGCCGCTGAAACGAATCCGCCTGCATGCGGCCCGGCCGCCGGCCAGCAATCATCCGACAGCGGCTGGCGTGGCTGGTGCGGAAGAGATGCTCGCCCTGCTCCGCGGGGCGGGTTCGGACGACGTCGCCGTTTGTCTCCTCTCCGGCGGCGGGTCGGCGCTGTTACCCGGCCCGGACGGCGTTTCACTCGAAGACAAACAGACGATCACCCGATTGCTGCACGCGAGCGGCGCGACGATCCGCGAGATGAATGCGGTCCGCAAACATCTGTCGCGCGTGAAGGGCGGGCGGCTGGCGCAGGCCTTTGCGGGCAGGGAGTTATTCAGCCTGATCATCTCCGACGTCGTCGGCGATCCGCTCGACGTTATCGCCTCCGGACCGACCGCTGCCGACCCGTCCACGTTCGCCGACGCACTGGCCGTTCTGGATCGATATGAACTGCAAGCCAAGACACCGCAGGCCGTGGTGGAGCACCTCAAACGCGGGGCCGCCGGGAAAATGCCGGAAACGTTGAAGCAGATGCCCGCGAACGTTCACAATGCAATCCTCGGCAACAATGTCCTCGCCTTGCGGTCGGCGGCCGCCCGCGCGGAGGAACTCGGGTATTGCCTGGTGAACCTCGGGTCGTTCGTCGAGGGGGAGACGCGACACGTGGCCGTGGCGGCCGCTGGGGTCATCCGAAGCATTCGTGCCGACGGCCTGCCGCTCGCCCCTCCCGCCTGTTTGCTCATCGGCGGGGAGACGACGGTCACGCTCGGCTCAAACCCGGGCAAAGGAGGCCGGAATCAAGAATTCGTGTTGGCTGTCCTGTCCAAGCTTGGCGAGGAAGGCATGCGCGGGGTCGCGGTCCTCAGTGGCGGCACGGACGGCGAGGACGGACCAACGGATGCCGCGGGAGCGATCGCGGATGAGACCACATGGGGCGAACTGACTCGTCGCGGACTGGATGTTGGCAGTCACTTGGACCGACACGATGCGTATCCGCTCTTCGACTCAATCGGAGGCTTGGTCCGCACCGGGCTCACCGAGACGAACGTCATGGACGTTCGCGTGATCCTCATCAGGTGACGTATCACTACGCAGCACTCTTTACATCCCAGTGCGGCTAATTGTAAGAATTGCGATTCCTGATGTGCTGCCGGGACTATAAATCCGCGGCACATAACGATGGATTCCGTAATAGGTTGCGCGCCGATCGGCCGATGCCTTAGGTGTTTGGCACGCAACTCGCATTGGTTAGAAAGCCAACCTCAAGCACGGGGCTGGACGAGAAGAGTTTCCCGGGGCCGGAACTCCGGGAGCTGGTTCCAAGTTGACGACCCTATGTAACCGGGACCCCCGCCTCTCCCCCTTGGCGGCCCCGATTGTTCGCGCGGCAATGAGTTGAGCCGCGATAGATTGCCCCTCGGCGGCCCGTCCCCTCGGGCCCCCGGGACCTCCCCTCCTCCCACCCGCCCCGTCCCCTCGGGGCGGGTTTTTCTTTGCGCTTGCTCGAGTTCTGACTGGGCGGTATGGCGGCGCGCGTGCGCTTCAGCCTTTCGGCTCTGTTGGCCCTTTGGGTACTCCTCTCCGGCCCGGTTCTGGCCGGGATGAGGTGATCGGGTCGTAGGCACGTCGTCGGGATCGCGGTAAGATGACCGACGGTCTAGTTGAAGAGAAGTCGATCACCAGGTCCGTGTCGCCCATCGACTCGCTCGCGTCGATAGCATGACTCTTTTCCGCCCCGGAGTCGAGTACGTCCATGGCCGTCGTGGTTCAGAAGTTCGGCGGGTCGAGCGTGGCCAACGCCGAGCGCATCATGCGCGCTGCGCGCCGGGCGGTACGGGCCAAGCAGGCAGGCAATCAGGTCGTCGTTGTGGTCAGCGCCCGCGGCGACACCACGGACGACCTCATCCAGCTCGCCAGCGAGATCAGTGAGAACCCCCCGGCTCGTGAGATGGACATGCTGCTCGCGACTGGGGAACAGATCTCCATCGCCCTTGTGGCCATGGCCATCCAGGAGTTGGGTGAGCCGGCAGTCAGCTTTACCGGCGTCCAGGTCGGCATCCGCACCGACTCCACGCACACCAAAGCACGCATCAAGGAAATTTCGACCGCGCGAATGCGGGATGCGCTGAATGCCGGTCAGATCGTCATCGTCGCGGGCTTCCAGGGGGTCGATGAGAAGTCGAACATCACCACCCTCGGCCGCGGCGGGTCGGACACGACCGCCGTGGCACTCGCCGCGGCGCTGAAACTGGCGACGCAGGGGAAAGTGGAATGCGAGATCTACACGGACGTCGACGGCGTCTACACCACCGACCCCCGGCAAGTCCCCGAAGCCCGCAAGATGGACGCTATCAGCTACGACGAGATGCTCGAGATGGCGAGCATGGGCGCCGGCGTCATGCACTCCCGGTCGATCGAGTTCGCCAAGAAGTACGACGTCCCGCTCATGGTTCGCAGCAGTTTCGCGGACGCGGAGGGGACCTGGATTGTCCCGGAAGCGGAGTGGATGACCCGGTTTCCGGTCGCGGGCGCGGCGCTGGCCAAGGACGAGGTGCGCGTCTTTCTCGAGAACGTTCCGGACCGGCCGGGCGTGAGCCATCAGATTTTCGCTGCAATCGCCGGCAAGAACGTGGCCGTGGACATGGTCGGCCAGAGCGTCGGTCACGACGGCCGGGCGTCAATCGGGTTCACCGTTCTTCGGAACGACCTGAACGCGACTATCGCCACGCTACAGCCACTCATGGCAGAACTGGGCGGTGCGATTGGTCCGGTGGAAGACGTAGGCAAGGTGTCGGTCGTCGGCTGCGGGATGCGCACCCGGACCGGCGTGGCCGAGCAGATGTTCGCCTCCCTCGCCGCCGAGGGGGTGAACATGAAGATGATCACGACCGGCGACATCAAGATTTCGGTGCTGGTCGATAAGGCGGACGGCGTGCGGGCGCTGAAGGCGATTCATGCCGCGTTCGGACTGGAGAAGGCCCGGCCGGGGGCTGGCGAGGCGACCGGCGACTCGAGCGACTACTTGCCCAAGCCGTCCCTCCGCGGGGACGCCGCGGCGGATCTGGCGTCCGCCATCGCCCGCCTGAGCGGGATGGAAGACATCGTCATCAGCGGAGTGAAGCTTCACACCGGTTACGGCCGCATCACCGTGTTCGACCTGCCGGACCGGCCGGGGAACTGCTCGGCGGTGTTCCAGGCCGTTGCTGCCGGGCACATCAGCGTCGACATGATCGTCCAGAACCTGACGGCGCCGGGGCGGGCCGAGTTGTCGTTCACGGTCCCCAAGGGAGATCTGACGCGGGCGCTCAAGCGCACTCAGGACGCAGTTCGGGCGATCGACGGACAGGCCCGGGTCGCTGGCGAGGCCGACATCGCGATCCTGTTTGTCCATGGCGTCGGCATGCGGACGCACACCGGCGTGGGCCGCACGATGTTCGGGGCCCTCGCGGGCCGCGGGATCAACATTGCCATGATCAATACCAGCGAAGTATGCGTGAGCGTGGTCGTGGAAGCAGCACGCGGCGAAGAGGCGCTGGAGTGTTTGAAGGCGGCTTTCGGGCTCAAGTAACTCGCCCACTCGCCCACTCGCCCACTCGCCCACTCGCCCACTCGCCCAGTCAGGAAGCGATCATGAACTTGCAGGACAACCCCACCCCCACTCGCGTCGCCCCCACTCGCATCGTCTCCATCGACGCCTACCGCGGCCTGGTCATGTTCCTCATGGTCGCGGCCGGCATGGCGATCTACCGGGTCGCGGCCAGTCCGGAGCTTCAGAAATCGCTCGAAGACAAGCCGGAGTGGGTCCACACGGTCTGGAAGACCCTCGGCTTTCACACCAATCACGTCCCGTGGTCCGGCTGCTCGCTACACGATCTTATACAGCCGTCGTTCTCGTTCCTCGTCGGCGTGGCGCTGCCGTTCTCGCTCGCGAGTCGCATGGAGAAAGGGCAGGGCTTCTGGCGGATGCTCTTCCACGCCGTCGTCCGGGCTCTCATCCTGATCTTCCTCGGCGTATTCCTGCGGTCGACCGGGAAGACGATGACCAACTTCACGTTCGAGGACACGCTCAGTCAGATCGGAATGGGGTACGTGTTCCTGTTCTTGCTCGGCTTCGCGAAGCCGATCTGGCACTGGGTTGTGTTCGGGCTGATCCTGGTCGGCTACTGGGCATTGTTCGCGTTCTGGCCGCTGCCGCCGGAGGGGTTCGATCCGACGAGCGTCGGTGTCAAGCCGGATTGGCAGCACAACTACACCGGGTTCTTCGCGCACTGGAACATCAATACGAATCCGGCCGCGGCATTCGACCGCTGGTTCCTCAACCTGTTCGGCCGTGAGAAAGAGTTCATCGGCAACGGCGGCGGCTACGCGACGCTCAGCTTCATCCCGACTCTGGCGACCATGATCCTCGGGCTCATCGCCGGGACGTGGATGAAGGCCGGGCTGCCGCGCTATGTACTCCTTGGCCGGTTGTTTGTGGCCGGCGTGTTACTCCTCGCGGCGGGGTACGGGTTGGAGGCCGTTGGCATTTGTCCGATCGTCAAGCCGATCTGGACGCCGGCATTCGCGCTCTTTAGCGGCGGCTGGTGCTTCCTGTTCCTGTTCGCGTTCTCGCTCCTCTTCGACAACGGCAGCCCCCTGCGGGTCCTGGCCTTCCCATTGGTCGTGATCGGAGCCAATTCGATCTTCATCTACTGTGCCTATCACCTGGCCGGCGGGTGGGTCCGCGAGACGCTGAAGATCCACCTGGCCCTGCCGCAACAGTACTGGGGGTTCGAGACGTACAAATTGTTCGGCCCGGAGTACGAATCGATCGTCCGCGGGGCGCTGGTGATCCTGGTCTTCTGGTTGCTTCTGTTCTGGATGTACCGGAAGCGGATTTTCATCAAGATCTGAAGCCCGGCGGGCTCGACTCGCCATTCCACAGGGACTCGCGTCATGCGCCTGACCATTGCCATCCTGCTGCTCGCGCCGCTTTCGGCCGTCGCCAAGCTGGAGATCAAGAACATCCAGCCGGCCTACGGCCCGCTCGGACCGGCACGCGCCAACGACGATGTGTACCCCCTCGATGAATACCACGTTCGCTATCAGGTCGTCGGGGTCAAGCCGAACAAAGATGGAAAGGCGGACCTGGAGGTCGACGTCAAGCTCACCAATTCCGAAGGCAAGGCCGTTTACGACCCAAAGCCTTCGGTCGGTCAGCTCACGTTGTCGCTGGGCGGCGACGCGGTGCAGACGTCCCGGTTCGTCACGTTTTCCGAGAAGGCGCCAGCGGGCGAATACAAGCTGACTGTCAACGTCCGCGACCGCACGTCCGGGGAGTCGGCTGGGTTCGAGCGCAAACTCACGCTCAAGCCAGTTTCCTTCCAGATCGTTGCCCTGCGTTTCTTCCATGACGCGGACGCCAAGCTGCCGGCCGGGACGACGCGGGTCGCCGGGGACACTCTGCACTATCAGTTTCGGGTGATTGGATTCGAGACCCGCCCCAAGCGGGCGGGGCTAGTGATGCGGGCGACCGTCCTTGACGCGGAGGGGAAGGACGTCGGAGCGCCGACTCTCGAGGTGAAGGCGGACGTGACCGACCCGGACAAGGCCGCCGGTTCGCGGCGGGCGACGTGCGGCGGGCTTGCCGCCCTCAACCGGCCGGGGGACTTCAAATTGCGAATTGTCGTCGAGGATACGGTCGGCAAAAAGACGACAACGATCGAAACGCCGCTGAAGGTGCTGGCACCGAACTAGACCGCGCTTATCGGAATTCATTGCTTGCAAACAGGGGGACACCCCTGCAATGAATCTGCAAAGAACGTGCAATGAATCTGCAACGAATGTTGCAAAGCATGTGCAACGAAAACGACGCAACAACGCAAAGTCGCGGTGGCAAAGGACTTCAGCACGATTGGGAGTTCAGGGCGGTCGCCTCGCTGCGCTCACGCCGAACTTCCGAAACAGACGAGCTGGGTCTTGAAGCGGGCCACTCGTGGTGCATCGCACCTTATAATGTGGAGGCGGGTCTCCGGACCAGCCGCACCCATTCGCCGGCAGGTTCGGAGACCTGCCGCCACAATCGAGTTGCAACGGACCACTAGTCGGGCTCGAAAACTCCGTGATCAGATTCGACCCGGCACGCGGGCAGGGCCTTGTGAAGGTCCTTCACCCCGTCCGCGGTCGCTTTGGTCTGACGCACGTTCAACCATTTCAGGTTCTTCAACTCCCCGATCGCCTTGAGCCCCACGTCCGAGATGCTCGTCGCGCCGATGCCCAGCGACTCCAGGTGCGGGAACGATTTCAGTTGCGAAACGCCCTCGTCGGTCAGGCCGGTCCCGTCGGCCCCCAATGCCCGAAGCCGAATGAGTCCGCTCAACGCCTTTAGCCCGTCGTCGGTCAGTCGGGAGTTGTGCGCGATCACTTTCTCCAGGTGCGCCAGCCCGGCCAGATGTTTCAAACCTGTGTCGGTGACGTTGAGCCCGTCGCCCAGGTCCACGTACGTCAGCAGCTTGTAGTGGGGCAGATGGGCCATACCGAGGTCGGTCGGTGTTCCGATCCCATGGATTTCCTCGAGGCCGGTGCTCTTTCGCAGGTGAGCGAAGCCGGTGCCCGTGATCCGCGTCCCCGCGAATCCGACTTCCTTGAGCGAGGTCAGTTCGCTCAGGTGGGCGAGGCCGGCGTCGGTGACTGGTTGACCCGCGAGTGTCAAGATTTTGAGTTGGGTCAGCTTTGCCAAGTGAGCCAATCCGGCGTCAGTCACCCGGCCAGGTTCGGCTTCGGTCCGGACAACGAGTTCCTTGAGCGTGCCAAGACCACCGACATGAGCCAGGTCCGCGTTGGTGACCTGGCAGTTGGTCAGGACCAGGGACTGCAATTCCGTCAGCCCGACGAGGCGGTGCAGGCCACCTGCAACTGGCGCGCTCGTAATTCCGATGGCGCGGACAGCGAACGGCCCTGGCGGCAGGGCGTCCTTCGGACCGACCTCGCGAAACTTCCCGCCCGGCACGGCCAACGCGACTGTCCCGCCCAGACCGTGGACCCACTCGGCCGCAGACACGTCCGGCTCAGTCGGCGCGTCCTTTTTCGG
>Ga0066903_100001824_pt1 | contig 16023 bp, 17 predicted proteins | sample PanSoiMetaGPlot1_FD_67491 | JGI IMG/M metagenome (GOLD analysis project Ga0066903, IMG submission 67491) | Tropical forest soil microbial communities from Panama analyzed to predict greenhouse gas emissions - Panama Soil - Plot 1 (version 2) | ecosystem: Environmental > Terrestrial > Soil >... | reverse complement strand
CTGGTGGTGACGGTGAAGCGCGGCGTCAACGACGGCGAGATCGGCAACATCGTCCAGCACGCGCTCCAGTGGCGCTGCGTGCGCGGGGTGACGTTCCAGCCGGTCCAGGATGCCGGCCGCAACGAGAATTTCGACAAGGCGCGGGACCGCATCGTGCTGTCCGAGATCCGCAGGCGGGTGGTGGCGGATTCCGGCGTGTTCGGCGAGGACGACATGGTGCCGCTGCCGTGCAACCCGGAAGCCATCTCGATCGGCTACGGGCTGCGCAATGGGCGCTCGGTACTGCCGGTCACCTCGCTGGTCCCGCGCGAAGAATTCGTGGCGGTGACGCCGAACACCATCAACTTCGAGAAGCAGCCCGTTCTCAAGGAGAAGTTCATCGAGCTGTTCTCGCTTTCGTCGGGCGCGAACAACGCGGGCGCGCGCCTGACCGAGTTCCTGTGCTGCCTGCCGAAGTTCCAGGCACCAGCCGGACTGACCTACGAGAACGTCTTCCGTGTCGCCATCGTCCAATTCATGGACCGTTTCAATTTCTGCGTCGGCGGCGTGAAGCGGTCCTGCATCCACTTCGTGACGCCGGCCGGCCAGATCATCCCGTTCGACACCTACAACCTCTTTTACCGTGACGGCCGCATCAACGGTATTCGCGCGCGCATGAGGAGTGAGGCGACCGCATGAGCGATCGCGCCATGAAAGTCCTTGCGGTGATTGCGCTCGTCGTCGTGGCGTTCCCGACGGGTCTGTGCTCGCTCTTCTTCGGCCCCATGTCGATTGCGATGATGATGAGTCGGGATTCCCTGGAGCGATCGATCGCTCCGCTGGCGGCGGGGATGTCCGCCATCGGTTTCCTCGTCGCCGGCCTCACCATCTGGTTCGCCGTGCGGGTCAAGCGACGGGTCGACCGCGACACCGGCGCGGCAGCCAACGGCCAGGAATGATCAGACGAGGAAACGGTGAGGACTCATTCTGGGGATTTTCGGTGCCATCCTCACACTGCCGGGAGGCTGTGTGCTGCTGCATCATGATGATCCGCCGCGCCTGGCGGCGACGCCGCGCAACGCCGTGAACCCTGCGAGGTGACGCTTGAGTGACGGCAGGCAGCCGCAGGCACCCGAACCGCCTGTCAGGCCGTGGCATCCGGCTCTCCGGGCCCTGCTGGTTCTCGCCGGCCTCATTCTGCTGTTGCCCGGCGTCTGCACGATGTTTTTCGTGTACTCCGCGCTTGCAGGAAGGGGACGTGCCAATGGCGACATCGTCCTCCTCTGGATTGTCTGCATCGGCATTTTCGTCGGCGGGCTCCTGTTGATTCGCGCCGCCGTGCGCCACCGATCGTCCTGAAAGCCGCGGCTTTGAGGTGACCCATGAGCGACGGCGGCCAGCCGCACCAGCCGAACCGCCGGTAAAGCCGTGGCATCCGGCCCTCCGGTTGCTGCTGTTTTTCGTCGGTGTCATTCTGCCGCTTCCAGGCTTCTGCACGGTGGTCTTCATGGTCCTCGGAGGCAACCCTCTCGTCAGCCCCTGGCTGCCATCAACGGCATTCGCGCGCGCATGAGGAGCGAGGCGACCGCATGAGCGACGATCGCGGCGCGGCGGGACCGACGCCGAACCCCGGCGTTACCGCGCTCATGGTCGTGCTCGGCATCATCCTGTTGCTTCCAGGGCTGTGCACCGTCTATTTCGTCGCCCAGACGGTCGCCACGCAAGACGTCGTGCGGCTGGCGACCCGCGATCCGTACTTCCAGCTCGCGCTGGTCTTCTGGGGTGTCTGCCTGCTGATCTCGTTGGCCGGGGCTCTCCTGCTCTGGCATGCCCACCGCCGCAGCCAAAGGCACGTGTCATGAGCGATCCAGGGATCGAGCCGTCGCCACCGCGCAGCGGTCAGGGCGGTGGTGGCGCGCTGACTGTGCTGTTGATCCTGGTTGGAATCGTCCTGCTGCTTCCCGGCCTGTGCTCGCTTGCCGCGATCGTCATCCTGTCGGCGATCGACCTCAAGGGCGTGCTTTCCGACCCGAGCCTGATGCTGCTGTGGCTCGTCTGCATCGGGGTCTCGATCGGCGGCATCCTGCTCATTCGCCACGCGGCGCGCCGGCCTTCGTGAGCCGCCGCCGCTTCCCGGCTCCACATTGCCGTTGCGGTCCGGACGGCGGCTCCTATATTGCGCCGCAAGACGAAAGCCCGCGAATCGGGCACCCGGCGGATTTCCCTGCATGAAGTTGCGCAACGTGGCGATCATCGCCCATGTCGACCATGGCAAGACCACGCTGGTCGACCGCCTGCTGCAGCAGTCGGGCGCGTTCCGCGAGAATCAGCGGGTGCAGGAGCGGGCGCTCGATTCCAACGAGCTCGAGCGCGAGCGCGGCATCACCATCCTGGCCAAGGTGACGTCGATCCTATGGCAGGACACGCGAATCAACATCGTCGACACCCCCGGGCACGCGGATTTCGGCGGCGAGGTCGAGCGCATCCTCAACATGGTCGATGGCGCGATCGTGCTGGTCGACGCGGCCGAAGGGCCGATGCCGCAGACCAAGTTCGTGGTCGGCAAGGCGCTCAAGGTCGGGCTCGCCCCGATCGTGGCCATCAACAAGGTCGACCGTCTGGACGCGCGGCCGCGCGAGGTCGTCAACGAGGTGTTCGACCTGTTTGCCGCGCTCGATGCCAGCGAGCAGCAGCTGGATTTCCCGATCCTCTACGGCTCGGCCAAGCAGGGCTGGATGGCGGCCGCTCCGGACGGCCCGAAGGAATCCATGTCGCCGCTGTTCGACCTGGTGCTGCGCCACGTCGCTCCGCCGGCGGTCGAGGGCGGGCCATTCCGCATGCTCGGAACCATTCTGGAAGCCAATCCGTATCTCGGCCGCATCGTCACCGGCCGCATTACCTCGGGCACGGTCCGGCCCAACCAGGCCGTCAAGGTGCTCGATCGCGACGGCGCCCTGGTGGAGAGCGGCCGTGTCACCAAGGTGCTCGCCTTCCGCGGCCTCGAGCGCACCGGCGTGGAGGAGGCGGAGGCCGGCGACATCGTCGCCGTCGCGGGCCTGCCGCAGACGACCGTCTCGCACACCATCTGCGCGCCCGAGGTCACCGTGCCGCTGCCGGCGCAACCGATCGATCCGCCCACCCTGGCGATGACGTTCCGCATCAACGACTCGCCGCTCGCCGGCACCGAGGGCGACAAGGTGCAGAGCCGCGTCATCCGCGAGCGCCTGCTGCGCGAGGCGGAAGGCAACGTCGCCTTGCGCATCACCGAATCGGCCGAGCGGGACGCCATGGAGGTCGCCGGCCGCGGCGAGCTGCAGCTCGGCATCCTGATCGAGACCATGCGGCGCGAGGGCTTCGAGCTGTCCGTGTCGCGGCCGAAGGTGCTGCTTGAGCGCGATGCGTCCGGACAGCTCCTCGAGCCGATCGAGGAGGTCGTCATCGACGTCGACGAGGAGCACTCCGGTATCGTGGTGCAGAAGCTGTCGGAGCGCAAAGCCGAGCTCGTGGAGATGCGGCCGTCCGGCGGCGGGCGGGTACGGCTCGTGCTCCACGCGCCGACCCGCGGCCTGATCGGCTACCAGGGCGAGCTCTTGACCGACACGCGTGGCACCGCGGTGATGAACCGCCTGTTCCACGCCTATGGGCCGCACAAGGGCGACGTTCCGGGCCGGCGCAATGGCGTGCTGATCTCGAACGACGCGGGCGAAGCGGTCGCCTATGCGCTGTGGAATCTGGAGGACCGCGGGCCGATGATGATCGAGCCCGGCTGGAAGGTCTATCGCGGCATGATCGTCGGCGAGCACACGCGCGACAACGACCTCGAGGTCAACGTGCTCAAGGGAAAGAAGCTCACCAACATCCGCACCCATTCCAAGGATGAGGCGGTACGACTCACCCCGCCGATTCGGATGACGTTGGAGAAGGCGCTCGCCTATATCGGCGACGACGAGCTGGTCGAGGTGACGCCGAAATCCATTCGGCTGCGCAAGAAGTTGCTCGACCCGCACGAGCGCAAGCGCGACGAGCGCCGGAAGGAGGCGGAGCGCGTGTAGCCGTGCCGGGTCCAACACGAGCGGGCGCGAAACGCCCATCGCTATTGGTGTCCCGACCGCCACACCGTTGCATTCGTGCCACGCCTACTAAACATCGTTAACTGTCCATTAACTAGGGGCTTGTGCGCAGGCCGCCGGATTGCTTCAATCATCTCATGCACACCACCCTGATAGAGATTCGCCGAGCCAAGTCCGCCGACGCCGTCGCGGTGGCGGAGACGCACGACGAAGCGTGGCGGGCCTCCTATCGGGGAATCATCCCGGGTGCCGAGCTGGAGAAGCTGATCAGCCGCCGCGGCCCGGCCTGGTGGGAAAGCGCCATCCGCAAGGGCAGCCGTATCGCCCTGCTGGCGTTCGGCGACCGCGTCGCCGGCTACGCCAACTACGGCCGCAACCGCGCGCGCAGCCTGTTCTACGATGGCGAGATCTACGAGATTTACTTGCGGCCGGAGTTTCAGGGGCTTGGCTTCGGCCGCCGCCTTTTCGCCGCGGCGCGACGCGACCTCGCGCAGAGCGGCCTCAAGAGTCTGGTCGTCTGGGCGTTGTCCGACAACGAGCCGGCCGTCGAGTTCTACCGCGCGCTGGGGGGCCGCGCGGTCGCCCGCTCGTCCGAGAAGTTCGGCTCGAAGACGCTCGACAAAGTCGCTTTCGCCTGGCGCGCATAGCCGGCGACCCGAGACTGGCGGCAGTCGACCCAAGGGGGCGGTCGGCTGCCGTTTTGTTTTTCGCGGTCAGTCATGATCCGTCTCATGGCCCGGCGGTCGCACTCCGGCGATCGCGCAGGCGGCCCGGACCGTATTGAGCATCAGGCAGGCGATCGTCATCGGACCGACGCCGCCGGGCACCGGCGTGATGGCGCCGGCCACTTCCGCCACCTCGGCAAACGCCACGTCCCCGACGACGCGTGCTTTGCCGTCGCCGGCTGGCACGCGGTTGATGCCGACGTCCACGACCGTCGCACCCGGCTTGATCCAGTTGCGCTTCACCAGCTCGGGGACTCCGACCGCCACGAACAGCAGGTCGGCGCGCCTGGCAATGGCCGGCAAGCCTCGCGTCCTCGAATGCGCCACCGTGACGGTCGCGTTCTCGCCCAGCAGCAGCTGCGCCAGCGGCTTGCCGACGATGTTGGAGCGGCCGATCACCACGGCATCGAGACCGCTCAAGGAGGCGTGCACGGTTCTTGCCAGGGCGATGCAGCCGAGCGGGGTGCACGGCACGAGGGCCGGCAGCCCGATGGCGAGCCGGCCGGCGTTGAGCGGGTGAAATCCGTCCACGTCCTTGGCCGGATCGATGGCCGCGATCACCTGGTGGGGATCGATCTGCCGCGGCAGCGGCAGCTGCACCAGGATGCCGTGGACGGTCGGGTCGTCGTTGAGCTGTTGGATCGTGCGCAGAAGCTCGGCTTCCGTGATGGTCTCGGAAAGCTTGTGCGTGGTGGCGCGCATGCCGGCCGCGACCGTCCGCATCGATTTGCTGCGCACGTAAATCCCGCTCGCCGGATTGTTGCCCACGAGCACGACCGCAAGCCCGGGGGTGAACCCATGGTCCTTGGTCAGGCGCGCGGCCTCGGCCGCTACCTTCGTGAACAGATCCTCGGCGAGCGCCTTGCCGTCGATGATCCGAGCACTCATCCGCTATCCTTCAGCGACGATCCTGGCGAGCATCGCGGCCAGAGCCGGCCCGTCGCCGGCAACGGCGAGCCGTTTGACCCGGGCGGAAGCTCCGCCCACGAGCGCGACGTTGCGCTGAGAGGCGCCGAGCGCGCCGGCCATCAACCGAATCACTGCCGCGTTGGCGGCGCCTTCGCTCGCCGGCGCGCGCACCCGCACCCTCACGGCCAGTCGGCCGTCGGCGAGCCGCGCAATGCCTTCGATCGTATCGCGCCCTCCCTTCGGCGTGACCCGTATCGTGACTGCGATTCCATCGGCCGTCAGGATCCAGGGCTGCTCGCCGTCCATGCGCGTCAGAACACGGAGGGATAGATGTAAAGCTCGATCACCCTCTGAATGAAAATGATGATCAGGATCAGGATCACCGGCGAGATGTCGATGCCCCCCAGGTTGGGCAGCCGGTTGCGGATCGGCCGCAGCGCCGGCTCGGTGATTTGATAAAGGAACGTGGCGATGGTGGCGACGACGGTGTTCCGGGTGTTCACGACGTTGAAGGCAATGAGCCAGGACAGGATCGCAGCGGCGATCAGCAGCCACACATAGAGCTGCAGGGCGATGAGAATGACGTCCAGGAGGGCGCGCATGTTGGGGGCAGGGTCTGTGACGCGGTACCCAGATGTAGCCGGCTGGCGGCATGCGAACAAGCCTGCCGCACGGCCCGTTGCGGCGGAGGCCGAAAGGGCTGTGGCGCCTTCGAGCGGCGTACGTTGCGGGCCGCAAAGTGCTGCTCGGGCCGGGCGAAGTCCGGACTGGGTTCTCGCCGAACCAGGCACAAACGGTGCGTTGCCGCGCAAACTTGACACCCGGCGGAGGCGCGGCCTACATCACCGGCGCTTGCCTGGGGCCGTAGCTCAGTTGGGAGAGCGCCGCAATCGCACTGCGGAGGTCAGGGGTTCAAATCCCCTCGGCTCCACCAGCCTCCGCGCCCGCGGCGTCGGCGCGTGAACGGGAACCCCATGGCTGATGCCGCGCCCGCGTCGTTGCTGCGCGAGCGACCGTTCGTCCAGTTCTGGGGAGCGCGCTTCCTCACCACCGTGGCGCTGCACATGCAGGCGGTCGCGGTCGGCTGGCAGATGTACGATCTCACTGGCAACCCGCTCGATCTCGGCCTGGTCGGGCTGGTGCAGTTCCTGCCCTCGCTCCTGCTGGTGCTCGTTGCCGGGCATTTCGCCGACCGCCACGACCGCCGCCGCATCATCTCGCTCGCGCAGGCCGCGGCCGGCCTCGCCTCGGCGCTGCTGACCATCGGGACCGCCGCCGGTCTGCTGACGCGCGAATGGATCCTGGCGACCGTGTTCGTGGTGGGAATGGGCCGCGCCTTCGAGGCGCCGACCGTTGCGGCGCTCCTTCCCGCGCTCGTCCCCTCGGCGCTGTTGCCGCGCGCCGTCGCCGCCAGTTCGGCCGCGGGCCAGATCGGCATGATCGGCGGGCCCGCGGTCGGCGGTTTTCTCTATGCGGTGAGCCCGGTGCTCGTTTATGCGCTGTGCTGCGTGCTGTTCCTCATCGGCAGCACGCTCATGTTCCTGCTGCGCGCGGCGCCGCTCCCGCCGGCGCGCGAGCCCATCACTCCCGAGCGCCTGTTCGCCGGCATCGCGTTCATCCGCGGCAATCCGATCGTTCTGGGAGCGATCATGCTCGATCTGTTCGCGGTGCTGCTCGGTGGAGCGGTCGCGCTCTTGCCGATCTTCGCCCGCGACATCCTTGCCACCGGTCCGTGGGGCCTCGGCGTGCTGCGCGCCGCCCCGGCGGTCGGCGCCCTCATCGTGTCGGCGGCGCTCACCCAGTTTTCGCCCAGGCAGCGCGTCGGCCAGGTGATCTTTGCCGCCGTCGCCGCCTACGGCGCGGCAACGCTTGCGTTCGCGCTGTCGCACTCGTTGATCCTGTCGACCGCCGCGCTGGTCGTGGTCGGCGCTAGCGACATGATCAGCGTGGTCGCCCGCCACACGCTGATACAACTGCACACGCCGGACGCCATGCGCGGTCGCGTCAGCGCCGTGAACTTGATGTGCGTGTTCGCCTCGAACCAGATCGGCGACTTCCGCGCCGGCCTGGTCGCGGCGTGGCTCGGCGCCGTCCCCGCGGTGCTGATCGGCGGCGTCGGCACGCTCGCGGTCGTCGTCGCATGTCGACGCATATTTCCCGAGCTTGCCCGCGTGGATCGCTTCGAACGGCGTGAGTCTGGGGCGGTCGAGACGGCGTGACGGCGCGCGACCGGGCCGAACGTAGGGCGCAAACGAAAGGCCGCCCGCTCGCGCGGACGGCCTTCCGGATCAAAACCGGCGGCCGGTCGCGGTCAGTCGATGACCCCCACGATCCGGTACTGGCTCGGGTCGATCAGGACCACCTCGTTGTCCTTGAGGCAGAACTGGTAGGACTTGACCTCCGGTATGTCGCGCACGATCGCTTGCGGCAGCATCCCGATATGGACGGTTCGCGGCACGGTCTCCCCGACCGAGACGTTGACGTCCTGGCATCGCGGAGCGCTCTGCTCCTTGATGACGGTCTCGCGAATGATGCGTCGCTGCTCCGGCGCCAGCTTGAGGCTGGAACCCGTCGTCTCCCGAACCGAAGTTGAGGTTCCGGTCGTGCCGCGGCCCGAGCGCGGGATCACCGCGACGATCTTACTCGTGCGCGGCTCGACGATCACGATCTCGTCCCGCACTACCGTGAACCTGTCGCCACGGAATTCAGGATAGATGTCCACCACCTCACGCGGTACGTCGTGGACCCGGACGGAGCGCGGCAGCGCGGTCCCGACCGAAACCGAGACGTTCACGTTGTTGACCGACTCCACCTTCTCCTTGGAGATCACGTCCTTGATCTTGGTCTGCTTGTCCTGGGTCAGCGACGAACTGGTCGAGGTAGTCTCCTGGCGCGAGCCGGTCTGTCCGGCCGAGGTGCCCTGGGTCTGACCGGTCGTCTGCCGGTTCGGTGGGTTGCCGTGATCCTGCCCCGTCTGCCCGGCCCGGTTCTGGTCCTGCGTCGACCGACCGGGTTGCGAGGCCGACGGCGCCTGGCCGGCGGTTCCGCGCTCGTTGGGCTTTTGTGTCGCGGCATTCGACGGCGCCTGGCCGGTGGTCGAACGCTCGTTGGGCTTCTGAGCGGTCGATTTCGACTTGCCCTTCTGCTCCTCCCGCTGAGCGCCTTGCGCGCCCTGCCGGTCCTGCGGGTTGCTGCCGGTCGTCTGCCGCTTCTCCATGTCGCGGTGCGGGCCCGACGGCTGGTTTTGCGCGCCCTGCCGCTCCTGCGGGTTGCTGCCGGTCGTCTGCCGCTTCTCCATGTCGCGGTGCGAGCCGGACGGCTGGTTCTGCGCGCCCTGCCGGTCCTGCGTGCTGCCGCCGGTCGTCTGCCGCTTCTCCATGTCGCGGTGCGAACCGGATGGCTGGTTCTGTGCGCCCTTTGTCCGGTCTTCCTTCTGCGCACCGGCCGGCCGGTTGTTCTGGCCCTGCCGCTCGTGCTGCGCCTCTGAACGGCTCGATTGGGCGCCTTTCGCCCCCTCGTCCGCCTTCTGTGCGCTGTGCGGCTTGCTCTTCTCATCAGGCGCGCCCGCCTTCTCCGGGGCCCGTTGCGAGCTTGCCGCCGGTGCGCGGTCCTTGCCGGATTCCGGCCCGGATATCTGCGCATTTGCTACGGTGCCGCCGGCCGCGAGGGCAGCCATGGCAACCGAGGTCAACAACAATTTCCTCATGTGAGGCTCCTTTTTCTGCTGGCCCTCCCCTCGACGGCCGAACGTTACGGCTCTAAGTCGTCAACGGCACTCAGCCGGGCCGAGTTCCCGATCGGCGGCCTTTGCGCTGCGTAAAATTGAGGTCGAGGACGAGCGATATCGCGGAACGAATCCGGTTGAATCGCGCATTCACGGCGCGTTCATCACGGCGCCGCGTCGGCTTCGGCTTGCCGCGTTGCGGCGGCCGCTCCCGTCCACCGCGCGAGGAACTCCTCGAGCCATGCCCGAACGGCAGGATCGTGCACCACGCGGCCTTCGAAATGCGCCGCGCGCGGCCGAGCGCCAGGAAGCTCCATGCGGGCAGTGCCGCGCGTGGTCCACCGGCACATCATGGCGTGGGTGACTTCCGGGTGGAATTGGATCGCGTAGGCACACGGGCCCCAGCGGAACATCTGCACCGGGAATGCGCCTCCCTCGGCCAGCAGCTGGGCGCCGTGTGGAAGATCGAAGCCTTCGCGGTGCCATTCGTACACGTGGTCCGGCCATGCCGCGCACAGCGCCCGCCCGGCGCTGGTCGGATGCACCGGGTAGTAGCCGACCTCGACCTGACCGTCTCGGTGGCAATAGACGCTGCTGCCGAGGTGGCGCGCCAGGATCTGCGCGCCGAGGCAAATCCCGAGAAACGGCTTCTGCTCCCGCAGCGGAACCTTGAGCCACTCGATCTCGCGCCGGACGACCTCGTCCTCGTCATTGGCGCTCATGGGGCCGCCGAAGATCACCGCGCCCGTATGGCCTTGCAAGGTTTCCGGGAGCGGATCGCCAAAACGCGGCCGGCGAATATCGAACGTATAGCCCTGGCTCTTGAGGATTTGCGCGACGCGACCCGGCGTCGAATGCTCCTGGTGGAGAATGAACAGGACCGGTGCGGGCATCTGTCGGCCGACGCTCAAGACCGTTCGGCCCGTTTCGGCCAACGGGAGTGTGACGCCTGACGGCGTTTCATGGTCTCGTCCGTGATGGAGAGCACGAGCCGATGCGGCGCAACCCGCAGCGCAAGGCGGACGAGCTTGTTTCCCCAGCCCGGGACGACGACCCGCTTGCCGCGCATGAGACCTTCGTAACCCTCCTGCGCCACCCATTCGGCCGGATACGTGAAGAGGCGCGGCATCTGCTTCGGGTCGAGGCCGGCACGCCCTTGGAACTCGGTCGGAACCGGCCCCGGACATAGCACGCAGACGCGAATCCCCAACGGGGCCAGCTCGGTGTGCAGTGCTTCGCTGAACGAGACCACGTAGGACTTGGTGGCGTGGTAGAGAGCCATTCCGGGGCCGGGCAGAAAGGCCGAGATCGAGGCGACGTTGAGGATGCCGCCGCGATGGCGAGCGAGGCTCTCGACGAAGCGCAGCGACAGGTCGGTCAGCGCGCGCACGTTGAGGTCGATCATCGCGAGCTGCTCGTTGCGGTCGAGCTCGACGGCGCGGCCGACCAGGCCATAACCGGCATTGTTGACCACGTAGGCGGCCTCCAGGCCACGCGCGCCAAGCTCGTGCACGATGCGGACCGGCGTATCGATGCGGCTCAGGTCGGTCGGGAGCACCTGCGGTCGTGACCTGCCGGTGGTGGCGATCTCGTCGGCCAGCCGGTTCAGCGAAGGCTCACGCCGTCCGACCAGGACGACCTCGTGGCCATTCGCGGCGAATACGCGCGCCAACGCGGCTCCGATCCCGGACGACGCGCCGGTAATCACCGCGATGGGGCGCAATCCATTCATCGATACGGCTCTCGCGTCGGCAATGGGAGCGGTGGAAAGTGGTGCCGTCATGGCGGAATAACTCGGCCAGGATGCTCGCGCGGCGCCGAGCTAATCCGCGTCGCCCGGTCCGGAATGCTCGCCGGCGATCCGGCGGCGGATCTCGATGCGGTGCCGTGACGAGACATTGAGCAGGTCTGCCGCGCGCCAGACCAGGTTGTCCTCGAATTCGTTGATGCGGCCATCGGCATAGATGATCTCCCACATCATCTCGATGACGCGCCGCCGCCCCTCGTCGTCGAGCGCGTGATTGATGTTGGTCGTGAAGTGGTAGAGGTCGACCGCTTCGTGCTCGGCAGCGGTCGCCTCGTCGATCAGTTCGGCCGTGGCGTCGTCGTCGAGGTCGAACCGTTGCTGCAGCACGGCTTGCAGCTTGGCACGCTCGGCCCCCGACATGTCGCCGTCGATGGTCGCTGCATGCACCAGCAAGGCGGCTGCCGCAATCCGGTAGTCGTTCTCGGCAAAACGCGCGGAATGTTTGGCGCCGCCGGTGAGCTCGGCGAGTAGGCTTTTCAGGGATTCGAGCATGATCGGTTGAAAAGGCCGTTATGCCGCGAGCAAGGCCGGATTGGCACGTTCGTTGTGTGAAGTCCAGCCCACCCATGCGGCCGCGAGTGACCTTTGGCCGAGCAGGCCGGTGAAGCCCGTGACGTGCCGCTCCGGGCGAGCGGCCCGCCGCTTCGGCGCCGTGCTCAAGCCGCCGGCGCCAACCCCTCGTGGACCGTCAGCACGCGGTAGGCGAAGTCGGCGATTGCCGCCAAAGTTGCCTCGGGTTGATCGAGATGCGGCGAGTGTCGGCAGCTCTCCAGCACCAGCGTCTCGACCGGGCAGTAGGTCTCCTCTTCGGCGAACGCAACCTGCGCCGTCGTGCCGTACTGGTCGTCGGCGCCCTGCACGATCAGCATCGGGACGCGCACGTGCGCAAGACGGTCGTCGAGGCACCAGTTGCGCGAGCCTGCGTCGAGCCAGGCTCCATTCCAGGTGTAGAAGGCGGTGTCGACGTTCTCGCCATGATAGCGCTTGAGGCGCTCGCGCAGGTCTCCCCGCTCATACGCCGCGTTGGCCTCCGCGATGCTGCGAAGTGAAAGGTCCTCGACAAAGAAGTGCGGCGCCATCAGCGCCAGGCCGCGGATGCGGAAGTCCTGTCGGCCACCGGCGTAGATGGTGGCGATCGATGCGCCGTCGCTGTGCCCCACCAGCAGGGCCTTGCGGATGCCGGCCTGGTCCAGCACGGCAGGCAGGACGTCGAAGGCTTCGTCATCCATGTAGCGCAGCGCCCGCGGCCGCGCGGCCGGATCGGAGCTGCCGTAGCCGGGCCGCGAATAGGCGAGCACGCCGTAGCCGGTGCGCAGCGCGAGGGCGGCCGGGAAATCGCGCCACAGGGCGATGCAGCCGAGCCCTTCGTGCAGCAGCACCAGGGTCGGCGCTCGGTCGGGCGCGGGACCGTGCCAGCGGGTCTCGACGCGGCGTCCCGCGACGCGGATTTCATCGTCGGTCGACGACATCCCTGACCGCTGCATCGACGTGGATCGGCAGATCGCTATTCGGCCTCCTGCTGGCGCAGCACGAACCGCTGAATCTTTCCGGTCGCGGTCTTCGGCAGATCGACCCGTACGTCGATCCAGCGTGGATATTTCCACGGCCCGGCCTTCTCCTTCACGTGCTCCTTCAGCGTGTCGAGCAGCCGCTCGTCGGCCGTGTAGCCCTGCTTGAGCACGATGAAGGCCTTGGGCTTGGTCAAGCCGTCGCGATCCTCCTTGCCGATCACGGCGGCTTCCAATACCGCCTCGTGCGACACCAGGGCGGCCTCGACCTCGAACGGCGAGACCCACACGCCGCTCACCTTGAACATGTCGTCGGTGCGGCCGCGGCAATGGTAGTAGCCGTCCGCGTCGCGCACGTACTTGTCGCCCGTATAGGTCCATTCGCCGGCGAACGTGCGCCGGCTGCGCGCACGCTGGTTCCAGTAGCCTTCCGCCGCGGAGGGCCCGCGGATCACCAGTTCGCCCACCTCGTCGACGCCGACCTCGGCGCCGTCCTCGCCCAGGATCCTGGCCTCGTAACCGGGCACCGGCTTGCCGGACGAGCCGTAGCGGATGTCCGATGAGCGATTGCTGAGGAAGATGTGCAGCATCTCGGTCGAGCCGATGCCGTCGAGGATGTCCACCCCGACGCGCTCGCGCCACTGGTGGCCGATATGGGCGGGAAGCGCCTCGCCGGCGGAGACGCTGGCGCGCAGGCGGTCCGAGCCGGCGCCGCGCGGCAGATCGTTGCGCGTGAGTAGCCCCGCGTAGAGCGTCGGCACGCCGAAGAAGAGGGTGGGCCGTTCTCTCCGCATCACTTCGAATATGGCATCGGGGGTCGGTCGGCCCGGCAGCAGTGCCGCGGTCGCGCCGACCGACATCGGAAACGACATGGCATTGCCGAGCCCATAGGCGAAGAAGAGCTTCGCGGCCGAAAACACGACGTCGTCCTCGCGGATGCCGAGCACGCCCTGGCCGTACAGCTTGGCGGTCGCGATCAGGCTGGTGTGGACGTGCTTGGTGCCCTTCGGGGCTCCGGTGGAGCCCGACGAATAGAGCCAGAAGGCGATCTCGTCGCTTAACGTGGGGGCGGTCCACGCCTCGGCCTTGGCGTCTGCCAGGATCTCCTGGAGCAAATGGACCGGGCGGCCTGCGAAGGCCGCGCAATCGGCGGCCGTGCCGCCCGCGATCACGATCGTGCGCAGGTGCGGCAGCCCGCCCACCACCGGCGCGATGGTCTGCGCCAGCGGGCCCGAGACCAGCACGGCTTCGGCGCGGCTGTCGTCCAGCATGTAGGCGTATTGCTCGGCGCTGAGCAGCGTGTTGAGCGGAATGCAGACTACGCCGGCGCGGATCGAGCCCCAGAAGGCGATCGGGAAATCGATCGTGTCCAGCAGCAGCAGCGCAATTCGCGATTCCTGCCTCAATCCGAGCGCACCCAGGGCGCGGGCGAAGCGCCAGGTCGCCTGTTGCAGCTCCGCATAGGTGAGGGTCCGGCTGCCGTCACCGAAGGCCGGCTTATCGCCGAGCCCGCGCGCCACGTTGGCGTCGACGAAATCGGTCACGGCATTGTAGGGACGGCGCTGCGAGAAGTCCTCGAACGAGGTGGTCATGCTGCCTCCGGCGCGACGGCTCGACGCCGTGCCGCAGCCTATATAACCGTGCCGGCGGGCGGGGTGAAAGGACGCTGGCTTCACGGTGCCGCGGCGCGCCGCCGGTACGGCTCAGGAACGCGGCTTTCAAATCCCCAGGTACCGATGCTGGACGTCGGGTGCGGCAGCGAGTTGCTCCGAGGTGCCGGTCCACACCACCCGGCCGCGCTCGATCAGGTAATGCCGATCGGCGATCCGGGTCAGCGCCTCGACGTTCTTGTCGATCACCAGGATGGCGAGGCCCTCGGTCTTCAGCCGCGCCAGGCAGCGCCAGATCTCGGCGCGGATCAACGGCGCCAACCCTTCGGTCGCCTCGTCGAGAATGAGCAGGCGCGGGTTCGTCATCAAGGCGCGGCCGATCGCCAGCATCTGCTGCTCCCCGCCCGACAGCTGGTTTCCCATGCTGCCCTGCCGCGCGGCCAGGAACGGGAAGAGATCGTACACCTTGGCGAGCGTCCAGGCGCCGGCCTCGCGGCCGCGGCCGACCGCTGTCGCCACCAGGTTCTCGCGCGTCGTGAGGTTGGGAAAGATCTGCCGTCCCTCCGGCACCAATCCGATTCCGAGCTGGGCGATGCGGTAGGTCGGCAAGCCGCGGATCTCCTGGCCGGCGAAGCGGATCGCCCCCGACAGGGCAACGGTGAGGCCCATGATGGAGCGCACCGTCGTGGTCTTGCCCATGCCGTTGCGCCCCATCAGCGTCACCATCTCGCCGGGCGCGACCGCGAGGGTCATGCCGAACAGGATCTGGCTCAGCCCGTAGCAGGTGGCGACGTCGTCGAGCTCGAGCAGAAGCGGCTCAGCCATGGCCGGTCACCTGCTGCTCGCCCAGATACGCCTCGCGCACCTCGCGGTTGGCGCGAATGGCATCGGGCGCACCGGATGCGATGACGCGGCCGTAGACCAGGACCGTGATGCGGTCCGCCAGCGCGAACACCGCCTCCATGTCGTGCTCGATGAGGAGAATGGTGAGCTCCTGCTTGAGCTCGCGCAGCATGCGCACCATGCGGGCCGATTCTTCCGGCCCCATTCCAGCCATCGGCTCGTCAAGCAGCAGCATGCGCGGCCGGGTGGCGAGCGCCATCGCGATCTCGATCTGGCGATGCTCGCCGTGGCTGAGGCTGGCGACCAGGCGGTCGGCGCGCTCGCGCAAGCCCACGCGGCCGAGCGCGGCGAGCGCCGGCTCGCGCAATCCGGGCTCGCGGCGGGCATCGCGCCAGAAGCGGAACGAATGGCCCGCATGGGCCTGCACGGCGAGCGCCACGTTGTCGATGGCGGCGAAATCGAGGAACAGCGAGGTGATCTGGAACGACCGGGCGAGGCCGAGCTGGCTGCGCAGGTGGATCGGCAGGGCGGTGATGTCCCTTCCGCCGAAGCGGACGTGGCCGGCATCGGGGACGAGCTCGCCGGTGAGCTGGCCGATCAAGGTGGTTTTGCCGGCGCCGTTCGGCCCGATGATCGCGTGCAGCTCGCCGCGATCGACCGCAAGCGAGATGCGGTCGGAAGCGACCACGCCGCCGAACCGCTTGGTCAATCCGTCGATCTCCAGCAGCGGCTCAGCCATGGTCGGCTCCGGCGATGAGAGCGGCGCCGCGCGGACGGTGCGAAACGGCCGGCCGCTCGAGCAGGCCGGCGATGCCGCCGCGCGCAAACAGCACGACCAGCAGCAGCAA
>Ga0066903_100001823_pt1 | contig 16029 bp, 17 predicted proteins | sample PanSoiMetaGPlot1_FD_67491 | JGI IMG/M metagenome (GOLD analysis project Ga0066903, IMG submission 67491) | Tropical forest soil microbial communities from Panama analyzed to predict greenhouse gas emissions - Panama Soil - Plot 1 (version 2) | ecosystem: Environmental > Terrestrial > Soil >... | reverse complement strand
GACCATCGTGCCATTAGTACTTGGGATGCAAGCTCAAACCTATCAGCGGGAATCATGGCCCATCTGGGCGCCATAAGCCTTGCGACATGCACCTGTCGTTACTGCGGTGCATGGCACATCGCTGCAGGCATGAGCCCCGCAATTGGCGTCACCTTTCGGGGGCAAACCGGAAAACATTTGGTCCCTCTGAGCCTTACCGGTTCTGACGGTCATTCGGCAGTATTCACTCGACTTCGCTATCAGCCTTAGTCACACACCGCGCGATGGAAGCGTGGTATCATCCCTCCATTGCATGAATGACCCCCAAGCGGAGGGTCACATGGCAAGCCACATCGGACGACGAAAATTCTTAGCGACGTTCGGCGGCGCGGCGGTCGCGTGGCCGCTGGTGGCGCGTGCTCAGCAGCCGGCGATGGTGCTAGAGATAATTTTAAGTGATTGAAAGCTAACGATAATCAGAAAAAATTAGGCGGGCCATCTACCCCACCACCTGCACCAGAAACGACCGTAAGGAAAGGGCCGAAAACACGGGCACTTTCATGCGCGGTTGGCACCGATGTGCCAGTTGGATGCAAGACAAGCGCGGCCATTCCTGATCGCCTGTCTTTTTGTGATTGGCGCCTCAGAGCAAATCTTTGGCGCAGAATAACAAGTCCTGGACGAGGGGCAAAGCGACCAATCAACAAACGTGCAGGGCGTTGACGCTTTCCGTCTTCATCCAAACACGCGCCCATGCACCAGGCGCACCCAGGATCAGGAGTCAACAATGAAGTATGTCGATAAAGTCCTTGAGCCGGGCGAGCAAGTCTTGGCACGAGGGACGCTGCACTGGATCATCTATGTCTTGCCCGTCATCGCCACCACTGTCGGCGTGTTGATGCTATCCAGCCACGATACGGCCCCGATTGGTGGCCTCCTGCTGTTCATTGCAATTCCGTTGTGGCTGCATTCTTGGATCGAGCGCGCTACGACAGAGATCGCGGTCACCAGCAAGCGCGTGATCTTCAAGCGTGGCCTAATCTGGCGATCCACGATCGAAATGAACGCCAACAAGGTCGAGAGCGTGAATGTCGCGCAATCAATCCTCGGCCGCTTGCTCGACTTCGGGACCATAACAGTCAGAGGCACGGGCACCGGCATTGAGCCGATCAGGAACATCGCTGATCCGTTACTGTTACGGCGAGCAGTGAACCAATGAGGGACACGCGCCCCGATGCACCGGAGCGCTCTCGAACAAAAGAAGTCGATTATGAACCTCAAGACGCTGCTCGCGGTCGCAGCACTCTCGGTCAGCGTGCTCGCCGCACTCGCTAGCAACGCAAGTGCCAAATACGAAATTGGCAATACCATGGTCTACCGTGGCCCTTTGCCCCAAGTTGCCTGTTCATTGATCAGTGATACCTACGATGGCTGGCTCGACGCCCTGCATGTAGGTGCTGGCATTCCATTATCCGACAGTCGCACCTTCATCTATGTCAGGACAAGGGCTCACCAAAATTGGGTCGACAGAATTAACGGCCTGCGACAACAAGGACGTTTTTGCGCGCTGACTGAAGTAAACGTTGAGTACGTTATCGTTGCAAAAAAATATTCCCAAGGCACCAACGGACCGCCAGCGGATACGCCAATGCCGGCATATCCGAATTCAACTTATCTGTGCCTCAAACCTAAGACTGCCGAAAGCAATGCTTGTCTTTGGGTCGCCACCGAGTTTTAGCTCGAAGAAATCCGATGAAATCGCTCGGCATGCTCATCCTGATTGCAGTCCTTGCCCCGCCGCGCGGCCGCGCATTTGGCAGACCGGGGCGAGAAACGGCAATCACGCCGACCCCGACATTGCCGGAGCGGACTTCGCTGAGTTCACCACACGATTGAGAAAAGTGGAAAGGCGGAAACAATGACCTGGATTAGCAAGCTTTTACCAATGGCAGTTGGCACAACTATCGGCGTGAGCGTTGTGTGTGCGGCCCTTCGCAGTTGTTGCCATTCCTTTATGGCGCGATCGTACTCGGCCCACTCGTCCGGAGTGATGTGGGCATAACCTCCCTGATGCGGTGCCGACCTTGGTGACGAGGTCGCGTCCGTGATAGTCGCTGAGGAACGTCGCCGTTCCTGAAAAGATACCGTTCAGCACCGCTGATCGGGGCGAAACGCCGATTTTCACCCCCGCGGCGATGTCCCGTTTCTTGAGAAATGGGGCTCGCTGGCGGTGCAGCCACAATGGCAGCGACGAACAAATATTTGGCGCAAAATAACAAGTCCCGGGACGGGGCAAAGCGACCAAGAAGCGGGAGAAGCCCTAACCCGCAGCGCGGCGAAGAAAACCTGGCCGGGCGCGACGGCTTCGAGAGTCATGATCCAGAGCAAAGAAAACCGCGAGAAGTCTCTCGGGATGAAAACCGCAATACGGCTCTCGCCTGCCCCCATTGCCTACCCGGGCGACGCCGCGGCGCAATTCAATCTTGGCGTCAGGTACGCCAATGGCCAGGGTGTCGCGCAGGACTATGCGGCTGCGCTGAGTTGGTATCGCAAGGCCGCCGACCAGGGCCACGCCGCAGCTCAATGTCAGCTTGGCGTCTTGTACGAGGAAGGTTGGGGTGTCGCGCAGGACTATGCGGCTGCGCTGAGTTGGTATCGCAAGGCCGCCGACCAGGGCCACGCCGCAGCTCAATGTCAGCTTGGCGTCTTGTACGAGGAAGGTTGGGGTATCGCGCAGGACTATGCGGCTGCGCTGAGTTGGTATCGCAAGGCCGCCGACCAGGGCCACGCCGCAGCTCGATTCTATCTCGCAGGCATGTTCGACAACGGCCAAGGTGTCGCCCAAGACTATGCGACTGCGGCGAGCTGGTTGCGCAAGGCGGCCGACCAGGGCCACCCCCACGCCCAAAACAATCTAGGCTTTTTTTACGAAGAGGGTCTCGGTGGGTTACCGAAGGACGATCGCGAGGCAGCGCGCCTGTACAAACTTGCCGCCGACCAGGGAAATGCCCGGGCGCAGGCTAATCTCGGGTGGTTCTACGACAATGGTTTTGGCGGCCTGCCGAAGGACGAGTGCGAGGCCGCACGCCTCTACAAGCTCGCAGCCGATCAGGGAGAGGCGGCCGCGCAAACCAATCTCGGCGTCCTTTACGAGCAGGGTCTTGGCGGCCTGTCGAAGGACAAATGCGAGGCAGTACGCCTCTACAAGCTCGCAGCCGACCAAGGGAACGCGAACGCTCAATTTAATCTCGGGGTCTCCTACCGCAATGGCTGTGGTGGCCTGCCGAAAGACGATCGCGAGGCCGCACGCCTTTACAAGCTCGCGGCTGACCAAGGGAATGCATTCGGATCGCGGTTAGCGAGCGGCGACGGCAGCGGGTTGATTTTGATAACCCTGTTCCGTGGACTTGTGCTCGCACGCTGGCCGCAACGCCAACTGAGACTGCCTAGAGCGTGATGGTCGGCGTCGCAAACCCACGCTCACGTGACTTTGCGACTGGGGGAATGCAATGCGACAACCAGAGCTCCTGCACAAGACTGAGATTGCCGAAAGGGATTTGCAGGATATTAGACCGCGTAGTGACGAATGACTCAACAAAGGGCTACGCCGCAGCAAAACAGTCACGCACTAGGAAAGGAATGCAGCCATGTCAGACGCGCTGAAACAGCAAGATTGGACGAAACCCGCGGCCGTGGCGATCCCGAAGGGCGGATACCTGAAGGACAAGGTCGAGCAGGGCCGCTATGGTCCGATCTTCCCCAAGACTCCGGCGTGCTACGGCTTCTCCATCATCGCGAAAATCATTCCCGGCCGGGAGCCGGCCTTCTACGAGTATGCTCAGAATATTGAGAAGGCGGTGGCAGCTCAGCCGGATGTTCTCGCTGTGCTCAAGCTCCATTACCTCCGCTGGAATCTCTTCACGATCAAGAGGGAGACATACTTCCAGTATATGGGCATTTTCGACACCGACTTCGACAAGTACACCGAGGATGCAATTGGCCTTTTTAGCGCGACCGGTCTTAGCACCGTTTTTGAAAATCTCGAAGGTTTCCCCAAGGATTGGAAGACGAATGCTCCAGCGTTCATCAAGTTCGTTCGCGACCACCATTGCCCAAGCTTTCTGGAATACGGCGAGTATCCCTACGTGAGCGCCGACGAGATCAAGAAGGCGCTGAAGCTCAAGGCTGCCTTCTCAAACATGCTTGACCAGATGCAGTAACCCCCGGAAGAGGGGCCATGGGCAAGAACCTACGAAATCAACAGCACGACAGCGGCTAATCGTAAGCGTCAACGAAGTAGAGAGTGACAATGATGAAACGTCGTGATTTCAACCGTATTGCGCCTCGGCGTTGGTCTCGGTCCGATACTGGCGAATACAGCGGTTGCCCGGGTCGACCGGACAAAGTACGCAAGCGCCACTAAAGAAGGCACAGATGAGCACGAACGATCCGATGGCGGCAGTGCGCCAGTACATCGATGCCTTTAACAAAGGCAACGCGAAGGTGATGGCGGCGACTTTCGCTGTCCCAGGGTCGATCCTCGATGGCATGCCGCCGCACGTATGGCAGGGACCAACAACCACTCAGGATTGGTACAGAGACGTGTTGATTGAAGGTGAGCAACACGGTGCTTCAGATTATTTCGTCACTCTGGGCGAGCCATTGCACAACAACGTCACTGGCAACAGCGCCTACGTGGTCGTCCCCGCGACCATGACGTTCAAAGTGCGCGGCAAGCCAGTTACTCAATCCGGCGCAGTCTTTACGGTGGCACTTCGCAAGCTAACCGAAGGGTGGCGTATGGCGGCCTGGGCTTGGGCGAAAGGCACTCCAGGATAAATAACGACATGCGCTATGGCAGATGGTCAGAGACGAAGGTCGAGTTCTAGTGGACGGGGCACCATCGTGCTCGACCAGATGCAGTGAGTTAGTCGAGCGACCTCATGCTTGAATTCGATGACATTCAGCACATCCTACTGATGCGAGTGCCCGCGCTGACGGGACGATACGAATTCCTCTCGTTTCGAAATGCGACGGGCGGGCGGACGTGGCTGTCTGCGATCGCGGAGAAGGTTCAGTCTGCCGCAGATGTCCGTGCTTCGGTCGAGCAGGAAAAGCACTGGGTGACCGTGGCGTTCACTTGGAATGGCCTACGTGCATTGGGTGTGGACGAGGCTTCGCTGGCCACTTTCCCCGAAGAGTTCAGGCAGGGCATGGTCGCGCGTGCCGAGATGCTCGGCGACACAGGAGCAAACCATCCAGACAACTGGGTAGGTGGCCTAGCGGGCCCGAATCTCCATGCCATCGTTATCCTCTTCGCTGGTGATGAAGCGGAGCGTGAGCGATGCGTGACGGAGCATAATAAATTTATCGCGCAGTGCAGGGACGTTGAAGTGCTCTCGTCGCTTGACCTGGCGGCCGTACCGCCATTTATCTACGCGCACGACCACTTCGGCTATCGCGATCGACTCTCACAGCCCGTCATTGAAGGTAGTGGCGAGGTGCCGACCCCCGGCTCTGGCGCGCCGCTCAAGCCGGGTGAATTCATCCTCGGTTACCCGGACGAAGCCGGACCGCCGGCCAATCTGCCGCAGCCCGAAATTCTCTCTCGCAATGGCAGTTACATGGCCTATCGCCGGCTGCAAGAGCATGTCGGCAGGTTCCGCGACTTCCTACGCCGGAACGCTCAGACCCCCGAGGAACAGGAGCTTTTGGCAGCGAAGCTAATGGGTCGCTGGCGGAGTGGCGCGCCACTCGTACTGTCGCCTGACAGAGACGATCCGACACTGGCCGCCGACCCGCAGCGGAACAACGATTTCAACTACAAAGAAATGGACCCGCAGGGCTACGCGGTCCCGCTGGGATCGCACGCCCGCCGCATGAATCCCCGCGACACAGCACACAACATGAACCGGCGGCGCATGATCCGTCGCGGCGCAACCTACGGCCCCCATTTACCAGAGAATGTGCCTGAGGACGGCGTGGAGCGCGGCATCGCGGCTTTCGTCATTTGCGCTAGCCTCATCCGGCAGTTCGAATTCGCGCAGAACGTTTGGGCGAATGACCGGAATTTTCACGAACTCGGCAACGAACGCGACCCGATCATCGGCACCCAGGATGGCACGCTGGAATACAAAATCCCGAAGCGCCCGATCCGGAAAAAAATAACCGGTCTACCCGCCTTCACGACGGTCCGCGGTGGGGCCTACTTCTTTTTGCCTGGCCTCAAGGCGCTTCGATACCTCGCGGGACTGGGCGGCGCTCATTGATGAGGGATGAATGACGATGACAGACGTCATCGTTATTGGCGCTGGACCGGCGGGTGTAGTTGCCGCTCTCCGTGCCGCAGACTTAGGAGCAGGCACAGCTCTCGTCACCCGCGACGAGTTTGGCGGCATGGCGGCCAATGACGGACCCGTTCCGGTGCGCACTTTGGCCCATGCCGCCCGGCTGATGCGTGAGGCTCGACAGCTCGGTCAATACGGCATCGCAGTGACAGAGCCGACGTTGGATTACTCGCGACTGCTCACGCGTGTTCGCGAGGTTGTCAACGAGGTGCGTGCGCATTCTACTTTGCGAGAACAGATCGATTCTCTGGGAGTAACTGTCTACGAAGGGTCAGGCACTGTGCGCTTTGCCGACAAGCATACCCTCGAAACCGAAAGCGGGCTGCGGCTCCAGGCTCAAAAAATCATCATTTGCACGGGCGGCGTGAGCCGGCGACTTCCGGTGCCCGGATTCGAACTGACCAATACCCATAGCGACGCCTGGGCTTTGACCTCCGTCCCGCCGTCGATTTTGGTCATTGGTGGCGGTTCAACGGGGGTGCAGGTCGCGTCGATCTTCAACGCATTCGGCTCGCGCGTTGAACTCTTCCAGGCCGGCCCGCGTATCCTGCCGACCGAGGACGAAGACGTTTCGGCGGCGGTCGCCGCCGCCTTCCGCGAGTCGGGTATAGCGGTGCACGAGGACTTCGGCGGAATTTTTTGAAAAAGTGCCGAGTGGCGTTCGAATGGTTTTTTCAAAGGATGGCAGCCGATGCGGCGCTGAGGCGGCGTTGGTGGTTGTGGCCGTGGGATGGGTTGCCGATACCACCGGGCTGCGCCTCGCTGCGGCGAGCGTGGAGACCGATCAGCGGGGCTTCGTGAAGGTTGATGGGTACCTGCGGAGCTCCGCGCCCCATATCTTCGCCGCGGGGGATATTACCGGTCGTGTGATGCTGGTCCCGCAGGCGATTCAAGACGGCTTCTTGGCGGCTACCAACGCTGTGCGAGGCCCGACAATGATGCTTGGTAATTCGGCGACGCCAATCGGCAGCTTTACAGACCCTGAGTATGCTCAGGTGGGCCTCACCGAGGCGAGGGCCCGCGAAACACATGATGTCGTCACCGCGGTTGTTCGTTTCGACTCGACCACGCGCACAATCATCGACGGTCACAAGGTCGGTTTTTGCAAACTGATCGCCGATCGCAAGACCTTTCGGATATTGGGCTGCCACGTTGTTGGTGAGCGGGCAGTGGAGATCGCTCAGCTAGCGGCGATAGCTATCGCTGCGGGAATGCGGGTGGATGACTTGGCTCATATTCCGCTTTCGTTTCCCACCTACGCGGGAGCCTTGGCTCGCGTGGCGGCCAGCGCAACACGCCAGCTAAACCGCCAGGCTGAAGGCACTTGTACTGGATTCTGAGGGAACGACAAACAAAGAAGGACAACAGCCATGAGCACGCCATCGCCAGCACGCACGTATAACCAAGACCATATTTCTCGCAAATACACGCCAGGCAAACGCCGCTTGAGCATCTACTGGACGTGGAGTTACCCGTGGGAATCACAGCGCGATCCCGCAGCGATGGAAAACCGCTTCTCGACGATGACCGAAGTCCGCACCGTGCTGTGGCCGGAGTACGAGAAGCCCGAGTGGAGTGCGGCACAATTCCTCCAAGGAATCGCCGGCACGCTTGAGCTCTTCCACAGATCTACGCTCAGCTTCCAGAAAATAGCCGGAGAAGTAACTGCCCATCCCGTCGCCGTATTCCAGCGCATTGACCAAGCGGGTTTTAAGCTGCCGATTGACGAGCGGATTCTTGCGGACACCGATACCCTTCTGGTGTTCGGATTAGATCACCTGCTTTCCGAACAGGAGGCCGGGCCGGAGGAAGTTACAGCCATCCGCGAATGGCTCAAGCGCGAAGGCACCTGTCTGCTGCTCGCGCCGCACCATGATGTAGGCTTCACCGATGACCTAAAGCAGCGCCAAACGGAATACCTTCACCACGGAGACCGGCTCGTGCCGCGTCAGCAGCGCTTCGGGCAATACACCCGCTCGTTGATGAAAGGACTCGACGTGCCGGTGCACAATCAGTGGGGACTTCGTCCCGCACGCGTCAAAGGTACGGATGAGATCGCGCGGCTTACCGAGTTTCGGGACTTTGACAAGCTCGGCCTGCTCGCAAATGTCCCTACGCTCAATTTTCATCCACACCTGCCGCACTATGAAATTAGGGGGAAGGACAGCAAGTCGGTGCACCTGCTGGCGCGCCAGCCTATTGATCTCGACCGTCCGCATCCCTTCACCGCAGCCGGTAACACCGAGTTCAACTGTCTGCTCTGGATGCCGCCTAATGAGCACCGAGCCGGCGATATCGTCCTCGTGGACTCGACGAACTTCACCACGCTCTTCGGCGGTACGGATAGCCTTCAGAACTTCTGGCGGAATCTTGCCCTGATGAGATGAACGTCAGCACTAAAGTGAGCTCGGAGGCCCTTCCCGGAATAAAAGTTGGCATGATGAAAACCATGACGACGCCCGGCGCATAAGCCTATTTAAATCCAGACGCCGGAGACATCGATGTTGATGGATATATTAAGCAAAGCAGCAACGGTCGCGATGTTGAGTTTTGTTGTGTCAAGCATGCTGGCGATGGGTGCAGGTCTCACCGTCGCTCAGATCATCGAACCGCTGCGGGATATCCGGCTGGTCGTACTCGCTTTGCTCGCCAATTTCGTCTTGATGCCCCTTGGTGCCTTCGCTCTGGCGAAGGCGCTCTGGCTGGACGAACAGCTTGGAGTTGGACTGCTGCTACTCGGTTGTGCGGCCGGCGCACCGTTTTTGCCTAAGCTGGCTGAACTTGCCAAAGGCAATCTGCCGTTTGCAGTCGGCGCAATGGTGCTGCTGATGGTGGTCACGGTTGGCTACCTGCCCGTTGTCCTCCCGCTGATTCTTCCAGGGATAACGGTCGACCCAGCGAATATTGCGCGCTCGCTCGTTCTGCTGATGCTGCTCCCGCTCGCCGTCGGACTTGTCTTGAAGGCGCGCTACGACGAGGTGGTAGCGCGCATGAAGCCGTGGCTCGACTGGCTTTCCAATATCAGCCTCATTCTCTTGATCATGCTGATTTCAGCGGCCAACATCGACAAAGTTTTTCAGGTCTTCGGAACACGCGGCATTCTCGCTGGACTTTTGTTCATCGCCATGGGATTTTGTATTGGGTGGCTTCTTGGCGGAACCAACAGCGAGACAAAGCGGGTCCTAGCCTTGGGTACCGCACAGCGCAATATTGCCGCTGCGCTTGTGGTCGGAAGCCAAAGCTTCGACGATCCAAAAGTTGTCGTTATGGTAATCGTCGTTGCGATCGTCGGATTGATCATCCTCATGCCGCTTTCTCGTGCGTTGGCCCATCGAGGCTTCTCATAGCCAATTCAGGCCGATGCCGCCGCTGCGGGTGGGCCTAGAACGCGAGCCCCATTCTGTGGTTTCGTGGGGGAGCAAGATGGTCTCGGCTTTTATTAGGAAGAAGGTTATGAACGACGATCGCCGTCCTCCTACTCAAGATTGGTTAGAAAAACGAATGGGACATGAAGCTTATGGAGAGAAGCGAAATTGGGGGGCAATTGCAATCGGGTTAGTATTGATTGTAGTAGCCTGCGGTTTGATTTTGTATTTGATTGTTGGAGGATGAACGCAGTTGCTCGCGCTCGCCGACGAGGTGATCGAATAACCTTTGCCAGAGTTTGCTGCGACGCATCGAGCTGCTTATGGACAAACTTCTCTTCTGGTTGGGCATCGGAGCAGCGCAGAAAGGCGCTGGATCAAAGCCTATCGAGCAGCGGAATTGGCTAGCCTCGCTGGTCATCGGTATTCTAGTTGCGGCGTTGATAGGGGTCGGAGCGTTTCTTCTGTTGGTCAGCCAAAAACTATGAAGCTTACCGCCAGTCGGTTGGTTGAAGAGCCTTCAAAACAGCGGGGCGAGCCGTCAGCTGCAGCTCAGCGGCGGGAGTTATTCATCGGGCCGCCGGTGGCGCGTGCAGTCAAATGCCGTCGCCCCCAGCCGAGAGCCACCAGCAACGACCCGAAGACCTCGACTATCCCGTAAGCCAGCGTGGCGGAGACGGCGGGAGTTCCGGCGAAATTGCCGGTGGCGATCACCAGCCCGACCCCGACGTTCCGGAGCGAGGTCGTCAGCGCCATGGTCCTCCGGTCGTCCCGCCCAGGACCGCCAGCCAGCCACCCGATGACAAGGGTAGCAACCAGCAGGACCAGCATCCCAACGAACCCCTTTATTCGGATCTCCATCAGCATGTGGAACTGGCTGCCCAGGATGAGGACCGCAACGCACAGGTTCAAGACTTTGGTCACGAGCGCGAATGGACCCAGCAACCGATCGGCGAGTTGCGGCCGCCGATGTTTCACCAGGGCCCGAGCAGCAGGGGCAGCAACTGCGTGCTGAGCAGGACCATCAGCATTGCCATCAAGTCCATGTGCGGCGCCTCGCCGCCGGACACCCAGGGCAGCAGCAGGTGCAACAACGCCGGCGAAACAATCGCTGACGACCCCGCCAGAACCACCATCAGTCCGACGGCCGCGGGGACGTTCGCATGCGCAATTCCCGCAAACGGCGGGCCGTAAGGCGCGCCTGGACAGACCGCGAGAATGAAAAAACCGGTGGCGAACATCGGGCTGGCTTCGAACAAGGCCAGCAGAGCGACGGCCACTGCCGGGACGAGCAAATAGTTGGCTGTCGCGGCCCGCGCGATCAGTCGCCAGTTCCGCGCGGTGCGGGCGAGTTCGGCGAACGTCGCTCCGAACCCGATCAGCATCATCATTTCGACGAGCGCGATCGTGACCAGAATGTTGATCAGTCGGTCGAGCGATATCCCCATCATGGCTAGCCGGAGGTCCGGTCAACGGCCGCGCGGCACGCCGTCCGTTTCGATGCCATGACGTCCATCTACCTCATGAAGAGCCGGCCCTGCAGGGCCGGAGTGACCTCGTTGCCGCTCCTGGTCGGCGCGGCCTAGTGGATGATGTGGTAGCCGCCGTCGATGTAGAGCGTCTCGCCAGTGATGAGGCGCGCCGCGTCGTGCGCCAGGAAGGCGGTGGCGACGACGACGTCCTCGATGCTCACGAGGCTGCGCGCAGGCGCCTTCGCTTTCGCCTTGTCGAGCAGCGCGTCGAATTCGGGAATTCCCGACGCGGCCCTCGTCGCCAGTGGTCCGGGCGAGATGGCGTGCACGCGGATGCCCTTCGGGCCGAGCTCGGCCGCGATATAGCTCACGGCGCTTTCGAGCGCCGCCTTGGCGACGCCCATGATGTTGTAGTTCTTCACCACCATCTGGCTGCCGTAATAAGTCATGGTGAACAGCGTGCCGCCCTTGCGCATCAGCGGCTCCGCCAGGTGTGCCATGCGGATGAATGTCCAGCACGACACGTCCATGGTGGTGAGAAAGCCCTCGCGCGACACGTCGACCACGCGGCCTTGCAGCTATCCGCTAATGATAATGAAATCGAAAGCCACAATCCATCATGGTCAGGAGCAGAAGCTAAACAGGGGGCCGGATACATTAGCGCAGAAATCGCCGAACTTTTCCCAGCGGCACCATATTATGACGAACGTGGCTCTCGCCGCTGCCAAGCATGCAGGCCGTACGTAATACGTTCGTGGAAGCTGGCCGAGTCCACGACAGTCTCGATTCCGCCGAGCTGCATATTCTCCCGGACAGCATCGCGTACGCGGGCGAACGCGATGGTGACTCCCTGGTTTTGTAGCTCCTTGATCAACGTGAGCAGCTCGTCGCAGGCGCTAACGTCGATAAAGTCTACCGAACTGAAGTCCAGAAGCACATGCTTTACCTGTGGCCGAATCTCTGCCAGCGAATTGTTCAATGACACTCGCATTTGGCCGACGCTCGCAAAGAACAAGTCGCCGCCAACTCGCCAAATCAGCAACCCAGGAAAAGTAACCGCCTCGGGATGGCGCCGAAGGTCGCGATACGCCTCCGTGCCCGGAAGCTGTCCGAGCACTGCGCCTTGTAGGTGGCTGGTCAGGTAAATCAGCACAAGCAGAGACAGCGCGATGCCCAAGACGATGCCTTGCATCACGCCTAACGTGAGCTCGGCAGCAATGACAATCAGAGTGTTAGCAAATGACCACCAACTTCGGCGGAACAGATCGCGCAAATAGCGCGGTTTGGTGAGATGCAGCATCGCTGCAATAACAATGGCGGCAAGCGTCGGTTGTGGCATATTTCGGAAAAGAGGCGTCAAGAATAATAGCGTGAGGAGACAAAGGACGGCCGCAACAAGATTGGCGAACTGGCTGCGGGCGCCTGCGGCCATAGCCACCGAAGTCTTGGACAGGCTACCTACCACGAGAAATCCACCGAAAAGGCCGCTGAGAATGTTGGCTGGCCCGTGTGCGACCAGTTCCTGATTCGGATCGATGTCGCCACCACTCTCGATAGCTGCGGCCTTTGCGGCGGCGAGCGCCTCCGCATAGCCGATAAGCACGATAGCGAGCGCACCGGGAGTCAGCTCCTGCAATATTGTGCTGTCGAAGTGCGGTAACGTGAGGTGGGGCAGCCCGGACGGGATATGGCCGGCCACGTGTATACCGGTCGCTTCTCCGCCGAATAGACCGATAATAATCGTAGCAACGACCATGGTGACCAACGCCGCGGGCACGCCAGGCGCGAAGTGTCGCAATAACAGCATCGCTGTTAGGCTGAGCAAACCAGTTAGGACTGGCGCGAGCGAAACATCCGGCAGATGCTGGAAGATATCCCAGATTTTAGTGAAAAAGTTGCCTGAGGCGCCCGGGATGCCAAGCAGATGCGGCACTTGGCCGACGATGGTGACATAAACAAGTCCTTCGATGAAGCCACGCATCACCGGCATGGAAACGAAGGCGGCCACCCAGCCCATGCGCATGATGCCGAAAAAAAGGAAAAAAATGCCAATCAAGACAGCGAGGGTGGAGGTCAGTGTATTGTATTCCGCAGTGCCCTGAACTGCGAGGGCGCCCACGGTCAGCGCGGAGATCAGGCCGGTGGCCGTGTCAGGTCCGACGACGAGCTGACGCGAGGTCCCGAGCAGCGCATAGGCTACTAGTGCTGGGACTATTGTGTAGAGTCCCATAATGGGAGGAACACCGACAATGCTCGAATAGGCCATGGCCTCAGGCACCATGACCGTCCAGAGTGCAACACCCGCGAAAACATCCGGCAACAACCACTCGCGCTGGTAGGCGCCTGTCCACTTAAGTAGCGGTAATGACCGGCGGACGAAGGAGCTAACGTTGACCGAGACTGGCATATCGAGTCCAGGGGTAGCCGGTGAGGAGGTGATGCCTCCCAACATTGGCGCGGGCACGAATGCGCGACAAGGAGAGAAGCAGTATGACCGCTTCACCTTACCGAAATTTGCTCCAACTTAGTATTTCTCGGGTACCACGCTCATTCCCTTCAATGAAGCCCGATCGTCATATTTTCTCTTGTTCGACCGCTTGGGCAGTTTGACCTTCTTGTGCTGAACTTTCTTGTACGGAATAAGACTGAGGATGTGTGAAATGCAATTAAGGCGCGCCCGTTTCTTGTCATCCGAATGAACCACATACCAAGGCGCGTGCTTGCTGTCAGTTGTCTTGAGCATCATGTCGCGCGCACTGGAATAGTCATACCAGCGTCGGTACGACTCGAGATCCATTGGGCTCAATTTCCATTGCCGAAGCGGATCGTTGATGCGCGCTCTGAATCGCCTTTCCTGCTCGTCCTGACCGACCTCCAGCCAGACTTTGATCAACCGAATCCCGGCGTCCACGATGTATTTCTCGAGCTCGGGACACAGGTCGAGGAAGCGCCGATGCTCCGCCTCGGTGCAAAAGCCCATGACGTATTCGACGCCGGCGCGGTTGTACCAGCTGCGGTCGAAGATGATGATCTCACCCGCTGCCGGGAATCGCTCGATGTAGCGCTGCATGAACATCTGGGTCTTTTCGCGATCCGAAGGCGCGGGCAGCGCAACCACGCGAAAGACCCGCGGACTCACCCGCTCAATAATAGCCTTGATCGTCCCGCCCTTGCCCGCGGCGTCGCGCCCTTCGAACAGGATGATGATCCGCTCACCCGTCTCCTTGACCCAATCTTGTAGCCGGCAAAGCTCCACCTGCAGCTTGTGCAGCTCCTTTTCGTAAACCTTTTGCTTCATCTTGCCGTTTGGATGAGCGGCTTTCGCGCGTACTTCATCCGAGATCGAGCGGTCGTTTTTTGGTGCCATGGCGTTCACCTCGTACCTCTCCGCTTTGCAGGTCTCCCCTTCACCAAATCGAGCAGGGGGACATTGCGGAGATCAAAAATGCTGAGCAGCTCTTTCATTCTGCCGCCGCCGGCGGCCGTATCTGCTGGGACGACCCTACTGTGCCGCTGGTCTGGATTTTTTCGGGACGTTCCTTTGGGCGGGCCGAGGGTCTGAGCTTTTCCCGCATCGCCTGGAAAGTCACATAGAGCGGCGGGATGGCGAAGATGCCAACCAGCGAGGCCAATATCATGCCGCCGAAGACTGGGGTGCCGACATTGCGCCGCGCGAGCTGCGAGGCGCCGACAGCAACCACCAACGGTAGGAGGCCAAGAATAAAGGCGAACGATGTCATCATGACGGGCCGGAAGCGCAGGCGAGCGCCTTCTGTTGCCGCCTCTAGGAGAGGAACGCCATGCTCCCTCTTCTCCTTGGCGAACTCGACGATGAGGATGCCGTTCTTCGCCGCAAGCCCGATGAGCACGATCATGCCGATCTGACCATAGAGATCGAGCGTCAACCGCCCAATGACGATTGCGGCAAACGATCCGAGAATGCCGACCGACACCGACAGCAGCACCGGCACCGGAATGGTCCAGCTTTCATAGAGTCCGACGAGAAACAGGTAAGCGAAGAGCACCGCGAAAGCGAGGATCATGCCAGTCTTGCCCTCGGCGCGCTTTTCCTGGAATGCTGTGTCGGTCCATTCACCCGCAAAGCCTGCGGGAAGCGTACGCGCCGCGACGGCTTCCATCGCTTTCAGCGCCTGCCCGGAGGAGATGCCCTGCGCGGGACTGCCTTGGACGGTGACCGCGCGGAGATTGTTGTAGCGGATCAGCGCTGGCGGACCGACGACCACGCGGGCTTCTACCAGGCTCCGCAAGGGGATCATTTTGCCTTCGGCGTTGCGTACATTGATGCGATAGATGTCGTCGATGGTTCTCCGGTCGGCGCCTTCGGCCTGAATGTTGACCTGCCACCTGCGGCCGAACAGGTTTATGTCGTTCACGTAGAAGCCGCCGAGCGACGCCTGCAACGCCTGGAACACGTCGTTCAATTGTACGCCGAGAACCTGCACTTTGTTCCGATCGATATCGAGGTAGATCGATGGATTCGTCGCTGAGAACGTGCTGAAGACACGTGTCAACTGCGGATCCTGATTGGCGGCAACCATCAGGCCGCGCAAGGCTTGGGCCAGTACCTTGGGTTCGCCGCCCCGCAGATCCTGTAGAACGTAGGTGAAGCCGCCACCGGTACCAAGACCGAGAATTGGCGGCGGCGAAAGGGGGACCACGGTGCCACCTTGGATCTGCCGGAACTTGGCACCAAGTTGAGCAATTAATTCGGGCGCGCCAAGAGACCGATCCTTGCGCTCCTCGAACGGTTTGAGTGTGACCACCATGAAGGCTGCGTTCGGCTGCGAGTAGTTGTCGATGAAATTCAAACCGATGACCGACGTAAAGTCCGCGACGGCTTCCTCC
>Ga0066903_100001822_pt1 | contig 16038 bp, 14 predicted proteins | sample PanSoiMetaGPlot1_FD_67491 | JGI IMG/M metagenome (GOLD analysis project Ga0066903, IMG submission 67491) | Tropical forest soil microbial communities from Panama analyzed to predict greenhouse gas emissions - Panama Soil - Plot 1 (version 2) | ecosystem: Environmental > Terrestrial > Soil >... | reverse complement strand
CAGCCGCTGATAGTTGGCCGGCTGCGATGCCAGCAGCCTGACGTCAGGGAATTCTTCGAGCGCCTTCGTGAAGCCCCGCATACGCTCGCTGCTGGTGAGCACGCCGCGGACGCCCTCCAGCACGACGATGTTGCCGCGGCGGCCCATTTTGTCGAAGAGCAGCCTGGCGGTCGCAAGCCCCAGGCTGTAGTCGTCGGCGCCGAGGAAGCTCACGATGTCGCCGCTCTCCACCTTGTCGGTGATGTTCACGACCGGGATGCCGGCGTCGTTGAACCGCTTCACGCCGGGCGCCATCGCCTTGAAGTCCACCGGAATGAAGACGACCGCATCGGGCCGCTTGGTGACGGCGTCCTCCACCTGGTTCATCTGGTCGGGAATGCTGTCAGCAGTCGTGGGCACGTAGTGCACCACGCGCACGTTCAGTTGCGCGGCGGCGCTGTCGGCGCCGAGCCGCACCATCTGGAAGTAGGGGTTGGTCTGGTTTTTCGTGAAGACGGCGATGCGCTCACCTGTGCCGCGGGAACACGACAGGGATGACAGAAGGGCCACAAAGGCCGCGCCCTTCAGTTTCAGCGTTCCTGTCCGCCTCTTCGTCAACGGTTCTGGGCCATGCCGGTCGTGAACAACTTGCTCGACGGGACCTGGATGGGCTGACGGTCGTCGACGTTCTTCGGCGTGATGGGCGTCCACGTCACGTAGATCGAGTGCATCTCCTGCCAGATCTGCTGGCCCCAGGCCACGGGCGACTTCGGATCCGGGTTGAGCGGATTGGCCGGCGAGTTGTCGTAGTTGGCGACGTACTCGAGGATCGATCCCTTCTTCACGTCGAGCGGTTCGCTCAGGATGTAGTAGTTCTGCCACGCGTCGTCCCAGCGCGGAATGTGCAGCAGCACCTTGCGCGTGCCATCCGGGTTTACCAGCGTGGCCGTGCCGGTCTTCGCCCGAAGGTGCATGTGCGGGCGCAGGCCGTGGATGCGCGCGTCGGTTGGGAACTGGAACGCCGCGACGGCTTCGTGGCTGTGCACCATCGGCGGAATCAGGATGGACGCATTCGAGATGATCGTCGTCTGCACCGGCGTGTGCACCGGCGCCTTCGCGAATCGGAAGCCGACCTTCGTCTGGTCCGTGGTCGCCTTGCCGATGGCGTTGTAGTGCATCTGGAAGATGATGCGCGAACCCTTCGCGATGAACTTGCCGTACCCGTCGCGCCAGATCATGGCGTCGAGACCGGGGGCATAGAGGTGCAGGTTCTCGGCTGCTCCCTGCAACCCCTCGGGCGGAACCAGGCCGGCGACGGCGTGATGGACCACCGAGCGGTTGCCCGGCCGGATCTCGATTGCCTGGACCCACACGTCTTCCGGAAACACGTACTCGTTGGACGGGATATTCACCCAGGCGATGTCGCCCTTCGCGGGAATCTCGAACGGCTTGTTCATCGTCAGGATCAGATCGGGCGTGCCCATGGCCCAGCCCTCCGCAAACTGCGGCGGCTTCGGCATGTCGGCGGGATTGCCCTCCTTCGCGCCTCCATCGATCCACGCCACGATCGCGTCGACGTCCTTGTCGCTCAGGCGCCGATCGTTCTTGAAGCTGCTGAAGTGCGGATCGGCGAGCCACGGAGGCATGCGCCGATTGACGACGGCCTGCCGGATCGACCGCACCCATGGACGCGTCTCCGCGTAGGTGAGCATCGAGAACGGCCCAATCTCGCCCGGACGGTGGCACGAGACGCAGTTGTCGTACACGATCGGCGCGACGTCTTTCGTGAACGTCAGCTCGCGCGATGTCTGTGATTGCCCTGCCGCTCCCAGTGGAAGGATGGCCAGCAGCCCACCGACTGAAAGAATGAAACGCTTCATGGCAGCTCCCGGAACGGGCTGAAGCCCGTTCCCTACCCGACATGGTCGCGGCGGGCCTTCAGGCCCGCCGATCAGTACCGCGATCGCTTCCTGCTCAGATCGTACTTGTAGCGGATCCACTTCACGCCGTTGAGCGTCACGTCGGCCGTCCCGCGCAGCGCGTTTCGATCGGGCTGGAACGCGAAGTCGATCTGCACGCCGTCCTTCCAGTTGGTCGGCTGGTTGCGCGACTCGGCAGCGGGTGCGCCGGCGCGCTGCGCACCGAGCCGGCCGTGCGCGCGCAGCTCGTCGCCAACGGTTTGCGCGCCGGTGAAGCTCGCCCCCTCTGAGCCGCCGAAGAACGGCGTGAGCGTGCCGATGACCGTGCCGCCCACTTCCTCAATGGTCAGTGTGACTTCCTGTTCCTCGCGCGCTCCTGGGCCCGGGTTGTCGATCGCCCACGTCTGAACGCCCACCCACGTGCCCACGAGGCTCGACAGCGCGGGCGCCTGAGCCTTTGGGGCTGGCTGGAACACGACGAGGGCGGCGAGCGCGGCAACGATCGCGATCCGTGTCTTCATCTTCTTCAGTACTTCTTCAGCGCTTCAGGCCCGCGATTCCATCCGTTGCCGGGTCGCGATGTCGACGCCGACCGCGATCAGCACGATGGCTCCCGTCACCAGCGGCTGCCAGTTCGCGTTGATTGCCAGCAGATTCATCCCGTTCAGCACCAGCGTCAGCGTCGTCGCGCCGACAAGCGTCCCAAACAAGCCGCCGACGCCGCCGAAGAGCGATGTCCCACCGATCAGGACCGCGGCGATCGCCGGAAGCGTCAGGGGTTCCCCGATGTCGGCCTCCGCCGAATTGAGGCGCGCGAGGTACACGATAGCGGCGAGCCCGGCCATCGCACCGCTGAGCATGTACACGAGATTCAACCGCGCGCGCACGGGCACGCCCGAGAGCCGCGCCGCCTCCCCGTTGGCGCCCACGGCGTACAGCTCGTAGCCGTAAGTAGTGTAGCGCGTGAAGAGGCCGCCAGCCGCGAGCGCCACCGCCATCAGGTAGATCGGCACGGGCACGCCCAGCAGATAGCCACTGCCGATCGACCGGAAGCCCTGCGGAAAATCATGGATCGTCTCGCCGGCCATGTACCAATAGGTAATGCCGTGCAGAACCCACAACATTCCGTAAGTGGCGATGAACGGCGGCAGGCGCAGCGCGGTGATCAAGGCGCCGTTGAGCAGGCCGATGACGACACCGCACACAAACCCGGCCGCGACGCCCGCAGCGATCGACCCGGTCGACTTGATGACCGTGGCCGCAAGGCACGCGCTCAACCCGACATTGGCGCCGACCGACAGATCGAGCCCTGCCGCCACGATGGTCAACGTCAACCCCGACGCGAGCAGAAACGTCAGGCTCGCCTGTCGGAGAACGTTCAGCAGGTTCGACACGGTCAGAAACGCGTTCGTCGCCGCCGCCAACCCGATCGACAACACGGCGAGCACGATCAGGCGAGAGCCGACGCTCCTCACGCACGTCCTCGAAGGCGCCCTCGAAGTTGATCGACGAGCAGCGCCACAATCACGAGCAGCCCGATGCTCGCCACTTGAAGCGACGAGGGCACCTCCATCAGATCGACGCCGTTCTTGAGGATGCCGACGGTGAGCACACCCAGGACCGTCCCGGGCAGCCACCCGTTGCCTCGTTCGAACGACGTCCCGCCGACGATGACGGCGGCGATCGCGTCGAATTCCATGCCGATGGCGGCGATCGGATGGCCTGAATTCATGCGGCCCGTGAGCAGCAGCGCCGCGAAGCCCGCGGTCAGCCCGCCGAGCGCGTACACCGCCATGTGGTAGGTCTTCGCGCGCACGCCTGCCAGTACCAGCGCATCGGGATTCCCGCCGAGGGCCGGCACGTAGGTGCCGAACCGCGTGTGGTACAGGAGCGTGTGAAACACGAGGTATGCGGCCGTCGCCACGGCGATCGAAAACGGCACGCCCAGCCAGGTCGCGCGATAGAGCGCCGGCAAGCGAGCGCCGACGCCGACGACGCTCTGGCCGTCGGTCGCCACCAGCGCGATCCCCTGCGCGATGCCGAGCGTCCCGAGCGTGGCGACAAACGGCGGGATGCGGCCGACGACGACGAGCAGTCCGTTGCCGGCTCCGAACGCCAGACCGACGAACGCCCCTCGCGCGACGGCAGCAACCACCGAGTGTCCGTTGACGAGCGCGAACGCCATGACTACGGTCGACAGGCTGAGCACGGCGCCCATCGACAGGTCGAGCCCCTCGGTCATGATGATGAGCGTCATGGGGAGGGCGAGCAGCAGGAGGATCGACGACTGCACCCCCACGTTCAGCAGGTTGGCAACCGTCGCAAAGCGCGATTCGAAGATGGCGAACGCGACCGCGAGTACGACCAGCAGATAGGCGACGCCGGGCACCTTGCTGAACACGCGTCCGGGAACGAACGGCGCGCCGTTACCCATGGTGCATGGCGAGACGCAGGATGTTTTCCTCGCTGAGTTCGGCCCTGCCCAGGTGGCCGACGATCCGCTTGTCGCGCATGACGTACGCGCGATCGCACACGGCCACCAGCTCGGGCAGTTCCGAGTTGATCAACAGGATGCCCGCGCCCTGGCCCACCAGCTCCTCGGCCAGCGCGTAGAGGTCGGCCTTCCCCGCCACGTCGATGCCGCGGGTCGGCTCGTCGAAGATGAACAGCCGTGCGCCCGCGGTGAACCACTTGCCGATGACGATCTTCTGCTGGTTGCCGCCGCTCAGGAACTTCACGAGCCGAGTCGGCGACGGCGTCCTGATGGCGAGTCGAGCGATCAGGTCGGCCGCGGACCGCGCCGCAGCGGCGGGACGATACCAGCCGCCCGGAAAGAGATGGCGCAGCCCGGCGACGAGCAGGTTGTCGCGCACCGATCGAATGAGCGCCAGGCCCTGAGCCTTGCGATCCTCGGGCACGAGGCCGACGCCGGCCGCAACCGCCGCTGAAGGGCCTCCCTCGAGAGACTGGGTCCCGACTCGAACGCTGCCAGCCGATCGATGGTCGGCGCCGAAGATCGCGCGCGCGAGCTCGGTACGGCCCGACCCCACCAGGCCCGCCAGGCCGACAATCTCGCCCGCGCGCACGCTCACGGTGACATCGGCCACACCGCTGCGACTGTGCAGGTTGCGCACGTCGAGCAGCGGATCGCCCGGGCTGCCACAGAAGCGCTGGCGATACGTCGTCGTCACCTGCCGGCCGACCATCAGGCGCACGAGCTCGTCGACGCTCGTCTCCGCCGGACGCAGCGCGGCGACGTTGCGTCCGTCGCGCAGCACGGTCATGCGATCGCCGATGTCGAAGATCTCTCTCAGGCGATGCGAGATGTAGACAATCGCCGCGCCTTCGGCCTTGAGGCCGCGGATGATGTCGAACAGCGTGCGGATTTCCCGCTCGGACAGCGCGGCCGTCGGCTCGTCCATGACGAGCACTCGCGCGCGTTGCGACAGCGCCTTGGCGATCTCGACAATCTGCTGCTCCGCGACGCCCAGACGATGCACGAGGGTGTCGGTCGCAAACCCGGCGCCCAGCGGCGCGAGCAGCCGGCGCGCTTCTTCATGCATCCGCCTGTGATCGAGCATGCCCGGCAGCCGTCCGCGCAGCTCGCGCCCAAGGAAGATGTTCTGCGCGACGTCGAGATAGGGGACGAGCGAGAACTCCTGGAAGATAACGGCGATGCCAAGGCGGCGCGCGTCGGCTGGCGAGGCGATGCGCACCGGGCGGCCGTCGACGAACACTTCGCCCGCATCGGGCTGGTACGCGCCGTACAGGGTCTTGACGAGCGTCGACTTGCCCGCGCCGTTCTGCCCGAGAAGGACATGCACCTCGCCGCCGTGCACCGACACGGACACGTCGTCGAGCGCACGAACGCCTGGAAAGTGCTTCGAGATGCGGCGCATCTCGACGACGGGCGTCTTCTCCGCCTTCTTTTCGGGGATCACGGCTCACAGATAATATCCGTAACACCATGAACCGGCCGGCCGTCACCCTCGCGGTCTTTCTCGGACTTCTCTACGCCTCACATCTGGCGCGTGCGGCAGGAGCGCAGGCGCCGACCGTGGACCTGCCTGACGGCGACGGCAAGAAGATCGTGCTCCGCGCCTGCACCGCGTGCCACGACACAGCCGAGATCACCAAGTTCAAGGGCTTCTACACCAGGGCCGAATGGCGCGATGTCGTCACGACGATGGTGATGTACGGAGCCGAGCTGAAAGAGGGCGAAGCCGACGTGCTGGTCGAGTACCTCGCGAAGAACTTCGGGAAAGACACCAAAGACAAGCCGTAGGGGCGAGGCATGCCTCGCCCTTACTGCCGGTACAGCCTGAGATTGTCGTAGGCCGCGCGGATGTTCGCGGCGCGCAGGCGATCGTACTGCGCCCAGTCCCTGTACTTCTCCAGCATGACGGTGCGCTGCAGTTCCTCGAGGCTCTTGCCCTGCGCGATGCCGGCGGAAACGGCCGCGACCAGATCTTCGAAGTACTGACGCGTCTCGCTCACGTCCGACTTCCTGAACAACGCGCCGTGGCCGGGGACCAGCACGTCGAAGTCGAGTGACTCGACGGTACGGTACGACTTGATCCATTCCGACAACGGGCTACCGTCGAACGGTCCGCACGCGCTCGGCAGCGAATGCATCGTCGGGTCACGAGCGCGTCGGCCAGAAAGTCGACGGCAAATACCGCGCGCTCGGCGGGAAAGTACATCACCGTCATGTCGTCGGCATGGTTGAGGCCCGGGTGCACGAGTTCGACGACTTTGCCGCCGAGCGTCAGCCGCATCCGGTCCGAGTACACGATGTCGGGCGGCGGCACGTCCGCAAACAGCTCCGCGGGCGTAACCTGACCGTCTTTGTTGCGATCCCACGTCGTGAAGAACGATGCGCCCCACCCGCAGATCCCCGGCGCTGCATTGGTCGGGATCATGATGTCGTCCTGATCGATGCGGCCGTTGCTGTTGCGATCGATCATGTCCCCGGGCATCTGGGGATACCGGCCGTCCATGTTGCGCGCCATGTTCTCGTGCGCCACAAACCGCGCCGTGCCCGCGAAGACGGCTCCGCCCGGTGCGTGATCGAAGTGGCTATGGCTGTAGACGACGTAGCGGACCGGCACGTGGAAGCGTTCGTCCAGCTGGCCTTTCAGCCAGGCTGCGAAGTCCGGGTTGATCGGATCGCCGAGGACGATCCCGTCTTTCGTCACGAGAAACGCCGTGGCCCACAGCCCGTTTCTCGCGCGGTACAGATCGCCGGTCACCTGGGTGATTTCGCGAGCCGGTCCTCGCGGCGGGCCGCCGCGCCCCTGCCCCGCTGCCGAAAGTCCGGCAGCCGCGGCGCACGCCAGCGCTGTGACGGCCGCGATGCAAGCCATGCAGCGGCGAGGCATGCCTCGGCCCTACCGCATCACGACGGTGATGTTGCGCTTCGGCGAAAGCCCCACCGGAATCTTGGCCACCTGCGTCCTCGACGCGACGTCGATTGCGACGACCGAGTTGGTCGACTCGGTGGCGACGTAGACCAGCTTGCTGTCCGGCGTGAAGGTCACCCAATCCGATCGACCGCCCACTTCGACCATCCCGAGCAGCTTCAAGTCCGGCAGCGCGTAGGCGTAAATCCGACCGTTGGGCCGGCTGCACACCCACAACGTCTTCCCGTCGGGCGCCACGCCAATGCCGTGGGACGGCGATCCGTTGAAGGGCCCCTTGTCGCGCTTCTCGACCGGCACGTCATCGGGCAGCGTGACGCGGCCGACTTCCTTCCGCGCGGCGAAATCGACGATGGCAAAGCCGTGAAACTCGGAGAGCTGCACGAACATGCGCTTCGTCGATCCGTCCGGATTGGTTTCGAAGGTGACTGGCCGCACGCCTTCTGTGAACAACGTCCACAGGAGTTCGCCCGACGCCGGATCGATCACCTCGAGATGCCGGCCGGCAATCGATCCACCGATCAGGTACTTGCCGTCTGGTGTGAGATAGACGTTGTGCATGCCGCCTTTGGTTGCGATGGTCTTGACCTTCTCCATCGCCACCGTGTCGATGACGTCGATCGCGCCCGGGGCCGAGACGATGGCGACATACACGCGCGTGCCGTCGCGGTTGATGAAGATGTTGTTCGGCCGGCCGCTCAGCGGGATCTTCTTGACGGTGCCGTAGGTCGCCCCATCCACGACCATCAGCGTCTGCTCGGCTTCGCTGCTGAAATAGAACCGCTTGCCGTCGGGGGCCGCCGCGGCGCCGTGGTTGATCGGCACGCCTGTGATCTCGCCCACGATCTTCTGCGTCGCCGGATCGATGAGATGAATGTTGTCGCCGCCCGAGTTGGTCTGCACGATTCGGACCTGCGCGTCTGCGCCCGCCGCGACGACGCAGAACAACCCCACCACGCACGCCAGCAGTCGCGATTTCGACATCGATGCCCCCTGTCGCCCCAGTCGTGGCCAGCAGATTAGCATTTGCTATCATCGCCGGCCAATGGACACCGAACAGCGTTCGGCCGGCAGCTGGCTCGCCAACCTGGGCCTGACCCTCTCTGACTGGTTCGAGCGGTGGTTTCCGGATGCCTTCGCGCTGGCGCTGGTCGCCGTCGTGATCGTCTACGTCGCGAGCCTCGCGCTCGGCAGCTCGCCGGTGCAGACGGCCGAATGGTTCGGTGCCGGTTTCTGGGATCTCGTCGCCTTCACGATGCAGATGACGATGATCATCGTGAGCGGCTACGTGGTGGCCACGTCGCCGGCGGTCTACCGCGTCATCCAGCAGATGGCCGCGATCCCGAAGACCGGGCGGGGCGCGGCGGCGTTCGTCGGCCTGTTCTCGATGCTGTCGTCGCTGCTGTCGTGGAGCTTCAGCCTGATCTTCAGCGGGCTGCTCGCGCGCGAAGTGACGCACCGCGTGCCAGGCGCTGACTACCGCGCCGTGGGGGCCGCGGCCTACCTGGGACTCGGCAGCATCTGGGCGCTCGGCCTGTCATCGTCGGCCGCGCTCATCATGGCGGCGCCAAGCTCGCTGCCCCCGTCGATCCTGAAGATCAGCGGCGTAATTCCTCTCAGCCAGACGCTTGGCCTGTGGCAAAGCTTCGTCATGGCCGGCGTGCTGGCGCTCGTTTCGGTCGCCATCTGCTACTACTCGGCGCCCGAGGCGCAGAACGCCAAAGGCATGGCGGAGATGGGGGTCGAGTACCTCCCGGTCAAGCCCTATGTCGGTTCCGTCGACAAGCCGGGCGAGTGGCTCGAGCACAGCCCTCTCCTGACGATCCTCGTGTCGCTGTTCGGCGGCATCTACCTGGCACGCGAGGTCGCAGCCAAAGGTGCGTCAATCCTCCTCGAGCTGAATCATTTCGTCTTCCTTTTTCTCGTCGCGGGCTTCCTGCTGCACTGGCGCCCGCGTTCGTTCGTACGCGCCGTGTCGCTGGCCGTCCCGTCGGTCGCCGGCGTTCTCGTGCAGTATCCGATCTACGCGGGGATCGTGAAGATGATGACGGAGTCGGGCCTCGCGACACGGCTCGCCCACTTCTTTGTCGCCGTCTCGACACAGCACACGTATCCGGTTCTGGTGGGGATCTACTCCGCGGTGCTGGGGCTGTTCGTGCCGTCGGCGGGCGGCAAGTGGCTCATCGAAGCGCCATATCTGCTCGAGGCGGCGAAATCCCTGAACGTGCATCTGGGGTGGGTCGTGCAGACCTACAACGCCACAGAGGCGCTGGCCAACCTCGTCCATCCGTTCTGGATGCTGCCCCTCATCGGGATCCTCGGACTGAAGGCCCGCGACATCGTCGGCTACTCGGCGCTCCAGTTCGCGCTGCACGTGCCGATCGTGCTGTTTCTGGTCTGGCTCCTGAACTACACCCTCTGACTTTCCAGATTTTTTACAACTTTGCGGCAGACTTCTTCCCGCTGCCGGCGTCAAAGGTTGTGATCTGGAGGAGGTCGAGCATGCCGCTCAGGCGAATTTTCTCCGTCGTCTTCGTTCTGGCGCTCTGCGCGGGAGTCCATGCGCAACAGCAGTTCACGGTGGTCGCGACGATCCTCGACCCCGAGAAAGGCACGCCGGTCGAAACCCTGGCACCCGGCGACGTCCACGTCATGGAAGACGGCGTCGACGGAAAGATCGTCAAGGTGGAACCGGTCAACCACACGGTCAAAGTGCAGGTGCTCATCGACAACGGCGTGGGCATCGGACAGAACCTCGCCGAGCTGCGGAACGGCGTGCGAGGCCTCCTCGAGGCGCTTCCGCGCGACGTCGAAACGACGCTCGTGACCACGTCACCGCAGGGGCGGATTCTGGTTCGCCCGACGAAGGACCGTGAGGCGCTGCTGAAGGGGGTGAGCCTGTTAACGCTCGATTCGGCGACCGGCCGGTTCACCGAAAGCCTGACCGAAGCCGCAGAGCGCGGCAACAAAGACAAGGACGCGTTCACCATCATCATCGCCGCCGCCACCACGAGCGGCGATCGGGATATTCGCGAAGTCCACACCAAGCGGCTGCTCGAACAGATTCAGGGCAAGCCGATGGTCATCCACGTCGTCCTGTACTCCGGAGAGAAGTCCGCGACCTTCGGCGATACCGTGTTCGAAGTCGCCCAGCGCGTGACGAAGATCACCGGCGGTCGGTACGAAGCGATCAACAACATGACCCGGTACGAGACGCTGCTGCCAGAGCTCGCCGCGGACGTGGCCAAGCAGGCCACCGGCAGCGTCCGGCAGTTCCGGATCACGGTTCAGCGTCCGGGCGGCAAGTCCGGCAACCTGGGCAAGCTCGGGATCAACGCCGGAGCTCGGGTCGTGTCCAGCGTGAAGCTTGAATGAATTGCAGGATTGCCCGCTACGCGATCATCCCTTCGATGGTTCTCCGCACCATCGCTCGCGTCATCGGGACCTTGTATCCATTTTTCGGGAGCGGCCGCGCTCCGGCCACCGCCGCCGCGCCCACGTTTTCCGCAAGATCCGGCGTCAGACGCTGACCGACGAGCAGCCGTTCGGCTTCGGCGACCCGCCATGGAATGGGCGCCACGCCGCCCAGCACGATGCGCGCCCCCCGACAGATACCGCCGTCCATGTCGAGCACGACTGCCGCGCTCACAATGGCATGCGTCCACGCTTCGCGATCGAGAATCTTGTGATATGTGCTCGTCGCTCCCGCGCGCGGCGCCGGGATCGTGACGGCGGCGAGCACTTCGTCGTCGCGCAGCACGTTCTCGCGTCCGGCGTCGACCGTGGGCAGCGTGAAGAACGACTCCGCCGGCACGTCGCGCGGGCCGCCGGCCCCGACCAGGTGGAATGTCGCGCCGAGCGCGACGAGCGCAGGCGCCGTATCGGATGGATGGACGATGTAGCTCGGGCCGCCGCCGAAGATGGCGTGGTACTGGTTCTCGCCCGACGCGGAGTAGCAGGTGTTGCCGCCGTTCTTGAAGCACTGGAACCCGTTCCGGTAGTACCAGCACCACGGGCGCTGGCACACGTTGCCGGCCAGCGTCCCGACATTGCGGATCTGCGGCGTCGCCACGCCTTCGGCCGCCTCGGCCAGTACAGTGAACTGGCGCCGGATGGTGGCGTCGTGCGCAAGCGCGTCGAGCGTGATCAGGCCACCGATGCGCACGCCGCCTGCCGCCGACGATTCCACGCGATCCTGGCCCTTGATGGCGCCCAGATGCACCAGCGCGTCCGGAGCGATCAGCCGCTCCTTGAGCATGCCGAGCGCGTCGCTGCCGCCGCCGGCAAAGGCGACCGACTGGCCTGCGGCACGCGCCTGCTGCGCCTGCTTCACGGCGTCGGCGAAGTCGCGTGGGGTGATGTTGGTAAACGTCTTCATGCCAGCACCCCCAGAATCTTGTCGCGCGTGATCGGCAGATCGTTGATCCGGCGTCCGATCGCGTTGAAGACGGCGTTGGCGACGGCGGCAGGCGCGGGCACCTTGCTCGCTTCGCCCATTCCTTTCGCGCCGAACGGACCGTAGCCGTCGTCGCTCTCCAGGAAGATCACGTCGATGTCGGGCGCGTCGCGATGCGTGGCAATGCGCGCGCCGTAGAAACCGGGCGTGAGCGCGTGGCCCGATCGCCGGTCATACAGCAGGTCTTCGTGCAGCGCCATCGAGATGCCCATCGTGGCGCCGCCCCTGATCTGGCCGTCGGCTGCGAGCGGATTGATGATGCGGCCCGAATCGTGGACCGCCACATACTTGGTGACGCGCACGCGGCCCAGCTCCGTATCGACCTCCACCTCGACGAAGTGCGCGCCGAAGCAATTGCGCACCTTGCCTTCGAGCGTGGGATTCGGCGTCATCGAGGCTTCGAGCACGGCGCTGCCCGTCGGCATCCCCTTGGCGGCGATCTGCTGCTTCAGATCGCGCGCCGCTTCGACCACTGCATGCCCGGTCATGATGGTCGTGCGGCTTCCTGATTCGCCGACTGAGTACGGACACCGATCGGTGTCGCCCCACACGACGTCCACTTTCGACAGCGGCACCCCGAGCGCTTCGGCCGCGATCAGGCCCATGGTGGTCTTCGCGCCAGCGCCGACGTCGGTCACGCCGACGTGCACCATGTAGCGGCCCTTGGCGTCGAGCCGGATGATGGCGCTGCTTCGTCCCAGCCCGGCACGGAACGCGAGGAACGCCACGCCAGCGCCTTTCTTGAACCGTCCCGGATCCGATCCCGGCGGATGCCAGCGTTTCTTCCAGTCGAAGACCTCGGCCCCTCGGCGGATGCACTCGTCCAGCGTGTAGTTGGTGTAGGGCGTCTCGTCGCGGTACTTCCGCGTCATGTTCCTGAGGATGAACTCCACGGGGTCCATCTTCAGCTTCGCCGCGACGTCGTCCATCATCGACTGCACGCCGAAGAATCCCTGTGGAAACTCCGGACCGCGGAAATTGCCCGACACCGTTCGATTGGTATAGACGGGGCTGACCGTCCAGTCGACGTGAGTGACTTGGTAGAGATCGCCGCCGCCGATCGATCCGCTGTTCTTGCGGTACGGCCCCATCCCGCTGAAGCCGCGGAGTTGCAGCGCCGTCAGCGTGCCGTCGCGCTTCACGCCCACCTTGTAGTACTGCACCGTCGGCCAGCGGCCATGCATGCCGATGAAATCTTCCTTGCGCGACAGCTCCAGCTTGACCGGCGCACCCGCCTGCTTCGCGAGAACCGCGGCGATGAGATCGGCATCCTGGTTCTGGTTCTTGTTGCCGAAGTTGCCGCCCATGTACTGGCTGACGACACGCACCTTGTCGACCGGCATCTCGAGATCGCGGGCGATGTCCGAGCGGCAGTTCGCGATGCCGCCGGTCGGCGTGTACACAGTCAGCTTGTCGCCGTTCCACGCGGCCACGGCGGACCGAGGCTCCATCTGCGCGTTGTGGACGAACGCGGTCGAGAAACGCCCTTCGAAGACCTGATCGGCCTCTCGGAAGCCCACGTCGACGTTGCCGCGCTTCTCGACCATCGGCTTGGCTTCGTTCTGCGTGTCGAGCGACAGGTTCCCCTCGGGCCAGATCTTCACGGCATCGGCCTTGAGCGCTTCTTCCTGATCGAGCACGAACGGCAGCACGTCGTAGTCGACCGCGATGAGGCGCAGGGCTTCCTCGGCCACGTGGCGATCGACGGCAGCCACCGCCGCCACCGGCTCGCCGACGAACCGCACGGGATTGTTGAAGGCGTAGCGCCGCTGCTTCGTGATCTTCTTCATCTCGTCGACGTACTGCCGGCCACCCGAGATGGAGCCGGCGCCCCACACGACGTTGGCGTTCTCGTGTGTGACAACGGCCTTAACGCCAGGCAGCGCCAGCGCCTTCGAGGTGTCGATGCTGCGGATGCGCGCGTGCGGATGCGGGCTCCGCAGGACGCGGGCGAAGAGCATGCCTGGAAGCTTGACGTCGCCTGTGTAGGTGGCGCGGCCGGACACGCGTTCGACCGCGTCGATCTTCGGCGTCGCGTGACCGATTGACGCCAGCGGCACCCCAGCCAGGGCGACCATGGTGAACGTCGGCGGCAGGTGCGACGGCACACCCACCTTCGTGACGGCCTCGATGTAATGGGTGTAGTTCGCGCAGCGGCACAGATTGCCGGTCATGGCCGCGCGCGCCTCGTCGGCACTCGGACGCGGGTTGCGGGTGAGCAACGCCGTCGCCGACATCAACTGCCCCGACGTGCAGAAGCCGCACTGCGGGCCGTCATGGTCGATGAACGACTGTTGCAGTGCGCTGAGCTGGCCGTTCCGCTCGAGGCCTTCCACTGTCTGCACCGTACGGCCCTCGGCCCACACCGCCAGCTGGCTGCACGCGTACACGGGCTTGCCGTCGAGGATGACCGTGCACGCGCCGCACTCGCCCCGATCGCAGCCAAGCTTGGTGCCCGTCAGGTTCAGCTCGTCGCGCAGCAGCTCGGCGAGCGTCCAGTGATCCGCGGACGCGACCTGGCGCGCCGCGCCGTTCACCGTCAGCCGAAGCGCCCGTCGGGCCGCGCCGCCGGCAGCGAGGCCCGCCGGGGGCGCAGCCGTTTGTGCGGACAGCGGCGACGCGGCCGCGGCCGCGATGACCGCACCGGTACCTTCAAGGAATCGACGGCGGGAGATTCTCCGCTTGCCCATCACGCCTCCATGTGGACGCGAAATCGGGGCGAATTATACGCCCGGAAACCCTTGACGCCGCGGCCCCGTCTAAGGCACCGTGGCGTTGGCCTCGGTAACCAAGACCAACGAGTACTCATGTCCAAACCACCTGACTTGATGCAGGGGACGCTCGATCTGCTGATCCTGAAGATCCTTGCCCTCGGCCCGCAGCACGGCTGGGCCATCAGCCAGCGGCTCACGCAGGTGTCCGGCGACGAGCTTCAGGTCAGCGACGGCTCGCTCTACCCGGCGCTCCACAAGCTGGAGCTGGCCGGCTGGATCGCTTCCACCTGGGACGTCAGCGAGCTCGGCCGACGCGCCAAATTCTATTCCCTCACGCGAGCCGGGCGCCGCCGTCTCGAGCAGGAGGCGGAGCACTGGCGGCGCGTCTCCTCGGCGATCACGCGCGTGCTGGCCCTCAAAGAGATCTGATCGATGGACTGGCCGCGCTTGGTCTACGCGCTTCGCGCACGATGGCGAACCCTGACGCGGACACGCCAGGCGGACGCCGACCTCGACGATGAGCTGTCGTTCCATCTGGCGATGCAGGCCCGCACCAACGTGGAGCGTGGCATGACCGACGACGAAGCCCATCGTCGCGCGCGGCTCACGCTCGGCGGCTTCGCACAGACGACCGAGGCCTGCCGCGACACCCGCCCCCTCTCGTTGATGGAGGCGATGCAGGATGTCCGGTATGCGCTGAGAACGCTGCGAAACACGCCCGGCTTTGCGGCGGCTGCCATCCTGACGCTCGCGCTCGGCATTGGGGCGAACACGGCTGTGTTCAGCCTGGTCAGCGCCGTGCTGCTGCGACCGCTGCCGTTTCCCGATTCCGACCGGCTGGTGTTCGTGTGGGACGACGTCTCGTCGCTGACGAACGGTCGCTTCTCGATCACTGAACCTTCGCCTGCGGACTACGCGGCTTGGAAGGACCAGAGCCGATCCTTCATCGACATGGCGGCCATGGCCGCGACCACCTACAACCTCACGGGCATCGCCCAACCTCAGAAGGTCGAGGGCATCCGGACGACGCCGAACCTGTTCGGCGTGCTCGGCATGCAGCCGCTTGTCGGGCGGACGCTGACGCCGGCCGACGACAGGCCCGATGCGAACGCCGTCGTCGTGCTCGACGCGCGCGCCTGGCGATCGCTGTTCGGCGGCGATCCCGGGATAGTCGGCCGCGCGATTCTTCTGAATGACCTGCCGCACACCGTCGTCGGTGTCGTCCCGCCGGATTTTGACTTCCCCGCACGGAACGCCGCGCTGTGGGTGCCGGCGCGCTTCACGCCGCAGGAACTGGCCATGCGCACGTCGTATTTCATGGACGTGGTCGCGCGGCTCAAGCCCGGCGTCGACCTGCGCGCGGCGCAGGCCGAGATGACGACCATCGCCCAGCGTCTGGCACAGGCGTTCCCCGCGAACAACAAAGGCGTCAACGCGGTCGTCACGCCGCTCCACGAGCACCTGACGCGGCCCGCCCGACCCGCGATCGCGATGCTCTTTGGCGCGGTCGTGCTCGTCCTGCTCATTGGCTGCGTGAACGTCGCGAATCT
>Ga0066903_100001821_pt1 | contig 16041 bp, 16 predicted proteins | sample PanSoiMetaGPlot1_FD_67491 | JGI IMG/M metagenome (GOLD analysis project Ga0066903, IMG submission 67491) | Tropical forest soil microbial communities from Panama analyzed to predict greenhouse gas emissions - Panama Soil - Plot 1 (version 2) | ecosystem: Environmental > Terrestrial > Soil >... | reverse complement strand
TTCACGGCTGCGCGCGCGGAGCAGGAGAAACTCGTTCAAGCCGAACCAAATTACGGCCCGCCGCTGGTCGTGCTCGGCTTGATCGACGCTGCTCTCGGACGGAAAGAAGAAGCGCTGCGTGAAGGCCGCCGAGCAGTCGAGCTTGTTCCAATAGAAAAAGATGCAGTCGTCGGTCGCATTATCGCCACCTATTTTGCGATGATCGCGGCCTGGGTTGGCGACAACGCTCTAGCCTGTCAACACCTTGCCACCGCCATTCGCTACACCAGTTCCCTCAGCTATGGTCAATTGAAACTGATGCCTTGGTGGGACCCTTTGCGTGGCGACCCGTGCTTCGAACAAATCGTCGCGTCGCTCGCGCCCAAAGGGAATTAACTGCGATTTCAAAACAGTTGGCCGTGCGGTTGAAGTTTACCCAGTCACCGACCTGAGTGGACTTGGACCTGCATCGGCTGAACCAGGACGAACCGCTCACAGAGCTGTGGCTACAGGCCTCGACACAACGCTTTGGCGCAGTTTCTCGATGACTTTTGGAACGATTTCGATTGCGCGATCGATTTGCGTGTCGGTGTTGAACCGGCCAAAAGAGAAACGCAAACTCCGTCGGGCGCGGTCGCCGTTGGGATCCATCGCCCGCAGGACATGTGAAGCTTCCTCTGAGCCGGTCCGACAGGCGGACCCAGCCGAGCAACAGATACCTTGTCGATCCAACAATAGAAGCGCGGCTGACGATTCGATGCCTTCGAACGAAAAACTTGAGGTGTTTGCCAGCCTCTCCGCCCCCGCACCATTCGCCGATGCGCCGCTAATTGTTTCGAGCACCGATTTCTCAAATCGATCGCGCATCGCGCGAACCTTGCAGTTTCCTTCCTGGAGATACCTCGACGCGAGCTCGGCCGCTTTTCCGAGGCCAACAATTGAGGCGACATTTTCAGTTCCGCCACGGCGCCCACTTTCCTGACCGCCACCCGCGATCAGCGTGTGGAAGCGAGTTCCCCGATTGATATAAAGGGCGCCGACGCCTTTTGGGCCGTGAAATTTGTGCGCGGAAAGAGAAAGGAAATTGATGGCGGTGTCGCGCAGGCGCATTGGGATTTTTCCAGTCGCTTGTACCGCGTCAGTATGAAATGGAACACCTTTTCCGCGACAGATTTCCGCGACTTTCTCGACGGGAAATAACACACCAGTCTCGTTATTTGCCCACATGATCGACACAAGCGCTGTTTCCGGGCGAATCGCAGCTTCGAATTCGGCCAGATCCAGACTCCCGTTCCTGTCCACACTCAAAAACGTGACATCGCATTCACGTCTTGCCAGATCCTGACACGGGCGCAGCACGGCGCTGTGTTCGACCGCAGTGGTGACCAGCTGCCGGCGCATCTGCAGATGCCGCGCGGAATTAATCACTGCATTATTGGCTTCTGTGCCGCCGCTGGTGAACACAATTTCCTGCGGCTGACACCCAAGCAGTGTTGCCAGACGCTCACGCGCAACATTGATGGCTTTCCTGGCCCCGGAAGCAAAGCCATATCCGCTCGAAGGGTTACCATAATGCGTTGTCAAAAATGGGAGCATTTCCTCGATTACAGCGGGATCCAGCTGTGTTGTGGCGTTGTTATCCAGATAAATGATTTCGTTATCCGTCATCATGTTCTCTCAGCTTGTGATCTCATTCGACACGGTCTCGGAAAAGAATGATGCCCACGAGCAGCAGCAACCGCAAGAGCAAGAAGAGGACAACCAGCGGAGTAGCAACTTATTCTACTTCCATTTAATCTCCTGCGCATGATTTCAATCTGGGAGCTGGCCAATGCGCAACTGCGCGAAATCGCGGTTTACGAACCGGGAAAGCCCATCGAAGAGACGGCTCGCGAACTTGGCCTCGATCCAAGTGCAATCATCAAGCTGGCGTCGAACGAGAATCCCCTCGGCCCGTCTCCCAAGGCAATGAAGGCGATGCGTGATGCCCTGGAAAAAGGTCATCTTTATCCCGACGGCGGCGGATTTTCCCTTTGCAACGCCGTGGCAAGGAAACTCGGTCTCGCCCCAGAGAACGTCATTCTCGGCAACGGTTCAAATGAAGTGCTCGAATTCCTTGGTCATGCCTTTCTCAATCCCGGTGACGACGTCGTCACGTCTCAATACGCGTTTGTGGTCTACAAATTGATCGCGACCTCATTCGGCGCGCGGACAATCGAAGTGCCCAGTCCAGATTATCACCAAGACCTGGACGGAATGCTCGCAGCGATTACGCCGAAAACGCGGCTCATCTTTGTGCCTAATCCCAATAATCCAACCGGGACCCTCGTTTCGCAGCAGGCAATCGACGATTTCATGTCGCATGTCCCAGAAAATGTCATTGTCGTCTTTGACGAAGCTTATTTCGAGTTCCTCGATGATCCGCCTGATACGTTAAGATTCGTTCGCGCAGGGCAAAACATTGTCGTCCTGCGCACGTTTTCGAAGATTCACGGACTAGCCGGCTTGCGCATCGGATACGCGCTTGGGTCGACCGATCTGGTCGAAGTGCTTCATAAGACGAGGCAGCCATTTAACGTAAACAGTATTGCTCAAATCGGCGCGCTAGCGGCGCTGGAAGATGACAAGCATCGGCGCGAGACGAAGCAGGTGATCGACGTCGGCCGCGCTTATCTGCACAAAGAATTTGCCAAACTGAAAGTTCCCTTTGTGCCCGGAACAGCGAATTTTGTGATGGTAAATGTAGGGGACGGGCACGCGGTGTTCGAGAAACTGTTGCGACGAAGCATCATCGTCCGCCCGCTGAAGGGATACAACTTGGCCGAATGGGTCCGCATTTCCATCGGCACAATGGAAGAGAACCGGAAAATGATCGCAGGACTACGTAAAGTGATTTCGGAGGGAATGAGCATCGACGAACCGTCGGCCCGAAAGCGGCGGACAACCGCCGCACGCCAAAGGCGAATCGCGTAGTGGACGTCCAAAACGTCAGCCAGAGCCTAAAGTGCAGCAGCGTTGTGCGGCGTTAAACACGAGCGGGGCGATATTGTCCGCGCAATTTGGAAACCGGAGCGGTTGCCCTACAATTTGCTATCGTTATGACCGTCTCTGACACCATCGCTGCGATCTCCACTCCGCCCGGAGAGGGCGCGATAGCGCTGGTCCGTGTCTCCGGCGCGAATGCGATCGAAGTAGCAGATAAGATCTTCCGTGGCGATGAGACACCGTCGCAATTTGCGGCACACGTGCAGCGTTTTGGCGAAATTTTTGGCCCAGAAGGCCGATTGATTGATCAAGTAGTGCTTTCGGTCCACCGCGCGCCGGCCAGCTATACGGGAGAGGATTTGGTCGAAATTAGTTGTCACGGGGGACTGCTGGTTTCCGCGAAAGTGCTTGAAGCCTGCTTGCGCGCCGGTGCGCGCGCGGCTCGCCCGGGCGAATTCACTGAGCGGGCCTTTCTTAACGGCAAAATGGACCTCACCCAAGCCGAGGCGGTAATCGATCTTATCCGCGCGAAGACCGATCTTGCTTTACGCTCGGCCACCGAGCAACTCGAAGGCCGGCTTGGCGAGCAAATCAGAAAGATTCGTGATGAGTTGGTCGATTTGCTCGCGCACATCAATGCGTCAATCGATTTTCCTGAGGAGGGGATTGCGCCGGATGAAGGCGGCTCACTGTACGCCAGACTCGATTCCATCCGCGAGGAAATCGCAGCGTTGCGCGCCACTGCGGATCAAGGGCGGATTCTGCGGGAAGGCGTCCGGGTCGTAATCTACGGAGCAACCAATGCCGGCAAATCGAGTTTGCTCAATCGGTTGCTTGGTTACGATCGCGTGATTGTGAGCGACACCCATGGGACTACACGGGACACAATCGAAGAGACCCTCAATCTGGATGGCGTTCCCATCCGTTTGCTTGATACGGCCGGCTTAAGAACATCTACCAGCGATCTTGAACGTCAGGGCATCGCCCGCACCGAGAAATCCTTGCAATTGGCTGATCTGCGGCTTCACATCGCAGATCGTAACGCGGCGAGACCTCCACATTTCGTGGAACGTATCTGTGATTCCAATGAAATTGTTGTTCTAAACAAGAGCGACCTGCCTGAATACAGTGACTGGAAAGATTTCCATGCGTTGCGGATTTCGTGCCTGACAGGAGATGGCCTGTCAGAATTAAGAAAAGAAATCCTGGCCCGGATAACGAAACAAAATCTGAAACCGGAGAGCACAGTCGCGATTAACGCGCGCCATAGCGATTGTCTGCGTCGCGCTTTGGAAGCATGCGATCGGGCCAGGACAGCGCGAGGCCAGGGATTGTCGCCAGAATGCGCTGCAGTCGATGTGAACAAAGCATTGCGCGCAGTCGGCGAAGTAGTCGGCATCGTCGATGTGGAAGAAATTCTGGACTCCGTGTTCAGTCAGTTTTGCATCGGCAAATGAGGACTCCGCGTTGAAGCGTTCAAGCGGAGGTTGAATGAAAAATCTGTACGAACGACTCGTTAGGCCGTTGCTGTTTTCGCTTGAGGCAGAGACCGCGCATCATTTCACGCTTGCATCGCTTCGCAGAGCTTCCTGTTTTAATCCTGCGTTGCGCGCGCTTAAAAGGTTCGCACCGCCGTTGAAGCCGAAGACGCTGTTTGGCCTGACCTTTCCGAATCCAATTGGGCTCGCCGCCGGGCTGGACAAAAACGGCGTCGCACTGCCGGCATGGGGTGCGCTTGGATTTGGGTTTATCGAGATCGGGACAGTGACCGCCCTGGCTCAGCCAGGAAACCCCAAGCCGCGCGTTTTTCGACTGACCAAGCAGCAAGCGGTGATTAATCGTCTCGGATTCAACAATGATGGTGCCGATGCCGTGGCGAAGCGGTTGCGCACACTGCGCCAGTGCGGGCGATGGCCCGTGGTTCCAGTTGGAATCAATATTGGCAAATCTAAGGCGACGCCACTTGAGCGCGCAACAGACGACTACCTCTACTCGTTCCGATTGCTTCGCGATTTTGCCGACTACATCACATTAAATGTGAGCTCGCCGAACACTCCCGGCCTTAGGGAGCTGCAGGAACCGGCAGCGTTGTCACGATTGCTGCACGCGATTGGGAGTGAGCCGGGCGCGGTGACAAAGCCGCTCGTTGTAAAGATTTCGCCGGACGTGTTGCCAGGGCAGCTGGACGCAATCCTTGCAGCGTGCGAAGAAAACGGAGTTGCGGGAATCATCGCGACGAATACGACGTTGGATCATTCTTCGATTCCAGGGGAGCTCGATAAAGAGGGTGGTTTAAGCGGCACGCCGCTTCGGGAAAAATCAACTGCGCTGGTGCGCAGCATCGCTGCAAACTCGAAAATTCCGGTGATCGCCTCCGGCGGGATCTGCGATGGAAAATCCGCCCGCGAAAAATTCGATGCAGGCGCGCAGCTTGTTCAGGTGTACACAGGATTTGTTTATCACGGTCCGCAACTCCTTCGCGAAATCATGCAGGCGACGTAAACGTGGTGATGCGTGGTCGCCTAAATAACCAGGCAAGGAGGTGGCGCGCCGCTTTAAAGCGTACGCCTCGACACAGCGAGGCGGCTACAGCATCTTGGGACTGCTCCGCCGGGTAACAGATGAAACTGTCGCGAAAGGTTCTTAAATTTACGAAGCCATTGACCTACCGTCGTGGCTTGCGCCGAGCGCAACGCTCGATTTTTCGCATTCCTCTTCCGCCAATGCTCGCGAAAATAGATCACGAACGGGCCCGGGAAATTCAACAGCGCTATGCAAATTCCACGGCTGGATACGCCAAATACGCGAACATCGAGCCATGGTTACGATTGAATCGGGAACGGGTGCAGGATTTGAAACTCCATCGTTCCGAGCCGAAACGCATTCTCGATCTCGGTTGCGGCGGCGGATTTTTCCTGTTCATCACCAAGAACCTTGGCCATTCCGTCCTTGGCTTGGACATTGAACACGTCGCTCTTTTTGCCGAGTTGCTCGAGCTTTTCTGTGTTCCGCGCGTCGTTTGGAGGATCAGCGCGTTTGAAGCATTGCCTGATTTTGGCCAAAAATTCGACTGGATCACCGCGTTCTCCACCAACTTCTACCTTTATCATCCGTCGAAGGAACGCTGGGGGACGGCCGAATGGGATTTTTTCCTGGGAGATCTGCGGAATCATCTCGCGCCTGGCGGCAAGATTTTCTTTGGACTGAATCCTCTTTACGGCGGCGATTACTACCCGCCGGAACTGCGCGATCTTTTCATCAGTCGCGGCGCAAACGTCGAGCGCGAGCGAATTTTCTTCGAGAACGGCTTGCGCTTCTAGTCGGCTGGTTTGCCTGTTCTAGGGCGTTGCTCCAGGTAATTCAGAAGCGGATTCGTGGAGGTCGTGACTATGGCGCCACCGCCGATGTCGCTCCTCGATTTGTCGGAGTTTTTCGCGTTGTTCGTCGGTGAGATTGGCTGCGATCTCCTTGTGCGCTTCCATCATGATCTCATGAACGCGCCGACCCGTGTCGCGCCGTATTTCCTGGAGCTGAGCAGCCGTCTTGTCGACAATTGGAGAAACCTTCGCAACCTGTTCAGGTGTGAGACTAAGCTCCGTCCGAAGGCGTTCTTTCATTCTGTCGCCAACTGGTCCTGCACGGTGAATCTCGATGAGAATGTGCCGAGCGTAAAATCCACCCAAGGCGGCCCCGGCGATCCCACCAGCGACGAATACAAGGATAAATCCGGCAACAAGTTTCCACTTCAACGAACCATTCATTGCGAAAACTCATCCTGAATGGCCGTGTCCGCGATGGCGAACTCATTCGTGAAGTCATTGTACTGGTCCCGGCTCTGTTTGATCTCGCGGACAGCCGCGAGCGTCGAAATAGCAATTACCGCTGCCGACAAGAGCGCAACGCGCCGGAGCAGCGCAGCAACGGCGTTTGGTTTCGCAGCCCAGGCGCGCCAAAGCGCCACAACACGAGTATCGAATCCAAATGGCATTTCAGCCGGAACCTCAGCGCCCGCCTGCGCGGCGGATCGCAACAACCGATCGATTTCGTGATCTTTCATACTGCTTCCCTTTCCGAAATTCTGGCGAGGTAATCTTTCATCTTTTGCCGCGCTCGAAATGCCCGTACCTTAACAAGCGCTGCGCTCCAGCCGGTGATTCTGCGGATCTCTTCAACCGAGCGTCCTTGCAAGTATAGGAGATCGATGACAAGCCGTTCGACGGGTTTGAGCGCAGCAAGAAGATGTTCGACCAATTGGCGCGAGGCAAAACGCTTGTCCGGGGTCAGGTCATCAGCAGAGGTTGTTAGGTTCTCAATCAAGGCTTGTTCTTCCACGCTTAAATCGGCGTGACGAAGCTCGGGTCGTATTTTCTCCCACTGAATCTGGTTCAGGCAAGTATTGACTGCGATGCGTGAGACCCAGTGCTCCAGCGGCACCTTGCCGGAAAATTGCGATAACTTCTGGAATACTTTGATGAAAATCATTTGGCAGAGGTCCTCCTCATCCGTTCGATGCGGGCGATGAGCGCGGACGATTTTCGCCACGAGCGGATAGAGCTGGCGTACCAGTGCGCGAGCCGCCTCATCGTCATGCTCCAGCGCAGCATGAACAAGCGCACTTGCGTCAATATCATCCATGTAATCGAGAGCGTATCCACACCATTAGCGATGACCGCTACCGGCGTGTTTTGGTTACAATCTTGGGTGTAGAAGCGTTTGTGCCAAGCCTGGGAAAGCACGGTCGCAACAAGCGAAGAAAAAAAGTGTAACCGGCCAGACCGCCTGCCGGTCACCACCCTACGGAAGCGAAAGAAATTATTTCGCGAACACAAAATGAAACAAACTATGAAAAGAAACATATTAGCGTTTGCAGCCGCCGGCGCGATTGCGCTCGGGGGCTTTGCAGTTGTCCAAGCACAATCCGGGGCTGGCGGTGATTGGCACGGCCACGCGTTTGGCCTTCAGGGAATCACGAAGCAGTTGAACCTGACGTCTGATCAACAGACAAAGGTTCAGCCAATTCTCGATGCGGCCAAACCGCAGCTCGCCGCTATTCATCAGGAGGCGATGCAGAAAGCAAAAGGAGTCATCGACAATTCGCTGTCGCAGATCCGGCCGTTGCTAACGGCTGATCAGCAAAAGAAGCTCGATGGCATCCAGAAAGCGCATCAGGACATGATGAATGCCCACAAGGAGCTTCACGACGCAATGCAGCAATAGCTTGGTTGTTCAGAGCGGTGGGGAAGGCGGCGATCTGGGGAGGATCGCCGCCACTTTTTAGCGCCGGCCCAACACACGGGGTCACCGCCGCGCGGGTGAAGCTGTATTCCGCCATCCCCACTGCAAGATTGTTTCAGCTTTGTCTTTTGGTAAATGAAAGCAGAAGTATGAGGATACCCAATCCGGCGAAGATCGCTGCGGCGACGAAGCCGGTCGTCGAAATCTCAGCTCGCGAGTGAAAGCTTGCTTTTAATTGAGCAGCGATGCCGACCAGAAAAAACAGGAATCCCAAACAGATCAGAATCAGGCTGATCGCTTTTTGGTCAGTGGACGAAATCTTCATTCGCGAACAATCAAATATACTTCGAGGTCAAATTTCAAGTGCACTCTTTAAATAGAAGGCATTAATGTTGCCGGTGCGCTGGATAAAGCCCAGTCTTGGGCTGTTTGCTCTATTGGTGGTCGGTTTTCGGCTCAACGCCCAGATCGATCGGATTACGGGCAAAAATTTTGCCACCCGATCAGAAGTACTGGCACGGCATGGAATGGTCTGCACAAGCGTCCCGGCGGCCACCGAGGTGGGCATCGATATCTTGAAACGCGGTGGCAGCGCCGTGGATGCGGCGATTGCTGCAAACGCAACGCTGGGTTTGATGGAGCCTGTTTCAAACGGGATTGGTGGGGATCTGTTTGCCATCGTTTATAGCGCGAAGGAAAACAAGCTCTACGGCATCAACGGCAGCGGACGGTCACCGCTTGGGTTGAGTTATGAAGAGATGAAAGCGGAGTTAGCAAAACTTCACCGTGAAACGATTCCGCCCACCGGTATGTTGCCGATCAGCGTGCCGGGAACAGTGGATGCCTGGGCCGAGCTGCACAATCGATTCGGCAAACTGAAATTGAGTGATGACCTTGCGCCTGCGATTCGATATGCCGAAGAAGGTTTTCCGGTTACAGAATTGATCGCCTACTACTGGGGATTTGGGCCGCGACTATACAAGGGATTGCCGGGTGCGTTTTTTGAAACTTACACCCTCGACGGCAAAAGCAGAACACCAGGCAAGGGCGATATTTTTAAAAATCCCGCCCTCGCCAAAACCTTGCGGCTAATCTCGGAAAAAGGCTGTGACGTTTTTTACAAAGGCGAGATCGCCGACAAGGTGGATGAGTTCATGCGAGCGAACGGAGGGTTTTTGCGGAAGGCCGATTTTGAGAAGCACTCATCCACCTGGGTGGAGCCGGTTTCTACGAATTACCGCGGCTACGACGTTTTCGAACTCCCGCCAAATGGTCAGGGAATCGCCGCACTGCAAATTCTAAACATCCTCGAAGGATTCGATCTGCGGGCAATGGGACGCAATTCACCCGAAACACTTCATGCAATGATTGAAGCGAAGAAAATTGCATGGGCTGATCGGGCAAAGTTTTATGCCGATCCCGAATTCGCAAAAATTCCGTTAGCCGGACTGCTTTCGAAAAAATACGCAGCCGAACGACGCAAGTTGATCGATCCAAATCACACGGCAAAAAAAGTTGATGCCGGCAATCCGGCGCTCGATCAGGGTGACACGATTTACATGTGCACTGCTGATGACGAAGGCAACATGGTTTCGCTGATACAAAGCAATTATCGCGGTATGGGCAGCGGCATTGTAGTTCCAGGGTTGGGTTTCATGTTTCAGGATCGCGGCGAGCTGTTCTCCATGGATCCGAAACACGCGAATGTTTACGCGCCCGGCAAACGTCCGTTTCACACAATCATTCCCGGCTTCGTGATGAAAGATGGTAAACCGTGGGAAGCATTCGGCGTCATGGGCGGCGGCATGCAACCACAAGGCCATGTACAGGTGCTCACGAACCAGATCGATTTTGGTTTAAACGTGCAGGAAGCCGGAGACGGCTCGCGCTGGCAGCACGAGGGTGACAACGAACCGACCGGAGAAGAAATGACCGAAATGGGCGGTTTCGTTGAAGTCGAGAGCGGTATCCCGTACGAGAGCGTGCGGGAACTGCGCAAGAAAGGACACGACGTGCGTTTCGATGTCGGCGGCTACGGTGGTTACCAGGCCATCAGAGTCGAAATGCACGATGGCCAGCGCGTCTATGTTGGGGCAAGCGAATCACGCAAAGACGGGATGGCGGCAGGATATTGACCTGCGACAGACCTTGTAGGGCGTCTGTGTCAGACGTCAAACCAAATTACATCGGCGTTTCGCAGAAACGCCTACAATTCGGGCGCAATCCCCTTAGTTCTTGTCCCTTTTCAGCTCGGCAAGTTTTTCCTCGGCGCGTGTGACATCGGCTTTTTGTCCGACGCCGAGCTTAAGAAGCTTTTGCTGGCGCCGTAAGTTTGCTTCCGCGAATTCGAGCTCGGCGCGCTCGCGTTTCGCAGTTGCAGCTTGTGCGGCTTCGGTCAATTGCGCCAGCACTGTTTTTATTGATTCCAGTTCGTCCCTGGTGATTTCACCAGTCGCGAGTTGAGCCTCTTTTTCCGCAAGGTCTTCCTTCGCTCGAGCAACGCGCGCATTTGCGAGATCGGACTCACAACGAACCACTTTCAACATGCGCTGCTCCACTTCCACTCTTGCAAGAACACCAATTTTCCAGAGGCGCTCTGCCCCTGCGGCATTTTGCTTTGCGCGATGCAATTGCTTTTCCAGGCGTGCCGCATCGCCGTTCGGCAACGGCTCATCCGAAACGTCTTGCTTCAATATCGGTGGCTCGACATCGAATGAATCGGGTTCCTCAGATTTGTTCTCCGCTGATTGATCCGCACCGGATACCACCATTGCCAGAGCGAAAACCGCGACCGGCAAGGCGAAAATGCGGATCATATCGCGATCATATCACGAATTTGCCGCGCCGGCATTGCTCGACGCGGCTCTAAAAACGAGAATCCTACATCGCGGGTTTTTAGTATCCTCTAAACAGACGAATTAGAACGATGAAAATCCTGCGACAAAGCGAGTTTGGCTCCAAGCGGCTCGATGGCCATACAAAAGCCGCCACGGTCTGACATCGTGGCGGCTTCGTGTTGTAGCCGATGTCGTCGACCTCGGATCTAAGAATTAGCTACTTGTTGGCAACGGTTTGCGGGGTGGCCTTATTCACTTCTAGCTGGGCGCTCACTTTTTGGATTTGCGTGGCCTGTTCTTTCAGCTGGGCCGTCAACACTTCCATCCCTTTTTGTTGCCGCTCGACGATGGCTTCTAATTCCGCGATCCTCGTTTGTTGTCTGAGCGATTCGTCGAGCATGGCCTGGGGCTTGAACGGCACCTTGTTTCCATGGGCATCGACGAGGTTCGTGCCCACCTTTTGATTGGCATCGACGAACACAGCCACGGCGGTCGCTATATCAACAGTCCGACCTAAGATACCGGCGATAAAGCAGTCATAATCGGTGAAGCTGGTGTCGCCGATGCGAATGAATCGAGTTTCATCGCCAGGACCCTGCACACCTGCGCCGATATAGACGTTACCGCCAGATGCGGTGTTAACTAGGTTCTCACCAGCCCCGGAACCTATGACTGTGTTCTGCGCGCCGCTTACATTGTTAGCCAATGCATCGCCGCCCACGTGTTACCAGAGCCGTCTACATTGTGAAACATTGCATCGTCACCGATCGCTATGTTTCCATTTCCGATAGTGTTATCAATCAGCGCATTAACACCCATGGCTTCGTTAAAACTACCAGTCGTGTCGCTAGAGAGCGCTTGACGGCCGATCGCATTGTTTGAAACGCCGTTGGGGAAACCACCAGTAGCGTTTTCGCTGAAGAGAGCGAAAGCGCCAACGGCGGTATTGCTGTCGCCATCAATGTTATTTTGGAGCGCCCCGGAGCCAACTGCCGTATTGACGTTAGCAAAGCCGGCTAAGGTTTTATCGCTATTCACGAGCGCATTAGTACCGATGGCCGTGTTGTTGCTGGCCGTCCCGTTGCTAAAGAGCGCGAATGTGCCGCATCCGGTGTTGTTCGCTCCCGTGGTGTTGCTAAAAAGCGTGCCTGTGCCAACGGCCGTTTGGTTATCGGCGGTGTTGAGTAGCAGCGCTGCATAGCCGACACCAGTGTTGAAGTTGGCCGCGCCGTTGCTAAAGAGCGCGATACCACCAAACGCTGAGTTAAAAGCACCGGTCGTTAGGCCCGCAAGAGCACTATCGCCGTCCGCCGTGTTGCCATTGGGTAAGACTGTATTAGGCGCCGACGGCTCGATGGCTCGCGTTTCTGGCAAAAACCCAAGGCAGCCAAGCGCAACGACGATGAGAAAGAATGGAGTTATTTTTTTGAATTGGAGGATGAGTGTATTCATGTAGTTCTTCTTTTGTTTTTCCCCGCTGATTGTTTCTGTTAATTGCGGGTCCGGAAGAGACGAAGAACCTAGCGGGGCGAAAAGTGCTCCGCCTGATTCAGATTTTTTTTACTGCTGGCGTGTTTATAAAAACCGCTCAGCATTGTCAAGTCAGGTGCGACCTAGGTTTGGTGTAGGCCTCGCACTGACTCCGCTGATCAAAATTTTAACCGGTGGAAGCCTAACCGGCGTGGGGCCTCAAAGAAAGTTACGTTAGCTTCTTTCCAGGTTGGTTTCTCTTCGAGACAACGCGTCGAACGAACTAATCTTGCTTGAAAGAAAATGTGGCCGCGCGGCGCTCACGTTCGCCGATGGAGTCGGGCCTCCGCTAAATCGATATCGCGTTCGATTCGGTGCAAAGCCTGGTCGTTGATGGCCTCTTCGTTGCGCAGTGCAATGACGGTGTCGCGTTCTGTTTGCAAGAGCTGACGGGCGAGTTTCTCAAAGTCAGGCGAGAACAATCGGGTCACACGTTCTCCGTCGGGATCTTCAATCTGCAGTTGTCGAATACGGTCTTCGTATTCCGAACGGAGACGTTCGACGGTCTGGGGTCTGGCCCGATTGGACGACTGCAGCTCTTCGAGACGAGCCAGGGCAGCTTCGTTGGCTTTTAAGCGCGCGAGTCTCTCTTCTTTTTCGGTAACATGATCGTCGACGACTCCCAGCCAACGAACCAACGGTGCAAGACTAAGTCCTTGTAGAACGAGCGTTGCAAAGATCACACAAAACGTTAGCAAAATGATCAGGTCGCGCCCGGGAAACGGCTCGCCGTTGTGCAACACGAAAGGGATTGCCAGCGCACCTGCCAGCGAATCTGCCCCGCGCATTCCGGTCCACGCGATTAAAGCTGATTGCCGCCAGGGAACGCGTTTTTTTCGGCGAGACTTGCCACTTAACAGATCCGCTAAATAAGATGTCCCAAAGATCCAGGCGAAACGCACGAGTACCATCGCTACAACAACGTGTATCGCCAGTTTCGCGACATAAGTCACTGAACCCGGAGCGAGCGAACGGACGACCAACGGCAACTGAAGCCCAACGAGCATGAAAAGTAATCCGTTGAGAATGAACACTACCATTTCCCAAACGGCAGCGCTTGCAGCCGCATGCGTCCGCTCAGAATACGCGGAGCTCGCCATCCGTAGTAAATTCCGGCAATAACCACCGCCAAAATTCCGGAAACGTGGATCGCTTCACCGCTAAAGTACGCTAGGTAAGGCGTCAGCAGCGAGAACATGGTTTGAACTGGAGGATCATCCAGGCGCTCTTGCACGTGGGTCGCCAGCCAGCCTACTGCAATGCCAACGCAGATACCGCCACTGGCGACAATAAGAAATTGCAAGCTTGCCTCGCCTAACGAAAAACTCCCGATCATCACTGCGGCAACAGCGAAACGAAACGAGATAAACGCAGTAGCGTCGTTTACCAGGCTCTCGCCCTCGAGGATCACAATAATTCTGCGAGGCACTCGCAAATCTTGAGTGATCGACAGTGCTGCCACAGCATCCGGCGGCGAGATGATTGCGCCGAACACAAAACCCACAGCTAAAGGCAATCCCACAAAGCCATGGAACACATAAGCGGTCGCGGTCATCGTTAACAGGACCAGGATGATCGCCAGCGCCAGAATTGGCCGAAGGTTCGCCCGGAAATCTCGCCACGAGGTGAATAGAGCCGCAGGATAAATCAGTGGCGGGAGAAACAAATTAAAGACCACTTGTGGCTCGAGCTGAATCGCAGGAAGACCAGGAATAAGCGCGAGCGATACGCCACCGCAGGTAAGCAGGATTGGATACGGGACCTGAATTTTACGAGCAACGAGCGCCAGCAAAGCCACGGCGACTAGACAGATCAGGATCAATTCGGTTTTGCCTACCACGATTGCTATCTCTTCTGCGCGAGCTAAAGACATCCGTTTATCGCCTCTCTTTCTGACGACGAAGCACAACCGGGACAGGATCACTTCGGCGCTGGCGAAGAGAGAAGTTCTTGAAAGCGTGGATTATTTCGGATCGGATCAAACATCGGATCGAGCCGGAGCCGCGCAGCAGTAGGCGGCATTCCCGTACTCAGCGCCCCAACGCCCGGTATCGAGAGCACTTTCTGTAACGCGGCGATAGCGCGGTCGGGATCTCCCATTTGCGCCGCCACCCGAGCCAGGACCTCGATTGGAATGGGACCAGTCACGGCGTCGTTCTCGAGCGGATTCGCGGCGATAGCCCGTTCGGCCAGAGCAAACGCAGCGGCTTTGTCACCAAGGCCCATATTAATCAGCGCGAGATCACCAATGAGGAGATAGTTGTCAGGCTGTTCTTTGAGGAAGGTTTCCAATTCGCGGCGCGCCTGTCGCCAAGTTTCCTGGGCGCCGACGTGGTCGCCGGCCACTTCTTGCGCCCAGCCTAACCAGAAGCGGAGAACGCCGTTGACATAACCCAACGTTGGATCAGGCTTAGTAAGGATCTCCTTTAAAGGGGAGATTACCGGTGCAGTACGGCGCTCCAGGATTGCTTGGTAAACTTGAGTTTCCAAGCCCTCGTCGTCACTGGCTCCAAAGTGGAGCGGAGCGAGGAGCGCCGAGGCACGCGGCAAGTGACCCTCCCCTTGTGCGACACCCGCCTTTCGGACGAGGATATTCAAATCGCCTGGGGTGATTTCGAGAATTTGGTCAAACTTTCGCAGCGCTTCCCCGAAACGACGAAGACAGACATCGTTTGTCGCGTGCTGGGTGAGGAGATTAACACTACGCGGGTCCAGCGACTGGGCTTCGTTGAAGTAAGCTTCGCTCCGGTCCCACTGGCCTCGTCTGCGTGCGACATAAGCCAGCCATTCCGGAATTAAGCTGCTATTCGGTAGCAGCTGACGTGCTTGCTCGAAGTACCGCACGGCGGTGTCGTAATCTTTCAGAAAGCTGTAGTGATAAGCGCCCTTAGCCAATATGGCCTCACCCAGATTGGGCTGTAGAGTGAGCGCGGTCTCGGCTGCCTGCCGCGCCTCTTCACGGAGGGCGACAGTTGGTTGAAGACTCTGTGTTCGGTAGTTGCGCGCATCAACGATTGACAACAGCGCCCAGGCAAGAGCGAACTTCGGATCCAATCTAACCGCTTCCCTGAGATTTTTCTGTGCCCCAAGCGCGTTGACGGGCGTGGGGAGAGTTTTCAGCGTGTAAGCCAAACCGCGCAAATAGACATCGTAAGCCTCCGGATTGCCTGTTGGCTTGGCAGTGATGACTTGCTTCTCGCGACCGGTTAGCTTGGCTTGTAACGAGCCAGCAATTCCTTTCGCGATCTCGCTCTGAATCGCAAACACATCCGCAAGCTCGCGGTCATAGGACTGCGCCCATAGCTCGCGGTGGGTGCGCGCATCGGCTAGATGTACGCTGACACGCACGCGATTGCCGAAGCGTTGAATGCTTCCTTCCAACACGTTTGCTACCCCGAGTTGGCGGCCGATCTCGCGCAGATCACGCGCAACCCCGCTCTTGTATTGCATCACCGATGTGCGGCCGATTACTTTT
>Ga0066903_100001820_pt1 | contig 16048 bp, 20 predicted proteins | sample PanSoiMetaGPlot1_FD_67491 | JGI IMG/M metagenome (GOLD analysis project Ga0066903, IMG submission 67491) | Tropical forest soil microbial communities from Panama analyzed to predict greenhouse gas emissions - Panama Soil - Plot 1 (version 2) | ecosystem: Environmental > Terrestrial > Soil >... | reverse complement strand
GTTCGACCTGAGCGTGGTCAGGTTCGGTGGCGGCGAGCGGTTCGACTGGCACGCGACGTCCCGGGCGAGCCTCGCGGTCGTGCTCCGCGGCGCGATCCGCAAGTCCTTCCAGCGTCTGTCGTTCGCGGCGGGCGAAGGAAGCGTCATTCTCGTCCCGCCTCGGGAACCGCACTGGGACCTGATCGGACGGAACCCGACGGCGCTCGTCCTCGTCGAGTCCGACAACGGCATCGACTCCGTGGCGACGTTCAAGGACTGGGGCGCGTTCCTACTCGGGGTCAAGATCGAGCGGGAGCTGACCGTCGACGACGCCTACAGCGCGCTCGCCCTCGAAGGCCTCGCGCTCGAGCTCAGCGCCACGGCGCGGCGCAGCGCAGCGCCGGGGCGGGCGGCTCCGTGGCTCAAGGAGGCCTACGAGCTCCTGGCCGACCGTTTCCGCAAGCCGCCGCGGGCAGCCGAGATCGCGGCGGCCGTCGGCGTCGCGCCCTCCTCCCTCGTGCGCGAGTTCCGGGCTCACTACCAGGAGAGCCCGGCTGACTGCGCGCGACGGTTGCGGCTCGACTGGGCCGCCGCCCGGCTCGTCGGATCGAACGATCCCCTGGCGATGCTGTCCGTGGAGGCCGGTTTCGTCGACCAGAGCCACTTCACGCGCGCGTTCAAGCGCCAGTACGGCACGACACCGGGGCGCTACCGCTCGGCGCATCGCTGATACCAACCTCGAGCGGATCCGTACAAGACGCGCGGCACTCTGCCGCCCTAGCGTCCGTGGAGACGCATGCTGTCCTTCGTCATCCGCCGCCTGTTCTGGGCGATCTTTCTCTTCCTCGGGGCGACGGTCGTCACCTACGTCATCTTCTTCATGATCCCCGGCGATCCGGCGCAACTCGCCTGCGGGCGCGCCTGCACGAAGGTCGACGTCGACCGCGTGCGGCACGTCCTCGGGCTCGACCGGCCGATCTACGAACAATATGGCCGGTTCCTCTGGAACCTCGTCGGCCACCAGAACCTGGGGACGTCGTTCGCCAACCGGCAGAGCGTGAACTACCTGATCGGCCAGGCCGCGCCCGTCACCGGCGCCCTCGTGCTCGGCGGCGCCGTCTTCTGGCTGGCGCTCTCGATCCCGATCGGGGTGCTGTCTGCACTCAAGCCGCGCTCGCTGCTCGACCGGGCGTCGATGACCTTCGTGCTCGTCGGGATCTCGGCCCATCCAGTGTGGATCGGCCTGCTGCTCTCCTTCTTCTTCGGTTACAAGCTCGGCTGGACGCCGATCGCCGGCTACTGCAACTTCTTCGGCGCCTCGCCGGGCTCCGACTGCGGCGGGCCGGTCGAGTGGGCGTACCACATGATCCTGCCCTGGTGCACCTTCATGCTGCTCTACGCGGCGCTGTACGTGCGCCTGATCCGCGCGAACGTGATGGAGACCCTGAACGAGGACTACGTCCGGACGGCACGGGCGAAAGGCACCTCATCGCGGCAGGTGCTTGTCCACCACGTGTTGCGAAACTCGATGCTGCCCGTCGTGACAATCCTGGGCATGGACATCGGCCTGGCGCTCGGAGGCGCGATCTTCACGGAGACGATCTTCAACCTCCACGGACTCGGCCAGCAGGTGATCACCTCGTACAACCAGCTCGACCTGCCGGTGATCATGGGCATCGTCGTCTTCTCGACGATCGCCGTGATCGTCTTCAACTTCGTCGTCGACCTGACGTACGCCTTCCTGGACCCCCGCGTCCGCCTCACGTAGGCCCTCCCGGACATGGGGGGAACTGCCGGTTCCCCCCATGAGCCCCTCGTGGGGAACCCTGTTTCCCCCGCGCAAGATCGAGAGGGAGGCGGCCTACCTCCCTCTCGCTTTTGAAGAAGACGGACGGCCGGGGACCTACGTCAGGGAGGGCATTGTGCTGACCGATCGAATCGCCGCCCCTACGGCGACCCATGCCGCGGCTCGTGCGTCGTGGCGCCTTCCTACCCCACGCGGGTTCGGACTAAACCCGCTGCTCGCGCTCGCGAACGCCCGGCCGTGGCGGCGGCGCGTCGCTGCCGTTCGTCGTGGCACGTGTCGGCGCGTCGGGCGCCGGACCCTTGCGAGCGGCTGCGTCGGCCGGCGTGGGAGCCTCACGACCGAACGCGCCGGGCGCAGATGCGAGCAGAGCGCCGAGACCGAAGGCAAAGACGTCCACGTACCGCGTCATGTGGTCGACGAAGCCCCGGATGCCCATGTCGTTCGACCAGGACGTGACGTGGTCGCGGAACCAGTTCGGGTGCGGCTGGCCGACGATCGCGATCCACACGGCGCAGACGACGGCCACGACGAACGCGAGCGCGAACCCGAGCGGCGTGACCTCGCTCCAGGCACCGTACGCCGTCCTCTGCGTGAGCGCGAAGGCGAGCCCAGCGCCAGCGAGGATCCCGAGCACGGCCCAGTAACGCCAGGTCGTCTCGGTTCCGACCCGCGTCGCGATCCAGATCAGGAATCCGGCGACGCCGATGCCGAGCAGCAAGGTGTAGGTGCGACCGGCTCTGGAAGTCATGAGACACCTCCTCGACCTTTCTTCACCTCGCGCTCGAAGCGCGCTTCGGCGCGAACGCGGCTCAGGATGCGCTCGCGCGAGCCCGCGCGGATCGTGGCGCGCCGGGCGCGGGCCTCTGCCCACAGCCGGTTGATCTGATCGGACAGCGCCCGGAGTTCGCTGGAGATGCGAGAATCGGGATTGAGCGACTGTTCGTGCCAAAGCTCGGTCCGGCGGCTCATCGCGGATTCGAGCTCGGCCTCGACCGTCGCGAGGCGGCGCGCGGCCGCAACGCGTCTGGCCGCGTCACGCTGCTGTTCGGGTCTGGTTGCAGCGGTCGCCACGGGACCTTGCTACCCCGGGTAGAGGCGGTCCAAACCGCAATTCGTCAATGCGTCGCGAGTTCTGTGCCGCAAGGCTGGGCCTCGGGATCGTCGGGGCCGCCAGGGCCGAGGAGCTGCGGTCGCTTCGTGCGCCGCAGCGCGTCCTGCGGCGTCCGCCGGGAGGCTGTGAGAGCGCCGACCCAGACTCGTTTGCGAAGGCGGTTCGTCGGGAAGGTCGCAGCCATGGCACCCAACCCGAGAAATATGAGCCTCCGGGCCGGGGCCGGACGCGCCCGTGCCACCTTCGACGCCTCCGCCTCCCGTCCCCGACCCCGACCTGCCTCCGAGAGAGCCTCCGCCCGCGGACCCTCCGGACGAGCCGACACCTGCGCCACAGCCGGCGCCGGGGCGCAGGCGCGAGACGGACTGAAAGGAGCCACATGGCCCACAAGCCGCTGCAAGGCAAGCGCATCGCCTTTCTCGCCACCGACGGCGTCGAGCAGGTCGAGTTGACCGACCCGTGGAAGGCCGTCGAGGCCGCGGGCGCGGAGCCCGTGCTCGTCTCGCCGAAGGACGGGCAGGTGCAGGGCTTCAGGCACCTCGACAGAGGCGACACGTTCGACGTTCACGAGTCGGTCTCGCAGGCCTCGCCGGATCGCTTCGACGGTCTCGTCCTTCCGGGCGGCGTCGCCAACCCGGACCAGCTGCGCATGGACGAGAAGGCCGTGAGCTTCGTTCGTTCCTTCGTCGAGTCGGGCAAGCCCGTCGGCGTCATCTGCCACGGCCCGTGGACGATGGTCGAGGCCGACGTCGTGCACGGCCGGACGTTGACGTCGTTCCCGAGCGTGCGCACCGACCTCGAGAACGCGGGCGCGAGCTGGATGGACGAGGAGGTCGTGGTCGACCAGGGGATCGTCTCGAGCCGCAACCCGGACGACCTGCCCGCTTTCTGCAAGAAGATCGTCGAGGAGTTCGCCGAGGGACACCGCGAGCGGAGGGCGGCCTAGCCGTGTTCCCCTTCCGCCGCAGGAGAGACCCCTCGCCGTCGGTCGTCGAGCTCGTCCGGCGCCTCGTCGCGGACGCGCTACGTCTCGTCCGCGTCGAGCGTGACCTCGTCAAGGCGCGATTCTCGGCGATGCTCAGACGTGCAGGCATCGGCGCAGGCCTTGTTGCGGGCGGCGCGACCATGGCCTTCCTCGGGATCGTCGGCGTCCTCGTGGCGATCGGCCTCGCCCTCGGGATCGTGCTTCCCGCATGGGCGGCGGCGCTCGTGGTCGCCGGCGCACTGATCGGCGCGGGCGCCGCGACCGCCGCGCTCGGCAGGAACGAGCTCCAGTCCGCGATGGAGGCGCGCTCGTCCGGGCCTGCCGCGATCGACACCGAACTCCAGGAGACCCGCTACCGCCTGGAGGCCGAGCTCGAGGCGCTGTCCGCGAAGATCGACCCCCGCCATCGGCCCGGGACGAACGGCCGCACCCAGACCCTGCAGCGAATGCCGTAGCCGGTGCCTGCGCGAGACAGCCTCGCCCGCAAGACGTTCATCGTCACGAGCGTCGCCGTGCTCACCGTCGCGGCCTTCCTCGCCCTGTGGAAGATCAAGGTCCTCGTCGCCCTGCTCTTCCTCAGCTTCATGCTGGCTTCGGCGATGCGGCCCGGTGTCGAGCGCATGGCTCGCTTCCGGATCCCACGCATCGGCGGCGTCCTCGCGCATTACGCCGTCGTCGCCGGTCTGATCGCGCTCTTCCTCTGGTTCATCGTGCCCAACCTCCTTCATCAGGTCGAGACCGCGGTCGGCAACGTCCCGCAGACGAGCCAGCAGCTCGGCCGGGAGGCGAAGCAGGCAACGGGCATCAAGCACGACATCCTCGTCGGGCTGCAGAAGGAATTGAAGAAGCTCCCGAGGACCGGGAACGTCGTCCACGCCGCGATCGACGCGGGCAAGGCGGCGATCGAAATCCTGGTCGCGATCTTCTTCGTGCTCGCCGCTGCCGCCTACTGGATCTACGAGCGCGAGCGGGCGGAAAGGCTGGTGGTGTCGCTCCTACCCACGGGGCGACGAAAGATCGTGCAGGACACCTGGGACCTGGTCGAGCTCAAGCTCGGGGCATACGTTCGCGCCTCGTTGCTCCTGATCGGCTTCGTCGCCACCGTTCTCTCGTTCGCCTTCTGGGCCATCGGCCTCCCCTACTGGCTGCTGCTCGGGATCATGGCCGGGTTGGTCGAGATCATTCCGGTGGTCGGGCCGCTGCTCGCCGGGGTGGTCTCGGTCGGAGTGGCCCTGACGGTGTCTGTCGAGGCGGCGATCCTGACCGCGATCGCCGTCTACGGGCTGCGCTTGCTGCAGGACTACCTGATCCAGCCCAAGGTGATGGGCGACACGGTGGGGATCGCGCCGCTCGCCGTGCTCGTCGCCGTCACCGGCGTCGGGCTGCTCATCGGCCCGGCTTACGTGCCGCTCGCGGTGCCGTTCACCGCCGTTGCGGCCACGCTGGCCGACGTGCTCATCCGCGGTAAGCAGCCGGCTGCGGAGGAGGTGCCGACGGTGCTCTTCGGCTCGGCTGACCTCAAGGACTACCAGGCCGAAACGGAGCGCAAGGCACGCCGGCGCAGGTCTTCGCGGGCGCGTCGCAGCAGGTCGAAGGCATGAAAACCGGGCAAACGCGGTACTGACGTATTCGAGTCGTACGAGATTCCGCCCAGCTCTCGCGCGAGTCAATTTCCACGGTTTGCCGTGCGCTGGGCGCTGCGGAGGTGACACGAGCGTGGAAGCCAGCAGATTCCCACAGGAACGACCGGACGAGGGCGCCCGCCCGAAAGGCCGACTCAAGAAGCCGATCCTCCTCTTCTTCACGAAGCGGACGTCCGGGCCCGCTCGGCGGATGGAGAGCCTCATCGCCCACGTGGCCCGGAAGGAGCGTCGCCGGCTCACCGTCGTCGCGGTCGACGCCGACGAAAACGTAGAGCTCGCGGAGCGCCTGTCGGTCGAGGAGATCCCGACGCTCGTCCTGGTCGAGGGCCGGTCCGCGATCGGCCGCATCGAGGGCCGGGCGACCGGCGGGCAGATCGACGCCCTGATCAACGACGCGTTGCCCCAGACCTGAAGGGAGAGTCATGCCTCCTCGTGGATTCAAGAAAGGCACGAAGCTCGCCCGCCAGTACGAGCACGTCAGGGAGAGCGAGCGCAAGCAGGGTCGCTCGACGGGCCGGGCCAAGGAGATCGCCGCCCGCACGGTGAACAAGGAGCGGGCGCGCTCAGGACAGTCGCGGACGGCGTCGCGGACGTCCACACGGGACATGTCCTCGGGCCGCCGCGGCGGGATCCGCTCGGGCACGAGCCGACCCAAGGGCCGCACGAAGGAGCAGCTCTACAACGAGGCGCGGCGGATGAACATCAACGGGCGCTCGAAGATGAACAAGGCGGAACTCCAGCGCGCCGTCGACCGCAAGAAGGACAGGTAACGGTTTAGGCGAGACCCCGAACCGGGTAGAAGCGAGGGCGCGGACCCCTTGCCGCGCCACTCCTCTTCCAGCTCGCGAGCCACCACTATCGTGCCCCCTGTGTCCGACCCCGGCCTGAGCGGCCCCGCCGAGACCGTCACGCTGACGATCCCCGGCCAGCCGCGCTACATCGGCATCGCGCGGATGTTCGTGGGCGGCCTGGCGGCGCGACTCGATCTCGGCTACGAGACCATGGACGACCTGCAGTTGGCGCTCGAGAGCGTGCTGCGCAAAGCCGAACTCGGCGAGCACGTCACCGTGGAGGCGCACCTCGAGGACGACGGCGTCTCGATCCTCGTCGGTCCGTTCGCGCACGACCCACTGGCCGGCGAGCGCCATCCCGAGCGGCTCGAGCTCGAGCGTCTGCTCTCCACCCTCGTCGCAGGCAGCGAGTCGACCATGCGCGACGACGGCTGCTGGCTGCGCCTCGACGTCCGAATCCCGGCGGGCAGCGGATCCGCGTGAGTCTCAGCCCCAACCAGGTGGAGGAGACCGAGCTTCTCCGCGCGTACCACGAGCGCGGTGACACGTCGGCGCGCGACAAGCTCGTCGAAGCCAATCTGCCGCTCGCGCGCGCCATCGCCCGGCGCTACGCCGGTCGCGGCGAGCTACTCGACGACCTCGTCCAGGTCGCGTCGATCGGCCTGATCAAGGCAATCGACCGGTTCGACCTGGAGCGCGGCGTCTTTTTCCGGACATACGCGGTCCCGACCATCGTCGGGGAGATCAAGCGCCACTTCCGCGACCGCGCCTGGGCCGTGCACGTGCCGCGGCGGCTCAAGGAGCTGAACCAGATGCTCTCGAGCCTGATCCAGGACATGAGCGCCCAGCTCGAGCGTTCGCCGACGATCGCGGAGCTGGCCGAGGCCGCAGGGGTCGAGGAGGAAGAGGTCGTCGAGGCGCTCGAATCCAGCCGGGCGTATACGGCCGAGTCCCTCACGGCCCCGGCCGAGGAGGGCTCGGAGCTCGACCGGATGCAGACGCTCGGTGTCGTCGAGGAGGCGTTCGAGCGCACCGAGGACCAGCAGCTGCTCGCGGTCGGGATCCAGGCACTCGGTCCGCGTGAGCGGAAGATCATCCAGCTGCGCTTCTACGAGGGTCTGACGCAGACGCAGATCGCGAACGAGCTCGGGATCTCGCAGATGCACGTCTCGCGTCTGATCCGGCGCGCGCTCGAGACGATGCGGGACGAGCTCGAACGAGGAGGGATCGATGCAGAGGAACGGTGACGGCGCACAGATCGTCTCGCTGACGATCCCCGCCGAGCCGAGGTGGCTCGCCCTCTGCCGACTCGTGCTCTCCGGGCTCTGTCGGCTCGGCCCCGTCGACGACGAGGTGCTCGCCGACCTGAAGCTCGCCGTGACCGAGGCCTGCTCGAACTCGGTCCGCCACGCGTATGCGCAGAACGGTGCCCCCGGGCTCGTCAGCCTGCGCTACGAGCTGTCGCAGCGCGCCGTCATCGTCGAGGTGGCCGACTCCGGCCACGGGTTCCGCTTCGACCAGCCCGTGCCCGAGCTCGGCCCTCAGCCCGACGAGGAGCTGCGCGAGGACGAGATGGGCCTTGCGATCATCCACGCGCTCGTCGACGAGGTCGAGATCGGCGCCGGCCCTGGCGGCCAGGGCACGAAGATCGCCTTCACCAAGTACATCTGACGCGGAGTCGGTGCCAGGCGGAAGCCTGCCGCGATGCTGCTCAGCTAGGCCGAGGCTGAAGAGGCGAGCGCGTCGAACGCTTCTTCGCGCGTGTCCACGATCGTGAACACCCGGTCGAGAAGCGTGATCTCGAAGATGCGCTTCACGTTCCGGTCCGGGCAGACGAGCACGACCGCACCGCCCTCCGGGCGCACGCGCTTGACGACGCTCAATAGGACGCCCAGCGTGGTCGAGTCGATGAACGTCGTCGCCGTCATGTCGATGACGATGCGCTTCGCCCCCTCGCCCACGAGTCGGTGCAGCTCCTGTTTGAGCTCGGGGGCCGTGTAGAGATCGACCTCCCCTTCCAGGGAGACGACGGCGTCCGCTCCGCCCGCGAGGGTTTCGCTCGACAGGCTGAAGTTCACGCCTCGAATCCCAGGTGTTCGAGAGCGGCCGCCCGCGAGTCGAAGATCGTGAACACCCGGTCGAGCAACGTGATCTCGAAGATCTTGCGGATGTTGTGCTCGCTGCAGACGACGAGCAACTCGCCCCCGCCGGGGCGGAGGCGCTTGCTGACGTTCAGGAGCACGCGGAGCATCGTCGAGTCGATGAACGTCGCGTCGGTGAGATCGACGATGATCGAGTGCTTGCCCTCCTCGACCAGCTGCACGAGCTCGCGCTCCACGTTCGCGGCGGCGTAGAGGTCTGCGTCCCCGCTGACGGTGACGACGCAGCCTGACTGCTCGACGTCCAGATGGTGGACACTCATCGGTTCCTCCTCAGCCAGGGCCCGAAGGGTATATGGCAGCCGTCACCGACACGTTCCGCGCTGATGAATTCCGCTTTTCGGGCCCGACTAAACCTGCGCCGTTTCCGTCGAGCGCCCCGCGGGTAGAGGAGTCCGTGTCCGGGAAGGCTGTCACGATCGCCGCCGCGGGGGACCTGCATATCCATACCGCCGTGGCAGAGAGTGTGGAGCAGGCGATCGCCGGCCTCCAGGGCGTCGACCTGATCCTCCTCGCCGGTGACCTCACGGCAGACGGCTTTGCCCAGCAGGCGGAGCTGCTCGCAGAGGCCTGCCGCGCCGCTCCCGCCCCCGTCGCCGCCGTGCTCGGCAACCACGACTGGCACATGGGCGAGGAGGAAGGCATCGCAGCTGTGCTGCGTGGCGTCGGCGTCCGCATCCTCGAACGCGAGTCGGCCGTCTACCCGCTCCGAGGGCTCGACGTCGGCGTCGTCGGGCTGAAGGGTTTCGTCGGAGGCTTCCTCGACTCCCGCATCCCCGATTTCGGCGAGTCCCTCCTCCGCCGCGTCTACGCACAGACGAGCCTCGACGTCGACGCACTCGACCGGGAGCTGCGCGTTGTCGAAGATTGCGACCTGCGCGTCGTCTTGCTGCACTACTCCCCGACGGCGACGACCCTGGACGGCGAGCGCGAGGCGATCTGGGCTTTCCTCGGCACCGACCGCCTCGCCGAGCCGATCCTGCGCCACGAGCCGGATCTCGTCCTGCACGGCCACGCCCACGGCGGCACCTTCCGTGGCTGTATCGGCTCGATCGAGGTCTGCAACGTGGCCATGCCGCTCACGGGCTGGAGGTTCTCGGTCCTCGAGCTCGCGGCGCCGGAGGAGACGTCAGGCCGCGAGCCTGGAGCGCAGGCAGCGCCGAAGCACGACGGTGGTTCCGCCGGGACCGCGCTCGACGTCGACCGAGCCCATCAGTGACCGCATCAGCGGCAACCCGAGCCCGCCCTCCTCGCGCCGGCGGTGCTCGCGCCACGCGCCGTGGTCGTGCACGGTGAGAACCACCTCGGCGATCGAGACCACACCCTCGACCTCCACCGCGCGCCCGTCGGCGCCCAGCGGGTGCTCGATCGCGTTCGCGAACGCCTCGGAGCAGGCCACCGATACGTCGAAGATCTCGTCCGCGGTCGCCCCAGCTCGGCCGAGCCAGCTGCGGAGCCGCGCACGGAGCTCGCCTGCGCGACTCGGATCGGGGTCGAGACGCATCCGGAGGTTCGGCGTGGGTTGGAAATGCGACGTCACCTGATGTCTCTATCACCCCTCGAGCCGCTGCTAACCCTGGGTCCGGCGTGTTTTTCATGTGTCCGGCCGGCGGCAGGCGGGTAGCATTGAAGAAGCGCCCGGCACACGGCGGGCCGAGGCCGTTATGAATCCGGAAGCCGAAACCTTCTCGCTCTCACGGAGTACGCACAGCACGTGTGAGGTCGTGTCGCTCGTGGGTGAGCTCGACATGGTCAATTCGCCGACCGTCGCCGAGACGCTGGACGCGCTCGCCGACAACGAGCGGCCGCTGATCGTGGACCTGACCGAGCTGACCTTCATCGACTCGAGCGGCATCCACGCGATTCTCCGCCCACGGCCGCAGCAGGGAAGCGTGCTGCTCGTGTGCCCGCCCGGGAACATCCAGCGCGTCCTCAGCGTGACGAAGATCGACCGCGTGCTGTCCGTGTACGAGACTCTTCCCGAGGCGCTGGCAGCGGTCGAGTGACCGACGCCCCGGCGCTACGGGTCGGCGTCCTCGCCTGGAATCAGTTCACCGACTGGCCGTCGCTCCGCGACGTCGGCGTCACCGTGGACGAGCTCGGGTTCGACTCGCTCTGGACCTGGGACCACCTCTACCCCATCGTCGGAGACCCCCGTGGCCCGATGTTCGAGGGCTACATGACGCTCGCCGCCTGGGCTGCTCTGACCGAGCGCGTGCGGATCGGCCTGATGGTCGGCGCGAACACGTTCCGCAACCCGGCGCTTGTGGCCAAGATGGTCACGACCCTCGACCACATCTCCGGGGGCCGGGCCTACCTCGGCATCGGCGGCGCGTGGTTCGAGACGGAGCACGCGGCCTTCGGGATCCCGTTCGGAAAGAGCCCCGGCGAGCGGCTGAACTGGCTCGACGAGGCTGTCGAGCTGATGCGCGGGATGCTGAACGACGAGGAGACGAGCGCCCGTGGGAGGTTCTACCGCGCTCAGGGGATCCGAAACAACCCCCCGCCGCTCCAGGAGCCGCTGCCGATCCTGATCGGAGGTTCGGGCGAGCGGAAGACGCTCGCGACCGTCGCCCGGTTCGCGGACGCCTGGAACACGGGCGGCGACCTCGAGCGCGTCCAGCACAAGGACGAGGTGCTGCGCCGCTGGTGCGACGAGGTCGGGCGCGACGAGTCGGAGATCGAACGGACGCTCCAGGGCGGCTCCGTGGTGATCCGGGACACGGTCGAGGAGGCCGAGCAGGCGGCCCAGGCGATCGCGACGCAGAACGGGCTCCCGGACTTCCGCGGCCGCGTCGGAACTGCGGAGATGGTCGCCGAGCCGCTCCTGCCGCAGATCGAGCTCGGCTTCCACCACGTCTACTTCGACGTGCCGGCGCCGTACGACCGCGAGACGCTCGAGCGCCTGATGGGCGAGGTCAAGCCGCTCCTCGAGCGGGCCGTGGTCAAGCCGTCAGCCTGAACTGCTCCGAAGCAATCCCAGGGCGACCAGCTCGACGATCGCGGGCAGCGCGACCTCCGCTCCGGGAACGTCGCGCAGCGTCACGCCGCCGTCCAGCTCCGGAAGCACCCGGACGGCGGCGCGGTTCAGCCTGAGCCGTAGCGGCAAGGCGCCCCGCGCCTGCGCGGCCACGAGGGCGAGGCCGTCCGTGCCGAACGCCCGAGTCTCGTCGAGTCGGAAGCCGTCCATCGGCATGACTTGCCGGTCGAGCAGCGCGGCGGGCCTCGGGAACGACGAAACGAGGGTCTGTCCTTCGAAGAGCCGCTCGATCGCGGTGCCGACCGGCTGGGCGGGCCAGTCCGCGGCCTCGTCGGCCCGCACCCACGTCGGCCCCTCGCGCTGCCGAAGAACGACCGCGCCCGTGACGATGCCCACGACGCCCTTGCGCCGGAAGTGCTCGACCCAGCGGTCGACGGTACGCTCGAACTCGTCCCGGTTCGCGGCTTGCAGCGGATGGTTCCAGTTGGCCGCGTAGTCGAGCGGCTCCTCGAATGTCGGTAACCGCACGATCCACGCGTCGGCAGGCCCGCCCTCGACCCACGCACGAGGCTGCTCGTCCCACCGTTCGCCGGGCCGGAGTGGCCACTGGCAAAGCACGGTCGCGAACCCGCCCTCACTGAGCAGCTCGGGCAAGCGCTCGACCACGATCTGCGAGATCCCGGCGTCGGCGTCCCGGAAGAGCCAGCGCCGGTCGGGCGAGACGACGAAGGGCGGGTTTGCGACGACGAGGTCGAAGCGGTCGCCGGAGCAGGCGTCGCGGACGTCGCCGGTGCGGAGCTCCACGTTGTCGACGCCGCTGAGGGCGAGCGTCCACTGCGCGAGACGCAGCGCACGCGGATTGAGGTCGACGCCGACGACGCGCTCGGCGTGCCAGGAGGCGAGCACCGCCTGCGCGCCCGAACCGGTGCAGAGGTCGAGGGCGCTCTCGACAGGACGCCGGACGGTCAGGTCGGCAAGCGCCTCCGTCACGGCCGACGCTCCGACGACGTGGTCCTGGGCAGGCATGCCGCCGAGCCAGTCGTGCGCGACGAGCGCGTCGCGCCAGGGCTGGACGGCGACGGACGATCGGATGCTGTCTCCCTCGCGTTCGACGAGGTCGATCCCCTCCGTCTCGAGGGCGCCGATGGCCACGGCCTCCCGGAAGAGGAAAAGCCGCAGGAGCTCGGAGAAGCGGTCGGCTCCGACCCGGCGCCGCGCAACCGTGCTCTGGTCGGGCTCGATCAGCGTCGACCGGACTCGCAGCCGTTCCCGGACGGCCGTCTCGTCGTAGCCGGCCGAGCGAAGCTCGACTCCCAGACGCGCGAGCGCCGCCGGCGCGACCCGCGCAGCCGGCGGCGCTCCAGTCATCTCGGGCCTACTTGAGCTTGTTCTTGGCCCACTTGTCGGGCCTTTGCTGGCCGCCCTTGACCTCGTCGGCCGTCTCGTCCGGGAGGTCGAGATCCTTCTCCTCCTGCTGTCGATCCTCCTGCTGGGCCTGGTTCTCGTTCCCCAAGATCCCTCCTCGTTGTCGACGCTACGCAGCAGCGCGCGAGTTTACTCGCTCGCTCCGCTCGGAACCTACGATGCCGTCTGGCCGCCGTCGACCACGACGGTCGTGCCCGTGACGTAGTCGGAGGCGGCCGAGGCGAGGAAGACGACCGTGCCCTTGAGATCGTCGTCGCCTCCGAACCGGCCGAGCGGGATGCGTCTGAGGAATGCGTCCCGGCCTGCGTCGATCGTGCTCCCGGACATCTCCGTCGGAAACCAGCCCGGGGCGATCGCGTTCACGTTGATCCTGTGCGGCGCCCACTTGACCGCCAGGTCGATCGTCAAGGCGACGAGACCGCCCTTGCTCGCGTTGTAGGGGATCGCGTTCATTGCAGCCTGTGGGGCGCCGCGGAAGGCGGCGACGGAGGCGACGTTGACGATCTTGCCCCCGTCACCCTGCTCGATCATCACGCGGCCGGCGGCCTGCGCGAACAGGAACGCCCCGGTCAGGTTGACGTCGATGACCTTCTGCCACCCCTCGCGCGGGACGTCTTCCGGTGGCGCGCCCCACGACGTGCCCGCATTGTTGACGAGCACGTCGACGCGGCCGAGCTCCGAGACCGTTCGCCGGACGACCTCCTCGATCTGCGCAGGGTCACGGATGTCGCACGCGAGGCCGAGCGCGCGCACGCCGGTCCCGCTCAGCTCCTCAGCGGCCTCCTCGCACCGCTCCGCCTTGCGCGCGCAGAGCACGAGATCGGCGCCCGCCTCGGCCAGCCCCTCCGCCATCTGCCGGCCGAGCCCGCTGCCGCCGCCCGTGACGATCGCAACCTTGCCGGAGAGGTCGAAGAGGTCCTGGACCCGCACGGACAGATCATTCCATGGCGTCGCCGGCTCTGAGGTAGGCGAGCACCGCGAGCACGCGCCGGTGTGACTCGGGCCGTGCCTCGAGTCCGAGCTTCTGGAAGATCTGCTTCACGTGCGCCTCCACCGTTCGCTCGGTCACGAACAGGCGCCGCGCGATCGCACGGTTCGAGAGCCCCTCTGCGACCAGGCCGAGGACTTCCCGCTCGCGGCCGGTCAGCTCATCGAGCGGATCGTTGCGGCGCCGCCGCCCGAGAAGGCGGGAGACGATGGTCGGGTCGACGACCGTCTCGTTCTCCGTCAGCCGCCGCAGCGCGTCGAGCAGGACGGCGCCGTCGAAGATGCGCTCCTTGAGCAGGTATCCGACGCGCTCCGGATGTTCTTCCAGGAGCCGCAGCGCGTAGCTCGGCTCGATGTACTGCGACAGGACGAGCACGGCCACGTCCGGATGCTCGCTCCGGATGCGTTGCGCGGCGACGAGACCCTCGTCCGTGTGCGTGGGCGGCATCCGGATGTCGACGACGGCAGCGTCGGGGCGCGACAGGCGGACGTGGCGGAGCAGGCTCTCGGCGTCATCCGCCTGCGCGACGACGTCGACGCCGGCGTCCTGGAGCAGGCGGGCGACACCCTCGCGGGTGAGCAGCAGATCGTCGGCGACCACTACGCGCACGGGATCACGATTCGAAGCGTCCGCCCGCCGGTCTCGACGCTGCCGCCGAGCGCGCCGACGCGGTCGTCGAGCGAGACGATCCGGTCGCGCCGCTCCGAGCCGTCGTCATCGACGCCCACCACGAGCATCTCGCGATCATCCCACGCTTCGGCCTCGAGGTAGCTCGCACCACGCGCAACGGCGTCCTCGACGGCCTCGACGACGGCGGCGTAGGCCGTCGTCTCCACCACGGCCGAATAGCGTCGAGTCGTCAGGCGGCCGAACACGATCGGAAGCGGCGCCACGTCCGCCAAGGTCCTGAGGGCCGCGTGCAGACCTCCTTGCGCCAGCACCGCGGGGAAGATCCCGTGCGCGAGCTCGCGCAACTGATCGAAGGCAGCCTGGGCATCGGCGACGGCGGAGTCGAGCAACTCGGCCAGCTCGCGGTCGCCGTGCGCCTCGGTGCCGGCCCGCGCGACGCGGAGGTCGTAGGCGAGCCCGAGGAGCTGCTGCTGCGCGCCGTCGTGGAGGTCGCGCTCGAGGCGACGACGCTCTTCGTCGGCCCTCTCGACGATCCGCGCCTGCGACGCTCGGAGATCCCCGAGTTGCGCGAGAGCCTCCGCTCGCAACCGCTCGTTGTCGACGACGAGCCGGGCCGAGGCTCCGATCTCCTGCTCCAGGTCGCGGGTGTCGACGGCAGCGTCGTGGGCCACGAGAGCAACGATCCGGCCTCTGCGGCTGATGGGGGTCGTGACGCGGCCGTTGCCGGATGCCGGAGGCGCAACGGTACGGCCGTCGCCGTCGACGTAGCGCTCGAGACCGGGAAGCCAGTAGGCGACCTCCAGCCGCGGGTCTCCCAGTGCGCCGGCCAACTGCTCGCGAAGCGTGCCCGGTCCTGGAGCCGCCGCCAACTCCTCGACCAGGTTCGACACGGCAACGCGGGTCCGCAGCGCGCGGAGGACGGTCCAGGCAAGACCGGTCGCGAGAACGGTCACACACGCGCCTCGGGCCAGGAAGAGGGCGCCGAACTCGCTGCGCCCCGGGGTCTCGAGGGGCGAGTGGATCAGCGCGGCCGCATAGGCGGCCTCGACGGCGCCAATCGCAGCCGCGGGAACCAGCACCGGACCGAGAGTGCGCCGCCCGGCGGGGCTGAGGAGACGGAACCGCACGACGACGATCACGGTCAACAGCATCCCGATGGCTATTGCCGCGCGCAGCCAGACATCGTCCAGCGTGCGCGCGAAACCTGGATCGCCGTGGACGAGAAACGAATTGTCCAGACAGTTGCGCCAGCAGTAGAGATCGAGCAGGGGATCACGAAAGAGCGCGCGACCGACGACCACGAGGACGGCGATGCCGTACACCGTCGCGACGGCACCGCCCTGCAATCTCGAGCGGATACGGCCGGAGGGGAAGCTGACGCCGAGATGGAAGACGAGAGCGAGCGCCAGCGGCCACGTGAGCGCTCCCAGACTCCGAACGATCCCCGGACCTCCGTCCCAGCCCTCCCAGTCGGGCCCGAACCAGACCATGCCGGCCAGGACGGCAAGGGTGCCGATCCGGCGGGTTCGCGCATCGACCCACGCCAGCAG
>Ga0066903_100001819_pt1 | contig 16048 bp, 16 predicted proteins | sample PanSoiMetaGPlot1_FD_67491 | JGI IMG/M metagenome (GOLD analysis project Ga0066903, IMG submission 67491) | Tropical forest soil microbial communities from Panama analyzed to predict greenhouse gas emissions - Panama Soil - Plot 1 (version 2) | ecosystem: Environmental > Terrestrial > Soil >... | reverse complement strand
TGGAGTTCGCCTGCGGCATCCCGCAGCTCCTCAAGGGCGAGCTCACCGAGCAGGTGGGCCGTGGCATCGACTCCTGGTCCGTGCGCCAGCCGCTGGGCGTGGTGGTGGGCATCACCCCGTTCAACTTCCCGGTGATGGTCCCGATGTGGATGTGGCCGGTGGCGATCGCTTGCGGCAACACCTTCGTCCTCAAGCCGTCCGAGCGCGATCCCTCCCCGAGCCTCGAGGTGGCGCGGCTCCTGGCCGAGGCCGGATGCCCCGAGGGGGTGTTCAACGTCGTCAACGGCGATCGCGAGGCGGTCGACGCCCTGCTCCGGCATCCCGACGTGGCGGCCGTGAGCTTCGTCGGATCGACCCCGGTCGCCGAGGCGGTGTACCGGACCGGCACTGCCTCCGGAAAGCGCGTCCAGGCGCTCGGAGGCGCGAAGAACCACCTGGTGGTGATGCCCGATGCGGATCTCGACCTCGCCACCGACGCGTTGATCGGCTCGGCCTACGGATCGGCCGGCGAGCGCTGCATGGCCATCTCGGTCGCGGTGGCGGTGGGCGACGTGGCTGGCCCGCTGGTGGAGCGGCTCGCGCCCCGCGTGCGCGCGCTGCGGATCGGCCCCGGGACCGACGCGTCCGTGGAGATGGGCCCGCTCGTCACCCGCGAGCACCTCGAGCGCGTTCGCTCCTACCTGGACGTCGGCCTCGGCGAAGGGGCGACCCTGGTCGTCGACGGCAGGGCAACCCAGATCGCCGGACGGGGCGAGGGCTTTTTCCTCGGCGGCTGTCTGTTCGACGGCGTGCAGCCCCAGATGCGCGTCTACCTGGAGGAGATCTTCGGGCCCGTCCTCGTCGTCGTGCGGGTGCGGACGCTCGACGAGGCGCTCGAGCTCGTCGACACCCACGCCTTCGGCAACGGCACCGCCATCTTCACCCGCTCCGGGGCGGCGGCCCGCGAGTTCTCCACCCGCGTGCAGTGCGGGATGGTCGGGATCAACGTCCCCATTCCGGTGCCGATGGCCTTCCACAGCTTTGGAGGCTGGAAGCGCTCGCTCTTCGGAGACCACTCCATCCACGGCAGCGAGGGCGTGCGCTTCTACACGCACCTCAAGACGGTGACCGCTCGCTGGCCGGAAGGGCCAGGTGGCGCCGAGTTCGTGATGCCCAGCAGCCGCAGCCCGAATCATTAGGCCCTGGCGTGTTTGGAAGAGGTCAGTTGCGCCCTGCCCGCAACGGACCGCAAGCTGTCGTGTCTTCCCGAGCAAGGGCAGCCAATTCCGGCTGACCCGCGGAGAATCCTGATGAAGATCAAGAAGTTGTTCCAGGTCCTCGTGCTCGGAGGCACTACCCTGGCGCTCGGTATCGCAGCCTGCGGCGGTGACAACGGCGGTGGCGGGGGCGGGCAGCAGCAGACCCTCCCCGACGGTGGCACCGGTGGCGGTGGCGGCGGCGGCGGCGGCGGGGGGCCCCCGGGTTGGTAGACCCGGTCCGGCGCCACGCCGACCAGGTCTGGGCAGCGCGGCACGGGGTTGAGACCGGCGCCGCGCTGCGCTTCGGGTCGCTGTCTCGCCGGCTGTGGGAGGCGGGGGCGCCGGAGAGCCTGGTGGACGTCGCCGCGCGGGCCTCGAGAGACGAGGAGCGTCACGCCAGCCGCTGTGCGGACATCCTCCGCATGCGACAGGCGCCCGTTCCTCCTCCCGAGACCCGATTGCTGGAGTACGCCCCCACGAGCCTCACCCCCCAGCAGCGGCTGGCCTACGAAGTGGTGGCTCAGTCCTGCATCTCGGAGACGGAGAGCATGAGCACCCTGGTGACACTGCTCGATGCCGCGCACGAGCCCATGCTCAAGGCCATCATCCACGAGCTGGCGCGGGACGAGGTCCAGCACGCACGCCTCGGGTGGGGCTACCTGAACTGGGCCAAGGAACGTCTGGACGTCTCGTTCCTCGCTCCGCTGTTGCCGAGGATGGCGGCCGGCACCGCCGGCCCGGATCTGTTCCGCCCCCCGCTGCCGGGGACAGATGAGCCCACGCTGCTCCACTCCGGAGTGGTTCCCCACTCGGAGCGCCAGCGCATTTACCTTGAGACACTCGACTCGGTGGTCATCCCCGGCATGGCCGAGCACGGGGTAGACACCGGCCCGCTGCGCGACTGGGTGGACCAGCAGCGCGCGGCGATTGCGCCCGCTGCCGTCGGGGCCTGAGGTCAGGCACATGTCGCGACGTGCTCTCGCTCTTGCGCTGCTGCTCGCGCTGCCGGGCTCTGCGGCCACGCACGTCACCGGCGAGCCCACTGCGGGATTCCACGGGCGCGGACCGGGTGGCTTCAGCCTGGACGGCAAGACCCATCAGCTCAAGGTGGAGGACGACGGCTCGGTGCTGAAGTTCACCGTCCCCCTTGCATCGCTGGAGACCGGGATCGGGCTCCGCGACCGGCACATGCGGGAGAAGTACCTGCAGGTCGACAAGTATCCGGACGCGGTGCTGGAGCTGCCGTGGTCGAGCGTCAAGCTCCCCGGGGATGGTCAGACGAGCGACGGCACCGCTCCGGGGAAGATGACGCTCCACGGCAAGACGCAGGACGTGCAGGTGAAGTACCGCATCACCCGGACGGGGAACCGCTATCAGGTCACGGGGAACGTGCCGGTGAAGATCACCGACTACGGGATCGAGAAACCCAGCTATCTGGGAGTCACGGTCCAGCCGGACGTGGACGTCAGCGCCACCTTCACCGCGGAGAAGACGTGACTCGCGCCCAGGGCGTCCTCCGGCTTGCGCTCGTTCTCGTGATCGCGCTCCCGGCGGGCGCCCGGGCCTACCCGTGGATGATCCGCGACGGGTACACCAACTGCAGCGCGTGCCACGTCGACCCCTCCGGCTGGGGACTGCTCACCGAGTACGGGCGAGCTCAGGCGCAGATCGTCCTCCCCACGCTCTGGGGAAAGAAGCAGGAGGATGTCGAGCCAACTCCGGGGATCGCCTACGGCCTGATTCCCTTGCCGAGCTGGCTCAACGTCGGCCTCTCGCTGCGCGGCGCGGTCCTCAGCACCACCACCTCGCAGGGAACCACCTGGCGCGACATCCTGATGATCGCCGACCTGCGCGCGGGCGTGACCGCGGACTGGTTCCTGGCCTCGGTCAGCTTCGGGTACGTCCCCACCGGAGCGACGCTCGCGGCGGTGACCAACCAGAATCGCGACAACCTCGTCTCCCGCGAGCACTGGCTCGGGGTGCGCCTCGACGACAACAAGCTGTACTTCCTCGGCGGGCGGTTGAATCTGCCCTTCGGGCTCCGGAACGTCGAGCACAACTCCTTCGTCCGGAGCAGCACCCGGACCGACACCGATTCCTACCAACAGTACGGAGGGCAGGTCGTCTGGGATGGTCAGAGCATCCGCGCGGCCCTCATGGGCATCGCCGGCAACTTCCTCATCCGACAGCCGGAGTACCGCGAGGTCGGCTACAGCGGCTACGTGGAGGGGGCGTTCAGCAACTCGTTCACCCTCGGCTTCAGCAGCCTGGCCACCCACGCCGACCTCGGGCTCGGGTCGATCTCCAACCCGTTCATCTTCCAGGACCCGTTCCGGAACGCGTCCGACGTGTGGCGGCAGGCGCACGGGCTCTTCTCCCGATGGCACATCGGCGGCCCCTGGGTGCTCCTTGCCGAGGCTGATCTCCTGATCGAGAGCGCCTCGGGCGTGGCGCGCGACTGGGGAGGGACGGGCTTCCTCCAAGCCGATTACCAGATCCTCCAGGGGCTGCACCTGTTCTTCACCGCCGAGGCGCTTCGCCAGTACGAGGTCTTCAGCTACGGCGGATGGGTGACCGCCGAGTGGTTCTTTTTCCCCGGCTGCGACGTGCGGCTGGACACGACCTTCATCGAGTACGGAATCCAGGGCGGCGGCCACGAGCCGACCTTCAGCGTGCTCGGACAACTGCATTTCTCGATGTGAGCCTTCCCGAGAGCGACGGACCGCCTGCTTCCGGTACACTGCCGGCCGTGCTCGGCAGACCCCGGCTGGCACGGTGGCTCGTTGCCCTTGTCCTGCTCCTGGTGGCGCCGGCGCGCGCCGCCCGGACCTTCCATCTCTTCCTCGACGAGTCGCAGCTCATCCCCGAGGGGAGCGTCGAGCTCGAGCAGTGGGTCTGGGCGTACGGACGGGTGCCCAACCACATCGATCGGCCGGCATCGATATGGCTGTGGTGGGGCCCTGCGGTCTCGGTGTCCAACCACCTCGAGTTCGAGCTTCCGCTCCAGGTGGTGGCCGGCGGGGGCGAGACCTACCTCCACTCGTTGAGCTTCGTCGTCCGCTACCGGATCTTCCCCCGCGAGGACGACCAGGGGTGGCAGCCACTCATCCGGGTGGCCTACCAGCAACCGCTCGACCCGTCAGCCGGCCCCCCTGCGGTGGAGACGACGCTGGTGCTCACCATCGGGAACCTCCAGGGCATCCGCACCACCTTCAACGTCGGCGCGTTCATGGGGCTGCCGTTTCTCCAGAGCAACCTCCAGGGCGAGTTCTCGGTGCTGGGGCGCGCCGGGGTGGGGGTCTCTTTCCCGCTCGGCCGCGAGTGGCGGCTCGGAGGCGAGTTCTACGGGCAGCTTCCCATCCATGGCGACACCCGGCCGAGCACGGGACAGATGTACCTCGGCCCCTCGCTCGCCTGGACCCGTGGTCCGTTCTGGATCACCTTCGGGTCGCTCTTCGGTCTCACCAATGATTCCTCTCGGTACTATCCGCGGGTGCTGTGGGGCATCGCGCTCTGATCTCGACGGTGTTGCTCCTCGCGGCTGCGGCCGCCGGGGGCGAGATCCGTGGCACGGTCCAGCTCCTGGCACCGGACGGAGGCGTGGAGCTCAGCGGGGCCCAGCCGATCGTGGTCTACCTCACCGGTTTCCGTCAGCCCCCGCTCGCCGATGAGCCGGTGATCAGCCAGAAGGACAAGACCTTCATCCCCGACCTGCGGGTGGTCGTCGCCGGGCAATCGGTGCAGTTCACCAACGACGACCCCTGGGTGCACAACGTCTTCTCCACCTCGGCGGCGCGGCCCTTCGACCTCGGGCAGCCCGGCCCGCACGAGACCCGGACGGTGAGCTTCCCCAACCCCGGGTTGGTCGACGTGTTCTGCAACATCCACGAGCAGATGTACGCCAACGTGCTGGTGCTCCCGAACCGTGCCTTCTCCCGCGTCGCCCCCGACGGCAGCTTCGTCATCCGCGACATTCCACCGGGGAGGCACCCGCTCCACGCCTGGGGCCGGCAGTTCGAACCGTTCGAGATGGAGGTCGTGGTGAGCGAGGGCCAGCCCGCCGAGGTGCAGCTGGTCCTCCGCCCGAGGCTCTTCAATCCCGTGCACCTCGACAAGTTCGGGCGGACGTACAAGAAGCGGCCCGGCTACGGGCCATGACCACCCCGTCGTTCGATCTCGAGGAAGGCCACCTCGACGAGAACGCCGTCGCCCGCCACGTCGACGGCGAGGAGACCGATGCCGAGCGGGCCCGGGTGGCCGAGCACGTCGATGGATGCGACCGGTGCCGCGAGCTCCTCTCGGCGTTCATCCGGACCGTCGTCACCCCCGAGCAGGACCCGCCGCTGCGGCGAATGCTCCCCCGCGGCACCAACCTGGGGCGCTACGTGCTGCTCGACCCGGTCGGCCGCGGCGGGATGGGCGTGGTCTACAGCGCCTTCGACCCCGAGCTGGACCGGAAGGTGGCGATCAAGTTCCTCCGCGGGGCGAAGGCAGCGACTGCCGCGGCCGCCAGGAGCCAGCTCCTCGCCGAAGCCCAGGCCATCGCCCGGCTCTCACACCCCAACATCGTCACCGTCCACGACGTGGGGACCTTCGAAGGCGAGGTCTTCTTCGCCATGGAGTACGTGAAGGGCGAGACGCTCTCCCGCGCCCAGCGCCCGGGCATCTCCGGGTTGCAGCACACGCTCTCGCTCTACGACGCTGCCGGCCACGGGCTCGCCGCCGCGCACCGGGCAGGCATCGTCCACGGCGACTTCAAGCCGGAGAACGCGCTGGTGGGCGAGGACGGCCGGGTCCGGGTGACGGACTTCGGGCTGGCCCGGGCGGTCAGCGAGCACGCTCCCCGGTTCGCCGGGACACCCGCGTACATGGCACCGGAGCACTGGCACGGACATCCGCCCGACGTGCGGAGCGACCAGTACAGCTTCTGCGTGGCGCTGCTGGAGGCGGTGGAGGGCAAGCGCCCGGAGGAGGTGGAGGAAGCGTCGCCCTCCCATCCGCCCGAACCGGTGTCGCTGCGCCGCCGCACGCTTCCCGCCCGGCTCTCGCGGGTGCTGGCCCGGGGGCTGGCGGTCGACCCGGCGCAGCGCTGGCCATCGATGGACGCGCTGCTGGAGGCCCTCCACGAGGCGCGCCTTCCCTTCCGGAGGAGCACCGCGGTCCTTGCTGCGGCGTTGCTGCTGGTCACCGGCGCGCTCTGGGTCCAGCACTGGGTCTGGGAACGACGGGTCGACCACGAGCTCTTCGCCTCGGCGGGGCGCGTCCCCGAGCTCCTCCGTGCCCAGAGCGAGCGGACGGATCTCCTGGTCCAGGCCGGCCTGCGCGCCGAGGGCGTGCTCCAGGCGCTGGGCAAGGCGAGCAACATGGACGCCGCGCTGGGGCTGGCCGAGGACGAGAGCCGGGAGCACGAGCTCGCCGAGGCCCACGAGAGCCTCCGCTCCGCGGATCTCCCCGGCCTGAAGACGCGCGACGCACTGCTGATGGCCAATGCGTGGGGACGGGTGGTGCTCAACCTCGCGGCGCCGGAGGCGTTCGGCGCGCCGATGCCGGCTCTGCCGATGCTGATGGAGACCATGGAGGGGACGCCGACCGATGCGCTCTGGTCCTCGGCCACCCTCGGAGAGCTGGGGCTGCCTCTGGTGTTGGGGCCGCACCCCGACGACCTCCTTCTTCTCTCCGGACGGGCAGTCATCCGCGGACAGTCCATCGTCGGCCTGGTCCTCACCGGACGCTGGGTGGACACCGGGCTGCTCAACGAGCTCGGCCGTGCCGCCGGGGCGGAGATCGTCCTCCACTCGCCCGATGGCGGGTGGGCGGGAGCGCGCTGGAACGTGGCCCCCCCTCTCGGGCGCGTGGTCCAGCTGCAGCGCGGAGGCACGACATTCCGGGCGTTGGGCATCAAGCTGGGTGCCGACGGCTCCCGCACGCCCGCGGGCGAGGCCTACGTGGTCCGGGTCCTCTCGCCCGGGGAGACCGGGGGGTTGGCGGCCTCCTGGCTCCGGTGGGTCCTCCTCCTCGCCTCGGTGACGGTGCTCGGGTGGCTCGGGTGGCTCACCCGGAGGTCCGGCTGGTACCTTCGGCCCCGGGCCCCGGCCCCGCCTTCGTGACCACCACCGCCTTCTCCCATGCCGACGCCTTCTGGGCTGCCCTCGGAGGCACCCGTCCTGCCGCAATGCGTGCGGCGCTGGAGGTGCGTCTGGCCGAGCAGCTCGCGCGCGCGGAGGAACGCTGGCCGGGCCTGGGGGTGAACCTCCGCCGCTTCGTGACCCACTGGGGGGCACAGCTGGCGCGGGCGACGAATCTCGAGACGGCGATCGAGCAGCTCCACCTGACCGACCTGTACCTCGCCTTCGCCTGTGCCGAGGGGGACGACGCCGCGCTCCGCTCCTTCGGCACTCTGCTGGAGACCGTGGCCGGGGCTGTCCGGAGCGTGGATGGCTCACCGGCGTTCGTCGACGAGATTCTCCAGCGTCTCCGCACCCGGGTCCTGGTGTCCGAGGAGGGACGGCCGCCCCGCATTCTCGACTACGCCGGGCGGGGCTCGCTGGAGAACTGGCTCCGCGCAGGCGGATTGCGGCTGGCGCTCAATGCGAGACGCGACGCACGGCGCGCCCCGGAGCAGCTCCCCGACGCCTCGCTCTGGGAGCCGGCCTCCCCCACCGCGGACCGGACCCTGGAGCTGCTCCGGGGGAGGTACGCCGCCGACTTCGGCCGCGCTCTCCGGGAGGCCTTCGGCTCGCTCGAGCCGGCGGAGCGCAACGTCCTCCGGCTGCACTTCATGGAGGGGATGAGCCTCAACCAGATCGCGGTGATGTACCAGGTGAACAAGTCCACCATCAGCCGGCGAATGGCCCGGGCCCGGCAACTGCTCCTCGAGCGGACCCGCCACGAGCTCGAGACCGCTCTGGCGTTGCCCGCTGCCGAGCTGGACAGCCTGCTGGAGCAGCTCGGACCGAGGCTCGACCTCAGCCTGACCTCCGTGCTCAACCCGAGCACCTGACAGCGCCCCATTTTCAAACCCGGGCGGGAGTCTGGGAGGGGACCTCGGTCTCCTCGACCGGCTCGGTGTGCACCATCACGTCCACGTCGAGGACTGCGCCATGGATGGCGTCCTCGGCACGGTGGGCGATCTCGTGCGCGCGCTCGACGGGCAGCCCCCGAGCCACCTGGAGGATGACGTCGGCGAAGGTCTTCGGGCCCGATCGCCGCACGCGGACCTGCGACACGGTGACCACCTCGTCCACTTCCTCGGCGGCGCGTGCGATCCGCTCCAAGAGCCCGGTGGGGGCAGCGTCGAGGAGGTCGTCCACCGCCTTGCGGCCCAGCCGCACGCTGACGAGGGCGGCGATGCCCGCCACCCCGAGCGCGGCGACGGAGTCGGCGCGCGCCAGCCACTCGAGGCCGCTCCGGTGCGAGAACCACACCCCGACCAGCCCGGCGATCACCACTGCGGAGGACCAGACGTCGGTGGAGAAGTGCAGCGCGTCCGCCTCCAGCGCCTGGCTCCGGTGCTTCCGGGCGGTGATGGCCAACGCCCGGGAACGGGAGAGGTCGACGATGATCGAAATGCCCATGACGAGAAACGACCACACCGTGGCCTCGACGTGCCCGCCCCCGAAGAGCAGCCGCTTCCCCGCCTCGTAGGCGATCCACACGCAGGTGGCGATCAGCAGTCCGGTCTCGAACAGCGCCGAGAAGTTCTCGAACTTCCCGTGGCCGTAGAGATGGTCGCTGTCGGGAGGCTTGGAGGAGGCGCGTACCGCCCAGAAGGTCATCAGCGCGGCGATCAGATCGATGCCGGAGTGCGCCGCCTCGGAAAGGATTCCGATCGAGCCGGTCGCGAAGCCCACCACGATCTTCATCGAGGTCAGGAGCACCGCCGCGCCCACCGAGCTGAGCGCAACCAGGTTCTTCTCCCGCTCGGCGACGCCAGGGTCGTGGACGGCGTTGGCCACGCGCCGGGCGTAGCACGACGGGCTCTGCCAGTTCGACCCCGCTCAGCCGTCCGATGAGCCGCCGCTGCTCGCCGGACGTTCACCGGCCGCCGTCCGACGTTCGGGAGACGGTCGAGCAGCTCGAGCACTTCTTCCTCAGCAGCGTCTTCTTCTTGCACCGGGATGCCCGCTGCATCGGGTGGAAGGGCCCGGGAGCGGCAGAGCGCCTCATCGAGGAGGCCGCGCGGAAGAGGAAGAAGAAGTCGTAGCCGCGGCGAGCCGCTGCTCGAGGAACCGGCGCTCCGCGGCGTTCCGCGCCAGCCGGTGCGCATCCTGGAAGTGCTTCCGCGCCACCGCGGTCCGGCCGCGACGCAGCTCGAGCTCGCCCAGCGCCGCCGGGTAGAACGGATAGCGCGCGAGCTGCTCCACCTCCTCGAGCGCTTCCAGCGCCTCGAGCCCGCGCTCGGGGCCCTCGTGCTCCGCGAGGGCCACCGCCCGGTTCAGGGCGATGACCGGCGAGGGGCGCAGCTCGAGCAGCGCGTCGTAGAGCTCGACGATGGCGCCCCACGGCGTTTCCTCCGCGCTCGGCGCCAGGGCATGGGTCGCGGCGATGGCCCCCTCGAGGTGGTACTCCGACACCACCTCGCCGCGGGCCGATGTCTCGAGCAGCTCCAGCCCCCTCCCGATGAGCCGGGTGTCCCAGCGGCTCCGGTCCTGCCTCGAGAGCTCGGTCAGGCCACCGGCCTCGTCCATCCGCGCCGGCAACCGGGCCGCGTGCAGCGCCATGAGCGCGGCCAGCGCGTGGGTGGCCGGCGTGGCTGCCGGCACGTGCTCGACCAGGAGGCTCACCAGCCGCAGCGCCTCCCGGCAGAGGTCGACCCGAACCACCGAATCCGGCGATGCCCCGTGGTAGCCCTCGTTGAAGAGGAGGTAGAGCGCGCGGTGCACCGCCGAGAGCCGCGCGCCGAAATCGCCCGCACCGAGCTCGAACAGCGTCCGGGAGCCGGAGAGCACCTTCTTCGCCCGGGCGAGCCGCTTCTCCATCGCCGCGTCCGAGACCAGGAAGGCGCTGGCCACCTCGTGGGCCGAAAAGCCGCCCAGGAGCGAGAGCACCAGCGCCACCTGGGCATCCTCGGTGATGTCCGGATGGCAGCAGGAGAACATCATCCGGAGCTCGTCGTCCTCCAGCGCCTTCGGCAGGCCCGGCTCGGACTCGGCCGATGCGGGCTCCACCTCTGCGTCCGCGAGGCGCCCGATCTCCGGAGCGAACTTGCGGGCGGTGCGCTCCCGGCGCAGCAGGCTGAACGCTCGGTTCTTCGCCGACGTCATCAGCCACGCCGAGGGATTGTCGGGCAGCCCCTGGAACGCCCAGACCTCGACGGCGGCGGCGAGCGTCTCCTGGACCGCGTCCTCGGCCAGGGCCAGCTGGTCGACGCCGAGGAGGCGGGTCAGTGTCGCGACGAGCCGCCCGGACTCGCGGCGAAAGAAGTGCTCGTCCGGGAGGGCGTTGCTCACACCTGACGGATGGGCCGGACCTCGACCATCCCCCCGTAGCGCAGGACCGGGCACCCAGAGGCGACGGTGCGCGCCTCGGCCAGATCGCGGACCTGGACGATGCTGTAGCCGAGCACGATGTCCTTCGACTCGGCGTAGGGGCCGTCGTTCACCGTCCGGCCGCCGTTCTTGAGCACCGCCCCGCTGGTCTCCAGCGGATGGCCCAGTGCCTTGAGCTGGCCTCGCGCCTCGAGGTCCTTGAACCACGCCCTCCACATCTCCAGGCGCTCCTGCATCCGCTTTGGTGAGTCGGGCATGTCGGGCGAATCGGCGGGGAGACGGTACAGGTACAGGAAGTCACTCATAGCGTCACTCCTTCTTCGGCGCGCACGCGCCGGGCATAGGCCTCGAGCCAGGTGAGCGCCCGCTCCCAGCCGAAGGCGTGTTCAGCCGCCGCGGTGTCCAGTCCGCGGAAGCCATCGTGGTGCACGGTCAGCCGGCTGCCACTTCCCCGGGGCTCGAGGAGGTAGCTGACCGTCGTGTCCCGACGTCCGAGCGACGGATGGTCGAACTCGTACCGGCGGGTCTGGACGATGCGCTCGGGTGCGTCGAACTCGACAAACTCGCCGCTGGCAGCGACTGGCTCCTGGCCGACGAAGCAGACCAAGACGCGCCAGCTGCCACCAACGCGCAGCTCGGCGTTCCAGTCCCGCATCCGGTAGGTCTCCGGCGAGCCCCACCAACGCTCCGTCTCTGCGGTGACCAGCATCCGGTACGCCCGTTCGGGTGGACAGGCGAGGTCGACCGCGGCCGTCACCCATCCCCGTCCGGCATCGATTGCCAGCGAGGGCGCGGGCAGCGCCGGGTCGACGAGCCGCGCCGTCGGTCGTCCGCCGGCGAAGGCTGGGCCGCCGCTCCTGCCCGCCGCTCTTGCACGGCGCAGCTCCCTGGTCGTGCTCCTGGTCTCTGCCGGCGAGGGTGCGGGACCGGCTTCCCGCTGGATGTACGGTCTCATGGCTGCTTGACGTATGAGCCCGACCGAATCGGACAGCCATTCGCGGATTCCGGAGGAAATGAGCCGTCCCGCGGACTTGAGTCGCCCGCTCGCCCGGGCAGCCCGCCGCCGGCCAGGCTCAGATCGCGCGCAGGGTGCGGAGCGCCGCCAGGAGCCGCTGCTCGTCCCGCCGGTAGAAGGTCCACTGCTTGATCCGCTTCGCCCGGACCAGACCGGATTGGACGAGCACCCGCATGTGCTCGCTCACGGTCGGCTGACTCAGCCCGAGCTTCTCGGCGATGAGCAGCCCGCACACGCCGTCTTCGACCAGATCGCCGTCCACCTGCGGACGGAAGTGCCGGGTCGGCTCCTTCAGCCAGCGGAGGATCTGCAGGCGGCGTTCGTTGTCCAGGGCACGGAGCACCGCGAGGAGCTCCGGCTCGGCGTCGTCCTCCGGCCGGGGGACCCTGCTGGACGTCGGACGGCTCACCGGCGCCGGTCCGCCACCGTCACCTCGATCTCGACCGCGGCGCCCATGGGGAGATCACGCACGGCGACGGTGGTGCGCGCGGGGAAGGGCTCGCGGAAGTAGCGCGCATAGACGTCGTTCATCGCGGCGAACGACTCCATGCTCGTGACGTAGATGCCGACCCGCAGCACCTCGTCGAGCGAGGACCCGATGGACTCGAGCAGCGCCCGGATGCTGTCCAGCGTTCGGGCGGTCTGGGCGGCGACGTCTCCAGAGATCAGCCGGCCCGTCGCGGGGTCCAGCCCCACCTGGCCACTCAGGTAGATGACGCCCGGCCCGCGTACCCCTGCGGAGAAGGGAAGTCCCGTTGGTCGCTCACCGTGGATTGCCTCGCGCATCGCTAGCTGGTCTCCTTCAGCGTCCGAAGTCGACGGCGGTGGTGTTGCCGCCGCTGATCACGACGCCCACCCGCTCGCCGCGCCGGACTTTCACCTTGCCCGAGAGCAGCGCGGACAGAGCTGCCGCGCCGCCGGGCTCGGCCACGAGCCGGAGACGATCCCAAAGCTTCTGCTGGGCCGAACGGATGTCCTCGTCGTCGACCAGGACCACCTCCGAGAGCGTGTCGCGCAGGATGGGGAAGTTCCGCTCGCCGATCCGGCGCGGGGCGAGACTGTCGGCGGCGATGCCTCCGACCGGTGCATCCACCGGGCGGCCCGCGTCGAACGCGCGGGTCAGGGTCGGTGCGTCTACCGGCTCGACGCCCACCAGCCGCAACCGGCGGCCGTACCAGGCGCCGATCCCGGAGAGGAGCCCGCCACCTCCGACGCCGACCAGCAGCGTGTCCAGCTCCGGCGCCTGCGACTCCAGCTCGAGCCCGAGCGAGCCCTGGCCGAGGATCGTCTCCTCCTGATCGAAGGCGTGGATCGGCATCGCCTCGCTGCGCCGGACCCAGTCCTCGCAGGCGACGAGCGCATCGGCGTACGAGTCGCCTCCAACCACCAGCTCGACGCCGTAGCCGCGGATGCGCTCGATCTTTGCCGGTGAGGAGATGCGGGGAAGGAAGATCTTTGCAGGGACGCCCAGGGTCCGCGCAGCGAAGGCGACTGCAACGCCATGGTTTCCGCCCGACGCGGCGACCACGCCCGCCGGCGGAACCTTGCGGAGCAGGAGGTTGGCGAACGCGCCCCGGGCTTTGAACGAGCCGGAGTGCTGGAGGAGCTCGAGCTTCAAGGTGACGGCGACCCCCTCGAGACCCAGGTCGTCTCCGGCCACCGTCACCACCGGCGTCCGACGAATGCGGGGACGGATGACCTCCTCGGTGGCGACGATCCGCGGTCGGAGCTCGGGCATGGGCCGAGACATATATCGTCACTTGGCTAAGTGGCAATACAGTCTCCGGCGGGCGCGGCGGATCAGTCCAGGGTCTACCCGGGGTGCCCCGCGGGACGCCCAGGCTCAGCGCGCGCGGGACCACCAGGCGTAGGCCGGAAGCCCGGAGGCGACGAGCACGAGACCGATCAGCGACTGGACCGGCGCCTGCACCAGGGTGAGCACCGTCAGGGCCAGGCAGCCGGCGACGAACGCGCCGGTCAACCACGGATAGCCCCAGGCCCTCGTTGGCCTCGGGAGGTCCGGACGACGCCGGCGCAGGACGAACACCGCCGCCCCGGTGGCCGCGTGGAAGAGGACGCCGGCAAAGACCACCATCGTGTACAGCTCGGCGTACGTTCCGGAGAGCGCGAGCACCCCCGCCAAGATTCCCTGAGCGAGAAGGCTGGTGGAGGGTGTGTGGTGCCGCGGGTCGATCCGGGCCAGCGCGCGGAAGAAGACGCCGTCCTCCGCCATCGGCTGGTAAATCCGGGCACAGCAGAGGACGTTGGCCGCGAGGCATCCGAACATCGAGAGCAGGATGACGACCGAGACCGCGCGCGCCGCGCCCGGCCCGAGGAGCGCGGCCGCTGCCGCCTCGGCCACCCGCGGGGAACGGGCGAGCGCTTCGGGGTCGAGCGCTCGCAGGTAGACCCAGTTGATGCCGAGGTAGAGGACGGTCACCACCAGCACCCCGAGCACCAGGCCCCGGGGCAGGTTCCGCTCGGGGCGGCGGATCTCCCCGGCGGAGAAGGTGAGGACGTACCAGCCGTCGTACGTCCAGAGAACCGCGACCAGGCCGAGCCCGACGCCGGCGGCCAGGCTCCCCGGAGGGTGGGGCACCCACCATCCCGATGCAGCATGCGCGGGCAACACCAGGCCGATCGCCACCAGCCCGACGAGCGCGAGGATCTTGAGACCGGTCACCGCGTTCTGCACCACCGCCCCCTCCCGAACTCCCAGCAGGTTCACGGCGGTGAGGCCGGCGATCGCCAGCGCGCCGGCCAGCTGCGGCCCCCTCACCGTCCAGTGGATGCCGCCCAGCGCGACGGAGAGCAGTTCCGAGTCGGGGGCAAAGAGGGGAATGAACGCGCCGAGGTACTCGCCGAAGCCCACGGCGATGGCGGAGATGCCGCAGGTCATGATGACCAGGAACGAGGTCCAGCCGAAGAGAAAGCCCCAGAGCCGGCCGTAGGCCTCCTTCAGGAAGTGGTACTGGCCTCCGGCGCGGGGAAACATCGTCCCCAGCTCGGAGTAGCTCAGCGCTCCGGCGAGCGCGAAGAGGCCCCCCGCGGCCCACAGCAGCAGGATCAGCCCCGAGTGAGGAAGCCGGCGCGCGATGTCGCTGGTGGTCAGGAAGATTCCTGTGCCGACCGTCGCCCCGACGGTGATCAGCGCGCCGTCCAGCGCCCCGAGCAAGCGGAGCAGCGCCGGCCGAGGCGCGGTGTCCTCCTCCGGTGCCGGGCGCGCGGCGGCGGTCACAAGCGCGGCATCCTGCCATGGAACCCGGGACGGCTCTCTTCCGGGGCGGCCCGGCCCGGGATAAGCCTCGGGGCAGCGTGGACGACTCTCTCGAGGAGCTTCTGGCGGCCTTCGATCCCGGCGTTCCGCTGGAGCGCGCCCGCTCGCTCCCCTCCTCCTGGTACCGCGACCCGCGCATCGACGCGCTGGAGCGCCGGCGGGTCTTCGGCGACAGCTGGCAGCTCGTGGCGAGAAGCGGACAGCTGGAGAAGCCCGGGGACTTCGTCACCGCCGACGTCGGAGGAGAGCCGGTGCTCGTGCTGCGGGACGACGCCGGAGAGCTTCGCGCCTTCTTCAACGTCTGTCGGCACCGTGCAGCGTGCGTGGTCACCGAGCCGCAGGGAAACGCGCGGCGACTCCGCTGCCGCTACCACGGCTGGACCTACGACCTTCGCGGGGAGCTGCGCGGGGTGCCGGAGTTCGAGGGCGTGGAGGACTTCCGCCGCGAGGACAACGGGCTGGTCCCGCTGGCCGTGGACCGCTGGGGCCCGCTGGTCTTCGTCCATCCGGGCACCCACGCTCCACCGCTTGCGAGCTGGCTCCGGCCGCTTCCCGAGCAGATCGGCCCGCTCGACGGACTGCGGTTCTACGAGCGACGCGAGTACAGCCTGGCGTGCAACTGGAAGGTGTTCGTCGACAACTACCTGGACGGCGGGTACCACGTGAACTCGGTGCACCCGACGCTGGGCAGCGTGCTCCGGTACTCGGACTACCGGACCGAATGCTTCGAGCACACCAGCCTCCAGTCCAGCCCGCTCAAGGCGAGTGAGGACGCCTCGGCCTCCGCGACGCGGACCGGCGATCGGGCGCGCTATGGCTGGGCCTTCCCGAACCTGATGGTGAACAGCTACGCCGGCGTGATGGACACCAACGTGGTGTTCCCGCTCGGGCCCGACCGATGCCGGGTGGTCATCGACTTCTTCTTCGCCGACCTCGAGAGCGAGCGTGCGCGAACGCTCGCCCGGGACAGCGTGGAGCTCGGGCACCGGATCCAGCTCGAGGACGTGGGCATCTGCGAGGACGTGCAGCG
>Ga0066903_100001818_pt1 | contig 16049 bp, 19 predicted proteins | sample PanSoiMetaGPlot1_FD_67491 | JGI IMG/M metagenome (GOLD analysis project Ga0066903, IMG submission 67491) | Tropical forest soil microbial communities from Panama analyzed to predict greenhouse gas emissions - Panama Soil - Plot 1 (version 2) | ecosystem: Environmental > Terrestrial > Soil >... | reverse complement strand
TCGAGACAAGCCGTCTCCATGCGGCTTCGGATTCGGCGTCGGCGGGAAAGAACGTTTCGAGCCGCAGTTCCTGGAGCGTGACGTCCTGCGGTGTGCCGAGCGTCATGATCGTGCTGAAGAGCCGCAAGTCCAGATCGCCTGTCTTGATGTGAATCGGCAAGAGCAGGTCAGCAGGCGTGAGGGCGCCAGCCGCAGGTCGTGTCGATAAGTCGGGGACGTACCCGCGAAGTTCTGCCAGCAACGCCAGGCCGGCCTCGTCCCAGGCCGACTGTCCGAAATCACGTTGGGCTCGTCCCAGTAGATGTCGTGCCACATCGTTCCAATTGACGATCCAGCGCCGGGCGCCGAGCGGATGAAACACGAGACGCAGGTGATTGGCGTGCTCTGATACGAGGGCAGCGTCCACCAACGCGGCCACCATGCGCACCGAAGCCTGGTTGCCGAGCAGGCAGTTCGCATACCGATCGAGCACGATCGCCGCGTACGGTTCGTGGCGCTCGAGAAGGTATTGCAGCACGCCGCGCAGGTGCGACATCTCGTCGGCCCCGAGCGGTGTATGGCCATAGACGTGTGCGTAACCCCCCGCTTCGAGCAAGCGGTTACGTTCGCGCAGCGGCACATCCAGCGCTTCAGCGAGAATCAACACCGCCTGCCGGCTCGCCTGCGTCCGTCCGGTTTCGACGAAACTCACATGACGACTCGAAAACCCGGCGCGCAGCGCGAGCTCGAGCTGGCTCAGACCGCGAGCAGTCCGCCACTGACGCAGGAGTTGCCCCAGCGATGGTCTCGGTTCGCGGTCAACACGCGAGGTCGATGTCGGCATGAAGGCGATGCTAGCCATGTGCTCAAGACTTCGCAAACGCGAGAATGTCTCGCGTCAACCGTTCCATGTGCGTGAGAAACAGGCCGTGCGGCGCCCCTTCGTAAACTTCGAGCCTTGCGCGGGGAATGAGCCTTGCGGTCGGACGGCCGGTAAGGTCGAGGGGAGCGGAGACGTCCTTGTCGCCGTGAATGAGCAATGTCGGGACGGTGATCTTGGGAAGCTCGGCGCGAAAGTCGGTGGACGTCATACTGCGGTTGCATTCCACAAGCGCCTTCATCGAGGTTCGCAGCATCATGCCGCGCACCCATTCCTGCATCTGCCGTGACGTCTCCGCCACGAAGAATGGCTGGCGGTTCTCTTCCATCCAGTTCGGGTAATCGCGCAGCAGCACGTGGCGCCGGAAGAGCTCCGCTCGTTCGGCGGGAATCCCGCCGGGATTGTCGGCGGTCTGCTGGCGAAATGGCGTAGCGGCCGTCGCCACGAAGACGAGACGCGCAATGCGGCGATCTCCGTGCCGCGTCAGATAGCGGACCATCTCGCCGCCGGCCATGGACATGCCGACGAGCGTGACCTGCCGCAGATCGAACCCGTCGAGCACCGCCGCGAGATCGTCGGCAAGCACGCTGTAGTCGTACCCGGTTCCTGCGTGGCTCGATCGCCCGTGGCCGCGCCGATCGTAGGCGATGCAGCGCAGCCCCTGTTCCGACAGCGGCACCATCTGGTAGTCCCACATGTCGGACGGCAGCGCCCACGCAGCCAGGAACACGACAGGAGCACCGGCCCCCCAGTCCTTGCAAAAGAGCTGCTGCCCGTCGCGCGCTTCGACATAGGGGCCGCGCGCACGAGGAACGGGGGGAAGAGGCGCTTGCCGGGCTTCGGATGTCGGACCGCATGCCGCGATCGCGGCACCAGCAACGCCGGCTGCCGATTTGAGAATGTGGCGTCTGTCCATTCGGGTCCTCCGGTCTCTGCTTCCGCAGCAGGATCGGCCCGAATGAACGCCCGCGGCAATTACATCTGACGTAATGGCGCCGCGATGATCACGCGAGCGTGAGTACTCGCGAAAAACGCCACGGCGCAGCGTCGGGAGGGGTACACTGCCTGAACCCCGATGCTGCTGCGCCATGAAGGATTCCGGAGTCTCTGCCTGGCTCGCGACCTGCTGCGTCACGTGCGTGAGCCATCTCCGTCAGTCGCCGACGTCGCGCGACAGGTCGGCATCTCTCCCTTTCATTTCATCCGCCAGTTCGAGGCGGTCTTCGGCGTGACACCGCATCAGTTTCGAATTCAGGTGCGGCTTGACGCGGCCAAACGCCTCCTCGCGAACGGCCACTCGGTCACTGACGTGTGTATGGAGGTCGGCTGTTCCAGCCTCGGCACATTCAGTGCGCTCTTTACGCGGCGGGTCGGAGAGTCGCCGTCCGCATACCAGCGCCGCGTCGTGGAGCTGTCGCGCCTCGGCGGCAGCGCTCCGAACGGTCTGGCGCCCGGATGTCTCTCTCTGATGAACTCTCTGACTGTCGGTTCGAATCGCAGTTTTCGAGAAGCATAGACTCGGGCTCCTGCGCCACAGTTGGGTCCGTGGAGGATTCAATGCGCATCAAGCTCACGAGCATCATGGTCGATGACCAGAGCAAGGCGCTCCGGTTTTACACGGACGTCCTCGGATTCAAGAAAAAGCACGACGTCCCGGTGGGTGAGTTCCGCTGGATTACCGTCATCTCGCCCGACGGCCCTGAGGATCTGGAACTCGCGCTGGAGCCGAACGCAAACCCCGCGGGACGAACATTTCAAGAGGCGATGTTCTCGCAAGGGATTCCAATCGCGGCGTTCGAAGTCACCGATATCGCCCGCGAGTTCTCGCAATTGTCGGCGCGCGGTGTGGTGTTCACGCGCCAGCCAACCCAGGCCGGACCTGTGACGCTCGCGGTGTTTTCGGACACCTGCGGAAACCTGATTCAGCTGTATCAACCGGCGGGTCAGGCCGTTTGAGGGAATCACACGGAGAAACGCCGCGGTCGCAAAGAACAACCGATCTGCGCGCTTCGCGTCGCTACGTCTGTTCGCGCACGGCGTCGACGAATTTGCTGACGCGCATCCGGCGAAGGGCCGACGGCGGAAAGCCGAGCCTGCGTTTGAATGTGCGGCTCAGGTGCGCGGCATCCGCGAACCCGGCCACTTGCGCAGCCTCGGTCACCGAAGCCTCCGCGAGGATGGCGCAGGCGGCGCGCTGCACTCGTAACCAGGTGAGGTACGGCCGCAGCGGAATGCCAACTGATTCGGTGAAAACGTGCATGAGGCGGCTGGGAGACAATCCCACAGCGCCTGCCAGGCCTTCGAGCGACGTATCGTCCTCGAGCCCGGACGTACGGAGTCGCGCGAGCAGCTTTTGAACGACCGGGTGAAGAATCGGCTCCGACGGATGGAACGTCACACCAAGAGTCGTGGTGGCCCGGCGGACCCATTCGTGGGCATCGCTCCTCGCGAACGATTGCGTGTCTTCGATGCCCTGCACGAGCTCGGCCCGCTCCTCTCGTGAAGTCAGTCGAAAGGGGCCCGAGACAGCGGGCCGGAGCGTCGCCCCTAAATCGCTCTCCGGGTCGAAGAAGATGATGACTTGATCGGTACCACCCGGGTCGATGGCGTGGGGGGTGTCCGGGGCGGTGAGCACGCCCGCTGCAGCGATCCATCGTCCCCGATCCGAAGTGCGGACTCGAAGCTCGCCGTCCACGGCCAGCACGAAATGCATCGCATGGTGCGAATGCAGCGCCTTGCACAGGCCGGGGCCGCGTACGGCGAGCATCGGCGGCCAGGCCTCGACGAAGAGTCCTGCCGGTATGGACGGCAGCGGCACGCGACCACTCTAGCAGGTTGAAGCTCGGGAACGCAGCCAACTCGTTCAAGACATGACCTGCCGGCGGTGCTCTAATTGGCCCAAGAGAACCGCACTGTTTGACGCCAACGGCCTGGCGGCCGCCGTCGCCGACCGCGCGCATTTGTCCAATGCGGTGGAGCTCGTCAGCGAGCTCACTCGCCGCGGTCAGCTCGAGAATGGGCGACTCACCCCCGCCGCGCGCGAGATGACCGCAGCCATACAGCGGACCATTGCCAGCACAACGGCGCCGATCTGGGAGAACCTTCCCGACGAAGACGTTGCCGCTGCGACCCGCGTGCTCAATGAGGTCGTGGCGCGAGCTCGCGTTGTCCTTGCGTCAGAGCCTAAGCCACATCCACCGGTAGGAGCTCTGTCATGAACCCTCGCGCCAGGCCGGCACACTCCAGATGATGCCGAGTGCAGCAGCCGAGACGATCGCCCAGACGGCCCACGATGGCCGGGCGGTCATGATGAAGAGGATCCCGACCAAGAGTGCCGTCCGAAACCGCCACGAGGCAATCAGCACGGGATGCCGAACCTGACGCCTCAACTCGCCTGGTAACGAACCCGCACCGGTCCTCAAAGCGGTGTCTGCTCGATTACGGCGCGGCCCGGCGATTCCGCCTGCGACCATGACGCCGAGATAGGCGGGCACCGCCACGAAAGCCCAACTCACACTCCACAGTCCCTCCGTCGTCGCCAGATAGATGCCTGACGCGAGAGCCACCAGCGTAGCTGGGAGTCCAATGAGCATCAGCAGGCGCCCGAGGCCCGACCAGTCTCGTGCTTGCTCGAATGTGAGGGATCTTCCTAAGCCGCGCAGGCTCACCCATTCGATTCCAACGACGGTGAACAGCCCCACCGCAGACGCAACGTGCAGGAAGACCACGAATCCGCGGACGGTCATTGTCCCGCCGCATCACGGTCGGTCGGGAACGGATCGATCTTCGAGCGTTCGATGATCGTGCTCTTCGAGAGCCGCTCGCGACGTTCGGGGAATACCGGTCCGAACACCGCCTCCAGCGTCGTCGTGTCGTCAGACATGATGTGCCTCCGTGGTCGACGTCATTTCGTGCTCGACAGCGTGCTGGCGAAGAGACACGCCAGAGCCACGAGCGACACGAGAGTACGAAGGCCGTGATAGAGCTCCCACCGATCGCGAATGGCGCTCCAGTCGGCCGGCAACGTCGCCGTCGTCCACGACTGAATCCGACGGTCGATCGGAACGTTCACCGTGAGCGTGATGATCATGGCGACCAACAGCAAGACGAACGCGGAAGCAGCGAAGGCGGAGCTGCGCGTCAGTCGACGACGAAAGAGCACGGCTGCGAGGACGAGCGCCGAGAGGAGAGCTGCGGGCATCAGCACGCTCATTGGCCCTTCAAGGTTGCCAATCATCGTGTGGCCGACTTCGAGAAACGTCGCGGGCGTTATCGCACCGATTGAGCGGCTGAGGCTGAACCAGGTGCCCCAGAAGACGCCGGTCACGAGGCTGAACAGCAGCATCGCAGTGAATTGCGTTGCTTTCATGACGCCCTAGACCATCACTGCGCCGCCGGCTACGTCGAAGATCACCCCGGTCACCCAGGCGGAGGCGTCCGACGCGAGAAACAACGCAGCATGCGCCACGTCGTCCGGCGTACCGAGGCGCCTGATGGGGTGCATGTCGATCAATGACTTGATCTGCGTTTCGGGAATGCGTTGCTGGTTGCGCTCCGTCATGATGGTTTCGGGTGCGATGCAGTTCACACGGATCCCGTAAGGCCCTGCCTGCGCCGCGACGTCCTGCGTGAGCACTTGGATACCCGCCTTCGCGGCTGAGTAGGGAATCGGCGACTGCTGATGCGGCCTGCGACCGGCGGCGGAAGAAATCGTGATGATGCTGCCGGTTTTGCGCGCCTTCATACCCGGGAGGACGCTCTTGATCGTCAGGAATGTCGACGTCAGGTTGCCTTCGACCGAGGCGCGCCACCCGTCCTCGGGAATGTCCTCGAGGGGCCCCGGCGGCGTAAAACTGCCGCCTGCGTTCGTGACCAGGATGTCAATCGGTCCGAGCGCCCGTTCGACCTGCTGCCGCATCGCCTCGATCTGATCGAACCTGGTGACATCCGCCACGACCTTGGTGGCGATCCCTCCTTGACGCGCGATGTCCTCGTACACGGCAGCTATTGCGTTCACGTCGCGGCCGTGTATCGCGACCTTCGCCCCTCGGACGGCGAACAGGCGGGCGATGGCGGCACCAATGCCGCGCGAACTACCCGTGATCAGGGCCACCTTATCGTTGAGGTCAGACATGGCTGCTCACCCATCGGCTCGCGAAACGCCGTGAGCCATCGTAGTCGGCGTCTCGGTTGACAGTCTTGAACAAACTGGCCGGCTCCGAAACGCGTGCGCTCGACGTGTGACCGTGAACCGACAGCCAATTCGTTCAAGACGGGCGCGGATCGGCTGTGTAGAGTTCTCAATCGCGCGACGATAGTACTTTAACAGATTAGATATTTGAACTACAATAAATAAAGGCTGGCTCGGATGTGGCGAGGGAGGCGAATGGCAGCTCGAACGTCGGTTCTCGTTGTGGGTGGATCAGCTGGAGCCAACCTCGCGTATCCTCTAGAACGTGACCACTTCGCGCAAGACGAAACTGGCCTTTGCCGCCGATGCCTGGCGCTCGATGTTTGACTTCTTCATCGGAACGGCGCCGGCGCGTACACATAGTCTCGGCCAACGGGGACTCACGCCAAACGACTCGCGGGCGCTGATGGCTCTTCGGCGCGAGGCCGGTCAGACCATGGGGGCGCTCGCACAACAATGGGAGTGCGATCCGGCGAACGCGACATGGGTGATCGATCGCCTCGAACGGCTCGGGTACGCCGCGAGACGGCCGAGTCCGACGGATCGTCGAGCGAAGCTGGTAGTGTTGACTCCCGAAGGCGCCCGGGTGAAAGCAGCGATCACGCGAGAGTTCTATACGCCGCCGCCCGCGCTGCTCGGCCTCGCTGCGACGCAGCTCGAAGAGCTCGGACGCTTGTTCCGGCGGCTGACGTCAGAGGCACAGCCGGACGGCGAACACGTACGCAGGCGGCGCCGGCCTCGACGTCACAAGTCGCGCAAAGCACCGTAGGTCCAGCCACTTTGTTCAAGACGCGAAATCGGTTGGAGCACTACGATGGCGATCTTGCCCAGAGCACTCTTGTGGGGAGCTGCTGCGCTCATGGTCGCCGACGCGATCGGGTATTCGGTGGGCGCGGTTGCGTCGATTCAGCGGGCAGTCGCCCCCAACGATCCGTACTGGAAGCGCCGGCTGCTGTTGAACCTGCTGCTGGCCAATCAAGGTCTGTACTTCGCCGGCATCGCCGCCGTGTTCGGCGCGATCTATATCGACACGCAGCCGCGGGCCGCGCAGTCGATCGAAGGTCTGTGTTTCCTGACGTGCGCATATACGGTCGCGACCGTCGTGACGCTCACACCGAAGGATTGGCCCCACGTGCTGCCGCGAGCCATGGCTGCGGTCTTGATCCTGGCTGCGTGGATTACGCGATGACGACGAGACCTCACCGGTCAGCCATTGGCCGCGATCACGGCTCGAGTGAGCGTCTTGTAGATGGCAAGCCTGCTCGGTGGCAGACAAGCGAAGAACGTGTCGTCGGCGTCTTCGATCGCCACGACGGCGCGCTGAATCAGATGGCGCCCCCGAGAGGTGAAGCGAACGTTGACCGCCCGGCCGTCCTCGGGCGACGGCTCGCGCACGACGAGCCGGTCGACCTCCAGGCCCCGGATCGCTTTCGACAGCGTCATCTTGTCGATCCGCGCGTGCTCCACGAGGTGAGCCTGGGTCGGCGGCTCGCCCTGCTCCTCGAACCAGCGCAAGGATGCCATGATCGCGTACTGCGTCTGCGTGATCCCCAGACCTTCGAGCAGGCTCTCGAGCTTACGCTGCCAGAGCACCGTGATCTTCCAGAGCAGGAAGCCGGGGCTGTCGTCCGCCGTCGCGTGCCGGAAAGGGGATCGCTCAGCCATGGCGAGCCGCGTCGAGCAGCCGCTCCGTCTGAGCGGGCAGGCTCTTGGCGATGTTCTGCACGACCAACAGGCGCCACAAGAATGCGAGTGGTCCCTCCAGCCGGAGGGTCGTGCGAACCTCGACGCCGTCCGCCCCCTCCACGAGCTCGTGAATGTCGTAGAGGCGCGCGAGCGGAAAACGGGTCACGTCCGTGAAGGCCTCTGTCGGGCGAACGTCGGTGAGTTCCAATGTGAGGTTCGGGCCACCCTTCGGCCGAAAGCTCAGCTTGGCACCGGTGCGGAATTCACCCGCGAGCCGCGCGTGTTCGATGTCGTCTTGCCAGGTTTGCCAGCCGTTCACGTCGGTCCATGTCTTCCAGATTCTTGCGGCCGTCAGATCGGCGACTGTCGTGCTGTAGCTGTGCGTCCACATACGGTCTCTCCTCCAGTCCCGATATAGTAAATCGGTTTACTACAAACGTCAAGCCGTGGGCCGCACAGATCAATGCGTTCGCATTCGCCCCGACTGGCTACAGAGAGCCGCCGCGAAGTGGCGCTCCACTCGCTCGTTCTGCCGTTGAACAATCTCGACTGGAGCGAAGCGAGTGAGCACGCATGAAGACTCGATGCTCGTTTCGTGGGGTTTCACGAAGCCGACGACGCAATTGTGCTACTCCGTTCATGTACTCCTGGCACCGAACGGGTTTCTTGAGGTTCGCCTGCCGGGAGCCCCCGGCTGCGCTTGTGTGGCGGTCCTGACGGCAGCCGCCGTCCTGCACCAGATACATGTCAGCGGCAGACATCTGCTGATCGGTTGCGTCGATCCAGCCTCGAATCTCGGAAGAGCTCTCAGGCACTACCTTGGTGACCGTATCGTGCCGCTCGACGACAGTGTCATCGTCCGTTTCGGCGCCGCGCTCCCGTGGCTTCGCGGCGCAACCCGCGAAGCCGTCGATGGCTGGATTCGATCGACGATGACGCACGCACGCGTGGAGCAGCAGGTTCATCCAGGCGTGCGAAGCGCATTGGAATATGTCCATCGGCACGCGGTGGACACGGCACACATATCGCTGGCTCGCCTGGCGCAGGTTGCGGATTTATCGCCCTCTCGGCTGATGCACGTTTTCACCGATTCGGTGGGCGTCCCCTTGCGACCGTACCTGAGCTGGTTGCGCCTGCAGCGCGCGATAGAGGCCTTCGGCGATGGTCACTCGGTCACCGATGCCGCCTACCTCGCGGGTTTCGCGGACGGGCCGCATCTCGCGCGCACACTCCGCCGCATTCTTGGCACCACACCGCGCGCGCTGATCGGACACGACGGGTGTGAGTGGCCGCCGGCCGCTACAGCCGGCAGCCGCACAGACGCGCCAGACGCAACGCGTCGCGCATCGTGAAAGAAGAGTCGGGTCCTTGGCGATGTAACCACTCCTTTGAATCTTGGTATGGCCACTTCCGGAGCCCACGAGAGACCCGGATCGAAGTGGTATTCTCGATTGACGACCGTGGCGCTCAAGACAACGGACCACTCTCGGAATGCGCCTTCTGACCTTCTGATCTCGATCGATAGCGGTGCAGGTGTCGGCCTGCAGCAGCAGGTCTACGCCGGAATACGTCGGGCGATTCTCGACGGCGTTTTGACGCCCGGGACCCAGCTCCCTTCGTCGCGAGCGCTCGCGGGGGACCTGAACGTTTCGCGCACGACAACACTGCTGGCGTACGAACAGTTGCTCGCAGAGGGGTACCTCTCGGCACGGCACGGTTCCGGGACCTTCGTTGCCTCCGAGCTGCCAGACGCTCTTCCGCGCCGAGTCCTCGTGCCCCGGCCGACGAGGACTCGGCATCCGGCGTTGTCGCGGCGTGGCAATGCACTGGTCGAGACGCCCGGACCGGCACGACGCCTGACCGGCCCGCCGAGGCCGTTTCGTCTGGGTGCGCCGGCCCTTGACCGGTTTCCGTATCGTCTGTGGTCGCGACTGGTGGATCAGCGGCTGCGATCGATGACGATGGGGCAGCTGGATTACGGTGACGCGGCAGGCTTTGGTCCGTTGCGGCAGGCGATCGCTGAGCTCGTCGAGAGTGCACGCGGCACGCGGTGCGATTCGGATCAGGTCTTCATCGTTGCCGGCGCCCAGCGGGGTTTGCAGATGCTGGCGACCGTCTTGCTCGACCACGGTGATCGCGTGTGGCTCGAGGAGCCGGGCTACAACGGCGCTCGCAGCGCACTCCTTGCAGCAGGGGCGCGAATCGTGCCGGTCCGCGTCGATGACCAGGGGCTCGACGTGGCGGCGGCGGTGAAGCGGTCGCCGGATGCTCGACTCGCCTACGTCACGCCCTCGAATCAGTTTCCTCTGGGCGTTCCAATGAGCCTCCCGCGCCGCCTTGCTCTGTTGAAGTGGGCGAGCGCCGTCGGGGCGTGGATCGTGGAAGACGACTATGACGGCGAGTTTCGATACGGCACGCGACCCTTTCAATCGCTGCACGGGCTCGACTCGGATGGCCGCGTCATTTACTTGGGCACGTTTGCGAAGTCCATCTTTCCGGCCTTGCGTCTCGGCTTTGTGATCGTCCCTTCCGATCTGCGGGACAAGTTCCGCGACGCGCGGCGCGCCGCTGACGTTCACCCTCCGGTGCTCGAGCAGATGGCGCTCACAGATTTCATTGCCGCCGGACACTACGCGCGTCACATCCGCCGCATGCGCGGGATCTATCGCGAGCGGCTCGAAGCCCTGTCGGATGCGGCCCAAGCGCTGTGCGCCGGCGTCCTTCGGCTGCGACGCGTGCAGACCGGTTTGCATGCAGTGGCCGACCTGCTCGGCGTTGACGAGGATCGCGTCTGTCTGGAGGCGCGCGACAGAGATATCGAGGTGTCTCCGATCGGCATGTATTTCACGGGTCCTCCAACGTTCAAAGGTCTCGTCCTGGGCTTCGCGTCGACGAATCCGGACGCGATTCGGCGCGGGATGGAGAGACTCGCGGGGTCGATCGACGGGGCGATGCGGCCCGACGAGCGGAAGAATCGAGCCTGACCAGTACACCCGACCGGTTGCGCCGTGGATGCCGTCAGACGGCCACCATCCTTGGCCTGCCGGGCTCGTGATCACGGATCACACGGCTGATTCAGAGTTGATTGGAAGGAGGAGCCGGCGATGGTTCTCGTCGTAGGAGCAACCGGGCCGGTTGGCCTCGGCGGCGAGGTGTGTCGCCTGCTGCGCGCGGAGGGACGGCCGGTACGCGCACTTGCGCGACGAACATCCGATGCGCGCCGCGTCGACGGCCTTCGAAAGATGGGAGTCGAGCTCGTCGAGGGCGATCTGAAGGATCCCGAGTCCCTGAAACGAGCGTGCCAGGGCGTGCGAGCGGTGATCTCGACCGCTTCGATCATGGTATCCCGACAGGCGGATGACACGGTCGAGCGAGTGGACGGTCGCGGCCACATGGACCTCATCGACGCCGCGAAAGCGTCAGGCGTGGAATCCTTCGTCTACGCCTCGTTTTCCGGGCACATCGACCGCGAGTTCCCGTTCAGAAACGCGAAACGAGACGTCGAGTGTCACCTCAAAGCGAGCGGCCTTGCGTACACGATCCTTCGACCGACGTTTTACATGGAAGTCTGGCTCAGCCCGATCGGCGGCTTCGATTTCGCGCACGCGCGCGCGTCGATCTATGGAGACGGCAAGAACGCAATCAGCTGGGTGTCTTTCTACGACGTCGCGAGATTCGCGATGCTATGCGTCGACAACCCGAACGCCCACAACGCGACGTACGAGCTGGGCGGCCCCGAGGCGTTGAGCCCTCGCGACGTCGTCAGGATCTTCGAAGATCTGTCGGGCCGCACGTTTGAACTCACGTTCATCTCCGATCAATCGCTCTCCGAGCAGCAGACGGCGAGCAACGACTCCTGGATGCGTTCCGTCGCCGGCTTGCAACGCTGCTACGCCGACGGAGCTGCCGTCGACATGCGCGAGCTCACGCGCCAGTTTCCCGTGACGCTCACGTCGGTCCGAGAGTACGCCAGTCGGGTCCTCGCCCACGGGGCGTGAGGTTTGGGGATCGCGCAGGCGGACCTCTTCGGATCAGCGCGAGCCTAGCGCGCTGGTTCGTACACCATGACGGCGATCCCGGAACTCGTGGTCGTTGTTTCGATCAGCCGAAGTGTCTTGGTGGACGAAGGGTTGGGGAACAAGTGCTTCCCTCGTCCAACGACCACGGGATGCACCATCAGTCGAAATTCATCCACGAGGTCATGCTCGACGAGCGCCTGCGCGAATGTTGCGCTGCCGTAGATCAGGAGGTCGCCACCGGCCTCTTGCTTCATCTTCGCGACGGCGTCGAAGACGTCCCCTTGAATCACGGTTGCGTTCCAGGACAGATTTTTCAACGTTCGCGAGGCCACATGCTTGGGAAGTCGATTCATCCGGTCGGCAAAACCATCCGGATCCGTCATGTTCGGCCAGGCACTCGCGAATCCTTCGTAGGTGACTCGTCCGAGCAACAGCGCGTCGCTGCGGAACAGCTGACGCCGTTGAATCTTTTCGATTTCATCGTTCCAGAACGGTGCTGTCCAGGCGGGATCGTCGACCACGCCGTCTACAGACACGTACTCCGACCACACAACTCGCCTCATCGGTGGCTCCATCCTCGTGACGCATGCCCTCCGTCACGAAATCGTGAATCGTAATCGTCAGCGCGACTCGAGTCTTGAATGAACTGGCTGCGCGCGAAATCGTTCGATCAGCCAGTTCGTTCAAGACGCAGGCGAATCGGAGTGTGTAGAGTTCTGAGAACTGATTACTGACATGCATCTCTGCGCACTGATACACACCTGACGCAAGCTGTTTGCGCGGGAACCGCGGAAACAGACGAATTGGACACTGGATCGCCGATTGAATCGCAGTTTGCATCGCAATGCCAGTGACAAAGCTTTCGATCGCCCTGTCGATGCTGTTGATGCCGGCGTCTCTCAACGGCCAGGTGGTCACCCTGGCCGACGCCGTCGAGGCGGCGGCTCGCAACAACAGAACGATCCGGAGCGCGGAGCTTCAGCGTGAAAAGGCCGTTGAAGATCTCCGAATTGCTCGCACTCACCGCCTGCCGGTCCTGTCCGTTACGACTTTTGTGTCACAGCCGATCACGCTGGGCGGCGTGACCTTCGAGCGCGGCGCCCTCGGCGTCTATCCCGGCGTCGGCCCCATACCGGGAACGACGACGACGCTCGAGAGCCCCCTTCAGCTCGGAGTCATCTTTTTCGGGAGCGTCGCGCAGCCGTTGACGCAGCAGCACCGCATCGGGCTCGGGATCGATCTGGCGCGCGTCGGGGTCGAAGCCGCTGCGGAGCAGATCCGCACGACGCGACAGTCGACGATCAACGAAGTGCGCCGCCTGTACTACGGCATCGTTCAAACGGACAGCGCGAGAAGACGGCTGCAATCGACCGTCGCGTTTCTCGAGCAGCTGAACGCCGAGACTCGCCAGAATGCGCTGCAGCGCGTCGTGCTCGAGGCGGATCTCCTCGGCGCCGACGCGCAACTCGCCCAGGCGAAATACGAGCTGCTGAAGCTGGACGATCCGCTTCAGAGTCAGAAACAGCAACTCAATCGGCTCATGGGTCGGGATGTGGACACGTCCTTCGACGTCGATCCCGCAAGCGTCACGAACGTCAGGCAGGTGTCCTTGGAAGAGGCCTACGCGATGGCGCTCGAATCGCGACCGGAGATCCGTTCGGCGAGGCTCAAGGTACGCATGTCAGAGCTCGAACGCCGCATCAAGAGCGCCGAGCGCATTCCAGACGTGAGCCTGTCGCTGACCGGTTTCAAGACCGCGAACTTCAGCAGCGTGCTGCCGAACACCATCTCGAGCGTCGGCCTGCAGGCGAACTGGGACGTCTTCGACTGGGGGAGAAAGCGCAAGGAGATCGAGGCCGGGCGCGATACGGAATTGCAGGCGGCCCTCGACCTGAAGGAAGCCGAAGCGCAGATTCGGATCGACGTCGCGCACCAGCATCGGCGGGTGCTCGAGGCTCGACAGGAGTTGGCGGTCGCGAGGGCGTTGCAAGCCACCGGCACGGAATCGCTGCGCGTCGTGCGCAATCGATATGCCCAGCGCGAGGGCCTGCTGAGCGATGTCCTCAAAGTCCAGTCGACGCTCGCAGACGCCGACCATCGTCTGGTTCAGGCGTTGATGAACCTCGCGTCGGCGCAGGCTGACTTCGACAAGGCCATGGGAAACGAGCGATGAGCAACAACAATCTCGGTACGGTGACGTTCGTCGTCGTCGCGGCATTCCCGTTCGTCAGCGGGTGCGCGCGAAGCGACGCGTCCGCGAGCCGCGAAAGCGTCGCGCAGAAGGCCGTACGGATGGCGGTCGTCGAGTTGTCGAGCGCGCCGGAGCCAACGACCTATTCGGCGATCATCACGCCCAATGCGCAGGTGGACGTCGCGTTTCGCGTGTCCGGCTACGTGGTGTACCTCGATCACGCGCGCGCCGCCGACGGACGCGTTCGTCCCTTGGAGCCCGGAGCCTCCGTCAAAGCCGGCGCCGTCCTGGCCCGGATCCGCGCCGCCGACTATCAGGCAGTGGAGGACAAAGCGCGAGGGACACGCGACGAAGCCGATGCCAGCGTCAACGCCGCGCAGGCCCAGGCCTCCGAGGCGGAGGCCGCGCTCGCGCAGGCGGAACTGGACTTCGCGCGCGTGGCCGCGCTGTGGGAGCAGGAAAGCATCACCAAGCCGGCGTACGACGCCAGCAAGGCGAGACTCGAGATCGCGCGCGCGAAGGTCGATGCCGCCAGGGCCGCCATCGCCGCGACGCGAGATCGTTCCATCTCCGCAGCGGGACAACTGCGGGAAGCGCAGCTCGCTCTGGGAGACACAGACTTGCGTGCGCCGCTCGACGGCGTTCTGCTCGAGCGGCGCGTCGAAGTCGGCACATTCGCGACCGCCGGCATGCCGGCTTTCGTCGTCGCGGACCTTCAACTTGTCAAGGCCCGTTTCAATGTTCCTGACACGGCGCTCCGTGCGTTTCGAACCGGTCAGCCGCTGCCGCTGACTGTGGACGCGTTTCCCGCGGAACGCTTCGAGGGGCGCATCCTCTCGATTGCGCCCGCCGCCGATCCGCGCGCGCGGTCGTTCGAGGTGATCGTGTCGATTGTGAATCCAGCCATGAAACTGCGCTCAGGGATGATCGCGTCGATTCGTTCCGCAGACGGTGACGCAGCCGCCCGTCGACGAGCACACATTCCCGTTGATGCGCTCGTGCACGATCCGGTCGGCGATCGGTACGTGGTGTACACGACGGAACTCAAGGGCGGGGTATCCCTCGTCCGGGCGGTTCCGATTGAGCCGGGCGCGTTGGTTGGCAATCAGATCGAGATTCTCGACGGCCTGACGGCCGGACAGCGAATCGTGGTCTCGGGGGCGAACCTGCTGCGTCCTGGCGATCCTGTGAAGGAAATTCAGTAATGAGCAGCGACGTCGAGGCTCAGGGACATCGGTACAGCATCGCCCGCTTTTTCGTCGAGAACCGCCAGGTCTCATGGGTCCTTCTGGTGGGTGTGATTGGATGGGGCATCTGGGCCTACGGCGCGATGCCGAAACGGAAGGACCCCGACATCCCTGTCCGCCAGGTCGCCGTCGTCACGCCATGGCCGGGGCAAAGCGCCGAGCGCGTCGAACAGCTCGTCACCCGGAAGATCGAGGAGCGTGTCGCCCAGAACATTCGCGTCTCCGAGATCACGTCAACGTCACGGTCCGGACTCTCTGTCGTGTATGCCGAAGTCGATGAACAGCTGGCGACCGATACCGGCAAGGAATTCGACGACATCAAGGTCAAGCTCGATGGCCTGACCGATTTGCCCGAGGGCGCCGGTCCGATTCAGTTCATCAAGGAATTCGGCGAGACGTCAGCCCTGATGTTGACTGTTGCGAGCCCACCGGCCAGCGACACTCAGCTCCGGTTGTTGTCGAGGGAGATTCGTGAAGCGCTGACGCCACGCGCGTCCTCGCTCGACGTCGTCATGTGCTCCAGCGGGATCGACCCGTCGTTTCTGCACGACGCAGCGAGCCTCCTGGGTCAGCGGCTCCAGCGTGAAGGTCTTGGGAGGGATCCCGAGATCATCGACGGGCCGAGCTCGTCGATCATCCGCCTGGCCATACCTGGAGACACACGCAATTGGTCTGCCGCGGTCCAGCGCGTCTGGGCGGAACTTCCGCAGCGCGCGGATCTCCACCCGGACGTGTGGGATCCCGTCGTGATCGAGCCTGGCGCACGGCTGGAGGATGCCCTTCGGCGGCGGGCGGGACCGAAGTATTCCTACCGGGAGCTCGACGACTTCACCGATCGCATCGAGAAGGCGATCAA
>Ga0066903_100001817_pt1 | contig 16052 bp, 12 predicted proteins | sample PanSoiMetaGPlot1_FD_67491 | JGI IMG/M metagenome (GOLD analysis project Ga0066903, IMG submission 67491) | Tropical forest soil microbial communities from Panama analyzed to predict greenhouse gas emissions - Panama Soil - Plot 1 (version 2) | ecosystem: Environmental > Terrestrial > Soil >... | reverse complement strand
ATGGCTTCGGGCTTCAGCGGGACTCGTCCGTTCGGCGGGTCGACGACCATCGACGGCCGACGCGGACTCCTGGGACTATCCTGCACCAGCCAGTCCGCCGTGCTGACCGCCAGATCTCTGGGGAACTCCTCGCCGGGGCCGAGGCGCTCGAATGGCGTCGAGTCGTAGTTCGTCCACACGCCCGAGAGATCAGGGTGCCCGTCAGGCGTGCGGCCCGCCGCCGACTGCGCCTCGCCCAGGAGCAGCGGCGCGCAAGCCAGCACCAGAGCCGGAATCGCGATCCACGCCAGCGACGATCGATTGAGGTGATTCATGTTCATCGCCTCTCGTCCACGACCAACCGTGCCAACCGTTCGCGGGGATCGATTCTGCCACTCGCGACGGCTGTTCTCAAGTAACCGAAAACGCCGCGGTGGCTAGTGGGGGGTTCAGACTTCGTACTTCAGACTTGCACCTGTGTCGTCAGTGGATCCGGATTCTCAGTCCCACCGACAAATCCGGGTCGAGATTCGGGAGCCACTGAAAAGGCAGGTTCAGGTTCTCGCGAAAATAGAGCTGCGCCGCAACGGACCCGAAGCGACGACCGAGGCCGAGGGTGACGGCGCCGTAGCCCTTGTCAAATGCGAGCGTCCCGGTCGGCCGGTACGGCGTCGAGCTCGCATCGAACTGCAGGTTGAAAGAACTGTTTTTCACCAGCCGGAACTCGGGACCGATCGAGAATGCGTACGTAAAGGGCCGGAGGGGCAGATTCGACGCGCTCAGCTCGTCCAGGATGCGCGAGGCGCGGACGTCGACGTGGAACGCGGCAGCCTCGGAGAGTCGCTGGTCGAGGCTGAGGCCCATCCCGACGTACCTCCCTTCGGTGAAGGCGACTCGGCCCGGTAAGTTGATCGCAACACGCGCCGCCAGGCGTGGCGTGCGCAAGGAGGCGCCGCCGTCGAGCAGCGCGACTTTGGCGACCGCGTACACGTCGCCGATGCCCGAGCCGGCATCGTCCTGGTACAGGGAAGTTCCGTTTTTCTGAATCACTGTCCCCCGCTGCGGGGGCGTGCCGTCCGTCCTTCGCAGCTGGTTCACCGACGAGGGATGTTGTGCCAACGATGCCCACATGTTCTCGAAGCCGAAGATGAAGCCGTTCAACACGCCGCTGTCGCGCTCGTGCAGCTGAACCTGGCCGCCAATCTCAAACCGCGGGAACGAAGACACCTTGAAGCCCCGACGGTAGTCAACGCCGAGCGAATGCGTTTCGTACCGCTGCGTCACCAGGAAGCCGCTGCTCTCCTCACGGAAGAGGTTGTTCGCGCTCACCGTGTGAATCGAGAGCCGGTTCGAGCCGTCCGCCGTCACGTCCGCATCCTCGCCGGGCAGGCTGTATCCGCGTAGACCGGCGCCTGCCTGATCGACCGGCACGGGACCGATCGGCGTCCACTCACCCGACGCGGAAGAGGACGCGACCTCTTGGGCGCTCGCCGAGACGGCGATCGCGAGGATCAGCAGTGTTGCTTCGAGATATGCCTTCACTTTTCTACAAGCTCCGTCCTTCGGCGCACTCGCTTTCGCGTGCGCGCTTCGCCCGAAGCAGATGCGTCGGGCGCACAAGGCCCGTCAGCCCTTGCAACGGCTCGTTTCAAAAATAGTTAAAGGAGTGTTGTGCCCCGCTACGGAGCGACTTCGATGATACCGCGACGCGGCACGGCTGCCCAAGGGCGGAGCGCGTAACGATGAGCTCGCGCGATCCGCGACGACATCTTCATCTTCCGCGGTGCGCGGGTCCGAAGACGACCATGTGCCCTTTCCGCAGCCTCTTCAGACTTCGCACTTCAGACTTGCACCACTGCATCAGTCGCTCATTGAATCGCCGACGCTCAGTTCGTCTTTTTGAACGACGCCTCGCCGGTCGGGCCTTCCTCGGGCCGCAGCGTCCGCAGGAATTCGTACAGCGCTGCCAAATCGTCCGGGTGCATGCGCGCGAAGGCTTCCCACGGCATCGGGGATCCGGCGTAGTGGCGCCCCCCTTTCAGGAACCGCGCAACGAACGTGTCGCGGTCCGGAAACTTCAGGAGCGCGCTTCCGGCTTTCGGCGTGACGTTCGGCGACCTGAACCACAACGTGGGATCGGCGCCAGGCAGCGGCACGGGCTCCATTTCGAAGCCGCCCGAAAACTCCGGACCTGTCGCGGCGAACGAAGCCGGATCGCGCGGCGTGTGGCAGCCGACGCAGTTGCCGACGTAGCGCGCGATGTACTCACCGCGCTCCTTCGTCGGCCCGACCTGCGGCGCCTTCGGCGGAGGATTGATCGCGCTTCGTGGCTTGAACACACTGACGAAGCTCTTGATCACCTTGCCCATCAGCGTCCATTCGTTTTGCGGCACGGCGTTTCGCACGGGCTGCTGCGCCCGCAGATACGAGAGCACGGCCGTCAGATCGTCGTCGCTCATGTTGCCGAACGGCATCATCGGCTCGACGGTCGCGCGGCCGTCCGGCTTCACAGCCCAGCGCATCATGCGCGCGACCTCCCCGTCGGTGTAGCGGCCGATGCCGGTCTCTCGATCCGGCGTGAGATTCTTCGCGTAGACCGCGCCGAGCGGTCCCATCGCCAGGCGCAAGCCGCCGGCAAGCGGCACATGTTCGCCGTCCGCGAGCTTCTGCAACGCGTCGAATCCGGAGCCATGACACTCGACGCAGTGCGCGGGACCGTAGATGAGGTATTCGCCGCGCGCGAGCACCGCCGGATCCGTGCTGACCTTCACCGACGGCATCGGCGCGTCGTACACTCGATCCCAGGTCCACGCAACGTAGGCGGCCACCCCCGCGAGCATGACGGCGATGACAGCACAGAGATATCCCAGTCCTCGAAGGAGTTTCCCCGTCAAGTTCTCTCCTGTCAGTTATTGAGCTATAGATTCTTAACACATCAGGAGACGTAATGCAGCGGAAAAACGTTTCAAGCGGGACGAAATGGGAGCCGATCGTCGGCTACTCCCGGGCCGTTCGGATCGGCAATCACGTGTCGGTGTCGGGCACGACGGCGACGGCCCCCGACGGTTCGATTGTCGGCGTCGGCGACGCGTACGCCCAGGCGAGGCAGACGCTGAAGAACATCGAGACGGCGCTGGCGAAGGCGGGTGTGGGCCTTCAGGACGTCGTCCGCACGCGCATGTACGTCGTCGACATCGCCCGCGACTGGGAGGCGGTGGGCCGGGCGCACGGTGAGGTGTTTGGCTCGATTCGTCCGGCGACGTCGATGGTGGAGGTCCGTACGCTGATCGACCCGAACATGCTGGTCGAGATCGAAGCCGACGCGATCGCCGGCGTGTGATTAACGCGGCTGAAGCTTCGGCCCGAAGCGCGGGACGCCCGCCGAAACGGTCCGCCCCTCCGCCTGCGCGGCCGACGGATTATTGACCTTCGACGTCTTTCCCTTGCGAAGCCGTTCGTACGCCGCGTCCGCCGCAGGCAGGTCGGTTTCCTCGGTTGTGTAGTGCACGTACGACGCCTCGTCGCACCAGTGCAGGAGTTTCCGCATGGCGACGCGATGCACGCCCGAATTGCGGAAGCCGCGCATGTCGGTTTCGCTGTTCCACAACGTGATCGTCCAGTTGCCGCGTTCGGCGTCGTTGCCGAGCGTTCCGGCGATGAACCCCGGACTGCGCCTCGCCTGCGAGCTGCTGCGCAGGGCGTAGAACGCAAAAGGCAGAAAGAACCACCACGACCGAACGTGGAGCCGCGTGACCGACACAAGAATCATTCGGTCCTATCTTAACCCTCGCCTGCGGCGAAGCCACCACTCGATCGACAACGCAACGGTGAATAGAACCATCCACCACGCGGATCGCATCGGACGGCGTTCGAGCGGCGCACGCTCGGTGTGAACGGCGTCGCGAACGAATCGCTCGATCGCCGCGAGATGGTCCGGCGCAACGTCGATGCCGCCGTGCGACTCGGCAAGCATCGACAGCGCCGGAACGACGTTGCCGTCGGCAGGACGGGAGTGGCGCTCGACCGGCACGACAAGGGATGCGGATCCCTCCATGCCTGAGGCACGCGCTTCGACCACCGATCGGCCCGGCGTCGGCCGCGCGTCGAATGGTCCGCGATAGACGCCGACCCTGGCCTCCGGCAACAGGCGAAGCGGTTGCCCGTCGATCGCTGCGCTGACGGCAGCGTCGCGTTGGCCGCGCACTCGCACCGTCACGTCGGCGCGATCGCCCGGGCGGACAACCGCCGGCGAGACCGACACGTCGAGCGTTGGCGGCACCGCGAGCGTCAGTCCGGCGAAGACCGACTGCCAGAAGCGGTCGAACGCCGCCTGCTCCGCCGCACGGAAGCGCCACGCGTCCATCGCGCCCGACACGACCAGCCGGCCCGCGCCCCTGGGCAACGATACGATGACGGGCTCGGCGTCCGGGCCCGGAGTCGCCGCGAGAACGTCCGCGGCCGCCGTGTCGGCCCGCATGACGAGAATCTCCGAGGCCTGAAGTGGGGCCGCCACGCGCGTTGACACGAGCTTCGTGGGCCGCTCGAGCAGGCGCTCGGTTGTGTTGGGCACGAGATCCCGCGCCGGTCCCACGTTCACGTTCTCGTCAGGCACCAGCACCACAGCGCCGCCGCGCTCGCGCGTGTAACGATCCAGCGCGCGAACGTCGGTTGCCGAAAGACGGTCGAGCCCGCCCACGACGACGGCGTCGAACGAGTCGAGGCGCGTGTCCGTCAGCGCGACTTCGCCGGCGGTCCGCGCGGCCACCCCGCGCGAGCTGATGGTGAGGCTCTCGACCTGGAATCGCGCGTCGCCCTCGAGCGCGCGTCGCACGAACGTGGTCGCCCACGACGGTCGAGGTTCGTAGAACTCCACGCGTAGCGGGCGTGCGCGCACGCCGACGACGACGTCCGCGGAGGAGGCGTCCGCCTGAACGTGGATGACGTACGGAGGGTCGCCGACAGGCACGGCATCGACCGCCGCGCGCCATCGCTCACGACCGGCCGCCCAGCGATGCGAGGCGCGAGCGATCTCGAGCCCGCCAAGACGCGCGCTCATCACCGTCGTCCGGCCAGCAACTCCACGCCCGTCCACGTCGACCTCGAGACGGATCGACGTTGCCGGTGGGACCTCCCGCGGCGCGCTCACGCGCGCGATCCGCGCCCCCACATTCTCCGGAATCGTAACTGTCGCTATCGGGATGCCGGTCGCCGGCGGATCCGCCGGATAGCTGCGCCCAACCATCACGGCCACCGCCGTGTCCGAGCTGACCTTCGGCTGGACGTCGAAGGAGGTGCCCAGATCGCGGGCGAGCGCAGCAGCGACGCGCACGGCTTCGCTCGATCCCGGCTCCAGGTTCACGACGGCGATGTGGGAGCGCACGGCGCCGGTCACCGTGATCGCGGGATCGACGAGGGCGGCGAGAGCGATCAAAACCGCGAGGATTCGAAGCGCGACGCTCGCGAGGGTCCCGCGCGGCCGGAGCCATCGCGCTCCGAAAGCTGCCTCAGCGTTGTCGTGTGCAGCCAGCCATTCGTTCATCGTCGGTTCTCGATGGAGCGCGGGGATTTCAGCCGAGCGGCCGCGAGCGCGTCCGCAAACGAACCACCGAGCTCCGGCGCGGGCGCGGACCCGTCCAGCGGAGCATCCGACTGGGCGCGGCGTGATTCGACGACCGCCGCTGAGGCAGCCGCCGCGACGGCGCGCGAGAACACCGCCGCATCCGCGCTGGTATCGCCCGCGCGCTGCAGCTCGGTCGCCGCACGGCGAAGATCGCCCGACGCCGGATCGATCCGAATCGCCTCCTCGGCGAGGACGCGCGCGGCTGAAGAGGCGCCGGGCTCGAGCGCCGCGATGCCGCTCAGCAGATCCTGGACGAGCGCCGCGCGGCGGTTCGACGGCGCGTGCACCGGCGCTCGCCGCCAGTCTTTTGCATCGGTGAGGCTGCCTGTCAGACGACGAGAGGCATCGAGCTGGCTGTGCGCCGCGAGCGCGCGAAGGATGTACCGGCCCCGCGCGAACGCGCGCTCCAATGCGGCGACAGCCGCACGTTCGGCGACGAGGGCGTCGCCGGTGTTTGCGGCGGTCAGCAGCTTCTCTGCCTGACTCATCGCGACCGTCGCCGCACGCAGGTCGCGTTGGCCCTGGTTCCTCAGCCGGCCTTCCTGCAGCTCGTTCGACTGCTCGGCCTCGACCTCTTCGTTCTCGATCTCTCCGCCGAGCATGAACACGAACTCCGCGCGGATCATCCGCTGCTCGACGGCGAGGTTCAGTGCTTCCTCGGCCACGGCCGCTGACGCAAGATTCTCCCGGCGCTGATGCAGCCGCTCCGTTTTGACGATGAGCATCTGCTGGCTGAGGGCGTAACGTGTATCCTCTTCCGGCATCGTGAACGCGTCGCCAGCCGCCATTCCGAGCTTCGAGATTTCGATGAAGAACGCGTCGGAGCTCGCGACGCCTCCGCTGGGCCGCGTGTCGGCCGCTTCAGCGCGGTAGACGAAGACGTCGCCGTCCTGCAGATCGAGCTCCGCGAGCGACCGTGACGCGCGGCCCGTCCAGTCGCGGTTGTTCGCCCTCGAGACGTCCAGAGGAATCTCGCCGTCCTGAAACGTGAAGTTCTCACCCGAACCCGAGACCTTCGTGTAGGTGAGCGTGAGCTTCCGCAAGCCGAAGTCGTCGGTCGCGTGCGCGTCGAACGTGATGCGAGCGTTGCCGCCGGCGTACACGAGATCGCGGCCGGGCGCGGTGAGCCGCACCGACGGCAAAGCATCAGGCGACACGACGACCGGAATCGTCCGCCGGCTGCCACCCTCTCCGATCGTGAGATATCCGGCTCGCTCGAGCACCGCGCGAGTCGTAAACCGACCCATGACAAGGGTGGCGGCACTGCCTTCGACTGCCTCGATCTGCGATGGATCCTCGAGCGTTCGCGCGGGCAGCCCGGTGTACGCCGGCGGCTCGATCGTGGCGACGACGTGCGACGCTGCGGAACTGTTCAGTGACGCGGGGGCCAGCCGCTGCACGACGGTCACAACCTCATGGCGCCCGATCGTGGCCATGACGGCCACCGCCCACGCCACGACCGCGACGGCGGCAGCGAGAGAGACGCGGTTGAACGGAAACGCGCGCGCGAGCTCCACGGTCCGAGCGATGGCGGCGGCGTCCCTGATGACGCGCGAGCAGACGGGAGGCGTTGAGCGCAAATCGCCGGCTGCAAGCTCCGCGGCGGTCAGGATCACGTTTCGCGACGCCGGATGCGATCGCTCGATCGCAGCGACAACGTGTGCTCGCCGGATGCTCCGCCGGCGCAGGACGCCGAAGGTCATCGCCGCGGCGAATCCGGCACCTGCGATGATGATCACGCGCGCGAAGGTTGGGAGGCCGATGACCACGGCCATCGAGAGAGCCGCGGCGCCTGCAACGGCTGCCCAAGCGACGAACTCGGCGACGAAAAACGCCGTCGCCCGGCGCATGGCCGATCGGATCAGCGCGGCGACAACCTGCTCGTCAGGCGACACGCGTGGTCTCTTCCTGCTCGCCGGCCCTCGGTTGGCGGCTGGCGCGCCTGATCCAGGTCTCGACCGCGAGCAGAAGCACGGCGATCGCCCAGAGCCAGCGACGATCGTCCTCGTCGACCGAGCCGATCCTCGGCGCGGCCGGCGCCGACGACGGCCTCGACCACGCGGTGAGAACGGCGTCGGCAATCGGCACGACTTCGGCGTTTCGCACCTCGGGAGCCAGGACGAGCGCGTTCACGATCGAACGCATCAGCAGCGGCGTCACGACGTCGGAGGCGGGTGCGGCGCTGGCGATCAGCAGTCGATCGCCGGCAGCCGCGGCGACGGCCACAGGCCGTCCGTCGGCCGCCGCAGCGATCGTCTGCCACGCCGGTCCTGTGAACGACGCGCCCGTCACGCCTCGCGGCAGCCGCGCGGCCGCCGTCTGCAGGTCGGCATCGTGCGCGATTCGCGCGATCGCGTCGGCGATCCACGGCATGTGCACAGGTTGAGCATCGGGCCCCGCGACATTCCGTGGTGCGACGAAGAGGCGTACGAGGCGATCCGCGGGCGGCGCCCAGACGCGCTCGGTCAGAACGGCGGATCTCGCGGCGTCCACGGCACCGCGGTCCTCAGGCGACGCGAAGACTTCGATCGGCCAGACGTTTGGTTCCGCCGGTGCCGCAGCGGTGCTGACGGACGTCTGCGAACCGGCCAGCGTGACCTCACGATCGACTGGTCCGTTCTTGGTGAGGATTCGTCCGAAGGGCATCGTCCGCGCCGAAGGAAGAGCCGTGCTTCTCTCGAAGCGAATGCCGACATCGTCAGGCACGCTCGCGATGTCGGCAGCGGTGATGGATCCGATCGCGAGCGGTGACACGATCACGAGCTCGCGCCGGGCCGGCGGCGCCGTGTCGAGCCACGCTACCGCGCGACGGACGGCGTCGGCAAGGTCGCCGCCCGACTGAAAACGTCGCGTCGCGTCGCTCGCGCCCGCCTGCTCGACTCCTTCCGACACCACCGCGCGAACTACTCGCCGATCCCATGCCTGACGGCGGGCCGACGTGACCATCAACGGGCCGGCAAACGCGCCGGCGGCGGCGGCGAGAATCGCTGCGCGGACGGCGACGAGCGGCACGTCGTCGAGCACGTGGCGGCGAATCGACGACAGGCGCGTCGGCTTCACAAACCGGAGCGTGGGAAACGGGAAGCGCTCCGCGCGGCGGTGGACGAGGATGTGAATGAGGATCGGCGCGGCGACTGCGACGAGCGCGAAAAGAACGGTCGGATGCAGCCAGATCACGACTCACCCCTGCCGCGCCAGCAGGAAATTGCGCAGCGCGCGATCGGGCGGCGTGTTGGTCACGACGAGCGAATACTGAAAGCCTTCGGCGACGGAAAGGCCGCGCACGTGCTCGAGAAACGTGGCGACGCTCTCCTTGTACTCGCGCTGCGCCGCCGCAGCGTTGACGGCCAGCCTCGCGCCGGTCTCGAGGTCGGTCAGCTCCAGATCGCGGCCGTACGGCAGCTCCAGCTCGTCGGGACTGAGAACATGAAACAGCACGACCTCGTGACCCATACGCGCCGCCCGCCTCAGCTCGGCGATCGTCCGCTCCTCGTCGTCGTAGAAATCGGACAGCACGGCCAGCAGGCCGCGGCGGGTCAGGCGTTCGGCGGCCCGCCGTACGACGGCGGCGCCGTCCCACGCGCCGCCCGCCTCGAGCGTCGACAGCGCCGCGACGAGCCGGCGCAGATGCTGGCGTCCCACGCGCGGCGGGATGAAGCGATCGCCGCCAAGCAGACCGACGGCGTCGCCCTGACCGGAGATCACGTGGGCGAGCGCCGCCGCGACGACGACGCTGTAACGAAATTTGGAGACCGGCGAGTCCGAAAATGCCGGGCCCGCGCGCCTCGGAAAGTCCATCGACGCGCTCGTGTCGAGCACGACCGACGCCGCCATGTTCGTCGTCTCGCGAAACTGCTTGGTGTAGACGCGATCCGTGCGCGCCACGAGCTTCCAGTCGACGTACTTCAGATCGTCGCCCGGCCGGTAGTGCCGGTACTGGTTGAACTCCGCGCTGTAGCCGTGGAACGGACTGCGGTGCAGACCCGACACGAGCCCTTCGACGACGATTCGGGCGACCAGCTCCAAATCGCCGATGCCAGTCAAAACCTGTTCAAGCGTCAACGTTCAACTCCGAAACGATCAGCGCACCGGCACCGTTTCCAGCAGACGCGCGACAATGTGATCCGCGTCGATGCCGTCGGCTTCGGCCTGGAAGTTCAGCAGGATTCGGTGCCGCAGCACGGGCGGCGCGACGGCCCGGACATCGTCGGGCGCCGCGACGCTCCGCCCATCGAGCAGCGCTCGCGCCTTCGCGCCGAGCACCAGCGCCTGACCGGCGCGCGGACCGGCGCCCCACTTCACCCACTGCCGCACGGGCGCGGGTGCGCCGTCGGCGGCGGCGCCGGCCGGACGACTGGCGCGCACGATGCGGAGCGCGTAATCGATGACGTTCGACGCGGCGGGAATATCGCGCACGAGTTGGCGCATCGCTTCGACATCGGCCGCCGCCGCGACCGGCGCAATCGCGGGCTCGTCGCCTCCCGTCGTCGAGGCGAGGATGCGATGCTCTTCGGCCGCCGACGGATAGTCGATGACGACGTTGAACATGAAGCGATCGAGCTGCGCCTCGGGGAGCGGATAGGTCCCTTCCTGCTCGATCGGATTCTGCGTCGCCAGCACGAACAGCGGGCGCTGCAGCTCGTAACGGACGCCGTTGACCGTCACCTGATATTCCTGCATCGCCTCGAGCAGCGCGGCCTGCGTCTTCGGCGGCGTGCGGTTGATTTCGTCGGCGAGGATCACGTTCGCGAACACCGGACCGGGGATGAAGCGGATGCTGCGACGGCCCGTGCCGCGATCTTCTTCGATCACTTCCGTGCCGATGATGTCCGACGGCATCAGGTCGGGCGTGAACTGGATGCGGCTGAACTTCAGGTGGATGGCCTGCGCCAGCGTCTTGATCAGGAGCGTCTTGGCGAGGCCGGGCACGCCGCGCAGCAGGCAGTGCCCGCCGGCGAAGAACGCCGTCAAGATCTCCTGGACGACCGCGTGCTGGCCGATGATCGCGCGTCCGAGCTCGTCGCGGAGGCGAGACGCGAGGCGCTGCGCCTCGTCCAACGTCATCGCGCGAAATTGTAGCAGAGCCGTCTGACGCGTCTCTTCGGGTCAGACGTCTGACTTCTGCGCGATCTTCGCCCAGGCGTCGCGCAATGACACCGTGCGATTGAACACGATTGCCGTTTCTCGCGACTCGATGTCCACGCAGAAGTAACCCAACCGTTCGAACTGCACGCGCGCGCCGGGACCCAGCGCGGCCACGCTCGGCTCGGCGCGCGAGCCCCTCAGGACCTCGAGCGAGTTCGGGTTCAGGCTGTCGAGGAAGCTCCGCTCCTCGGGCACGTTGTCCGGATCCTCGACCGAGAACAGCCGGTCGTAGAGCCGCACTTCGACGGGGACGGCGTGCGCGGCCGACACCCAGTGCAGCGTCGCCTTCACGCGGCGGCCGTCGGGTGCATCGCCGCCGCGCGTCGCGGGATCGTAGGTGCACCGCAGCTCGACGATCTCGCCGCGCGCGTCCTTCACGACGTCGCGGCAGGTGAGGAAGTACGCACAGCGCAGCCGGACTTCCTTGCCTGGCGACAGGCGGAAGAATTTCTTCGGCGGGTTCTCCATGAAGTCGTCGCGCTCGATGAACAGCTCGCGCGAGAACGGCACGCGGCGCGTGCCCGCCGACGGATCCTCGGGGTTGTTGATGACGTCGACTTCCTCGACCTGCCCTTCGGGATAATTCGTGATCACGACCTTGATCGGCCGCAGCACGGCCATCACGCGCGGCGCGCGCCTGTTCAGGTCCTCGCGCACGCTGTGCTCGAGCTGCGCGACGTCGATCACGTTCTCCTTCTTCGCCACGCCGATACGCGAGCAGAAGTCGCGGATCGATTCCGGCGTGTAGCCGCGCCGGCGCAGGCCGCTGATCGTCGGCATCCGCGGATCGTTCCACCCCGACACGTGCCCAAGCTGCACGAGCTGCAGCAGCTTGCGCTTGCTCATCACCGTGTAGCTCAGGTTCAGCCGCGCGAACTCGATTTGCCGCGGCTTGTCGCCTTCGATGAGCTCGTTGACGAGCCAGTCGTACAGCGGACGATGCGCCTCGTACTCGAGCGTGCAGAATGAGTGCGTGATCCGTTCGAACGCGTCGGACAGCGGGTGCGCGTAGTCGTACATCGGATAGATGCACCACGCGTCGCCGGTCCGGTGATGCGACGCGTGGCGAATCCGGTACAGCGTCGGGTCGCGCAGGTTCAGATTCGGCGACGCCATGTCGATCTTCGCGCGCAGCACGTGCGCGCCGTCGGGAAACTCGCCGGCGCGCATCCGCGCGAACAGATCGAGGTTCTCGTCGACTGGACGGTCGCGATAGGGGCTGTTCGTGCCCGGTTCGGTCAGCGTGCCGCGATAGGCGCGCATCTGGTCGGCGCTGAGGCTGTCGACGTACGCCTTGCCCTGCGTGATCAGCTCGACGGCGAGCTGGTACAGCCGCTCGAAGTAGTCGGACGCGTAGAGCTCCGCGTTCCAGCGAAACCCGAGCCACGCGACGTCCTCCTTGATCGAGTCGACGTACTCGACGTCCTCCTTGGTCGGGTTCGTGTCGTCGTACCGCAGATTGCACGTGCCGTTGTGCTCTTCGGCGACGCCGAAGTCCAGGCAGATCGCCTTCGCGTGGCCGATGTGCAGGTAGCCGTTCGGCTCCGGCGGGAACCGCGTGGCCACGCGGCCGTGGTGCTTATTGCTCGCGATGTCGTCGTCGACGATCGCGCGGATGAAGTCGACGGGCGCCGCGGCGGCGGCGCCACCGGGTTGATCGGGCATTTTCCCTATTTTATCGTCCGGAGCGAGAAGGGCTCTAGGGCTCGCGTTTCCAACCGGTTGCGCCGCTTTCGAGCATCCACCGCAGGCGCTCGAGGGTCAGCTCGCCCGCATGCGCAACGCGGAGATCCGCCAGGCTGAAATCGTGCGGCTCGGTGAGCCAGTGCGGGATCGCAACGGTCTTCATGCCGGCGGCGCGCGCCGCCGCGATACCGGGGCTCGAGTCTTCGATGGCGATGGACCGCGCCGGATCCGCGCCGAGACGCCGGGCGGCCTCGAGGTACACGTCGGGCGCCGGCTTCCTTCGCGCGACGTCGTCTCCCGTGACAACCGTGTGGAACAGCTGTCGCACGCCGATGCGCTCCGCCGACGGCACGACCCAGCGCGACGGCGCCGTCGACGCGATGGCGGTCGGGACGGCGGCCGTCTGCAGCGCGAGCAGCAGCTCGCGAATCCCGCGCATCGGCTCGGCCGGAACGAGTGATCGGAAGATGCGCCGCCGCTCTTCGTGATACGCCTCGCGCTCCGGCGTGCTCGATGCCTGCTCGCGCAGCCGGTCGAAGTGCTGGTCGTCGTGCCCCTCTTTCCAGACCCCGATCGCCCCGCACCATTCCTCGACGCTCAGCTGCACGCCGCATCGCTCGTAGATCCGCCGGTGCGATTCGTACTCAGCATTCTCGCTGTCGAGGACGACGCCGTCGAAGTCGAAGATGACCGCATCAAGAGGCACGATTCGATCATAGAGCATCGCTCGGCTGAAAGCCTCGCGCTCCTCTGTCCGTTGTTACTCCGCGCGGAGCGCCTCGATCGGATCGACGCCCGTCGCGCGGCGGGCGGGAACGTAGCTCGCGGCAATCGCGACGAGCGCGAGGAAGACCGCCGTGCCGATGAAGCTGAGCGGATCGGTCGCGCTGACGTTGTAGAGCAGGCTGGTGACGACGCGAGTGACTGCGGCGGCGCCCGCGACACCGAACACGATGCCGAGCGCGGCGAGGCGCGCGCCCTGGCCGACGACGAGCCCGAACACGCTCTGGCGGCTGGCGCCGAGCGCCATTCTGACGCCGATCTCCTGCGTCCGCTGGGACACGGCGTAGGACAACACGCCGTACACGCCGATCGACGCGAGCGCCAGCGCGACCACGCCGAAGATCGAGAACATCCACCCGAACAGGCGGTATTGCCAGAACGTGCCGACCCGCGCCTCTTCACCCGTCTGAATGTTGAATAACGGCAAGGTCGGATCCGATTTCCGGATTTCCTGCCGCACGGCCGCCGTGATCGACGCGGGCGCGCCGCCGGCCACGCGAATCGACAGCCCCGTGTTCCGCGCGGGATCGTAAGGATAAGGCACGAACACGTACGGCGACGGCTTGCCGTCGCGGTTCGTGAAGAGGCGGAAGTCGCCGACCACGCCGATCACGGTGATCCAGCCGACGTCTTTGTCGTCGAGCAAGCGGAACCGCTGACCGAGCACGTCGGCACGCTTCGGCCACAGCCGCTGCGCGAAGACGCCGTTGACGATGGCGACGCGCGCCCTCGTCTGCCCCTCGGCATCGGTGAAGTCGCGACCGGACGCGAGCGGCACGTTCAACGTCTTCAGCAGATGCGCCGTCACGCCGAAGTACGACGTGCGCGGTTCCTTGCCGGCCGCGAACGACGAGCCTTCGGGGACAACCGGTCCTTCCGAACCGCCGCCGCCGAGCGGCACCATGTTCGATGCGACCGCCGACACGACTCCCGGCAGCGCTTCGACGCGTCGGACGATATCCTCGACGCGGCGGACCATCGCGTCGGCCGGCTCGTATCCATCGCCGGGCATGTAGAACCGCAACGTCATCAGCTGGTCGCTGGCGAAGCCCGCGCGTGAATCCTGAAGGTTCAGAAAGCTTCGCACGAACAGCGATGCGCCGACGAGCAGCACCAGCGACAATGCGATTTCCGCGACGACCAGCGCGTTGCGCACGCGGTTGCGGACGCCTCCGGCGCTCCCACGTCCACCGTCCTTCAGCGCGTCGTGCACGTTCGCCTTCGCCGCCTGCAGCGCCGGCGCGAGCCCGAACACGACGCCGGTGACGAGCGCGACGGCGGCCGTGTAGACGATGACGCGCGGATTCATGCTCCAGTCGATGTAGTACGGCGCCTGCTTGTCGGGCGGGATCGACGCGGTCAGCCACTGCAGTCCGATGTACGCGATGGCGACGCCCAGAGGCGCGGCGGCGACGGCAATCAGCACGCTCTCGGTGAGCAGCTGCCGCACGATCCGAAGGCGGCCGGCGCCGAGTGCCGTGCGGACGGCGATTTCGCGCTGCCGCACGGTCGCGCGCGACAGCAGCAGGTTCGCGACGTTCGCGCACGCGATGACGAGCACGAGCGTCACCGCCCCCATCATCGTGAACACGACGAGGCGGATGTCCGAGGGCACGAGGTCGTCGCGCAGCGCCGCCGCGGCCGCGCTCCACCCCTCATCGTCGCGGTGCTCGCGCGCGAGCTGATCCGCCATGCCGGAGATATCGCGCCGGGCTTCGTCAAGCGCGACGCCCGGCTTCAGCCGCGCCAGCACGATGAGGTTGCGCGCGCTTCGGGGGCTGGCGTGCTCGATCGGCGTCGTCGCGATCCAGAGCTGCGCGCGCTCGGGAAACTGGAATTTCGGCGGCATCACACCGATGATCGTGTGCGGGTTGCCGTTGACCGTGATTGAGCGGCCGATGACCGACCGATCGCTCGCGTAGCGCCGCTGCCACACGCCGTGGCTGAGCAGCACGACGCGCGGCCCACCCGCCGTGTCTTCCTCTTCGCGCATGTGCCGGCCGAGGATCGGCTGGACGCCGAGCATCGGAAACAGGTTCCACGTGACGGTTGCGCCGATGAACCGCTCGGGCTCGTCACGATCCGACAGCGTCAACGTCCGTCCCGTGAAGGCCGCAATCTCCGCGAAGGCGTGCGTTCGCTCCCGCCAGTCCCGCAGATCCGGAAACGATGTGCCGCCGCGATTGATGCCGTTGGCCTGGCGCGTGGTGTTCAGCGACACGAGACTGCCTGGATCCCGGAACGGCAGCGGCCGAATCGCGACGGTGTCGACGACGCTGAAAATCGTGCTGTTGACGCCGATGCCCAGGGCCAGGCACGCAACGGTCAGCGCCGCAAACCCGGGACTCTTCACCAGGGTTCGCGCCGCGTACCGAAGATCCTGAAGCAGCGAGTCCATACGACACTTAGACGCGGCGCCCGAGTCGAAGTTCAGTAGAATCCGCGCCATGACCCATTCGACTCCGCGCTTGCGCGCGTCGCTCAGGGCAGGCGTGTCCGCGTGCTGCCCGCTCGCTGTATTCGCGCTTCTGTCGATCGACGTGGCGGCGCGGCCGCTCGCGCTCGAGGATTACTACCGGATCGTCGGCGTGCAGGCGCCGGCGATGTCGCCCGACGGGCGCTGGGTCGCGTTCATCCGCTCGACGATCGTCGAAGCGGAGAACCGCCGCCAGACCGAGCTGTGGATTGCCGCCGCCGACGGCAGCGCGGCGCCGCGCCGCATTTCCGATCCGGCGGTGAACGCGTCGGCGCCGCGCTGGAGCCCGGACGGCAAGCTGCTGTCGTTCAACGGCCGCCGGCGCGGCGGCGCCGGGGAAGACGACGGCGCGCCGATCTGGTT
>Ga0066903_100001816_pt1 | contig 16054 bp, 16 predicted proteins | sample PanSoiMetaGPlot1_FD_67491 | JGI IMG/M metagenome (GOLD analysis project Ga0066903, IMG submission 67491) | Tropical forest soil microbial communities from Panama analyzed to predict greenhouse gas emissions - Panama Soil - Plot 1 (version 2) | ecosystem: Environmental > Terrestrial > Soil >... | reverse complement strand
GACGGCGTCGCCGAGGTCGGGCTCGAATGAGACGCTCAACTTGTCGACCTTCATCGCTGCATCATACCCGAGTATTCCCTACCATGGTAGCAAGCGCGCTCATGACTCCCTTCTCTGTCAAGACGCCATCGGGATAGCGGTCGTTGTCTTGGTGGTGACGGGTCCGGGAAGTGACTGATTCGAAGTGTCGGTGTGGGGCCGTGAGCCGGCCGCGCTGGATGTCAGTGACGCGCCCTGGTGTCTCCTGGGCACGTCCCTGGCTTGGTGGCGCCGGCTGTGATGACATCGCCCAGCATGGTGCGGTACACGATGTCCGACAGTCGCCTCTTCAGGCAGCGCATGGCCTCGTTTTGGGTCTTCCCGGCAGCGACCTTCCGGTCGTAGTAGGCGCGGCCGTGCGTGGTTCTGGTACGCACCGGAACGGTGGCCATGATGTGCAGTGCCTGGCTGATGTTCCGGTTCCCGCCGCGGGACAGCCGCTGGCAGGTGTTGTCCCCGGAGGACGCATCGACCGGGGCGGTGCCGCTCAAGGACGCGAAGTGGCCTCGGTCGGGGAACCGGGTGATGTCGCCGACCTCGACCAGCAGCCGGGCCGCGCCGGAGGGACCGATGCCGTGCAGGCCGAGCAGCGCAGGGCCGGTGTCACTGGCCAGCTCGACCAGTTCCTTGTTCGCGGCCTTCTTGCGCTGGTAGGTCTTCTCCATATCGGCCACCAGCTCGAGCGCGATCCGCTTGCGGGTCTTGCCGACGGCGTCGCTTGGGCGGACTGAGGCCAGCAGCTTGCGGGCCTGAGCCGCGGACAGATCTCGTTTGGCCCCACCGGGAATCAGCTCCAGCAGTGTCGCAAGAAAGGCGAGCGCCGCGCGCCGCCGCAGTCGTTGCCGCTGAATCTTCAAAGTCGGCCACGACGCCTTCGACCTCAGGCCTCAGTTTGCCGGGTCGGCCTCCGCGCGCACCTTGGCTGGTACTGGCGCCCCCTGCTCGACCAGCGCGTCCACGATGGCCCGGCCGGTGTTTCCGGTCGCGCCGGTGACCAGAATCGGGCCTGGTTGCTGCGTCATGTTCTTCCCGCCCGATTGTCCATTTGCCGCCCGAAATCTAATTTCCAGGGGCCCAGCGGCTTGTTAGGTACATAGGCGGGTCAGGCCCAGCAGACCGTCGAAACCGTGGGCCTCCTGCCAGTCCAGGAATTCGAGGTCAGTGCCTTTGTTCAGATCCTGCCGGGGAGGCGAGTTGTTACCTCTTGTACTATCCACACGTTCCCGTCCGGATCGCTGAATGAGCAGAACGACCCGTAGCTCGTGTGCTTCGGATCGGGACCCGGCATCCGCGCTTCAACCGGGAACGGCGGGCCGTGCCACACGTCGGTGGCATCGACGCCCCGGCCGACGAGTTCGTCATGCGCCGTGACGATGTCGGGGACGGTCAGCGTGGCCTCGGCCGAGCCGGGCATGGCGGTCGTGATGCCCTTGCCGAAGCTCACGGAGCATCCCGAGCCTGGCGGCGTGAACTGGACGATGCGAAGGCCCTCCATTGGGGCGTCGTCGGCATCGAACCTCCAGCCGAGTTTAGAGTAAAACTGCTTCGACCGGTCGACGTCGGATACTGGGATAACGTCGACCTCAAGGCTCATGGTCATGGCTGCCCCTTCTCCGGTCAGTGGAAAGACGCCTAGCCGCGACCTTACCCAGCAGGTCACAGGTTGACTCAGAGCCTGGTCAGCATCAGGCGATGCGCGTCAGCACCAGGCCGCGCGGACAGCCACTGCGCAGCCGGTTCGACTCCGGGCCCGGTTAGTGGCGGCCAGCCCAGATTGTCGTAGCGGGCTCAGGGAGGTCGGTCATCGACTGAGGCCGGCCTGAGGTCGCAGACGCCTGGCCTTCGATGACAAGCAGGGCTTGTAGTGTCAAACACAGCCAAAGGCTCGGCGAGACCGCATGGCCCTGGTCACCTAATGCCTGTCCGCCACGTCGACGGCGTCCTGGCGCATTCGGCCGATTTCTGCCGCACATAGAACGCGGCCCCGACAACTATGTGGGTCACTGGACCAAAACCTGTGAAGTCGTCTCGTTCGGGCGGATCTGCAGCTTGCGACCAGCTCCGTCACGGAACATCTGCAGCGCGGTGCTGTAGTCGTCGAGGCTGAACGCGTGGCTGATCATCGGTTCTGACTTGATGGCGCCGGCTTCGAACATCTCCACGGCCCGGCCGAACGAGTTCAGCACCGCCATGGAGCCAACGACCGAGATCTCATTGCGGTAGATCCTGAAGGGCTGGTAAAGAGCCGCTGTGCCGACGGGTGCGACCCCGAAATTCTGGAATACACCACCGGCTTTTACGCGAGTCAGGCCGTCCTCGATGGCGCGGATGTTGCCGGTGCAGTCGATGACAACGTCCCACTCACGCCGCTCCGCTTCCTCGACGGAGGTATACCGATCCGCGATGCCGACGGCCGTAGCTGTTGCGAGCCGGTCCGCGTTGATGTCGACAATAGTCACCGATGCTGCCCCCGCACGCGGAGCGAGCTGGGCCATGAGCAGGCCCATCGTACCAGAGCCGTATACCAGCACGTGATCGCCGATCCGCCTAGGGAGCAAGTCCCATCCGCGGATCGCGCACGCGAGCGGTTCGATCAGCGCCGCGTGATAGAGGTCAGTGCTGGGCTTGAGCTTGAATACGTTCGTGCCGGGCGCGGTGAACATCTGCTGCGCCGCGCCATCGGAGGCGACGACACCGAGCCCGTTCCATGCGCGGCACAGATTGCTGCGGCCATTCAAGCAGAACTCGCAGGCGCCACACGTCGTGCTCGGGTTGACCGCGACATGATCGCCGACAGCCAGCTCGCGGCCGCCGTCACGCACACCAGGTCCGATAGCGACGACCACGCCGGTGGCTTCGTGACCTGGGACGAGCGGGAAGCGGGTGCCGTCGAACTCTCCGTCAAAGACGTGAATGTCGGTGCCGCATATTCCGACGGCAGCGGTTTCGACGAGGACCTCATCGTGTCCCGGCGCGGGCTCGGGGCGTTCCTCGAGAGCGAGTTCGCCCGCCGCTCGGAAGGTGATGGCGCGCATGTAGGTGCTCCGATCCTGTCTTGTCAGGCGGCCACCGACGGCTGGCCTCCCCGGTGTTGATTCAATCGCCGTCGACCGGCTAGGCAGCTGCCTTCGCCGCCGCCGTGGTGGGCGCCAAGCCGTGGTGGCCAGGACCCCTCGGGATAACCGGCCAGATGTCCACGACTGTGTCGTCCTGCACGACGTGGAACGCGTCGTAGAAGTTGACCGTGCTCGGAGAGTAGCCAGGCACCAGCGTGACGCATTCGCCTACCTTGAGGGACGAGCCGTCGGGAGCGGTGAAGATGCCGTGCTCCTCGTCAGATCTGAGGACCTTCAGCTCGTGGCCGACGATGGTCACGTTGTAAGGATCGGCGACAGACTTGTTGCCAACGTCGACAATGACCTGCTTGCTTTGCCTGCTGATCACTGAACCTTGGATCGTCAGCGAGTGCTCGAAGCCCGGCACCATCTTCCCGTGGAAGTTGTCCATCACAACGTACGAGCCTGCCTGGATCTCGGTGATTCCCGGGTAGGCCGCCGTCCAGTGCCACGTCGCAATACCGCCTGCTGACCGGATCGCACAAGGGATGCCGTTCGCCTCGAGGTAGTCAGCGACGCCGGTGAAAAGGTTCATCGCATCCTCCTGCTTCGCGTGCCGCTGGGTTTCCTCAGGTGTGAGCGTGCAGTGGCCTTCATAGCCTGTGATCCCCTCGAACCTCAGGCCTGGCAACTCGCCAACCTGCCGCGCCAGTTCCAGCGCCTCCCTGGCCGTGTCAACGCCGCATCGATTCATCCCAGTGTCGACCTCGACGAAGATCCCGACCGTTGATCCCGCCCGGACCGCAGCGGCGGAATGCGCGGCTGCGTTCGACGCTTCGTCCACCGCGACAAGGATCCGGCGGTCCCTGGCAAGCTCCGCAAGCACCCGGATCTTGTCCGGGTGGGCGACGGTGTTTACGACGAAAAGGTCATCAAAACCGTCGCCGGCGAGGACCGCTGCTTCCCATACTGTCGCCATCGAAAGACCGCCCGCGCCCGCCTGCACTTGGCGACGGGCGAGATCCGGGCTCTTGTGCGTCTTGTAATGCGGCCGGATCGTCGCCGGGCCAATTCGTGACAGCTCGCTAGCCATGCGGTCGATGTTGCGCTGTGCAGCGTCGACGTCGAGCACAAGCGCGGGCGTGACCAGTTCGTCGCGCCGCTGCCCGACAGCGTGCCCGTACTGGCGCTGCACACGATGACGCGCCTCGGCAACCAACTGCGATGCGTCCAACATTCGAGGATCTCCTTTGGCTAATGTTCGGTCGTCGGGCCGAGGCAGCGGATGACGCGAAGCGGCTCACGCTCGGCGTGGACACGGAATGGCAGGCTGGCGGGCAACGCGTACGTCTCGCCCTGGCGCACTGGCTGGCTGCCGAAGTCACCCTCGATGGAGCCATCGCCCGACACGACAATCGCGACGCTGAATCGTCCCTCGTCGGTCTCAATCTCGTCCGCCACCTCCAGCGCGGTGGCGTCGAAGAACGGGAGCACGTCGTCCTGGAACAGCCGAACTTCGCGAGAGCCGCGGCTGGCGCGCAGTTCTCGCGGCTGCTGGCGGGCGCGGCTGAGGATCTGGTTCGCATCGTTGCCGGTGTAATCGATCATGTCGAGGGCGAGGTCCCAGCCCAGCCCCATCGTCGCCCCCGCGTCGTCGTCGCCGGACGTCTCCGGGATGACGATGTGGTCACTCGGCTCCTGGACTTCGATAAACGAGATCCGCGGGCCTAGATAGTGCGGAACGCCCGCGTGCGCCACGTATACGTCGCCCGGATGCACCTCAGTACGGTGCAGCGATCCGCGGATGCCCCTGCTGTCGCGAGCGCGAACCGCGTCCGCAAACCAGTCACGGTCGATTCCGTTGACGAAGCCGATCCCGGCGTGCGCTGGCTCGATGCCGTCGCCGGGCGTGTCGAGCAGGATCCAGGCCTCGGTCTTGCCAAACGGTGACCCCAGGTGCCTGCGCGCCCATTCCCGGCTCGGGTGCGCGTGCAGTGGCACCGGCCCTGCCGGCGAGAGCAGCTTGACCAGGACACCGGTGATCGCTCCCCAGCGGTGCGCGAACGCGGCTCCAACCATCTCCTCGGGCAGCGCCTCGACGATGTCCTTGAGCGGCATGTTGCCGATGCCCGGCAGGTTCACAGAGCTCAAGCCTTGTTCCCGGCCGTCGGGATCGCAGTTGTTGGCGGTGGTGCACGAGCCGACCCAGTCCTCCGACCACCAGTCGTCCGGACGGTTCGGGAGCCCGCGGAACTGGCGGGTCAGCGAGCCGCCCTCGTAGAAGCGATAAAGCGGGTGATAGGCAAGCGGCAGCGGCCGCCTGATCGCATCGCGCAGCTGGTTGAGCCTGTCGGTCATCGCCGCGCTCCTAGAGTTCTGCGTTCACAATGAAGCCACCGTCCACGAGCGGTGTCGCAGCGGTCACATAGCTGGCATCGCCGGGAAGCAGGAGGGTGATCGCCGCCGCGAGCTCCTCCGGCTGCGCGCAGCACGCTGATCGCGCCCTTCGTTCCGCAATATGCGATCTGGTAGGGCGCGCCGACGTGGGTTTGATGCCAGCGTTGGACACCACATAATCGAGCCGACCAGCAGACTCCGCCACGCCGTGCACCATGGCCGTGACGTGTTCCGGGTCTCGCACGTCAGTGGGATATGCAAAGCCCCGGCCATCCGCGTCACTAATGCGGGCGAGCGTCTCGCCTGGATCCTGGCCGGGCAGGTGGTTCACTGCCACGGTCCCGCCGTCCGCTGCGAGCCGCGTCGCCGTCGCCTGCCCGATGCCAGTAGCCGCGCCGGTTACGAGCGCGACCTTGCCTTCGAAACGTCGCACCATGAACCTCCTCTTCGCAGGCGTCAGAAAATGGCAATTGGGTTCCACGGCGACCCGGTACCACCGGGAATTCGGAGGGGCAGGCCGACGACCATGAACTCGAACCGCCCTTCCTCCGCGCATGCCTGTGAGAGGTCCTCGAGTTGGAGGCTGTCAGACACAAACATCCCCATCGCTGTCACCTGGAGCGGGTGGATGGGATACTGCATGCCCTCGACGTTGCTCGGCACCGTTTCACCGTCGCCGTCCGGGAGGAACGCGGCAATCTTGCGCTCATGCATCCAGCGGATCGTGTCGACGTACAGGCCCGCCTTGCCCTCACCGGCCGGCGGGTAGCCGTTATCCCACGCACCGAGTGCGAGGCGGCGCCGGTGGTGGCCGGTGCGGAAGACAAAGATGTCGCCCTCGCCCAGCCGTACTCCCTGGGCCTTTTCGACCGCCTCGAGCTCGGCGCGAGTGACGGCCTCGCCCGGTTCGAGCCAGCGGACGCCACGGTACCGTGGCACGTCCAGCAGAACGCCCCTGCCGACCAGACCGTTGCTGTAGGTGGAGACATCCAGCGACGTAGCGCCGCGGGATGTCATGACCTCCTGAGCCGGCCTGCCGTTGTAGACCAGGCCCTTGTAGGCGATGTGGCACAGCGCATCCATGTGCGTATGACAGTCGCCGTGAAACTCCAGGCCGACAAAGTCCGTCGCGAACGTCAGCGTGCTTGAGTTGATGTCGATGTCATGACCCTGCACCACGTGGTAGATGACCGGGCTTGGGTTGTCCGGTCCGGCTTTCCTGTTCATCGGGATCGCCATCGTGACCTGACGTCCGGATCGGACGAGCCCGGCCGCCGCACGTACCATTTCGGGCGTGATGTAATTCAGGGTGCCGAGTTCGTCTTCGTCACCCCAGCGGCCCCAGTTCTTCACAGCCTCGAATATCTCGTCGAACTCGCGGAGCGTGACCCGCGCGGGCTTAGTCAGAGTGGTCACCATTGCGCTCGCCTCCCCGTCGACACTCAATCCCGCCGACGCGTCCGTCCATCCGTAGCCGAAGCAAAGAGCATTCGCTCAAGTGGTGGCCATCCGCTCCCTATCGGAGTATCAACCTGTCGGCAGGTCTTGGCAAGCCGCCCACCGCCGACCCCAAGCCAAAGCGGCGCCGGTCATCTAGCTGATAGAAAGCTTGCTGAGCTGGCGGTCAACCTCTCGCCTTACCGGGGTCCGGGCTGCACGCGTGCGGAAATCTCGGCCGCCGAGACCAGGATCTCCTCGCGTGGGCGCTGACCGTAGTCCTGCTGATAGCGACTGTGCAACGCGTCGATCTGAGCGCCGGTCAGGCGTGCAGGCTCGCCGAGCTGGCGAGCCAGGTAGACAGTTCGTGCCACGTCCTCGCACATCACCGCTGCCTTCACAGCATCGCGAGCAGTCGGGCCTATCGCGAAGACCCCATGGTTGGCCATCAGGACGGCCGGGGAGCGGTGCTGTGACAAGGTCTGCACGACGGCTCTGCCGATCTCGTCACCGCCGATCGCGGCGAATGGTCCGACCGGTATATCGCCGCCGAATTCGTCGGCCATCGCAGTGAGGACGCAAGGAATGGGCATCCCGCATGTCGCCCAGGCCGTCGCGTACGCCGAGTGCGTGTGCACAACCCCGCCGACCTCTGGCATGTGCCGGTAGATATAGGCGTGCGACGCCGTATCGCTGGACGGGCGAGGCCCGCCCGCGCCGTCGTGCCAGTCGGCCACGGGGACGCCATCCAGGTCGCAGACCACGATGGACTGCTCGGTCAGCTCGCCGTACTCGACACCGCTCGGCTTGATCACCATGAGGCCGGTCCCCGGTACTCGCGCGGAGACATTACCCGACGTCCACGCCACCAGGCTCCACCGGACAAGCTCGGCGTGCAGCGCGCAGACGTCGTGGCGGGTTGCCTCCACCGCAGCCTGGGCTAGCGCGTCGGTTCGTTGCTCAGCGAACTCGCTCATACCGGCTCTCCTGCTCTCCTACTATTCAAGGCTGCCCGGGATACCGAGCGTCTGCCCGCCGTCGATGACGATCGTCTGGCCCGTGATGTACGACGCCTGATCGGATGCGAGGAACGCAGCGCAGTCGGCGATATCGGACGGCTGGGCGAACCGTCCGAGCGGTATCGACTTCAGATACTGCGGCGCGAGCTCAGCATTGTGCACAACCAGCGCGGCCAGCGGGGTATCCGCCACCCCGGGAGCTACCCCGTTCACCCGGATGCCGTGCGAGGCGAGGTCGATCGCAGCGGATCGGACCAGGGCCCACACTGCGGCCTTGGTGACGTTGTACACAGCGTGGGTCTCCTCCACGAACCACGCGTTAATGGAGGCAGTGCAGACAATGGCTCCGCCACCAGACCCCGCCATTGCGCGCGCCGCTTCGACCAAGCAATACATGGTCCCGTCAACATTGACGGCCATATGACGGCGCCAGTGCTCGTCGGTCATCTCAAGAAGCCCGAGCGGATCGGCGATTCCAGCATGTGCGCACATCACGTCAATATGCCCGGCCCGGGTCACGCACAGCTCGACGGCCCTGCTGCAGTCGTCGTGGACAGATATGTCACCGACGAACGGGATACACCGTTCTCCGAGACTACCCGTCGCCGATTGTAGCTGGTCAGCATTCCTGTCAAAGGCAATTACAGTCGCTCCCTCATCAAGGAAGCGCTGGGCCATCGCCAGACCAATTCCTTGCGCTGCGCCGGTTATAACAACGCCCTTTCCGGTAAACCGAGACATGTACGACTCCAGGGTTACTAGCGTACTGATGGCGGGGCCAAGTTTCTCATACGAGAACCTTGACCTGATCTCCTTCCGTCAGGTAATCGCGGTAGCGGGATATGTATTCCGCTATTCCCTCTCGCAGGACAGCAAACTTAGGAGCCCAGCCGAGCTGCTCCCGAGCGTTCGCGATCGACAGGATTCCGCGGAATGACGCCTCCATATCATCGAGAGGCGTCGACACATTGGAAACGCTAATACTAGCGCCAGGAACAAGGTCCATGATGATCTTTGCGACGTCATTGGCGTCTGCGAGCGGCTGCCCGGTCGCAGCATAGAAGACCTTATCCGTATCATCGCCAGCGTTCAGGAGAGCCACCGCAAGATCTGCCACGTCCTGGACGTGCGTATAGTCTCTGGGCAGAGTCCCTCCGGAGACTAGCTCGGCAGGCTCGCCCCGCACCACGGGCTCCACGAGCTCCTTGATGTTGTTCGCCGAATGCCACGGCATACCGAATCCATAAACGGCCGACGGCCGGATGATGCGAATATCCAGATCGTAAGCCTGGTTGTATGCGTAGGCGAACAGCTCGCCGGACGCCTTTGCAGCGCCGTACGAGCCAGTGCCCGGGCCGCTACGCGCGACGATCACCGGATGGTTAACGTCGATAGGCTCATAACGCCGAGGCGGCAAGACCCCGATCGACGAGAAGAAAATAACCTTGCGGACGCCGAGCAGCCGGGCCGCCTCAAAAACATTGATAGTCCCTGCGACGTTCTCCGTGAACGCAAGATACGGGTCCCTGAGCAACGCCGGCACATCGACATTGGCGGCGACATGTACGATCGCTGAGGGTCTCATCGCCTGCACCCTGGCCAGCAGGTCAGGCAGATTGCTGATGGATCCGCTAGCAGTAGTTATCCGCTCGGATTGCTCCTGCAGAACGGCCTGTATCTCCGCCGACGGTCCGTGCCGGGCATATGCGGTCACGCTTCTGCCGTCGGCTGCAAGGGCACGCGCCACGTAACCGCCGATGAACCCCGTCCCGCCCAGAACCAATACAGGACCGTTATCTATGCTCCTCGCCATCGCAGCACCTTTCTTGCGTGGCTTGTTGCCGAGATGCTAATCTGATACCGATATGTCTGACCATTCAGGTAATACATTCAGTCTGGTCAAAGCCGTGCGCCCGAAGCTCACCGAGGTTGTCGCCCAGCAGCTTCTCGATGTCATTCGCGGCCTGCCGGAAGGCGCGCGTGTTCCTTCTGAGCGTGAGTTGACTTCCGAACTGGGGGTCGGGCGTTCCACTCTTCGCGAGGCTTTGCATGGGCTCGAATTGCTTGGCGAAATTCAGATCCGGCACGGGCAGGGAGTGTTCGTTGCCAGGCCGTCGCCTGACCGGGGTATTGCAGCCCTGAACGCCGCGATCAATCAGGGTGTGACTCACGATCTCCTTGAGGCGCGGAAGGTCATCGAGGTCGAGGTTGCCCGTCTTGCCGGTCAGCGGCGCACAGATGCTGAGATTGACGAGCTGGAGGCGATTCTCACGGCGCACGAGTCGTGCATTTACAAGGGTCAGTCTCCAGCCGCGGAGGGCATGCGATTCCACCTTGCCGTGGGTTACGCCGCGCACAACGAGGTCCTTGTTGCCGTGATGCGGACGCTGCGGAGGCCGATGTTCGAGCGAGGTCCCAGCCTCTATGAGGACCTCGAGGGCTTCAGCGAGTGGGAACTCCGTCAGCACACGGGCATTTACCTCGCCATCCGCAACCAGAACGCGAACCTGGCGGCCCGGAGAATGGCTGCCCATGTTGCTGCGATGGCAGGACACTATCGCCAGGCCGGGGAAGCCTGAACGGCGTCGCACTGGACAGATTCCGCTGGCGCCTTCCGCCTTCGCGGTTGCTCCTAGGTCGGCCGCTCTGCCTGCACTGCGGTTAGCTCGCCCCGACTGGCCGCTGCCGGCATCACGTGAGCGAAGCAGCCGTCGACCTGTGCCCCCTCCATCAAGGAGGGGGCACCGGTCCTGAGAGGTCACTTTCTGGCTGCTCTATCGTCAGGCGGTTGAGATTTCCGCGAGCTCTTCCGGGGTTTCCGGACGCTCCGAGACGATAGCGCCCGCCTTCGTGAGCCACTCTGTCCGGCCAGTGCGGTGCAGCCAGTAGAGAACGCCGATGCCAACAAGCATCCAGCCACCGACGATTTCCGGTGCATACGCATACGGTGCGGCCGGGAATGGCGTGAATGACTTGACGACCGAATAAGCCAGCACGGCGCTCGTTACCAGCGGGAGGAGGAAGTGCAGGAACCAGTTGAACTCCGCGCGACGCTCACGCCAGTAGTACAGCCCCATCCCGATGTTCGAGACGATGTAAATGAAGACGATGGCGAGCACGAGTGTGAGCCCGACCAGCAGGTAGAAGCTAACGTCAGGGCCGATGGCGAGGCCAACGCCAAGTCCGAGGCCCATGGCCATGATGAACTGAATGAGAATCGCGACAACGGGCGTCTTCCTCTTCGGGTCCAGCATTGCCACTGCCTTCGGCAGGGCGCCCTTGTCCGCCATGTTCCACCACATGCGCGTGGCGACATTCTGGCAGGCGATGAGGTTGGCGACGACCGACGTGAACAGGGCGAACATAACGACCGGCCAGAAGTGTCCCCAGTACTTGGTTCCGAGCACGAGCGCGGGAAGTGTCGGGGAGCTCACCAGGCCCTTCAGATTGTTGACGCCCCATCCGACAACCTGGCCCCAGTAGGCCACGATGAGAAGGACGCCCACGATCACGATCGAGATCAGAATCGATCGCGTGACGTTCTTCCGCGGGTTCTGGGTCTCTTCCGCGAGAGGTACGGCTCCTTCCCAGCCCGTTAGCCCCTGGACGCTGAAGACGACGGCCAGAGCGACGCCGCTGGCTGTCGCGAGGTGCCCGGGGTTGAATGCAGGATGAAATACCGTGAAGTCTGATCCGCCCACTCCGGGGTTAGCAAGACCGGAGATAGCGAGCGCCAGGACAATGAGGATCTCCAGCGTTCCCAGCACGACGATCATGCGCACGGAGACGACGATGCCCAGGTACATCATCAGCGAGACCAGCGGTACGAGAATTATGGTGGTTGCCCACCAGGGGAAGTCAAAGTTATAGGTTGACTTCAGCTGATTCTGCAAGATGAACCCGAAGAACGCCGCGACCGGACCGGAGATGATCGGCGCATAGAAGATGAAGGTCCAGGCGCTGAGAAATCCGAGGCGCGGCCCGATCGTGCGGCTGATATAGGTGAAGTAGCCCCCGGCCGACGGGAAGTTCTTAGCCAGCTGAGTCAGGCAGACGCCCAGGCCGAAGACGACTACCACACCTACGGCGTACGCCAGGACTGAGTGCGCGCCGGCCAGGCTCACCACGAATGGCGTGAAGAAGAACGCCGCGATGGCCGGGGCGATGTGCGTGATGTTCTGCATCAGCGCGCCACTGAGGCGCAGGGAGCCCGCCCTGAGTTTGGTCTCTGCGACCCAGATGCCCGACGCCTCGACGGCCTCATCCGGGCGCGTGCTAGGTGTTGTCATACAAACCTCCTGTGGTCTGATGACCCGATGATTGGACCGTACGGAGGGCGTTGTCAAGACATATGCTCGCCCTATGAGCGTCGGCTCAGGGCCCGGCACCGCTCGCACAAGCCCTTGGCAATAAGCCCATCGGCCTCCCCGAGGACCTGAACTTACGAGATCGGACGGACACGCCGCCTTGGCGGAAGGCCGCCGCACTCTCAACGCGTCGACTGCGCTCGCCGACCGTGCAGGCACGAGCGACGTGCCGGACGAGGGGAAGGATGGATCGCCAATGTCGGAGCTGTTTGGTCGCCGATACAAGAAGTCGGAGCTACTTAGGCGCGTCGGGCGGCTCGAACAAGTCGCAGGCGTCCGGCTCGTCACGCTCGGCGACGGTCAGGCGAGGGGCGTTCGCGTGCTGGAATTCCGCACCGGATCCGGGTTCGCGTTTGACGTGCTCATCGACCGCAGCTTCGACGTCGGGCGCTGCGAACTCAACGGGCATCCGCTGAGCTGGCAATCGGGCACGGGGATCGTCGCGCCGTGGTACTACGAGCCCGACGGATGGGGCTGGTTCCGCTCCTGGGGCGGCGGTATGGTCGTCACCTGCGGCCTCGACCATACCCTGGCACCGGGCGAGGACACCGCTGAGCACTTCAATCAGCCACACATCATGAAGACCGTCCAGTTCGGGCTCCACGGGCGTATCGGCGGCCTGCCCGCGCGCCTCATCGGATATGGCGAGCAATGGGATGGCGACGAGTGCGTTCTCTGGGCTGAAGGCGAGGTGCAGCAGAGCGCAATCTTCGGTGAGTACCTCGTTCTGCGCCGGCGCATCGAGGCGAAGGTGGGCGACTCGCACTTCACCATTCAGGACACGGTGGAGAACGCCGGCCACACTCGTACGTCACATATGTTTCTCTACCACTGCAACGTTGGCTTTCCCGTGGTCGACGAATCGTCCGAGCTTTTCGTGCCCAGCCGCGAGACGACTACGGATTATGGCGTGCCGGTTGAGGGATACAAGACCATGTCGGCACCGATCAAGAACTTCACCGAGGCATGCTTTGAGCACGACCTCATTGCGGAGCCGGGGGGGACCGTTCCCGTAGCGCTCGTGAACCGAGGACTGTCCCTTGGGGCGTACCAGGTGTTCCGCATCAGCCAGCTCCCGCACCACACCGTCTGGCGCATGATGGGCGAGGGGACCTATGCGCTGGCGATGGAGCCGAGCACGAACCGGGACGCCGGACGCTGGGATGCGCGGGAACGTGGTGAACTGCAGTGGCTCGAGCCCGGCGAGGAACGCCGCTATGACCTTGAAGTGGGCGCGCTTGCTGGAGCGGCCGCGATATCAGACTTTGAGGCCCGGATCGCGGGGATCTCTAACTGACTGCGGTCGATCGGGTCTCTTACCTCGCCTCAAGTTCGAGCAGCCGAAGAGCTGCGATCTCGTTGGTAACAAGAACGTCGAGGAAGCCACCACGGAGCGCACCGAGGATGGCTTCGGCCTTGTGCACGCCGCCTGCTACCCCGACGACCTTCGGGATCTTCTTCAAGTCGGCCAGCTCGATGCCGATCCGGCGCGCATGCAGCGGGATGTCCACCACCACGCCTCTGGCGTCGAAGAATTGGCCGAGAATATCGCCGACCGCGTTGTGCCTGGCCAGCAGCCGGAGGTCATCCTCGGTCAGATAGCCTAGCTGGACGATGGTCGCGTCCAGCGACGGCGTGCCGACGCCGACGACTGCCAGGTCGACCTCGCATGCGTGTCTCAGCACCTGCTGGATGGTCGGTTCTCTACGCAGGGCAGCAGCCAGCTCTTTCGATGACGCGTGGATCGGCGCCGGGATCACTGCCGCCGTGGTTGCGTGGTCGCTGTCCGCCGCATCACCTTTCGACGACAGGATCGTCTGCAGATAGCCATCAACCCCGCCAGTGAGCGTGACCATGCGCGTTGGCCCTACCGCGCCGAAGTTGGTCGCCGCGATCACGCGCAAGACTGTCTCGCCCCAGCCCACACCGAGGCTTCCGCCCGGACGCAGGTGCGTGCTGAGGAACTGCGCCCCGCCGAGCCCCACCCGGCCGTTGAGCACACGGTGGTCGGCGGGTTCTCTGTCATGGTCTGGCACCACCAGAGCCTCGGCCAGATGGAATACCCGGCGCAGCTCAGCGCTGAGCTCGAATGCATCGAGATACTCAGCATTCAGCTGGATAGAGACCAGCCCAACCCTGCGAGCACGGTCGAGCAGCCGACCAACCGAGGCACGCGACAGCGCTAGCCTCTTGGCGATCTCGTCCTGAGTGAGCTCGTCTTTGTAGTAGAACCAGGCGGCGCGTAGCAAAAGCTCTTCCGAGCTCCACCGACCGACCTCGTCGGCGCCGGTGCCTCTCAACCCATCGCCTCGCTTCGGATGCTGGCGGTGCCCTGACCCAACTCCCGCCATGCCTCACGCTGAGCGTAACCCGGCTTCACCCCGCCGAAAGAATGAGCGCTCGCTCATGCCCTTGACATATGCCCAGTTCTCTGCGGCAAGATCATACACATCCTGCATATTCCCTAAAAGGCCGCGATGGACGGACGTTGAGCTGGAGGTCCGATGACAGGAGCAGCGGTGACGGTTCCCGGCTCAGCAGGCGACCTGGGCCTGCGCGGGGCGGCGATCATTGTCACAGGCGCGAGTAGCGGGATCGGCGCCGCCACCGCCGCGCAACTCGGCGCTGCGGGAGCAAGCGTGGTGCTCGTCGGGCGCCGCGAGGAGGCTCTCACTGCGCAAGCCGACCTCGTCGTCCAGGCCGGCGGACACGCGCTGAGCATCCCAGCTGACATGGCCGAGCCAGACAGCCCCGCCCTGATTGCCGACGCCTGCCGGGAGCGGTTCGGCCGCATCGATGGCGTCGTTAACAATGCCGCGGTGGTCCGGCACAGGCCGTTGCGGGACTGGAAGGCGGACGACTTCGATCAACATGTTGCGACCAACGTCCGTGGCCCTTACTTCCTGATCCAGGCGGCGCTGCCGGACCTGACTGCGTCCCCGATCAGGTCGGTTGTGAACATCAGCTCGTCCTCCGGCACCATGCATTTGTCTGGGCAGTCCGTTTACGGCATGACCAAGGCGGCCCTGAACTACCTCACGATGAGCCTCGCCGGCGAACTAGCGCCGTCCGGCGTCCGGGTGAACTGCATCGGTCCCGGGCCCATCGACACCCCGATCCACCAGACCTGGGCTGACGACCTCGAGGCGGCCTACCGTTGGCTGGCCGAGCAGGTCCCGCTCGGCCGGATTGGCGTCGCAGACGAGGTCGCCCGTTGGATCACGTTCCTGCTCAGCCCGCTCTCTGCATTCATGACGGGCGCGGTTATCCCGCTGGACGGAGGACAGGTGATCCATCGTGCATGAGCAGACGTTTCGGCGACGCCGAATCAGCGCTCTGAACCCTTGTCAGCCGGCCCTGGCATCTTCATAATCTGAGCAAATGACCTTGTAATGAGCGCTCGCTCACATGAGCTTCCCGGAGGCTCGCCTCGTGACTCACCTGTGGGGACGGCAATTGTCCCGGAGCGGGCTGGCATCCGGAGCTACGGCTTGACCAGGCAGGTGCTCGCGGCGGCGGACGCCGGTCCGCTGCTCAGTGCGGGCGTTATCACTGCGGACCTGACCCGCCTCGGCGCCGAGATGGAGGTCATTCGCGGCCGCGCGCGCTGGGCGCACGTCGACGTCATGGACGGGGTCTTCTGCCCGCAGCTCACCGTCGGCCCGTCCTTCATCAGAGCCGTTGCGTCGACCGGTGTGCCGGTGGACGCGCACCTGATGGTCGAGGACCCGCTGCGGAT